>JAEEGK010001767.1_pt1 | contig 54071 bp, 44 predicted proteins | sample 8958771 | NCBI WGS metagenome assembly JAEEGK01 (sample SAMN16246547, study PRJNA631951) | gut metagenome | biome: gut microbiome; feature: rumen; material: SC-attached | host: Bos | place: Iran: Karaj | collected 2018-10 | reverse complement strand
CCATTTGTTTTTTAACGGCTCATTCTTCCATAAGAAATTAACTACTTCATCGCTGCATTTTTTCCAAATAAAATAAGACACATCCTCAAAAATTAAAGATTGGCCGTCTTCATCTTCAACCTTTCCCTCGTCGTAAATATGCAGACCGATACTGTAACAATATTTGAGCAATTTGATGTTATTATTCAAAGCACATGCAGCAGCAAGAGACTGAAATCCGCCGTCATGACCGATATTCCAATTAAAGACTCTTGTGCATTTTATTTTGACTAAGCTGTCAATATAATTTGTATCATCTCCTTTGAAAACATAATCGTAAACATCGTCCAATTTGCTTATTGCATATTCTTTTGCATTTACATATTTTTCAAAAGCCGCATAATCTTTATTTGCAAAAATCGTTTCTACGTCATCTGAGCTTTCAGCCGTCAAGACTGAAAAGCAAAGCAAGCAAGCTGAAACAAAACCAAAAAGCTTTTTCATTTTTCCCCCACATACGCCATTTTAGGCTTCTTCAATCATTTTTCTGAAAGTATAAGCTTGAAATGAAAATCAAGCAAGGGCGTTTCGCATTAGCTTTATCTATAAAATAAGCATTATCAAGCGAAACGCCAAGATTTGCCATACGGCAAATCTTGTAACTGGTGTACAAAGACATCTTGCACAAAGGCTGTCGGTTTTTGCAAAGCAAAAAAGCGATACTTTTCGCCAAACAATCTTTCGTTACAGCATAAACTAATGCGAAAAGAGCAAATCTTGTAAATGGTGCACAAAGATAACTTACCCGAAGCACAATCTGACAGAGAGCTTGTACAAGTCTAAGAGCTGCGGAGTCGGGTTTTGGGACGCAAAAAACTCTGCAACCCCGAAGGGGTGAAGCCTTTTTGCGGAACAGAATCCGACGTGAGCAGCTCTTGCTTATATCTCATTCCGTCTGTCAGATTGAATAATAGTTTACAAATAAGCTGAATTGTGGCACACTCACTTGTATGCAAGTTGAAGCTCTGCAACTGGGGGATTAAATGAAAATCAATTCAAACGTAAGTTTTTTAATAGAAGATTCAGCTTTTTCGGGCGTGCTCAAAATTGCAGATAAAGTCTGCACTGACATTGAGCGCGTAACAGGCAAAGCGCCTGCCAAAATCAAGAACGTGAAAGACGCAAAAGACGGCGTTGTCATCTTTGGTACGGTGGGCAAAAGCCAGATACTAGACCAGCTTGCGGCAGACGGCAAGATTCTGCTTGATTCGGTAAAAGCCAAGAACGAAGTCTACTCTTTCACCGTTGACGGCAACATGCTCATAATTGCCGGAAGCGACAAACGCGGCACAATCTACGGCTTATTCCACATTTCAGAGCTGCTCGGCGTTTCTCCGCTTGTAGACTGGGCTGACGTAATGCCGGAACACAAAGACGAAGTTGAACTGACCGAAAAAGACAATTTGATTTCGCCCGAACCAAGCGTAAGATTCAGAGGCTTCTTTATAAACGATGAATGGCCGGCTTTCGGCAACTGGGCAACAACGCGCTTTGGCGGCGTAAACGCCAAGATGTACGAGCATGTGTTCGAGCTGCTGCTGCGTATGAAAGGCAACTACTTGTGGCCGGCAATGTGGGCTTCGCGCTTCAGCGACGACGGGCCGGGCATTGCAAACGCCGAGCTTGCAGACGAGCTTGGCGTGATTATGGGCGCAAGCCACCACGAGCCGTGCTGCCGCGCGGGCGAAGAATACCGCTATCTTCGCGGCAAAGATTCAGTTTACGGCGACGCTTGGAATTTCAGAACAAACCCGGAAGGAATCACCAAATTCTGGGAAGACGGCCTTAAACGCAACGGCAAATTCGAGAACGTAATTACGGTCGGTATGCGCGGCGAAGCTGACACAGCAATTATGCAGAACGCAACGCTCAAAGACAACATCGACCTTTTGCGCGACGTGCTCAAGACGCAGAACAACCTTATAAAGCAATACGTCAACGAGGATGTTTCAAAAGTGCCGCGTATGCTCGCGCTTTATAAAGAAGTAGAGCCTTATTTTTACGGCGACAAAAAGACAAAAGGCCTTATCAACAGCGAAGAGCTTGAAGGCGTTACGCTGATGCTCTGCGATGACAATCACGGAAACTTGCGCACCCTTCCGACAAAGAAAATGCGCAAACATAAGGGCGGCTACGGCATGTATTATCATTTTGACTATCACGGCTGGCCGTTCAGCTATGAATGGTTCAACACGACGCACCTTGCAAAAGTCAAAGAGCAGATGACCACCGCCTATGATTTCGGCATAAGGGAACTTTGGATTGTCAACATGGGCGACATTATGACAAATGAGTTTCCGCTCAACTTTTTTCTTGACCTTGCGTATGATTACAAGAAATATTCTAAGCTTGAATATACGGCTGAAAAATACACCGCCGAATGGGTTGATTTCAACTTTCCGTCAGCTTCAGCTGAACAAAAAACTGACATCTGCCGCATAATCAACGGCTACACCAAGCTTGCGCACAGGCGCAGAACCGAAAGCCTGAAAAGCAGCACTTATCACGCCGTAAACTTTGGCGAAAGCGACGAAACGCTTGCAGAAGCCGAATCAATCATCGAAAAGTGCAAGACGCTTAAGGCAGAGCTGCCTGCAAGCGCGCAGAACTGCTTCTTTGCGCAAGTTTACGTTCCGGCTTTGGGCAACATGAACGTGCTTAAGATGCAGCTGCTTTGCGGAAAAAACCAGTGGCTTGCAGAACACGGCGCAATGGCCGCGAACAATTATGTTGAGCCAATCAAGCAGTGCCTTGAAGAAGACAAAAAGCTTGTGGCAGAAATTGACAGCTTCAACGGCGGCAAGTGGCACGCAATGGGCTGGAGCGAGCATTTCGGTTTTTCGGGCTGGAACGAAGAAGAGAACCGATACCCGCTTTATGTTACGACAGACGGCGCAAGAAAAAAGCGGCTAATCGTCTGGGTTGACAGCGACGGCACTGTAACTAGCGGCTTGCCGTGGAGCAAAAAAACACTGAAAATTGATGCATTCAAGAATCCGCACATCCAAAAAGCGTTTATCAACATTGCGTGTGGCTCAAAAGAAGACACCGCATATAAATTCTTTGACTATGCCGATTGGCTCAAAATTGAAGAGCCCGAAGGTACGGTAAAATCTGATGAAGTGAAAAAAATCGCCGTTGAGATTGACCGCGAGCTTCTTGAAAAAGCTGAAACTAAGCGCACCGTGCTCAAGCTGACCGGCGCAGACAACAGCGCGGGCAATGTTGAAATCTGCATAAACGTAAACGCAGAGCTTCTGAACGCAGACGCCGAAGAAGGCACATTCATTCAGACAACAGATTATATCTCAATTGAAAGCTCAAGCTTTGTTGAAGCGCATGACGGCATCAGCAAAGACGGCGAAGTTGCCGGCTTTGAGCTGCTTGAAGACTACGGCAAAATGAAAGACGGTATGAAAGTCTATCCGGTGACTTCGTACTTTTCAGAAAGTCTCAAAAGGTCGCCGAGCCTCACCTATAAATTTGCACTTGAAACTGAAGGCATTTACCGCTTTGATTTTTACATCAACCCGTCGAACCCGGCTACAAAAGACAATTACTTCAAGTTCGGTGCAGGCGTGAACGGCAAAAAGGTGCTTGTAGACGTTGTTGAGCCAGATTTTGCTGTCGGCGACAATCAGCAGCCGTGGGGCGAAGACGTGACGAACAACATCCGCATAAAATCAGCGTATTTTGACTGCGCCAAAGGCACAAACACGCTCCAAGTGTATGCCGTAACGCCGAATCTGGTGCTCGAAAAGATTGTAATTTATCCGAATGAGTACAAGCTGCCGCAGTCTTACCTCGGCCCGAAAGAGACTTATAGGAAATAGCTTTAACACATGTAGTCCAGCAATAAGATTCACCGCAAAATAAGCTCGCAGGGAATTTCAAAGCCTTCTGTGCAGGTCGAGTCATTTTCAAGCAGATTATCCATAAGCTCCGCTGATTTTTCCCCGATTTCAAGCAGAGGCAGCTTCATCGTGGTAATTTCAGGGTGAAGAAAAGACGAAATAATATGGTTGTCAAAACCTGTTACAAGCAAATCTTTTCCGGGCTGCAAATTCTTTTCGTAAAGATAATCGTAGACACCGGCTGCAATAAAGTCGTTGTGGCAGAATACAGCGCTCACACCTTTTTTAAGCACTTTTGCTGCAGCGGCTTTGCCGGTTTCTCTTGTCCAGTTGGCATAAACGCACAAATTTTCGTCAAGCGGAACACCATGCTCTTTTAAGACCCGCTTAAAACTATTGCAGCGCTTCTCTGCATGAAGATTGTCTTTTGAGCCGCAAATCATTGCAATTTTTTTGTGACCTTTCGACAGAATATATTCAGCCATTTTTGCCGTACTCGAATTATCGTCAATTGAAACATAGGGAAGCTTCCGCTCGTCAGGATATGCGTAGCTTATAACGACAGGAACAGGCAAATTCTCATTGTAATATTTCAGTTTACGCGAATGTTCTGCAACATGAATTATTCCGTTTACCTGTTTTGAAAGAAGTTCCTCAACAGCATTATTTACACAGGTCTGTACGAAATCCTCGTCATTCATCCAATTAGGGTTTGAATAAACACGCATGTTGTAAAGAATCGTCTCGTATTTCTGCTTTTCAAAATAACGCATTATGCCTTCAATTATCGGGGCAGAACTGAAAGCAGCAAGCTCTTCAATGACTAATCCGATAGTGCGCTTGGAATTCACTCTTAGTGTCCGCGCCATAAAATTCGGTTTATAGCCAGTTTCTTTTATCATCTGAAGTATGCGCTGTTTTGTAGTTTCTGAAATATTAGACTTGCCGTTTATTGCATTTGAAACCGTTGCAGTAGAAACACCGCATCTGTCAGCAAGTTCCTTTAAAGTAATCATAGTTTATCGATTAACCTCACTAAAAAGTAACATGCCGTTTCTAGAAAATCAACATAAAAAACTGAATTTATTGAAGCTACGGGAAAAACCCTTATTTTATGTGTTCTGCAAAGCTTTACCACAATTCTTTTTGCAAAACTTTCCAGCTTTTTTGATTTGCATGTGTAATTATATCATTAGGTTCTGATGTTCCTATCAAAAATGCTGAATTTTTATCATGAAACTTATTGTTGCGGATAACAATCTGCCGGTCATAATTAGCATAGCAATACCTGCAAAAGTGACTGCACGTATTATATTCCCCGATATCAGCTGTTAAAATACAGGCACATTCTTTCCGGTTCTGCCGCATTTTGGGAATATCCAGCCTGCATCCGGCGGCCTTTTCAAAGACTGCTTTAGTCATACAGCCAGAAATATCCACGCCGGTTTCAGCAAGCAAAGGCGATTCTCCGCAAGTCTTTATGGCGATATTATGCTGTCTGCCGATTTTTATAAATTCGTTGCAGATAATTTTTTGCGCTTCAAACGGAACTTCTGAAATGATGCTGAAATTCTTCTGAACTTTTTTGTACAAATCGATGAAACTGATTACACATGTATCAGTATAACCGGCGAGCTGTTCTGCCATACGGCTGAATGCTTCTATGTGAAAATCAATATCGTATTTTCTGCTTAGAAAAACCGGGTCATAGCGCCAGCAGACGCTGCTTGTTTCAAGCTTATCTGAAAGCTGCTTGAAGCTTTCGATTACTTGGCACTTATCCGGCACGTTCGGTTCTATTTCACTTCCATAAGGCGTTATCGTTACAAACCAGAACTGCTTGAAAGGCGCAAGAACATCGCTGTCTTTCAGCTGATTAAGCAGCGGCTGCGGATTTTTTGTGCAGAACACAAGCAAGTCAACCACAGACGGGTTCAGCAAATATTTGGTGACCTGCTGATGATTGTAGGGATTTCTGACAAGAACATAGCCGGCTTTTATTCTGTTAATAAACCAATCCGCAAAAAAAGCCGGAATGTCTGTTCTTAAGCCCGTGTTGATTATCATTAGAAAACCGCTATGCGCCAGTTTTTGACAGCTGCTGGCAGATAAAATAGCCTTGCGTAATCAAAAACTCAGCAAGAACATAAGTCAACATGATGATGAAATGGCCTTTTAAGAGCTTTCCTTTCTGGTGAAAGCGTACCAAAAAAAGAACTACGTCTGAACAGAAAAACAGCATTGAACCGGCTACTACAATAATGCCGCCTAGACTGCGCACCGAAAAGCCGAAAGCCAGTGCAAAAACGTTCATCGCGCCGTTTACAAGCAGATAGACGAGCACGCCGTAAAAAAACGGCTGCGGCAGGGCTTTGTTCAGCACATGAAAAACTGCATAAGAGCATGAAGCATAAACAAGGGCGGCAACAATCAGCACAACAGGCTGTACCAATGCCCAGTCAATATATGTACAGTAAAGCGGAATGAAGCAAAAATGCGCCGTCAGAAAGCTGAAACCGCCAATCAAGAAATAGCGGAATTTTGAGCGCAGCAACATCACATCGCCGATCCAGCTTGTTAAAAGTGCCAGCAGGAGTATGCTGCTAAAATTTATTGAATGTACGGAACACAAAAGCAAATAATAGATTATAAGAAACGGCAGCAAAAAGCCTTTTGTATGCGTTCTAAGAGAATCTTTGCCTTGGTAGCAGTTGGCCAAATGAATAATGCTTAATATTACAAATACAACCAGAAAAAGATATTGCATAAACTCTCCATCGGAATTAATCAGAGTATCTGTGTGCCAGAATCTGGTGATTTTTTCCAGATAACAGTCATATCGTTTGGAAGATATCCGTCAATTATTGTATATTCAGAATACGGATACATTTTCTTTACATCAATCATCGATTTTTCAACAATCTCAGAATTATAATAATAATATGCATCTTCCTTGTTTGATGATGTATCACTTAGCAGAGAACATACAAAATACTCATCAGCAATCACAGCAAATTTCTCAAAGGATGATTTCAAAAATGTTCTGTTATTTCCTAAATTCAAGTTGAAAATACCTGATGTATATACAACATCAAATTTGTCATTTTTCAATTTTTCTGAATTCGCATCAAAAATATCAGTATTAATGAATCTGTATACTGCGTTGACACCGGCCGGCAATTTTATTTGTTCAGCCTGTGCCTCTGCCATTTTCACCATATTCGGCAAAATATCTGTTCCCACATAATCAACAGACCAATGCAGCCCTTGCGTCAAAAAATGATATAAATCGCCAAGACCGGATCCTACATCAAGCAATTTTTTGTTATTCAAATTTATGTTTTTCGCAAGTATCGAAAATCTTTTATATTGAGCGTCCCGGCTTTCCCAGCCCAAAATTTTATAGTTGTTTTCACGGTTTCCAGACAAGGCTTTTTCTGTACGTGCAAATACACTGTCAAAATTTTCCTGATAATATTCATTGATTTTATCAAAATTTGTTTTGTCTTCCATTTTTTCAGTCCCGTTATTATCAGAAACAAAAAAAGCCTTACTCTATGCCCTAAGCGATAGAGAAGGCTCTTTAGATTTGATACAGTTCAAATTACAGTCCTACATTAAATTTAAGCTGAACTGAGTAATCAAATTGCCTGTTCTTTTTGATGCTGTTTACTCCGTACATTATATCAGCACCAATGCGGACATCATTTGCTATAACAAACATACCGCCCAATGAAAATTCAGTATATGTGTATATTTTCTCAAACTTCTCGCGGCGTGTTTTTATATCCTTCAACTCTTCCTTTTTTCTTGGACGTATAAATCCGGACAAAGAAGTCGAGAAAGAAACTTGAGAAGAAGGCCTCCACTTAAACGACAGCTCCGGTTTTACAAGATCTGCAAAACCGCCTTCGTAAAAAATACCGGCATTTTTATAGGTTATCGGTCTATATTCAGACATACCTTCATCATTGTTTGGAGTACCATACTGTAAACGAGTTGCAAGCTGCATGTTGCGCATTAAGAACCATGACATACCGGCATTCAAATAACCAGCCATATAAGTTTCTGATTTTTTTGCAGTCTGTCTTGAAACAGCTTCTCCAACTATACCTAAATCATAATACAATCTTGTTGATTTAAGGAAAGGTCCGTTTATACCTGTTGCCAAATACATAGAATCAACAAGTTCTTTTATATCCTTTTTCTTCTTTGTAAGTTTACTGTCATTGATAACACGGCGCAAATCAAGCTGGGCTATCATATCACCAAAAAGGTCTATACGGTTTCCGCCAAATTCTGGAAAAAGCGTTGACCACTGGAAAACAGCACGCTTTGCGGCGAAACCATAATACGGCTCCGGTAAAACCGAAGCATTGTAAAAGTCATCATACGAAAGCATACTGGTTGAAGTATAATAAGACTGAAAGCCTAGGTAAGAGGCAGTTACATCCATAACTATGCCCGGAATGTTTACATGAATCGCAACACCATCTGCAGATTCATTCATAATCATTTCGTGCGTATCTTTTATCTTAATCCGTCCGAATTCATAACTAACAAAGCCATGGCAGAACGGAAACTTTCTTGTCTGAATACGGAACAGTTCAAGATCAACAAAGGGACGGCAATGCGGCACTTTCGGGTTTAAGCGGTAATATGCACTGCCCTGTGCCGTAAATCTCCAGCCGTCAGCAAAACGAAAATCAATCCAGGGAGATAATTTATACTCATAAGAAAACCAGTCAGAAACTGCAAATTTGGCTGACAAATCAGCACCATAATTCACATTCAAATCTATTGAAAAAAGCGGTAAGAACAAAAAACACAGTAAAAATGAACAAATACAAAGACGGAGTTTTGAACAAACAGCAAGAGGTTTCATCAGTAAGCTCCTTTATAAATCAATTTTGCATTTGGAAAAGTTGATGAAAATTTTCCCATGATAGTTACAAAAAACGATCCGGTCATTTTATCTCCAGGGAAAGCATCCGGCTTTATAACACCATAATATTTCATCTGTCTGAAAGCATAATGTCTTGAATGGAAACAATAATACAAAATACTTGTTGCCTTAATATCAAAAGCTTTCAGCAAAAACAAGCTCATATCATCATAGCGCAATAATGTATCAGGAGTAACACCGGAAGGAATAATACCGGCATTTGAAAAATATTCAAATGCACCGGCCAGTGAAATTGATTTATCAACATTGTCATCATCAGAATAATAAGCCAAGTATGTCAAACTTTTCCAAGTCGTTTTTTCTTCTTTTACTATATCACCTATTATGTCTGCACTTTGAGCAGAAACTGCACATAAGACAATAAAACATAAGGCAAAAAAAGCAAACATTTTTTTCACAATGGTACCCTTGAAGTGTTTCAACTAAACTAATATCATTATAGTAAAATATTATACCGTATTATCGATAAATAATAAAGATTATATTATGCAATAATATGAAATTTTGTGGCATTAATCTTGTAAAATATCCAAATTAATCGTTTAAAGTCTTTATACAAAATGACATAAATTATTTTTATGCATAAAATCTCTAAAATTCTCTAACTTCGAATAACCTCATTAACTGCTACATACACATATAAAAAAACCGGAATCATACGGTTCCGGTTCAGAAGAAACATGATAAAAGAACTATTTCTTTTTAAGCAGCGCTGCGAATGGATTATATGTTTCACCCGAATCATCCTGATTTTTCAAATATTCTTCAGAATCATCATCCTGCTTGACAGACGAAGCCGGAGCAAGCGAGATACGGCGGTTTGCTGAATCAATTGAAATAATCTGGGCATCAAATTTATCCCCAACCCTGAAAAGCTTTCTCAAATTTGTGTTTGCTTTTGCTTTCTCAATAGTGGAAATATGCACAAGTCCGTCAACGCCGTCTTCAATATTAACAAAGATTCCGAAATCTGCAATTCTTGCAACGCTGCCGCTGACTTTCTGTTCAGGCTTGTACCTTTCAGAAACAGTATCCCATGGATCTGCAAGCAGTGCTTTCATGCTGAGCGTTACTTTTTCATGTTCCCAGTCTGTCTTAATAACAGAAGCTGTAATTTCCTGCCCTGGTTCAAGAAAATCAGCAACGTTTTCGACACGTCCTCTTGAAATTTCTGAAACCGGCAGCAAAGCCTGAAAACCCTGAACATCAACAAAAGCACCGAACGGCTGGAGCGAAAGAACTTTACCGCTTACAGTCATGCCGACCTTCAGTTTCGATTTTAAAGTTTCCATTTGAGAAAGTCTTGCGGCTTCTAAAACAGCGCGGTTAGAAACCAGAACATTTCTTCCATCATTCTTGTATTCTGTAATTTTAAAAGTTAATGTCTTGCCTTCAAAAGATTCGTTTTCTTCTTTGCGGCGTCCGCCCATCTGTGAAAACGGACAGAATGCGCGGATGTTTCCGATTTTTACTTCGTAGCCGCCTTTTATCTCTTTTTCGACTTTTCCCTCAACAGGAATGCCGTTTTTATAAGCATTTTCAATTATAGTCTTATCCGCATTGTTTGAGGCAATTTTAGTAGTAAAACGCATTTCACCATTCTTGTCATCAAGGAAATATGCCTTTATTACATCGCCTTCTTTTACAGAAAGGTTTCCGTTCTCATCTTTCAGCTCTGCGGCATTCAGCACGCCTTCGCTTTTTGAATTTAAATCAAGAAAAATTGTATCATCTGAAATCTGCACAATTGCAGCATTTATTTCTTCACCTGGCAACAATTTTTTCATACAAATCCTCCACTTTTCGCTGAAATAGTACACTGTTAATCGTTTTTACACAAGCTGAAAGCCAGACTTGTTTCTGCATTCCGGCTTGCTAAAATGGCGTCACTTCATTATAACGGAGAAGTATGAATACATTTATAAAAAGAATTTTTGTAACGCTGAAAAAAGATGTTGTACTTTCGGCAGCACTGACATGCGGCATTGTTTCCTGCTTTTTTTGCAAACCTACGCCGAAAGAGATTTTCAGTGCAATTGATTTCAGGGTTCTTTCGCTTTTGTTCTGCCTGATGACTGTAATTGCCGCTTTCAAAAGCATCAATGTACTCGATTCGCTTTCGCAGAACCTTCTGCGCAAATGCAAAACAGTCCGCTCAGTTTATTTCATCTTGTGTATGCTCGTCTTTTTTTGCGCCGCAGTCATCACAAACGATGTTGCTCTGCTTACATTTGTGCCGATTACGCTTATAGTCTGCAGCCACGCAAACATAAAGCCGCTCAAGCTGATAGTCTTTGAAACGCTTGCGGCAAATCTCGGCTCGTGCATGACGCCAATGGGCAACCCGCAGAACCTTTTCATTTATTCGTTCTACAAAATGACCAATACCGATTTCTTTTTGACAACACTGAAAATCGGAATTCCGTCATTTTTTCTGCTTTTCGTTTTTCTTATGGCAGCAACCAAAGATGTTAAGACTGCAAAAATCAATATTGTCTCAACTTTAGGACCAGCCGGTGTCGAAAAAGGCTTTTCCATTTATGTCTATCTTATTCTTCTGATAATCAATCTGCTTTCGGTGTTTCATGCAATACATTATCTGATAAGCTTTGCAATTACGCTTGTTGCGGTTTTAATTTTTAACAGAAAGCTTCTCTTAAAAGTGGATTATACGCTGCTTCTGACTTTTACAGGCTTTTTCATTTTTACGTCAAATGTGGCTTCAGTCGAGGCAGTCCGGCAGTTTTTTAAGAACATATTGAACACAGAAACCGGCACTTTCTTTGCCGGGCTTGGCTTGAGCCAGATTATCAGCAACGTACCGGCTGCGCTTCTGCTTTCAAGCTTTACTGAAAATGCAAAAGCCCTTCTCGCCGGTGTCAATATCGGCGGCTTGGGTACAATCATCGCATCGCTTGCAAGCGTAATCTCATACAAGCTCTATCAGAATTCGAACATTCCGTCAGAAGAAAAAGAGCCGTTTCTGCCGGTTTTTTCGCTTTATAACGTGATTTTTCTTGTAATTCTGGTTCTGCTTTATCTGGGATTCCGGCTGCTTGAAGGCGGGTTTTGACAAAGCGTGGTACTTTCTGTAAATTATCAGCATGGCTTTTTCGATTAAAATTCTTACACTTTATAAAGACTTAAACTTTTCGGCAGATTCAAATATTGAGACTGACAAAAATGAACGGCTTGAAATTTACAGGAACGGCGTTTCAAAGCACAACATGAGCCCGGCACTTGACGAATATCTTAAAGACGGAATTCAATGCGGCTTTGCATTGCCAAAAGACAGCACAGCCAAAGCAGATTATGCTATAAAAGCCGGCAAATACTTTTTTGTGCAGGGCGACGTAAAACAAGACAGTCTGAACGAAGCGGCAGAAGCATTGTGGCTTGAATCAATCTGGCAGGAACAAGCTTTGAACATGGAAACTGTCTACGTCAGATACATTAACGAAGACGATCACGAAGCTTTTCAGATTTTCAGAAGAGTGGCTGCAGAACAAGCATAGCAGAACTTTAACGCTGGCTGCGCAAAAAAAAATGGAGCTTCAAAAGCAGAAGCTCCATTCAACACTAAAATCTAGTTCGGCAGTCTTACAGTTTCTACCATAAAACGGACTGCAGGACCGTAAGATTCTTCAACCTGTTTTTCGATTACAAAAACAAGCGATTTGCCGTTTTTGTCTCTTAAAACGCGGTTCAAACGGTAGCCCGAAACACCTTTCCGCTTAATCTTCGGATTACCGACCAAAAAGCTCCGGTTTTTGCCGCTTGAAGTTTTCTGCTCAACAACTATATAAAAGCTGGATTCTGCATTGCGTCCTTTGCCTTCAACAAGCTCGTTGATTCTAACTTTATAAGTTTCAACTTCGTTAGTTGAAGGGTTATCAAAATCTCGGAATTCCACAACATCTTTATACAATGGTGACGATTCTGCATCTTTTCCGATTGTATCAGAAGTTAGAAGCCCCAAGCCGTTATAATCGTTCAAACCGATAGAACCGCAAACCTGATAAAGAATAACTGAATTTGATTCATCTGGAATTTTGTACGAGCTTATAAACGAATCTTTTGTTGTTACAAGCTGCTCAAAAACCTTTTCACCGCTTATCCCCGAAGTCTTACCCGATGCTGTTGTTTTAAAAGTGCCGTCTTTCACATACTCGTTTTTCGCTGTATCTACAGCAAAAAATTCAGCATAACCTTTAGTACTTCCGTCTGACTGAATTAATTCTCCGTACTGACCAAACAGATATTGCAACCCGTCAGGAGAAAAACCCATGTCATTAAACCGTGCTGTATCGGCCCATAAACAACAAGAGAAAATTGACAGAAAAAGAACAATTAATTTTGTTTTTTTCATAACCCCTCCTATTTTCAATTGTTTTTAATAAAGTAAAACTTTATCATTACTATTTTCGGAGTATCAAAGAATGCGCTTTACAGTTATTTCAGTTCACGATATTCTTAAAACATGACACTTTCATTACGCAACCGAATCATAAGAATGCTCACAATTTTTTCCGCAGTGATTTTTCTTTTAATTACCGCGCTTTATGTAATTCAATTTTTCAACGGTTCTTTCATGAATTTTCCGCAAATGACCAGATTTTTCAACCAGCTGCCGGACATAAAGCCGTTTCAATACACAAAGTGGGCTGTGCTTGCCGCCCCTACTTTCATTCTCTGCTATATTACGGTCTGTTCTCTGCTGTTAATAAAATATTTTGAAAAAACACACGCACCTGAAATTGTCTATTTCACAACATTTCTCATTAATATGCTTGTTGAAGCTTCCAGGCTTTTTCTACCGGTGCTCAATCTCTGGCAGGGAAACTACTTTCTGCTGATTGTTGTCTCAAAATTTGTATTCTTCTGCCGTTTAACGGGCTTTTCAATTATGCTTTGCGGGGCGGCACTTTCCAGCACAAAGAACGAGATGCAGGATTCCAGCTCAAGATTCGGATTGACAGCACTGGCTGTACTTACAGCATGTTCAATTCCGGTTAATTCGCTTACGATTTATTCAACATGGGTTATTCCTACTGCATATTATATGCTGTTTCTAATTATCCGCTTTTTGTTTGCAATAACGACTGCTGTAAGTTTTTTTATAACGGCAAAAAAGAATGAAGTGCCTGAATACAAACAGACTGCAGTTTTTTTCCTTCTGCTTTCAACAGGACTTATAATTCTTCAAGAGGCAGACAATCCGGCTTTCTTTATTTCTGGCGTAATTCTTTTATCTGCAGGAACTTCCGGCTTTTTAAGATCTTTGCATAATTATTATCTCTGGAAATAAGTGCGGCTCACAGACTTTTCTATTTCAAATAGCTTTCTTTCTGATTAATAGTTTCAACTCAATTTACGCGGGCACAGATAAAAAAAGTCTGCTGTATTTAACAGCAGACTTTTAGAATGTTTTATAGTTCTGTGAAAATAATTCAAATTATGAAAGCGATTTCTGTAAATCCAATACTTCCTGGCGGCTTAAAGTACGGACAATCTTAAGATCTGTTCCGACAGGCATTGTTACAGGATCTCCATGTTCATCTTTTTCACCTAAAATCTGAATTATCGGCAGTTTTGGGTTCAGCGGATTAACATCAACAACCTGCCCGATTTTTCCATTGTGCAGGAAAACATAAGCACCAATTGGATAAAGCGAAACAGCAAACAAAAGTGCCTTGATAACATTTTCATCAAACTGGAGACCGTTGTTCTTCAAAAGCTCAACCATAGCTTCGTAAGAACTTTGCTGAACTTTATGCAGACGTGGAGCTGTAATAGCCTCAAAAGAACAGGCTACAGAAATAATCTTAGCAAAAAGCGAAATTTTTTCACCGGTAAGTTTTCTTGGATAGCCGGTTCCGTTTTGCTTTTCATGATGCTCAAGAGCACCTAACTGAATACTCAGCGGGAAGTTATAATTTTTGAGAATATTATAAGACAAAATCGGATGTGTATACATACTGTTTCTGTCTGCCAAAGACAAAGGTTTATTAACTATATAAATCTGCGGAGGAAGCTTCAACATTCCGATTTCGTGCAGGACACAGGCTACAGCGAGGTCTACCTGTTTTGGGAACGGCATACGGAGCTGCAAAGCAATTGCGATAGCAAATATTGTAGAACGCATAGCATGGTTCAAAAGGTATGTTCTGCTGTTTACCTGATTTTCAGGCTGAAGACGTAAAATATAACGGCGCTGTTCATTTATAAATACACAAAAATCTTTTAATTGAGCATGTATTGCTTCGTAATCCAATTTTTTGTGTGTTGTGAATTTTGTATAAACGTCTTCGATATAGTTTAAGTATTCTTCATAGACAATCTGAACAAGAACCATGTGATTTTTATCAATACTTGTGTTTTCTTCTTTTACGTTTTCTACACGCTTAAGAGCACGTTCCATTACAGAACCATCTTTATTTTCTTCGCCCTGCTCTTCAACTTCAGTTTCCATAAAAGTTTCTTCAATAGCTGCATCAACAGAAGCAGATGAAGTTGCAGGCTTTGGCATCTCAGCCGGTGCTGTTTTTCCCAATTCACCTTCGGAACAAACCTGTCTGAATTCCCAATTCAAAAGTGACTGCTTAAGTTTATCATTAAAAGGTGTCTGCGGAGTTAATAACAAAAAAGTATCATCGAGCAACAATTCTTTAGTAAAGACCGATTCTTTTGATAATTCTGTTACGTTAAACGAATTCATATATTCCCCTGTTGACCTGATTCTTCTGACATCTTAAGATTAACTCACAATAAGGAGCCGTCATGAAAATCAAATTCCTATATATTACCTTTAATATCGTCCTGATTGCAGCTTTACTTTTGCTTTTTTTTACACCAAAGCTTACATTATCAGATGATTTATACACAGAAATTGCCATGACAAACAATATTTTTATCATTGCACTGTTTGTCATTACAATAGCAATTAACTGCATTTTTATAATAAACAGGAAACCGCTGAAGTATCTTGAAGAAGAAAACTGGAAAGGTCTCGCTGCTTATCTTCATAATAAAATATACACCCAAAAACGAATTTCTGCACGTTCTGTTCAACTTTTATGCGATTCTCTGCTGCTCACAGGCAGAACGGAAGAAATAATTGATTTATGCACTTTCGTAAAAGCTGAAAACCATAAAGCATATCAAAAGAACATTCTCCGTTTTGCAAGTTCATACGTTCTGCTTACAAAACCGGTTGAAGCCCGCTCTGTTCTGGAAGAAGCAGATCCTTCTATTGCAAAAACCGACTGGGTTAAATGGTACCACGCCTTTACATTTTATCTTGAAAAAGATTTTTCAGCAACAATAACTGAACTTGGGCAGTCAATTTCTGCATTTAAAGACCCTGTAGTTTCAGCGCTTTCTGTATATCTGCTTCAGCAATTAGCACCAATAAATGAAGCAGAATATCAAAAATATGGGCAATTTGTTGAAGACAAGAAAAATAAACTGTTGATTGATTTCAGCCGGAAAAAGTTTCACGAATATTCAGAAGATCAGAAAAGCCAGCTTTACTGCGTAATTATCTCCAGCCTGATAAAACAGGCTGAAGACTTAATTTACAACTGAGATTTTAGCGTTCTGCTTCAATTACAGCCTTGATTGCGGCAAGAAAATCTGAATACTCTGTAAATGCCTTAATTTGAGAATATTCGTCCTGAATGTGCTTTGGCGGTCTGAACAAGAAACCTGCCTGAGAGTTTTTTATCATCTCAAGGTCGTTGAATGAATCGCCTGCGGCAATTGTTTTAAAGCCGATAGACTGCAGGGCTTTTACTGCATGATATTTGCCGTTTGACTGGCGCAGATTGTAGCCTGTAATCATGCCATTGGCGTCTACGGTCAAGTTGTTGCAGAAAATCGTCGGCATACCGAGCTTTTTCATAAGCGGAGCTGCAAACTCTGTGAATGTGTCTGAAAGAATTATAACCTGGCTAATAGACCGAAGCTCGTCAAGAAATGCCTTTGCGCCTTCAAGCGGCTCAATCTTTTCAATTGTTTTTTGGATTTCTTTTAAGCCGAGTCCGCGTTCTTTTAAAAGCGCAATTCTCCATTTCATCAGTTTATCATAATCAGGCTCATCGCGTGTTGTTCTGCGCAATTCGGGTATTCCAGAAGCTTCAGCAAATGCAATCCAGATTTCCGGTACAAGAACACCTTCCAAATCAAGACAAGTTACAAACATATAATCTCCTAATAATTCATTCTATATAATATTTATAGCGAAGCTTCATCAATTGTTGCAAGCGAAAACTGAATATCCTTAATGAAAAAATCAATTTCTGCCCTAACCCTGTTCAAAAAGCTTTTTTCAAGACAAGGTTCTTTGTATCCGTCCGGAAAATGAAGGTAGAGATATTCACGCTGCTTAAGGCTTGGCACAATTTCGTCCAGTTCAGTTCCATTAATCATGCGGAATTTAAGCTTTTCAAGCGATTCAAGTTCGTCTAATAAAAATTGCTTTATATTTTTTCCAGTTTCTGTATTTCTTTGCAATACCGTAGAATTAGAAACAGAACTTTCTGAGCGGTTCTGTATAATCTCTTCTGCGGAACTTAAGTCTCTCCGCTCAAGGTTCAATTCCATGCCTTCACTTGAAATATCAAACAGATTTGGAACTCTGCCATATCTGGCGGCAAAAGTTCTGCCGTAATTTGACAAAGAAGGCGTTGTGATACCGGGTTTTCCGTCTTTTCCGGCAAAGAAATAGCTGTTTATACCGAAAGACACCTCGCCACGCAGCAATGGAGCAAGACGGCTGCACTCATTCAGCAAAGTTCTGTAACTCGGCGACTCTTTGCAATGCGTTTTACACGGCTTAAAACTGAAATCCAGACCACAAATGAATATTGGAACGTTTTCGTCTTTTCTTAAAATTAAAGCAATCTCTGTTGCTGCCAGACCCACTGAACCCAAAGGCGGAATAACCATGCAGTTCAAGGCTTTTTTTATCCGCTCAAGATAATTGCACTGTTCGTATTCAGACATAAAAAAAGACACATCGCCGCCTGTAAGATTCAGTACGTGCGGTCTTGAGGTTAAGTCTGCAATTATCGCAATTTTTGTGCCGGCACTGCCAATATAAGATTTTTCTACCGCAAGCTGGCTTTCAACGGCAATAATAGCATCCGGAAATATTCCGTTAGACAATAAAGGCATAAGCGCATTGTCAACAGTAATTACAAAGCAGTCGTCAGAATTTCTCTGTAAGAAAGAAACCGCGCTTTCCAAAGACAATCCTGAACCGCAGACAACAATCGGCTTAGAAACTGAATTGCTTTTCAAGTCTGAAGAAAACGGCAGTTTTCCAAGATTTTTGAAAATATTTCTAGCATACAGCCTGCCTAGCTTTACAAGTGTAATACGGTTGCGCCAGAACTGATTTATTGCATTATCGATAAGTGCTGTCAAAGAATGATAGAACTGACGGTAAAGCTGTGCGCCGCCCGAAAGCTCAACCGGCAGACAACGCTTGAAATTCGAAAAAGACGGTAAAAGCTTTTGTGAGAACAGCGAAAACAGCGCACTTCCGCTTGAAATGCATATATTATAGATATTCGGTCTGTCTTTTATAAGTTTTTGAATATGCTCATTTGAAAACTTAAACAAAGCCTCATCAGCTTCTATCAATATCATCGAGCAGTCTTGTGGCAGACGCTCTATTAATTCTTTAAGCCCGTAACCCAATAACGGCGAAAAAACCATAACAAGGGTCTGTGGTAAAACTGTATAAGACTCTGCTGTTCTAACAGAAGCAGCTTCCGGGTTATATCGAGAATATAGATATCTGTTGCGGTAAAAAACAGAAAAACCTTGTCCTGAGGCGGGCACAAGACAAGGTTCTTCATTATTAATATTATTTTCCAAAAGTCTTATTCTAACGATGAAAGATATGCCGAAACGACATCGTTTTTAACATAATCAGCACCTGTAAAGAAGTTGGTGATTGAAATAGTGTCAAAACGCTGTGCATTAATCGGATAGAAGAATGCCATAGAAGTAAGCAGCTCATCTTCAATGCTGCTTTCCCCAACAAGCTTAAGAACAAGAACATTATTCTTCAGCATTACAGGAGCTGAAATCTCATTTAGCTTAAGAGAAAATGCTGTTTTCAAGAAATTCTCATTTGTAGATGCACCGGCAAGAACAGCAGTATCAGAATCAATTGGGTTGAGCAAATTATTTGAACCGTAGTTCAAAGGAAATGCAGCCGGAGTCTGTTTTACTACACCGTATTTTTCACAGGCAGCATCAAAGCTTGTAACAGCAGCATCAGCAGCAAAATCTCTGGCCTTTGCAGTAAAGTAATCTTCAATAACTTTTGGTTCTTCAGTAGTTATATATGAATAAACTGAGTCCAAAGTTTCGATATTGTCAAAGTCAGCATTTTTTGCTGTATCACAACACTTAAGAATTGAATAGAAAGCACCAGTTGCTACAACATCACTTACGCTGTCAACACCAAGTTTCAGAACGTTATCAAAATCTTCTTCAGAAAGCAGGCTCTTTAACTTATAAACTTTGTTATTTGCAAGAACACCGTTTGAATCGCTGAAGTTTTTATTTGAATATTCTGCAACTGCATCTTCAAAAGTAATCTCATTATTCGAGATTCTCTTGGCGATTTTTTCTGCTTCTGATTTTGAATCAACTGTGATAATTTCAAAATTCAAAGTTGTAAAAAGAGATGAATGCTCATTAGCAAATTTAACAATTTCTTCTTTTGGATATTCACTCATAGAAAAAGCTGCAATTTCAAAAGATTTTTCTGGATTGTTCATATTGAATATGAACGGCATTTCAGCTGATGAACTTTTAAGACCGAACAGGCTGTGTTCTGTCGGGTAGCCGTAAGGGTGAGCACCCAAAAAGTCATTTGAATACTGACTATAAGTTAAAGCTCTCAAAGCTGATTTTCTCAATTCCAATTTGTCGGAATTGCTCAACTGATTATAGTCTTTTGGTGAATAAGAGCCTTTTCTTTCTGTAATGCTGCTTATAATAAAGCGGCTGACTGCTGATTCAGGAACTATATAACCAGATTTTTCAACTTCATAAGAGAATGATTTAAACACGATTGTTGAAGAAAAAGCCTGATACAAAGCAGAAAGATAATTTCCAGGATCATTATCATCAATGCCCTGCTGCTTATCCTGATTAATCTGCTCTTCAAGCAGCTGAAGGAAAACTTCATCATTTGCTTTAATTGGCTCTTTTCTGAAATATCCTAAAGGCTCTGGTTCTTTCTGGCTTTTGCTGAACATACCCGGTAAGAAAACAAAAGCAATTGCAGACAAAATCAAAATGATTATAGATCCGATTGTGATAAAATTGCTCTTGCGGTGTTTAGGGCTTTCTGTTTTTGGGCTTGTATTTGAGCTCATACGTCATCTTCCTTAAATTTAACAACTTCTATGCAAACATTTGAACATTAATAAAATACGGCTCAAATTTTCTGCATTGAAAGAGATTTTAACATTTTGGGTTTTATATGTCAACGCGTTAGCCGCAGTTGACAGGTTCTTATTTTTCCCAGAGTTTGTCTGGATAATATTTCTGCTCTATTTTCTTTGCAATTTCCGACTTTACAATGGCGCGGTCTTCGGGGTATGTCATACCGAACCATTTTTCGGTAGATGTGAAAACCTTTATAGAACCCCATCCCTTTGTAACAATCAGGCTTGCAGCTTCCGGCAGCAAAGCTTCGGCTTTTTCACTTGAAACGTTGTTTTTAACAAAATCTTCCCAATACGCATGAAAACCTTCGAATGCTTTTGGCGTAAAACCGAATAAATTCATAGAAACAGATTCGTTGCCGGTAAGCTCAATTTCACCATCCTCAAGCTGGCTTATAACTTTATTGCCTTTAAAGCCTATCTTGGTATGCTCTTTCATCGAAACAAGCTGTCCGTCTTTGATATTGCAGACACCGCGCGAAACAGTTCCGTTAAGGCTCATTGTGTTTTTCAAGATAAAGCTGACCATAGCATGTTTATTGTCAGTGTTTTCCAAGCTCTTAAGATAAGCGCCTAAAGTTGCAAATCCTTCGCGGCCATAATAGTCATCTGCATTTATAACAGCAAAAGGTGTATTGATTTTTTCTTCAGCACAGAGAACAGCGTGAATTGTTCCCCATGGCTTTTTCCGCTCAACCTGTTTCTTTATCTGCTCTTCAGTAAAGCATTTTGTTGGTTCCTGAAAAACATATTCTGCATCGAAATTTCTAGCAACACGGTCGAACAGCCTTTCTCTAAAGTCCTTTTCGATGTCCCGCCGTATAATGTAGACCACTTTTCCAAAATCACTGCGCATTGCATCATAAGTCGCAAAATCGAGAAGTGTTTCACCATGCAATCCGACTGCATCTATCTGTTTTACGCCACCATAACGGCTGCCCATTCCTGCTGCCAATACTAAAAGTGTAGGTTTCATAACTGCCCCTTTTTAAATTATTCATTGAAAAAAAAGAATGAATTAAATGAGATTGTAATTCTGCTTGAAATGATTTGTCAATTAGGAAAATTGCTGATAGGGAAAACAACCAAGACTGAGGCACAGGCCGGAGAGAGATAGCCCATACCTCAGCTGGTTGTCTATAATATTACATACATCGAAAAAAAAATCAAGAGTTTTTTTCTAAATATCTGCAATTTCTCTATTTTTTCTACAATGTAAAATCGAAAATTCTTCCCATTATGAAATTGCCGCTTCCAATGCTATTTCCATCATTGTGTTAAACGAAGTCTGACGCTCTTCTGCGTTTGTTTCCTCGCCTGTTGCAATGTTGTCAGAGACTGTTAAAACTGCCAGAGCTTTTCTGCCATATTTTGCTGCCAGTGTATAAAGTTCTGCTGCTTCCATTTCTATGCCCAAAACGCCATATTCAGCCCATAGCTTCCATGTCTGCGCATCATCATAAAAAATATCAGACGAAACAACAGTACCAACTTTGCAAAGCACATCTTTTGATTTTGCTACATCATAAGCACTTTTAAGAAGCTCAAAATCAGCAGCAGGAGCAAAGTGCATTCCGTTGAAGCGGCGTGTATTAATAGCAGAATCAGTTGATGCGGCCTCAGCAAGAATAACGCTTCTAACCGGCGTGTCTTTGTTGACAGAGCCACATGTACCTACACGTATAGCTTTCTTAACATCATAAAACCTGAACAGTTCCGTCACATAAATAGAGAGTGAAGGCTGCCCCATTCCTGTGCCTTGAACAGAAACTTTTTTGCCTTTATATGTTCCGGTAAAGCCAAGCATTCCTCTAACCTGGTTATAACAAACAGGATTTTCAAAATAAGTTTTGGCTATGTACTCTGCTCTTTTTGGATCGCCCGGCAACAAAACAGCCTCAGCAATATCACCAGGTTTTGCATTGTTATGCGGTGTACTCATAATCGACTCCTATCTTTATAAGATTTGTGAATTTTAAAAAAAGGGATGCCCTTTTAAGGAACATCCCTTTTAGATTCAGTTAAAACAAACTGTTACTGAAAATAATGTCAGATTAACAATTAAAGTCCAGCAGCAATTGCTCTAAGCTGTGCAGCCATGCCAGATTTGCCCTTAGCATCATATTTGTCTGCAACATCATAGAATGTCTGCTTAACGTAGTTCTTAGATTCTTCTGTTGAAACAGCAGCCTTCAAATCTGGGATTGTCAACTTCTGACCAACTTCAATTTCATCCGGATCTTCAATCTTTTCTTCAGTACCGGCAATGATGAACGGGAAGTAGTTACCCTTTTCTGAACCGTAGAAACGCTTTGCAATGAAAATCAGGCAGTCGCCGCGGCGAACAGTGTAATACTGTGCATTGTCAAGTACAATGTGACCACGTGGCTGTGTATTTGTTGCAATCTTTGAAGAATTGCCGTTGTCTGAAACAGTCAAAGTATTTCCTGCATCCTTAGCGCCAGATTTTGCCTTAGAAAGCTTGTTCTGAAGGTCTTTGTATTCCTTCTGAAGCTTTGCCTTTGCACCTGCGCTCAAACCGTTATAATCGCTGATTGCTTTCTGGATAGCAGCCAAATCATCAGCTGTTATAGAGTTAGCATCCTTTGAAAGAATTGCGTTGTGTGTCTGCTTCCATTTTGCAACTTCGGCATTAATCTTTGCATCTTCATCGGCTTTTGCTTTGGCAAGCTTATTCTGCAAGTCGTTGTATTCTTTCTGAAGCTTGCTCTTTGCACCTGCGCTCAAGTTGTTATAGTCGTTGATTGCCTTCTGGATAGCGTTCAAATCAGAAGCTGTAACAGAATTAGCATTTTTGTTGAGGATAGCGCTGTGTGTCTGCTTCCATTTTGCAACTTCAGCATCTACTTTTGATTCAGCAGTTTTCTTTGCATCTGCGTCAGCCTTAGCCTTAGCATCTGCCTTGGCCTTTGCGTCAGCGGCAGCTTTTGCCTTTGCATCTGCAGCTTTCTTAGCTTCTTCTTCTGCAAGAGCCTTTGCCTTAGCAAGCTTATCCTGAAGGTCTTTGTATTCCTTCTGAAGCTTTTCCTTTGCGCCGGCACTCAAGTTATTGTAATCGCTGATTGCTTTCTGAATAACGCTCAAGTCATTTGCAGTAATTGAATTGATATTCTTATTAAGAATTGCACTGTGAGTTTTGCGCCATTTGTCAACTTCAGCATTGATTTTTGCTTCGTCAGCACCTTCATTTGGATCAACCTGATGAAGCTGAACCTCTTTGTCAGCAGTTGTCAAAGAATCACTCAAGCCTTTTGTCTCGTCAACAACCATCATTCCAGGCTCATTGATTTTTTCAATGCCAGGATCGATATATGTTGGTGAAACATCAGCGTTTTCTTCTGGCTCAACAACAGGAGCATCTGCATCATGAGCAATAGCTTTCTTATTGTCCTGTGTTTTAACATTCAACGGTGGTTCTTCTTTAGCAGTTGATTTCTTTCCAGATGCACATGAAACCAGAGCAGCTATCAAAAGAACAGCAAGTACCTTTGGTAATATTTTTTTCATCTCAGTCTCCACAAGATTCCGGCATTACTGCCGACGTATTTGCCCTATAGTATATCACAGGGCAGTAAATTTTCAACCCTACACACAGAAAAAACGCAAAATGTTTAATCTATGTAAAAAGATTTCTCTAATTTATCGGTAAAAAATTCAAAAAAAGAACTTAAAACCGATAAATTAGCAATTTGCTTAGAAAAACCTTAATCATCAGACTGATTCATATTGATGAATTCTTTTGAAGCCTTGATGACTTCGTCAGCAATCTTTCCAGAAATCGGATCATAATGATCAAATGAAGTTTCGAAACTTCCTGTGCCGCTTGTCAATGAACGGAGGTCAATCGCATACTTCAAAAGCTCTGCCTGCGGAGCCTGTGCGCGGATTTCTTCGATACCGCCGCCAATCGGGGTCTGTCCCAAAATTCTTCCGCGCTTGCCCGACATATCAGACATGATATCGCCCAAATATTTTGACTCAACCAGAACAGTAATGTTCATTATCGGCTCAAGCAGAATCGGACCGGCGTTGCGCATTGCGTCTTTGAAAGCGTTGCGCGAAGCAATCTTGAACGCCATTTCAGAAGAATCAACAGGATGTTCCTTTCCGTCAAGAACAGTAACCGCAACATCTACAACAGGATAGCCTGCAAGAACGCCGCATTCCATTGCTTCGTGCACGCCCTTCTCAACACCCGGAATATAGCCCTTGGAAATAGCACCGCCGAAAACAGCGTTGGTAAACTTGTAATTCTCGCCGCGCGGCAGACTTTCTATAGAAAGAACAACACGCGCATACTGACCGTGACCGCCTGACTGCTTCTTGTGCGTATATTCGGCCTGTGCCTTGCGCTGAATTGTTTCGCGGTATGCAATGCGCGGAACGGCAGTCTGAATGTTAATCTTGGTCTGAGCCTGAACCTTTTTAAGCAGAATCGAAATATGAAGCTCGCCCATACCAGAAAGAACATTCTGTTTTGTTTCAGCGTTATATTTATAAGACAAAGTTCTGTCTTCTTCAGCATAGCGCGCAAGGAATTCGCTCATCTTGTCTTCTTCTTTTTTATCGTTTGCAGAAACAGCCATTGAATATACTGGCTCAGGATGTCTCAAGCGGTTAAACTTCAAGGCATCTGCCGAAGCGGCAAGAGTATCGCTCGTCTTTGTAATGCTAAGCTTTGTTGCAATGCCGATATCTCCGGCATTCAAAGTCTTTACTTCTTCAAGCTTCTTTCCTATACAGCGGAAAATTTTACCGATTTTTTCTTTTCTGCCTTCATTAACATTGAAGATTTCAGTATCAGAAGCCAAAGAACCCGTAATAATCTTGATATAAGAAAGACGGCCTGAGAACTGGTCGCTAGAAGTCTTTACAACAAGTGCTGAAAGCGGAATGTCTCCTGCAATTTTTACAGTTGCATCTGAACCGTCGGCGTTCTTTGCAGTTTCAAGTCTTCCGGCAGGAGACGGTGCAATTTCAGCGATAAAATCGAAAACTGCGGTTAAACCTGAATTTTTAATGCTGTCACCGCAGAAAATCGGAACAATGCGGTTGTTCTCAAACGCAATCTTTAAGCCTTTTACAATTTCTTCGTCTGTAAGTTCACCGTCATCAATAAATTTGATAAGCAGATCATCGTCACCTTCAGCCGCAGCACCGGCAAGAATACCGCGTGCAGATTCATAGGCATCTTTATATTCAGCAGGAATTTCAACAGCCTTTTCGAGCGTTCCGTCTGCAGCAAGCGGATAAGCCTTGCCTCTCAGAACGTCAATAACTCCGGCAAAGCCAGCACCGCCGTTCATCGGAATTGTGAGCGGACAAGTCTGTACGTTGAATTTATCGTGTATGTCTTTTGTAACAGCGGCAACATCAGTGCGTTCGTCATCGCAGCGGTTGATAAAAACCATACGGGGCTTAGAACGTCTGTCGAGGTCGCGCCACAATTTAATTGTCTCAATCTGGGCACTTGAACGTCCGTCAACAAGCACAAGCGCCATTTCGCTAGACCTGAAGGCCGAAATAACTTCACCTACAAAGTCTGACGAACCTGGTGTATCCCAAAAGTTTATGTTTATATCTTTCCATGTAACATGAGCAAGAGACGAATATATAGAAATTTTATGCTCAATTTCTTCCGGGGTATAATCACTTACAGTTTTGCCCGAAACAACTGTTTCCGGCTTTGCGATTACACCACCAACAAAGAGCAGCTGTTCAAACAAAGTTGTCTTTCCTGTCTGACCATGACCAGCGATAGCAACATTTCGTACCATTTCCGTTGTAAAATCCATGAAAACCCCTCTCTTGGCAATTTATGATTTTTATTTTTGAGACCCAAAGCGCAGGCTTTTTTACATAATCCCAATACTGAAATGATAAGTTTGAATTCTTTGAGTTGTCAAGAAACTTTTGATTTTCAACGCAGAAATGTTTTTAATTGCATAAAGCCGGTTTGCCGGACAAGCTCAAAATGAACTGAACTGATCCGGCATGTATCAGACAGATTTTGTTACTTTATGCTGACTGTTCCGTCTTTGAATACTGCAAATTTTGTATAGCCCTGCTTTTCAAGCATGTCATACTGAGGACCGGGTTTCTTTGCCTTTTTGATTATAGCAACGCTGAAACCGGCGCGAAGTTTTTCTGCTTCCGCAAGTACAACAGGGAATTCAACTGCATCATCATAAAGCAGTGCGCATTTTTCTTTCTCGCCCGGAATCTTATAGCCCGAATCAAGAAGAATAGAACAAATGCGCTCAAAACCGATTGAAAAACCAACCGCAGGAATCTGCTGACCGATAAATTTGCCAATCATATTGTCATAGCGTCCGCCGCCGCCAACCGCGCCGGAAAACTTAGGACTTGCAATTTCAAAAACAACGCCTGTGTAATAGCCCTGACCGCGGACAAGATTCGGTGTATAAGAAATCTTGTATTTTCCGGCCGCAACCTTTTCTACAGTAGAAATAATATATTTAAGGTCGTCAGCAATTGAAACATCTGCACATTTTGAAGCAACTTCGTCGAGTGTTATTTTTGCGCCGCCGTTTGCAGCATCGCTTTTTGCAATAAAATCTACAAGAGATTTAACTGCTCCTTCCGGCATCTGTTTTTCGCGGAGCTCGGCTTCGATTCCGGCTGCACCGATTTTGTCCATCTTGTCAAAAGTAATGCAAACAGAGTCGAGAGAGTCAGGCGCAAAGCCCATGTTCTCAAGCATATTGCGCAAAATGCGGCGGTCATTGATGTTGATTGTGAAATCCTCAAAGCCTATGTTCAAAAGCGCGCGGGCTGTAACGTCAATAAGCTCAACCTCTGCATTACAAGAGCTGTCGCCAAGAATATCGATATCGCACTGAACAAACTCACGGCTCCTACCCTTCTGCGGACGTTCTGCGCGGAAAACGCGGTCTGTCTGAATCACCTTAAACGGGAACTGAAGTTCATTTCGGTTTGCCGCAAAAAAACGTGAAAGCGGAAGCGTCAGATCATAGCGGAGCCCCATATCAGAAAGGGACTTTTCATCAACAGGAGTTGCAGCAAGGGCAGAGTCGAGCTTGTCACCGCGCTTAAGCACTTTGAAAATCAAATTAAGATTGTCTCCGCCGTCACTCTTGTCAAGATTTTCCGCATCTTCAAGCATGGGCGTAGAAATGCGCTCAAAGCCGCTTGCTCTATAAGTTTCAAGAATCTTGCCCTGAACGTAATCGCGCAGCTTCTGCTCTGCCGGTAAAATATCTTTCATGCCTTTTAAAGCATTTGTTTTCATAAAAACCTCTGTAGCTGTGTCAGAAATGACACCGGTGTAATTTTTATTGTCCAGTTCCTGCTGAAAACAGAGCCGTACAATCTTATTTTTAATTATAATAGTGAAAAATAAGCTTTAAGACAATCGGCGGAGCAAACATGCCGAAACCTTCCGCACAGATGAAAAACAACCTTGACGATTTAAAATTTTATAGACAAATTCATATTATGAAATATTCCAGAAAATTGAAAAGTGCAGACTTGCAAGCTCAAAAAAAACGCCTTATAGTTGTTTATTATGGAGGAACAAAATGAACACACAGGGAAAAACAGTATCAGCTTTAGAATCAAAGAAAAAGTCTTTGCTTTCTCACATTGATCAGCTTGAAATTTCTGTGGGTCGCCAAGTGCTCCAAGCTTCAGCACCGATGGTTGAACAGCAGCTTTCAGTAGATTATGCCGCCGCGGCAGGAACAAAACAGCAGCTTTTACGGAATATTGCAGAAATAGAAGATCTTGTAAATAAACAGAAAGAACTTGAGACAAAAGCCCGCAATCTTCAAACAAGTTTGTCTTCAAAAGAAGAACTGATAAATGCAAAATTGTTGGAACTCGGAAGAATTCTCTACAAAAACCGCAATGATTCACTGCCGGAAGAATTCAAAATTCATTTTGCAGAAGCTGAACGCTTGGAATCTTTGGAAGACGGTTATAACCAGAAAGTAAAAGAAATCGAGACCTCGCTTGAAACAGCGTCTTTTTTGCAGAAACTTGCGATGCAGTTCAAGCTTTCTTCTTTAAGAAATTCTGCAATGGTCCAGCAGCGCAAAAAAGAACAGGTTTTTATTTCCGGAGCACGGACTGTTGTTGAAACAGGCGAAAATGCTTTGAGCGGCAGTAATGTTTCATCTGAACTTCAGAGTGCTTTTGAAGCCTGTCTTGAAGAATATAAGGAACTTGACGGCATAAAGAATCAGCTTCTTGAAAACGCCGACGATGCAGAAGTAACAAAGCAGTCGCTTGTTCAGCTTGAAGCTTCTGAATTTTCAGGCAAGAAACGTATTGCGCAGATTAATTCAGAAATAAGCCAGATTGAGCTTAACCAGGACGAGCTTTGCCGCACAGCAGGCCGCTCTTATGTAAGCCGCTACTGCACAAAAGACGGTGAAAAAATTCTTGAATGTGAAGGCATCGGCGCAGAAGAGATTGCTTCAATTGGAAAAGAGCGCACAGAGCTTGTTTCAATTAACAGGCGCATAGACATAATGCAGCTTAACACTGCTTTGTCTGACGCAGACAAAAAGATTGCCTCGCTGGAAAAAAGCGCAGAAGAAATCCGCGATCAGATTGCAAACCTTGAAGAGAATGCTTCTGTTATTGCTGAACAAATTGCAGCCGCTCACGCCGCACGTGAAGTAATCATCGGCAAACGCACACAGCTTGAAACAGAAGAAGGTGCTTCTGTCAAAATGCTTAAAGACAAAGAGCCTGAACCAGAGAATACACAGACAGCAAAAAAAGCAGCTTCCAAAAAAGCTTCTAAAAAATCTTAAAGTTGCGGTAAATCATTGAGAATTGAGTTAGATTCAAAAAATGCAAATTTTGATTGAACTAACTCAATTTCTTTGATAATATTCAACATACTTCTATGAAACAATACATTTATGAAACACATTTACATACATCAGAAGGCAGCGCATGCGGTGTAACAACAGGTGCAGAAGCTGTCAGAGCTTATAAAAAAATCGGATATTCGGGCATATTTGTTACCGATCATTTTTTTAATGGAAACTGTGCCATAAATGACGATCTTTGCTGGAAAGATAAGGTAGAGGCTTTCTGCCTTGGTTATGAACATGCAAAAGAAGAAGCCGAAGGTTCAGATTTTTCAGTTTTTTTTGGTTTTGAATACAATTTTTCAGGCGACGAGTTTCTGATTTACGGCATAACAAAGCAATGGCTTATTGCCCACCCGGAAATAATGCGTCTGTCTCATTCGCAGCTTTTTAAGCTGATTGATAATGCAGGCGGCTTAGTAGTTCAGGCCCATCCTTACCGGAAAAGAAGCTACATAAAATCAATAAATCTTTACCCGGACGATGTTCATGCTGTGGAAGTCTATAACGCGGCAAACGCGCCTTCTGAAAATGATGAAGCGCTGGAATATGCAGCCCTGCACAAACTTCCAGGCACGAGCGGTTCTGATATGCACAATGTAAACAGTCTGCATTGTCTTGGCGGTGTAGCCTTTGAGGAAAAGCTTGAAACGGTTCAGGACTATGTTTCAAGAATCAAATCAGGAGAAGGCTTTACACCGCTTCCGCCAAAGCTTTACTAGAAGAACAGCGCCGCCAGCGCTAGATTTTATCTGAATTCGGCATACCGGGAGACGCTGTATTTGTTGCAGTTACAAGCCAAGAATCTTTATCTGCCGGTGATGAAAATGACTGCCGCGAGATTGTTCTTGTTGCAGAAAGTTTGTCACCATTGGCGGCATCTTTTATAGAAGAACCCGGCCACACGCCTGCTTTTACAGCGCGTTTCAAAGTCTCTTCATAAATCTCTTTAGGCCAGTCCTCAAGTGAAGAATCCGCAAAGGCAACAGCGTCTATAACTTCACCGTCTGCTGTTTTTTCAAGAAGCACAACATCTGTCTTGTCACCGATTCTTGTACCTGTGTTTTCAAGCCACAAGTCTCTTGAACTGCTTGAATACGCGCCGCCAGAAAGATTCAGATCTGTACCAGTTTCATTTACAATACCGGCTTCCATGTTTCTAAAATGCACAACTATATACTCGCCCGCGCTGACTTCTACAGCCGGGAAAGTATAACGCCCTTGTGCGCCGTCTTTTGCCGAAAAAATGCACACACCCGAAAGATTTCCGCCGGTCTTTGCGTAGATTTCTACAAATTCGGCTTTCGGGTTGGAATACTTTGTCTGAACTTCACTCAAAATCAGTTCAGGCACGTTGTCATTGTAGCCTGTAAACAGAGAAGCAAAAGTCAAAGAATTATTGTTTGTATCTGTTACAGTTCCGCGCACTATATAAGTACAGCCTGTTTGTGTCGGAATAGAAAACCGGATCTCAAGTTCCTTTGAATTGTTCTTGGAATATTCAGCATCGATTTTTTCGCTCAAAGAGCACATGAGCGCATTTTCTATCTGAATATTCTCAGCTTTACCAACTTCCAGAGAAGTGCCTGCAACATTCTCTGAAAAAACTAAAGATATGTACCTTGAACTTTCGCATTTCAAAGTCTGCAGAACAGGTGTGTCAAAATCACCCGTTAAAACACTGACACTTGAGGGCGAGCCGGAACAGGCAGTCAAACACAAAACAAGACAAACAAATACTACAGCAGCGTTGATTTTTCTCAAAACAGCCTCCAGAAAGTTTTTAGAAAAGCACAGAATAATCTGACCGGGATTATTCTGTGCTTTTTGGAAATTGCTGTTTGCCGACAACCCAAAACCTTATTCAACAACCGAAGAAACTCCTAATGGAAAAACTTTAATATCAAGCAGCAATTCCGCATATACTATCTATGCTGATTTCATTTTTTTTGTACCTAAAAATGCTTTTTTTTGATTATTTTCAATTTTTTTTGTTTTACTGCTCCTAATCATTTGAACAGCTTCCATCTGTATCAAAAAAACACATTTTTGCAAGCTGAAACAGCCGGCGTTGCATTTTGACACAATTTGAATAATTCAATCGCGGATGTGAAATTTCAGTTTATTGTTATTTTCTTATATTGCATACTTTTATTTATTTTATATATTTTGCTGAATCTTTCCAAATTTTGGCACGCCATTTGCTATATAAATTATGTAAAACAAAATCAATCACAAAGGGTCAAACCTTTGGAGGAAAGACAATGCTTGATAAACAGTACACAAACAGCGACAGCCTTATGGGTTCATATTTTGCACAAATCAGCAGAATCCCGCTTTTAACTAAAGAAGAAGAAACAGAGCTTGCCAAAAAGGCTCTTAACGGAAATAAAGCAGCTAAAGATAAACTTGTAACTTCAAATCTAAGATTCGTTGTAAAACTTGCAAAACAATATCAGAATCTTGGTCTTGATCTTGAGGACTTAATCAGCGAAGGTAACCTCGGGCTTATTGAGGCAGTGGATCATTTTAACCCGGATAAAGGTTTCAGATTTTTGTCTTATGCAGTCTGGTGGGTCCGCCGCGCAATGCTCAAGGCAATCGAAGAAAAAGGCAGAACTATCAGACTTCCTGCAAATAAAATCCAGGAAATCCGCGACATCGAAAGCATCCGTGCCACATTCAACAAGGGCATGACAACAGAAGAAGAAATCGAAGCTATTTCTTCAATTACTGGAATGCCGAAAGACCATGTACGCGAGATTATGGTTATTTCAAATGACTTTATCTCATTTGATGCGCCAATTTCTAACAACACAGCTTCTCATGAAGACACTGACAGAACTGTCGGTGATGCAATTATGGACGAAAGACAGGTTCCGCTTGAGGAACAGGCAATTCAGGAAAATCTTAAGACTGACGTTCAAAAAACATTATCAACACTACCGGCACGTGAATCAGAAATCTTGCGTTACCGTTTCGGCTTTGACAACAAAGAAGAGCTTTCTTTGCAGTCTGTCGGCAAATTGATGAATATTACAAAAGAGCGTGTACGCCAGATTGAAAAGAGCGCTTTCATGCATATGCGCCAGTACAACAGAAGAATCCGGCTCGAAAGCTACATGGCTTAAGTCAAAACGACACAGTTCAGCAGCTGGGGTGAGTGCGTCTTATGTACTCAAAAGCCTCGGTACGCGCCACATTCATTATAGAAGCATCTCTTACCGGATCGGCAATAGACAGCGTAAGATAGCCTGACTGCTGTACACCGAGCACTTCGCCAGGGCCGCGCAGACGCAAGTCTTCTTCCGCAATAAAAAAGCCGTCTGTGCTTTCGTAGAGCGCTTTGAGTCGCGCTTTTCCGTCTTCTGTAAGTTTTTCTGAATAAATCAAAAAACAGTGAGACTGAAGACTGCTCCGCCCTACACGTCCGCGGAGCTGATGCAGTGCGGCAAGCCCGAATCTTTCAGCGTGTTCAATTACCATGCAGGTCGCATTCGGCACGTCTACACCAACTTCGACAACGCTTGTTGCAACCAGAATCTGAATCTTATTTGCATTGAACTGCGCCATTATTTCGCGCTGTTCGTTTTCTTCAATTTTGGAATGGATAAGCGCGACTTTATATTCCGGAAAAATCTTATTTGAGAGAAACTCGTACATCTGCTCGGCTGATTTCAAGCCAGTGCCGCCGCGCTCTTCGTCAGTTTCGCCCTGTTCAATTAACGGATAGACAAAATAAGCCTGTCTGCCCTGCTGAAGCTCGGCGCGTACATAGCGGTAAACATTTTCTTCGCTGCCCTGCTTTGTCAGGTGCGTTTTGACAGGCAGACGCCCTGACGGCATGGACTTTATCACAGAAACATCCAAATCACCGAAAACAGACAAGGCAAGTGTCTGTGGAATCGGTGTTGCAGACATCATAAGAAGATTCGGCGTTATATACTGCATTTCAGCTGAATCTGCAACCCGCCGTCCTTTTTCAAGAATCGCGTTACGCTGTAAGACGCCGAAGCGGTGCTGCTCATCAATCACGGCAAGCCGTAAGTCTTTGTACTGCACATTATGCGAGAACAAAGCGTGTGTTCCAATTACAAGCTGAATATTCCCGTTTTTAAGTTCTGTTAAAAGCTTATTTCTGCCGGAAGCCTTTAAGTTGCCGGTCAAAAACGCAAGCGAAACTCCGGCGTTCTGTAAAAGCTTTGCTGCATTTTCAGCATGCTGTCTTGCAAGCAGTTCAGTCGGCGCAAGCATTGCGCACTGACCGCCATAGTCTATAACGCGCAAACAGGCAAAAAATGCTGCAAGCGTCTTACCAGAACCGACATCACCTTGAAGCAGGCGCGCCATAGCGTACGGCTTTTTCAAATCATAAGAGCGGTCAATGTCAGCATTCATCTCGGCTACAACTTTTTTCTGATCTATTGTCAGCTCAAATTGCAGAGCATCAAGCACTTTTTTCTGGCGCGGAGAAAGTCCGTCTAAGAAACATGCATCAATTATTGCTTTTGCAGAATCTGAATCCGGCGCACCATTTGTATTTTCTCTTGATAAAGAGGCTTCTTCTAAAATAGACGAAGACGATGCAAAAATCGAATCATCAGGCAGCTTGCCGCGGTGCGCCAAAGAGCGCAATCCAATCTGAATCTGAAACTGATAAAGCTCCTCAAAAATCAGCGTTATTCTGGCACGCCCGGCTTCCTGCATTGACTTCGGCATGTGCATTGCAGTAATGCACTCTGCTTTGTGCATAAGCTTGTGCTTTGCGGTTATTTCCTCTGGAATTTCGTCTGCAATTCCTTTGGCGTATTCTTTTATTGCGCGGGCAACCGCCTTTCTTATGGCTGCCTGGCTTAAACCCGCCGTCAGCGGATAAACAGCAAGAATCTTCTTTGAGCTGAAGTATTCAGAATATTTTTGCATTGAATGTGTCTGTGCAAAATCAGCGGCAAGCTCATCAGCTGTATCAGACGGCACTGGTTCAGCTTCAAAAGCAGAAGACTGAATGCTGCCATAACGCAGGCTGAAAGTTCCGTTTACACGCACAGAAAAGCCCACAGCGAGCTGCTTTTCAAGAAAAGGCCTGTTAAAGCAGACAAGCTCGGCACGTGCAGAAAAATCTTCGATTATCACTTTGAGCGTGCGCATGTTGCCGTAGCCGAACCACTCGTGCGCAACAACCTTTGCGACGGTATTCACCTTGCCGTGCTGAAAATCCTTAAGCGGAACAAATTTTGTACGATCATCAAAACTCCGCGGCCAATAGCTGAGCAAATCACCGACAGTAAAAATATTCAGATGAGAAAAAAGCTTAGCTGTTGATTCACCTACCCCATGAAGCGAGGTAACAGGAACGGATATTTCACGCAGCTTCATATAACATTTTCAGTCTGTCAAAACGGAAGGCTGCAAAAAAAATTAGTAATAGCACCCAAACATATCTGAATCAGAATGTAAGACAAAATAAGAGCCACAAGAGCTACTAAAAGAACAGTCTGATATTTCACGAATTTTTTCGGGAAAACCATGTTTGTCAGTCTGTAGGCAACCGGCGAAATCATTTTGTCAATCTGACTCCAAATTGAAGATGTGTCTCTGTTCAGAACACTTACAATCAGCCTTATAAAAACAATAACAAACAGTACAATCAGTACTGAATTAATTACAGACCAGCACAATCTGATTATTTCTGCAATTATTATGCCGACAGAAAATCTACGGGTGCTTACTATGCCCTGCAGAATCGAAGAAATGATTACAAGCACACCGATTGCAAGTATCGGTGTAAAATCTAAAGGACCGGCTCTAAGAATACGGATTTTCTTAAAAAGATTCAGATAAGGGTCGCAGATTTCAGCCAATATTTTACCGAATTTTGAATATTCCAATGAAGGAATCCATGTCAAGATAATTCTGACAAACAAAATCAATGTATAAAATGAAATAATCAGTGACAGATAGTTTAAAATATTAATAAACATACAAAACCTCGTATTTTTAATGCCTTAAGTGTTAACCAGCTCTTCTTCAATTATACTAAAAAAATCATCAGCATGACTGATTTTTTTCTGCGTTATTTTAGATTAAATCTATTATTCTTTCCATACGCTTTCAACAAAAGAAATATTCTTTATGCCTTCAAGGAATTCACTGTTTGAAGGAACTGTAAGCTGCTGGTTTGCCATAACCACATATTTTTTGTTTCCGTATTCAAGATGGAAATAAACCGCGCAATTACCTTCCTGCTCAAAAAGATAATTCTTCAACGGCATAATATCACGCTCGGTTTTTATGCCGCTTTCAAGCTTAATGTGAATTTCTTTAATGGAACGCTCCTGCAAATCTTTCGGGTCAAGCACCTCGTCAACCAAAAACGAAGGCGTGTCGCGTGAAAGGTCAACTTTTCCTTTTATACCGAAAACACCGTCAATTTTAAGGACTGGAGCATATTTTTCCCATGCTTTTTGAAAGAAGGTCAAATCAATCGTTCCGTTCATGTCTTCAAGCTGACAGAACGCCATAAGGCTGCCTTTCTTTGTGGTGATAGTCCTTATGCTCTTAATCATGCCGACGATTGTATAAGTCTTGCCCTTCTGCGCACGGGAAGGTTCGGCAATGTTTATAGTTTCTGCCTTTTCAATTATGCTGCGGTACTCGTCAAGCGGGTGTCCAGAAATATAAAAACCGATAAGTTCCTTTTCAATGGCGAGCTTTTCCTGTAAAGTCCATTCAGGCGCAGACTGGAACACAAAGTCTGCATATTCTTTTTCGCCGGCGTCTTCAAAAAGACTTACCTGACCGTAGCGTGTGTCTTCTTTTTTCTGGTCTGCATAATTAACAGCCTGTTCCATATTCAAAAGCAGCATTGAGCGCGGAATGGTGTCAACATTATCAAAGCAGCCGGTCTTTATCATAACTTCAATTGCTTTTTTGTTTACGGTATGCAAGTCAACGCGGTCAAGAAAATCCATAAAGCTCTTGTATGGTCCGTTTTTAGTGCGCTCTTCTACAATCAATTCAGATGCAGCATCGCCAAGCCCCTTTATACCGAGCAGACCGTAAACGATACGGCCGTCAACAACGTCAAAAACTTTGTCTGAACGGTTTACGTCAGGCGGATCAATTGCAATGCCCATAGAACGGCCTTCGGCAATGTATTCGGGCAGCTTATCCGCACTTGTAATTTCGTTGGTCAAGTTGGCGGCAATAAATTCAGCCGGGAAATGCGCCTTAAGATAAGCTGTGCGGTATGCAACAACTGAATATGCCGCGGCATGGCTCTTGTTAAAACCATAACCTGCAAACGGAACCATTATTTCAAAGATGTCACCGGCATGTTCCGCTGTAAAGCCGTTCTTTACTGCACCCTGAATAAACTCTTCTTTTTTCTGCATAAGAACATCGAGTTTCTTCTTTCCCATAGCACGGCGGAGCATGTCTGCACCGCCGAGCGAGAAGCCTGCAATGCGCTGTGCAACCTGCATAACCTGTTCCTGATAGACCATAACACCGTATGTTTCTTTCAAAATGTCTTCAAGACAAGGGTCAGGGTACGTAATTGTCGCCGGATTCCTTTTGCCTTCAATATATTTCGGAATATAATCCATCGGACCCGGACGGTAGAGCGCATTCAAGGCAACAACATCTTCTATACAGCGCGGCTGTGCCTCGCGGAGAATCTTCTGCATTCCGGGGCTTTCAAACTGAAAGACTGCAACAGTGTCACCGCGGCAGAACAAATCGAATGTCTTTTCGTCTTCTTCAGAAACTTCATCTGTCTTAAAGTTTTCAAGCCCCGGCCGCTTGCGTATAATGCGCTCGGCATATTTGATGAGCGTGAGCGTCTTAAGCCCCAAATAGTCCATCTTTACAAGGCCGCACGGCTCGATAATGTCCATTGTGTATTGAACGGCAACCTTACCGGTCTTTGAGTCTTTGTAAACAGGCGCCCATTCCGGCAGTTCGCTTCTGCCGATTACAATGCCCGAAGCATGAAGAGAAGTATTGCGGTTCACGTCTTCAAGCTTGAAGCACAGGTCAAAAAGCTCTTTATAGCGTGGGTCATCGCGGTAAGGCTTTAGCTGCCCGAAATCAGGGTGCTTCTCGTCAGGGTCAGCAAATGCGTCTTTAAGATGAACTTTCATTCCTTCGGGCACGCACTTTTTGAGCATGTTCACTTCTGCAAGCGGAATACCCAAAGCACGGCCTACATCAGCTATTACAGCCTTCGCTTTCAGTGTACCGAATGTTACGATGTGCCCTACCTGAGGGTCGCCGTATTTTTCGCGTGTATAAGCAATTACGTCTTGCCGTCCTTCGAAACACATGTCGACGTCAAAATCAGGCATGCTTACGCGTTCAGGGTTCAAGAATCTTTCGAAAATCAGCTTGAACCTGAACGGGTCAATGTCGGTGATCGTCATTGCATAAGCTACAAGTGAACCCGCACCAGAACCGCGCCCAGGACCAATCGGTATACCATGCGTCTTGGACCAGTTGATAAAATCCCATACTATAAGGAAATAGCCTGAAAAGCCCATCTGAAAAATAATGCTAAGCTCGTAAGAAGCTCTGTCAACAATCTCTTTTGTAATCACCTTGTAGCGCTTCCGTAAGCCCGTCTCAACAAGATGAAGCACATACAAATCCTGTGTCGCAAATTGTGGCGGAATCTCGTAAACAGGCAGGCAGTCTTTAAGCTGCTGCGTCTTATATTGCGGAATCGTCAAATCGCACATGTCTGCGATGCGGCGTGTGTTCGTTATCATCTCCGGATAATCTGGGAAAAGCTTTGCCATTTCTTCGCCGCTTTTCATGTAAAACTGGCCGCCGGCGTAGGCTTCTGCACCATGCGGTTCGCTCCTAAGCTTTTTACGGCCTACGCAAAGCAGAATATCTTGCGCCGCCGCATCATCAGGACGCGCATAGTGAATATCGTTCGTAACGACCATCGGCACACCCAAAGTTCTTGCAACATCAATAAGCATCGGCGCAACCCTGCGCTGATCAGCGATTCCGTGATCCTGCAATTCAATGTAATAGTTTTCAGGTCCGAAAATGTCTCTGTATGTTAAGACAAGCTCTTCAGCTTCTTTGCGCTTTCCGGCAAGCAGCAGCTGCGGCAATTGACCAGCAAGGCACGCTGAAAGGCAGACGATGCCTTCATGGTACATTTTCAGCAATTCAAGGTCGATTCTCGGTTTATAGTACATGCCTTCGGTAAAGGCGCGGCTTGTAAGCATGCACAAGTTTTTATAACCCTGCACATTTTTTGCAATCAATATAAGGTGATAATAGCGGTTGCCATCTTCAGAGCCTTTCTGCTCGTGTCTGCTTCCCGGCGCAACGTAGAATTCGCAGCCTACCAGCGGATTGATTCCGGCTTTATGGCAAGCCTGTTCAAAGCGCAAAGCACCGAACATGTTGCCATGGTCAGTCAATGCAAGGGCTGTCATGCCTAATTCTTTGGCGCGGTCAATCAACGTGGTGATTTTAGAAGCGCCGTCAAGCAGCGAATAATCGGAATGTACGTGGAGATGGACAAAATCATTCATGTTTTCAGTCTACCACAAACGGCAGTTTTTTTGAAGCTGATAAACTTTTTTCCTTGACGATAGGACGGCAAAATCCGTATATTTAATGTAAAGGATATAACGTCCAAAAATTGTATTTTACTCGGAGGATATATGAAAGTCAGACCATTAGCAGACCGCGTATTGGTAAAAACTGAAAAAACTGAATCTAAGACCGCAAGCGGCATCATCATTCCAGATACAGCACAGGAAAAAACACAGACAGCTGTTGTTGTTGCTGTAGGCGATGACAAAGAAAAAATTAAAGTAAAAGCCGGCGAACGCGTTATGTATGACAAATACGCAGGCACATCAATCAAAATTGACGGTGAAGACCATCTTATTTTGAAAGCAGCAGACATTATTGCTGTAATTGACTAATTTGATTACAAAGCTTTAAAACGAAAACAGCTGATAAAACGTATCTTTTAATGCGCCTTATCAGCTGTTTTTTTTATACCCGAACGGTTAAAGCAAATACTGAAACTATTTCGTATGACTAAAGCCAAATCAGCCGGCTAAACCTTCAAGCCGTTTATAAAGCAGGCGGGCTTTTGCGTGTTCAGGGTTTAGCTGAAGACAATAAGACAAACACATCAATGCGTTTTTCATATCTTTTTGAGATGCATAGACACATCCCATTCTGTATTGAATTTCAGCCTTAGTAAATTCATCAGAAGTAAGCCGCAAAGCTTTGTTGTATAAATCAAAAGCATCCTGTAAGTGAGACTCTGAATATTTTATCAAGCCATAGTTCATCAGAACAGGAACACTTTTTGTATTATGCTTTACAAGATTTTCATACAAGCGCACAGCCTGTTTGTAATCCGGCGTCAGTTCATTAGGTACATTAACCGCAGAAAGATATGCTGCATATTCACATTCCAGAGCAGATAATGAATCAGCATTAACTTTTGAGATATCGCTTCCATATTTATTTGCCAGAAATTTGTTGAATAATGACTGGGCTTCTTCATAGCGCTTTAATTTGCAAAGAAGCCAAACGGCATAATGCTTTAAATTTTCGTTTTCAGGATATTTTTCAAGCAGGAACCAGACATCAACAAGTTTTTCATCGTTTGATTTTTCTGTGTTTTTCCACTGCAATTTTGCACGCTCTACAGTTATGGCAGCATCACCTGTTTCGGCTATTAATGCTTCCATGCGAGCCAATGCATCTTCAACCGGCACAACAGGCGCTGTATCTCTCTGCTCCATGCTCAATGATTTAAAGCCCGCATTTCTTACAGCAGAAGTAATTGCGTCCTCTTGCTCACGGTGCGTAATGTCATAGGCGTAATTTCCGTACGCGGCAATACCAGGCACATAATTTGGAAAATATTTAATAAGCAGAATCAGGAACTCGCCTCTTTCAGGCTGCATATCATTCAAATCAGCATAATGTGCCAGATTGTAATACGGAACAGGAGAAATACCCGGATCATATTTCAAAGATTCTTTCCAAAATTCAAAGGCCGATTTCTGCTCGTCAAGATACAGCGCAACATCTGCCTTCAGAATCATTACTTCAGCAGAAGGTTCCATTGAAGCCAAATCAATATATGTCTGTGTAAAATTACCTGCGTCATAAGAGATTAAAGCCCAGAAAAGTTTATCTTCGTTATATGTTTCACCATAAGGGTGAAGAGCAAGTGCTTCCTGAATAAAGCCGTTGTATGCTTCGATTACAGCTGCATTGCGCAAATACTGATCGTTGCCTGTTGCATAAGCTGCATCGCAAAAGCTCTGAACAAATTCTCTCTTCAAAAAATTATTTTCCGCTTTTGCTTTTTTTAAGCGCAGTTCACTTAAAATTGAACCGTATGGGGTTTTCTCAAGTCTTGAGGCAACTTTAAGCGCATCGTCATAGTTTTTTTCTTGAATAAGGTGATGTGCATAAACAGCAGCAACTTCCGCATTGTTCGGGCATTTCCTATAAGCTTTTTTCATAAGCTTTCCGGCTTCTTTTGTATTGCCGGTACGCAGATAACGCTTGTAAATCGCAAACCACTCGTTAGGTTCAGATGCTACGCTTGAAGCATCTTTGAGCAAATCATTTGCTTCTTTCATTTGCCCCAACGATATTAAAGAATCTACATTATCCATTGATGTTGCAAATGAAAAATTAGCCGACTGTTTTTTACAGCCGGTTAAACATAAGATACAAATACTAATGAATAAAACGAAAAAAAGACCCGCCTGATAACAGAGAGTCTTTTTTGTATTATTGAGGCAAAATCTGCTTTTCATAATTTTCCTTATGCAGTTCGGCAGGATTTTTTTATGCTGTCTAAAATAGCATTTATAAATTTAAAGGAATCATCTGAACCGTATTCCTTTGATATATCAACAGCTTCATCAATAATTATGGTTGACGGCATATCATGCTGAAAAATCAGCGGGTAAACGCTTATCCGCAGGACAGCCAGATCAACCTTATTCAAACGGGAAAAATCCCAATTAGTTAGATGAGACTTGATAGTCTCATCTATTTTTTCAATATTCTCAATAGTTCCACTGATGAGCATACGGGAAAAAGAAAGATTATCTTCTCCAAGTTTTTCCTGCGTCTGCTCATCAACCCATGCAAATTCAAGCAGTTCTTCAAGAGGAATGTTGTTCACATCCCACGAATACAATGCCTGAAAAGCAATTATACGGCTTTTTCTTCTGGCCACAGAAACTCCCTACCAGGTAAGTAACTTATCAAGAGCTGCGCCTGTTTTTTCCATTTTGTAGTTTGCAGGAACTCTCAGCTCTTTTGTAAGATCTGTAAGAGCATTCTGGAAAATCATATTCCGTTTTTCTTCGATAAGATTTCCTTTTACATACTCATAAATTGTTACAGCCTGACCTGGTGTTACAGGGTCACTCAAAGTCAACATTTTGGCATCATATTTATCAAGAATTGTATAGAACTGAAAATCTGTTTCATTCTCAGAAAGTTCAGAAACAAAGCCTTTTGATTTCTTGAACATATCCAATAATGTAGAATAATCAATTCCAAGCTGTGCAGCAGCACTGGCATTCTTACTTACATAAATTGTACCGCACTGGAATTTCTTTGTAGATTCCATCTGCTTTACAAGTGAATCCGTAGTTGCTTTCTTAGCTTTATAGTCATTGTACAAAGATGTACACAGTGCTTTTGCACCTGAAGCATCGCCCTGCTTTGGAACAATAACAAGGAACATCTTCATTGTGTCACTCTGAACAAATGCTGATTTATTGATTTCATACGCATCACGGACTTCAGCATCAGAAACTGAAGCACCTTCAATCTCTTTCTGCTTGAGGGACATAACATAACGCTGTGCAATAAGCTGATTCTTCAAATATGCCTTGTACTCATTAACAGTCATTCCCATCTGTTCTTTCATGTACTGGTCAAATGATTTTGAAAATTCTGCCTGAACCAATTCACCGAATTCTTTTTCAGTAACTTCTTTACCAGCCATATTAGAAAGCATCCCAGTAAAATACTGATCAAGCTCAGAATCTGTAACAGTGACTCCGCTCTTTATTGCCTTCTGAACAACAAGACGTTCATCAATCATTACATCAAGAACTTCTTTTTTCTGGTCAAGAGTAAAATTCGTAACACCAGACTGTCTTTGATAAACATCAACACGTGCTTTCAACTGACCAAGTGTAATTGTCTCAGATTTGTTTACTTTAATTGTTGCCAGAGCCTGCAAATTGTTCTGTGCGAAAACAGCACACGCTGTTGCAACAAGAAAAACAAAAAACAAAATATTTCTTTTCATGAAAAAACCTCTTTTATTCTTCAAAAAAAGCAGAACTTACTATAATTGTGCAAGATTGCTTTAAAAATAACAAAACAAGAAAACAAAAGTTACAAAAAAATCTGAAACTTTTATTTCCATTTTAATAACCTGCAAACTGCAAGTACGCTTTATTTCAAAACAGCCTTAATCCTGCGGACACCCGCTGATGAAGACTGTTCCTTCGTTATAACGAATGTACCAAGGGTTCCGGTATTTTCAACATGAGGACCGCCACAGACCTCTTTAGAAAAATCACCGATTGTATAAACCTTTACATTCGATTCGTATTTTTCACCAAAGAGAGCAGTTGCACCGCTCTTTTTAGCATCATCTAAACTCATAATCTCCATTTTGACCGGAAGGTTACGTTTTATCTGCTCATTTACGATATTTTCTACCTGCTTAATCTCTTCTTTCGTCATTGGTGCAGGATGAGAAAAATCAAAGCGCATACGCTCTTCTGTAATATTAGAGCCTTTCTGTGCAACATGAGGACCGAGCACCTGACGCAGCGCAGCCTGCAGGAGATGTGTTGCAGTATGATACTTTGTAGTAATCTCAGAACGCTCTGCAAGGCCGCCCTTGAAAGTGCCTGCACTCTGAGTTCTTGAAAGTTCCTGATGCTTTCTTTCTGCTTCTTTGAAGCCTTCAACATCAACTGTAAAACCGTTTTCTGCTCCAAGCTCCTGTGTAAGCTCCAGAGGGAAACCGAATGTATCATAAAGCCTGAAGGCAACTTTGCCGGAAATCTCTTTTTTCGGGTTCTTCATCAAGTTAGGCAGAAGTTTCTGGAATTCAGCCTCACCCTTCTTCAAAGTATCGCGGAATTTGTTTTCTTCTGCTGTAAGCTCTTTGAAAACCTTTTCTTTGTTTTCTTCAAGTTCAGGATAAGCGCATTTGAAGTTTTCGATAACAGCTTCAGCAATCTCTGCCAAGAATGCGCGGTCAATACCGAGCTTCATACCATGACGGACAGCACGTCTGATAAGGCGGCGGAGAACATAGCCTGCACCGACATTGCTTGGCGAAACACCTTTCTGGTCGCCAAGAATGAACACAGCAGAACGAGAATGGTCTGCAATGATGCGCACGCTCTTGTCTTTTTCTGCATCAGTGCCGTAAGTATAGTTTGAAAGCTTTTCGATTGTATCGATAATCGGCTTGAACACTTCTGTCAAATAAACAGAAGTCTTGCCCTGAAGAATACAGTTTGTGCGCTCAAGCCCCATACCTGTGTCTACGTTCTGCTTAGGAAGCGGAACGAGTGTTTTTTCATCTATGCGGTTATACTGCATGAAAACATTATTCCAGATTTCCATCCAGTTTTCGGGGTCGTTACCTTTGTTTGAATTTTCAGGAGGAAGCCCTTCGCCAACCCAATAGAAAATCTCAGTATCAGGACCGCATGGACCTGTAGGACCTGCTGCCCACCAGTTGTCGCTTGCAGGAAGATATGCGATTCTGCCCTCAGGCATTCCGTTTTCTTTCCAGATAGAAGCCGCTTCTTCATCGCGGGGTGCATTCTCGTCACCGGCAAATACAGTTACTGATATCTTACGCGGGTCAAGTGCAAGCCAGTCTTTTGAAGTAAGAAATTCATAAGAAAAAGCAATTGACTCTTTCTTGAAGTAATCGCCCAAAGACCAGTTACCGAGCATTTCAAAGCAAGTCAAATGAGACGGGTCGCCTACTTCATCAATATCGCCGGTACGAACACATTTCTGATAATCTGTAAGACGTGTGCCCGCCGGGTGTTTTTCACCGAGCAGATAAGGAACTAAAGGATGCATACCTGCAGTTGTGAACAAAACTGAAGGATCATTTTCCGGAATCAGAGACTTGCCGGAAATCTCAGCGTGTCCTTTACTTTTGAAAAAAGCGATGTATTTTGAACGCAATTCATTAGCTGTCATAATTAGCTATTTTATGAAAAGACAAGCTTGAATGTCAACAGCCCGACGAAAAATGGCTTGAAGAATTAAGCGAAAAACTGTTATCATCTTGCTGATGAAACGATTTACAACCATTTTTTTTGTAATAACAGCTTTAGCAATTGTTGTTTTTTCCGTCTACACTTATAAAAGACCGAAAGAACCTGAATATAAAACAATACGGGCAAAAATTGTAAAACCCAACATACAGCATACAGTTTCTGAAACAGAAGAAATTATTGTTGATGAAACAGAAGCAGAACTTCAGACTTCACTGATTGAGCTGCAGCCGGGCGAAACTCTTCTGAATGCACTTTCTATAGACATGAACAACGATGCATTCGATGATCAGATTATCAGTATTAGAAAGAACAATTCGCCGTTAATTTATCTGATTACAGGTATATACAATCCTAAAAAAAAGGTATACGAGCGCACAAGCGAAATTGAAACTGAAATTACACAGACCAATACATTTTCTTTTTCAGTTTTGGATATGACCGGTGACCACATAAACGCCCTTACATACACAGGCTTAAATGAAAAAGAAGAAACTGTTTTGAAAGTCTTTTTGCCTGATTTGGAAAGCAAAAAATTCAAATACACACCGATTGCAGAATTTGAAGCGGACGCAACGATATTTATTCAGCAGCTTCAGAGAAGTGACCCGTATTCGTTCTCGCAGACTCAGGGCGAAAGCTTTCCTATCTGGGTTTATAGTTCCGACACTTCAAAAGGCAAAGATTCGCTCGACCAGATTCAGACAATGTATGACTGGGACAGAATAGCAAAAAAATATATGAAAGTTTCAGAGAACCGCGTGGCAGGCAAAAAAATTGCCGCCGCAGAACTTAGCAAAATTCAAGACGGAACACCACAGACTTTTGAAAGGTTTCTGGACGGGCTTTGGTATAAATCTTCAGCAGACGATTCAAACTTGCGCTATGTCTTTTTTAATGCAGAAAAAAGAGAAATCATCTTTTCTGCGGATAAAACACAGGAAATTTATCACTGGAATACAACCTCACTAAGACGGAGCGGTGCAAATCTTTCAATGGTGAACAATTCTGTTACAAGCCTTGTGCGCCGTTTTGATGTTGCGCTGAACGATATTGACGAAATCAAAGTAAAAGTAAATGACGAAGTTAAAATGGCAATAACTCAAGAAACACTGTGGGACGGTACTTATAAGAAAATCAGTCTTCAGTCGCTCAACAGCCAGCAGAATGACTTTGATTCAGAAATACTAAAGAGAATTGAATCAAACAGCCATATATGGACAACGAATACAAACACGTCTGTTACCATAAAAAACGGGCAGTATACCGCAACAAATGAATCATGGACAGCAAACGGTGCGGTAACTTCGCTGCGTATAAAAGGCACAACCCTGCTTCAGTTCAAATCTTTCAGTGAAGAAAAATTTTTGAGCGGATATTATTTGCCGGGATTTGCGACGACAAAGAACGGAGCAGAAATCCGGGAGACACTGACGCTTACACCGGTTTCAATTACCACAGACGGATACACAAATATTGCCGCCCCTGCAATCAAGCTGGAACGGTTCTTCCCCGCAACCGGCAACTGAGGTTTTACGAAAAACAGGTTAGAAATGAAAAAAATCTTATCCTATTTAAGCTATGTAATGGATATTTTGGATTTTTTATTACTGTATTTTTTTAAATCATCAGATTTTGCAATAAGTATATTTCTTCTCTTTATGTGCATTGGTTGCATTTTCACAATTCCAGATCTTCTCGAAGAGCTAAAAGAATATGCTAATACTAATCATAGTAAGAAATGCAAGGCTACATTAGACATGATGATTTTATGTTCAATTGCTTTCTTTGTATTGGCAATTGCCTTCTTGCCATGCTTCGGTTTGTAGTCCATTTTACTAATAAGGGTAAAAAACTAAAAGAAAAAACTGCAAAATTATGAATTAACAATAGTTTTGGCTCATCCTTTGACAAGTTCAAGTTTGACCGTTGCCGGTTCTTTCATTGTAGAGCTTGAAACAGGAAATCTGTTGCACCAACCTTCACCAAATTGTGCTTTGCGCAATTTGGCAGGGTTTGCCGGATAAGCTTTTGCTATAGAACAACCCCAATCGCAAACCCGTTAATCTTCAAACACAGGGTAGCACTCAAAGCCGGCATTGCGCAGAGCCTGAGCTACAGAGCCGTCGGTTTCTCTTACTACAACAGCAGTGTAATTATTACCGCTCGGCTTTGTCTGCTTTAAGACTTCAGGCTTAAAGCCAGCCGCAATTAAGCGCTTAATACAGTTTTCAGCGTTATTCTCATCTTTAAAGAGACCGACCTGCTGCCAAACTACTTTCTGATTCTCAGCTTTTTTTGCGGCGGCAACAGCGTTTTTGTTTACATAGCGCTCGGCAGCCTTTTTTGCGTCAAAGCCGGAATTCATGCGCGGTATAAAGTAAAAATACGGTGCAGGCATAACCTCAGCCCTGCCGTTGGCACAGGCTGCTTCCGGCGTTGAGGCATAATCAGTCTCAAGCTTCTGTGCATATACAGGATCGCCGGTAAGCCACCACAACGAGAACAGCACAGAAGGCTTTTCGTATTTCATGACAGGATCATCAAGAAAATTTTTCAGATGCCCGATCGGCGTTTCAAGATCTTCCTCTGAAGAAGCCTTTAAGATGCCGCACCAGACAGCGAGCAGCTTTGCCTTTGCCCCGGAAGCATCTTCGCTTTCAATTGCAAGCACCGAATCCAGCACGCTTTCAGCAGTTGCAGTCTCGCCGACAGCAAGAATGCACACCGCCGCATCAAGCCGCACGTCAACATTCGGCACAGTCTTATCAAGCGCAATTACAACAGAATAAGATTCATAAGCATCTTTATAAAGCGCGGCCTGCTGCTGCAGCCTGCCCAAAAAGAGCATGACGGCTTTCTGCTCGTCAACGCCCTGAATGCCGGGCAAAGAGCTTTTAATATAGCTGATTGCGCTCTCAATAGTACCCGTCTTGACAGCGTTCGTAATAATCTGGGAAGTATCTGCAAAACTTGATTGCAGCGCAAGCATAAAAAGCACCATGCAGGCGGTAAGCTTTGCAAACCGCCCCTTAGCTGATAAAAAGTCTTTCATATTTCTATTTTCCGGCGGCATCGCCATTTTCAGTTTTTTGCTCAACAGGTTCTGTGTTTGCAGGAACATCTGCTTTCTTAGATTTACCCCAAAAAAATGATTTCTTTTCATGCTTATTTTTCGGCATTTTTCTCTGTCTAAGCCACATCGCTTTTTGAGCTTTCAAGGCTTCAACTTCGGCAGCAGCTTCCTGTGCCTTTTTTACGGCAGAATCTCTTCCGATCGTGAAAGGCAGCACAAAAAGAATGCCGATGCAGAAAGCAACGAACATCGTTACAAAGACAGGCACGTTCTTGAAACTGACAAAAACAAGCGAAACATCGCAGCGGTTGTCAATGTTGAATGCAGCAAAGACAATTGCGAACAGCAAAATCAAAACAAGCTTAATCAAGCGCCACGGCATTTTTATTGCTCCTTTTTGCTGCTGACCTTTTGGCTTTGCAGCTTTCTTTTTTTCAGCCGGAACAGCAAGCACTTCTGCATCCGTCACATTGGTTTCAGCCGCATTTTCAAGCTGCTTTTCGGCTTCAGTTCCTGATTTTTCTGCTTTTTTCTGAAACAGCTTCATAGCAATACTCCTCTGCTTCTATAACTTCAGCGCAACATGCGCTTTCTGTCAAGCTTCCAACAAACTTCCCCTGAAAGTGTTTCCGTTCAGGCTGTCAAGCGAAACATGCGCAAAATTTCCAATTAAAGCTTTGTCACCTTTGAAGACCACGCGCTCGTCACGCTCGGTGCGCCCCAAAAGTTCAGAGCTGTCGTCACGGCTTTCGGCTTCAACAAGCACAAGCACTTTTTCACCAATACGGCGTTCAAGCTGCTCTTTCGTAATTTCAAGCTGCAGCTCAATTATGCGCGCCACGCGGCGTTTCTTTTCTTCAACCGGAATCTGATTCTTCATACTGTAGGCTACTGTGCCTTCGCGCGGATTGTAATAATACATATAAGCCGCCTCGTAGCGCACCTGTTTCATGAGAGAGACAGTCTGCTCAAAGTCTTCTTCGGTCTCGCCCGGAAAACCGACCAAAATATCTGTTGAAAGCGAAACATCCGGTATGCGGCTTCTGATTTTGTCGACAAGCTCAAGATAATGCTCGCGCGTATATTTGCGGTTCATCGCCTTGAGCACAGCCGTAGAGCCGTTCTGCACAGGCAGATGAATGTGGCGGCACAAGACGCGCTCCTTTGCAATTACTTCAATTAATCTGTCAGACAGGTCTTTCGGGTGGCTCGACATGAAGCGCACCCAGCCTATTGAAGATTTTGTTTCCCTAATATGCACGGCGATGCGCTCAAGCAGTTCCGGAAAATCAACAATGCGGCTTGAACCGTCCGCGAGCTTTTCTTCAAACTTGTAAGAATTTACGTTCTGGCCAAGCAGAGTAACTTCTTTTACGTTTTTGGTGCTGAGCATGTCAATTTCTTTTAAGATTTCATCCGCAGAACGCGAAATTTCACGGCCACGCACATAAGGCACAATGCAGTAAGAACAGAAATTGTTGCAGCCGTGCATAATCGGCACAAAAGCCTGAAAGGCGCCCGGCTCATAAGACAGCGGCGCGAACGAATAGACCGAATCTTCTTCAAGATTTACAAGCTCTCGGTCTTGCTCAACAGCATCAATTATGTCTTGAAAATGCTGCTTCTTGAAAGTGCCTACAACATAATCAACAACCGGAAACTGTCTTTTAAGCGAATCTTTGAGCCGTTCAGCCATGCAGCCTGTAACGACGAGCGTGAGCTTTTTCTGCGGCACTTTGCAGGGGCGCGGCTCGCGGTGGTTTGATGCAGGCTGAACGCCCTGCCGCTCCTTTTTCAGTGCAGAATACCAGCCGAGTCTGCCATGAATGCGCGTTTCCGCGGTTACTCTTACCGAGCAAGTGTTGATAATCACCAAATCGGCGGTCTCGGCGTATTCAGAGGCTGTCCAGCCGCGCGCCAGAAGCAGCTGCTCTAAAGAAGCTGATTCGGCCTTATTCATCTGGCAGCCGTATGTTTCAAAAAAGTAGGTCATCAACATTCCTCATTGTATTCTGTGTAGGCATAAGCATTATGATTGTGAATGCTCTCAAAGTTTTCAGCTTCTACGCTGAACCAGCTGAATGGCTTTTCAGCGTGCGGCTTTTCGCCGGAAGCAAAATCGCGCAAGCCGATGTAGACTTCGCGCACAAGGTCTTCTACAAAACGCGGGTTTTCATACGCATGCTCGGTAACAAATTTCTCGTCCTCGCGCTTCAACACCGAATACAAGGCGCAGGACGCGCAAGATTCCACAAGCTCAATTATGTCTTCAATCCAAAAGAACGAGGTGTTCTGCACTTTCACGGTAACAATGCCGCGCTGGTTGTGTGCGCCGTTTTCGCTTATGGCTTTTGAGCACGGGCAGAGCGTTGTTACCGGCACGCTGACGCTTACGAAAAACTCTGTCTTTTTTACGCCTTCTTTGCCAGCCTGCCTTGCTGTGCCTTCGTAGACACATTCATAAGCCATCATGCCGCACTGCCCTGTTACGGGCGCTTTTTTCTCTAAATAAAACGGAAATTTCAGCGTGCCGAAAGCTTCTGCCGCGTCTAATGTTGTGCGTATTTCTTCAAGCATAAGCAGAAAATGCCGCATCGACAAATTTTCATGGTATTTGTGAAAAACCGTAACGAAGCGGCTCATGTGAGTTCCTTTGAAATGCTTCGGAAGATTCACATAAAGATCAACTGTTGCCGAAGTTGTCTGCGTATGATTCTTGCGGTCAAGCACATGAACAGGGTACTGCAAATTCTTTACGCCGACCTTCATCAAAGGGATTTCTCTGTCGTCTTTCTGCTTTTGAATATCAATCATTTTGATTCTGCCACATTCTGCGCGGCTTCAAGAACGTTCTGCATGAGCATTGCAATCGTCATCGGACCTACACCTTTTGGCACAGGCGTGATATATGAAGCGACTTCTTTTGCGTTTTCAAAATCTACATCGCCCACAAGGCGGAAACCGCTCTTTTTTGTTGCATCAGGCACGCGGTTTACACCTACATCGATGACGGCCGCGCCCGGTTTTATCATGTCAGCTGTAATCATCTTTGGCTTGCCGACAGCCGCGATAAGAATGTCTGCCTGCTTTGTAAAAAATGCAAGGTCTTTAGTACCTGTGTGACAGATTGTTACGGTAGCGTTTGTCTCGCGGCGTGCAAGCAGCAGAGAAACAGGCTTACCGACAATGTTTGAGCGGCCGACCACAACAGCGTGTGCACCGGCTGTCTTTATGCCCATCGTCTCAAGCAGCACGATAATTCCGTGCGGCGTGCAGGGCAGAAAAGCTTTGCGCCCGATTACGAGATTTCCGACATTTACAGGGTGAAAGCCGTCAACGTCTTTTTCTGGCTTTATTGCCATAATCACTTTGTCTTCGTCAATATGCTTTGGAAGAAGCAGCTGAACCAAAATGCCGTGAACAGATTCGTCGGCGTTAAGCTCATCAATTATTTTTAAGAGTTCTTCTTCAGAAGTTGATTCCGGAAGCCTTATCGAGCGGTCTTTCATGCCGACTTCGGCGAGGGCTTTTTCTTTTCCGGTTACATAAGAAACACTTGCCGGGTTTTCGCCTACAAGAATAACTGCCAGGCATGGGTGAATGCCTTTCTTGACAAGATCTGCTGTTTTTTCTGCAACCTTATGGCGGACATCTGCCGCAATCTGAAAACCATCAATAATCACTGCGCTCATAAACAACTCCTAATTTCATACAAATTGTAACCGTTTGAACAGAATAACTGTTAAAAAATAAATAGCTTTTTGCAGGCCGTTTCCATAGACAACAAAACGGAAAATGCGCTATAGTAAAGGCACTTGCTTTTGGTATTTTTAGTGTACTGGTTTTCTGCATTTTTATCCATACGTTTTTATAAATTTGCGGAAACACGGACATGCAAAAAAGTATTGTTTGTCTGAAAAAAATGTACGGGCGCTTTGTGACAGCATTATCAACGCGCTCACAACTAGAGGATTTATGAAACGTTTTTTTAGTTTTTGCTTTATAGCTTTCTTTGCTTCTATTCTGGTATATTCTCAAACTTTCAATATTGGTAATGATGATTGGACAAAATCCGGCGGTTCTTTCGGCTTTGAAAACAATAATTCACAAGCCAACACTTTTGAAACTCCGGAAACAGAAGACGACTGGGGAGACGCGGACGAAGACTGGGGTGAAACTGAAGAAGAAAATAAAACCACGAATCTCAATGTAACAGATTTTGCGCTTAACTCATACGGAGATCAGAATATACACGTTGCTCTTGCCGGAAACTATGCACTTTATCCATACAATTTGAACTGGGGTGGTAACATCAGTTTGGGTTATAACTTTTTTATTGATTCACTCTTTTCCATTGGCGGCAACATCAATTTCAATTACCACAGAACAAAAGGTAGCAACGTCTTTTATAATGTTCCTATGATGGCAAAAGGCTCTATAAACCTCACAGTCGGACGGTACGAGATTCCGATTTCGTTTTCTGCAGGCGTTGCTTTACAGTCTTACTTAACAAGGTTTTATTTCGGTCCTATTGCAAAGCCTGAAATTGGTCTTTTTTACAGAACTAATTCTGACTGGTCTATAGGCGTTACACTCGGTGCGTATCTGATGCCGCAATACTATATAGGACACCCAGAAAATAACCGCTTCGGTACAACAGTCGAAGCAGGATTAAGCATAAGATATCATTTCTAAAGGAAAGGATTATGAAAAATCAAAAGTATTTTATATTGTTTTCTATTTTGACATTAGCTGGTATTTTGTTTTCAAGCTGCGGCGGCGGTGCAGGTGGCGGAGCTATTTTTAAAGCAATTGAAAGTGAAGTAAAACTTGGAAAAAAAACAGCTTCATGGGCAATAACTTCCATGGTCTACTATAACGAACAACTGTATTGTACAAACGGAGACAAGATTTTTACAAAAGGAAAAGGTGCCGGCAGAGGATGGTCATCTATAAGTACTAACTATGACGGAGCAATAGGTCTTTTAGCTTCAGATGACAATAATCTTTATGTTCTGACATATAAGCCGTCTACAGAAGTTACCTCAGCAAATCAAGATACCTACAATTATTCAGACATGAAACTGAATGTCCTTTATGGACCTGCAACAGGAGCAGTTACCGGCATAAGTAATGTAATGACAATATTTGACAATAAATCTTATAACGGTGGAAGAGAAGCTTATGCAACAGTATACGGTGGCACAACATATAAGTTGAATGGAACAGCGGCACCTACATCAACAGGAAGTTCTGATATTGCAAGTGCTGTTAAAGTAGGCAGTTCTTCTCATTTAATTCAATCATTTATTTCAACATCAGATTATACAAATTCAAGAGCATGGCATATTGAATTAAATGGTAATCATTCATCATTCGACAAATCTAATACTGCAACATTCACTATCACAGGTATCGGAGCTCCTTCAATTAATTTAGAACAAACTACTGGTGACGGTCCTCTTTCAGAGAAAAAACATGGTAAAATTACAGGTCTTGCCTACTATGAAGAAACAATCGACAGCGAGAATAAACAATTTTTACTTGTTGCAACAACAAAGGGATATTACCGTGTTGCATTGGATAATACAAAGGTTGTAAAAGCTAATCCGCATAATAACGGTGAACAGCTTGCAGGTCAGGGCATCATCGAAGGTTCATTCTGGACATTATCGACAGGTGCAATTTATGCCGGTGTTACATCTGCTGATAAAAACAGATATGGTCTTTGGGCGTATTACCCGAATGATGCATGGAATATGGATTAATTCACTGAAAAAAAGCCAAACACCATTTAAAATAATAAAGCCTTGTTATGAATCTAGAAAACTCATAGCAAGGCTTTTTTTGTTTTCCGGCTCAATTATTTCTTCGGGAATTTTTTTTCGAATTCAGCAAGAATTGCTTCCGGGGCAGGCCGTGCGTCTATGTCAACGAGGTTGCCCTTGTTCTTGTAGAAGTCGATGAGCGGAGCTGTAGACTTTCTGTAAACAACAAGACGGTTCTGAATTGATTCAGTCTTGTCGTCGTCGCGTGTGTACAATTCGCCGCCGCATTTGTCGCATTTGCCGGCCTGTTTTGGCGGGTTAAACTTTACATGGAACATCTGACCACATTCTTTGCAGCATACGCGGCCGCCGAGACGCTCAACGACAGCTTCATCAGCAATATCAAAGTTTACCGCAGCATCAATTTTGGCGAATTTCTCAAGAGCTTCTGCCTGCGGAATTGTTCTTGGAAAGCCGTCAAGAATGTAGCCGTTCTTTGTGTCAGGCTTTGAAAGGCGGTCTTTTACAAGCTCGCAAGTAATGTCGTCGCTTACCAAGCCGCCCGACTTGATGATTGCATCAACTTTTTTGCCAAGTTCAGTCTGATTCTTGATATTCTCGCGGAAAATATCGCCAGTTGAAATATGCGGAATGCC
>JAEEGK010001766.1_pt1 | contig 54071 bp, 41 predicted proteins | sample 8958771 | NCBI WGS metagenome assembly JAEEGK01 (sample SAMN16246547, study PRJNA631951) | gut metagenome | biome: gut microbiome; feature: rumen; material: SC-attached | host: Bos | place: Iran: Karaj | collected 2018-10 | reverse complement strand
TTAATAATAACGTGGAGATGCGACTGCTGCTGAGCGAGGTGGCATCGTATGGCTATGTAGCTGCAGCTATCGGTCCGTATGACGAGGCCGACGTGATGGCACAGTGGCGCGGTGTGCTGAAGGCTGCCTACCCAGCCACAAAGGGTGAGGTAATAATGGCTAACGGCGAGAAGATTCTGCCTATGACTGCCGAGGAGAAGAAGGCACAGCAGGAGGAACAGGCCAAGCAGAGAGCACTGGCTGCAAAAAACGCTAAGAAGGCTAAGAAACAGCAGCAACCTGCTGCTCCACAGTTCAGTACATACCCTAAGATGCTGCTTGAGGTGCTGGACTGGCTTACAGAGCAGAACGCCACACAGGGTTCGGAGTACTACCACTGTCTGGCACTGGACCGTGTGGCAGCTATGGGGCAGTCGTGCGGAGGTGCACAGGTGCTGGCTATCGCATACGACCCTCGAATCAAGACATGCGTGATGCTGAACACAGGTATCGGCGATATGGAGATGATGGGCGCCACCAAGGAGTGTCTGAAGAATCTGCATCAGCCTATGTTCTACATGATAGGCGGTCCTGCCGACATAGCTCATGAGAACGCCAAGAAGGACTACGAGCGCATAGGCAACGACATACCCGTGGTGATGCTGAACTCGAAGGACGGACACAGCGGAACATACTACGAGAAGCATGGCGGCAACTATGCCAAGGCTGTAGTAAAATGGCTGGACTGGCAGCTTAAGGACAAGGTAGGACAGTCAGCCCTGTTTCTGGACGACGAGTATCTGAAGATGAAGTTCCCTGAGTGGCAGGGCGTAAGAAAGAACTTCTAACAGAAGCTTGCCGAAACGTTTACTCAAACGTTTACATAAGTTTTTGAGGGTGTAGTGATAAATAGTAAGCAAAAAGTGCTTACCTTTGCATCTGCAATCAAGCAAAACAACAAGCTACACCACGATAAAAAAGTAAATGTTATGAGTAGTAAATTTGTTATCGGCAACCGCGAAAAGAAAGAGTGGATATCAGTTCTGGACACTAACGAGAAGGAACTGGTGTTTACTGGCAATCTGGCTAACGCAAAGGAATATCCACAGGAAGAAGACGCCCAGTACGATCTGTCAGAGATCCAGAATACAGGCTACTTCAGAGACCTGCAGATATACATAAAGGCAGATAACAAAGCGTACAAGATAAACGAACGCGACTCATTCATGTAAACTCAAAGAAAAAAAGCTCACTTCGCAGTGAGCTTTTTTCTTTTTCTATTTGTTTCCAAGTACTAGCGTGGCATGTCCTAAACCGTCGGAGACAATCTGTACGGCGATGTTGTAAGGTTCGGCACTGAGCATCTTGCGCAGGCTGTTGAGCCAGCGACGGGTGTCGAGGGGCATACCGTTCTGAGCATAGAGCGGAATGCGCACCTGCTCAAACTCTATGAACTTATCGCTATTGTCGCCCATACTGTAGCGGTGGTTCAGAGTGTTGAGGGCCATCCAATCATCGATAATCTCGGTGAGTTCCTTGCCTTCATACTCGAACTCAAGACTCTGAGCGCCCTCGCAACGGATGGTGACAGCTACCTCGCGACCATTCTTAAGCAGATCGTCGAAGTGCTGCTGCAGCTGACTAGCAAAGTTGTCCATACGTTCCAATACAGCCTCTTCGAGCAATACAGGAACTTCGGCCGAGAACGACGGTTTGCCGGTACCCGAGGTATTGGCCACCTGCTTCATAGTGTAAGCATCGAGGCCACGCAGCGTATAGGTAACAGAGTTCTTTGGGCCAGTCTTGTTAATCTTCCAACCAACTTCGAGAAAGATGTCGGTGCGGGCAGCACCTACGTTCTTGAGCGACTGAGAGAGGTCCTTTAGCGGGAATCCGCGATCGGTCATAAGCTCACCAATCTTAGACACAACGCTGAACAGATCCTGACTACCACTCCATGCAGCTTCGTAGTCGGACACCTTCTTGCCATTCTCATCGTCCTTAGTGAATCCGTTGGCGGTACACCATGAGTCGGCTGGGATAACCATCAGTGTGGGCCGCTTGCTCTCTCCAAGCTGGTCGCCCTTAAGTATGCTCTGTGTGGTGAGGTCCTTGCGCAACTGATCCTCCTTGACAGTGACAGTGGCTGACACCTTGAACTGATTCTTACCCATACGTACAACCTGACGTGAGGTGGCCTCGGCTTGACCGTACTGCTGGTAGGGCTGATGGAAGAAGTGGCTGAAGAAGCCTGAGTTCTGTGTCTCAACGAGTGCACTACCAGCTAACGGGCGCTGATGCTGACGGTTGGCACCGCTCTCGAATCCACGGAACAGCACGCCATGGATGGCGGCCTTGGTAAGTTCTTGGTCGGTGGCATCCTCTACCCTCTTGGCATCCAAAGTAACCTTGACAAGATAGGTGCCCTGAACACCTGTGCCTGCACCCTCGATAGTGTAATCGGGGATGGTATAAGGCTCGGCACTCGAAGGGATGGCAGGACCATCCTTGCTGGCCTTGGTGGTAGCAGTGTTGACACGAGTCTCGCGGGTCTTGGCGGCACGCTCGGCAAAGCGCCAAGAGCGCCAAGAATCGTCGCCTACAGGACCGTTGATACTTGGTGTCTGACTCTTGCCGTTGTCGACGATCGACTTCTGCTTAACCTCCTTGATGACATAGTCGCTGAGTTCGCCCAGTGTCACAGCACCACCAGTCTCATTAAGCTTGTTGAGCACAAAGTAGGTGAACATGCCGTGATTGTTGCCCTTGTAGGGATAGGCAGTCTCGTTGCCCTGAGCAGCCGAGAACACTACCATATTGCCCTTGACGGGTTCGGTCTTGGCCTTGATGGCTACACCACGGCTAGAAGCCATCATCTCGCCATCGCGCTTGGATCCACTGAAACAGGCATCCAGGAACACCAGTGTGCGCTGGGCCTGCATGCTGTTCAGTCGGTCGTAGAGTTTCTTTGTGCTCAGTCCGCTCTTGGGGTCGCTGCTATAGGCATCGGTAGGCAGCAGATAGGCCTCTTTGCTGGCCTCATCGGGCATACCGTGACCACTATAGTAGAAGATGGCCTGTGCCTGTCCGTCGAAAGCTTTCACCACCTGGGTGAGCCACTCCAGCTCATGATTCATATCATTGAGCGTGGCATCGGGCACACGGTGGATGTTCTTGGCGGGCACACCAAGGGTCTTCTCGCAATACACAGCGAACACCTCTCCGTCGTTGTTGGCAAAGGGCACCGACTCTTCGTGTTTGTAGTTCTCGTTAGAGATGACGAGCACAAAGGTCTTGTCCTTGACCTCGGTAGTGACAGGGATACTGGTGTCGACCTTGTCATCTGCCCACAGGGAGCAGCACGACACAAGAGCAACTAGCAACAAAAGAAACTTCTTCATCTTTACCAAATAATAATTAGTCCTTGTCCATCAGAATCTTCATCATCTGAATAGCAGAATACGGTATCGGAGTACCAGGACCAAAGATACAAGCTACACCTGCCTTATAGAGGAAGTCGTAGTCCTGTGCGGGGATAACACCTCCGGCAGTTACCATGATGTCCTCACGGCCCAGCTTCTTCAGCTCCTCGATGAGCTGTGGGATAAGGGTCTTATGACCGGCAGCGAGCGACGATGCACCTACGATGTGCACATCGTTCTCGACAGCCTGACGGGCAGCCTCTTCAGGAGTCTGGAACAGTGGTCCCATATCCACGTCGAAGCCACAGTCGGCATAACCTGTTGCCACTACCTTTGCACCTCGGTCGTGACCGTCCTGACCCATCTTGGCAACGAAGATACGTGGACGGCGACCCTCCTTCTGAGCAAACTCGTCGGTAAGGCGCTTGGCCTCCTCGAAGTCTTTATCGTTCTTAGATTCTGAACTATACACGCCTGAAATTGTTCTGATTACTGCTTTATAACGACCTACGATCTCTTCGCAGGCATCTGAAATCTCACCCAAAGTACAACGCAGCTGAGCGGCCTTGACAGCAAGGTCGAGCAGATTGTTCTCGCTCTTGCGACCTTCCTTGAAGTCGCGTACACACTCGGTGATAGCCTTGAGTGCAGCCTGACAAGCGGCCTCGTCGCGGGTAGAGCGTACCTGAGCCAGACTCTCCTCCTGCTGCTTGCGCACAGCTGTATTGTCGACCTCGAGGATATCGATAGGATCCTCATGCTCCAAACGATACTTGTTGGTACCAACGATAGTCTGAACGCCAGAGTCGATACGAGCCTGAGTGCGGGCTGCAGCCTCCTCGATACGCATCTTTGGCAGACCAGTCTCGATGGCTTTAGCCATACCACCCAGCTTCTCAATCTCCTGGATATGTTCCCAAGCCTTGTGAACCAGTTCGTTGGTCAGGGTTTCTACGTAGTAGCTACCTGCCCATGGATCGATCTGCTTGCACACCTTTGTTTCGTTCTGAATATAAATCTGGGTATTACGAGCGATACGAGCCGAGAAGTCGGTAGGCAGTGCGATAGCCTCGTCGAGTGCATTGGTATGCAGCGACTGGGTGTGACCCAATACGGCAGCCATAGCCTCGATACAGGTACGACCTACGTTGTTGAATGGATCCTGCTCGGTGAGCGACCATCCAGAGGTCTGCGAGTGTGTACGCAGAGCGAGCGACTTAGGATTCTTAGCGCCGAAACTCTTAACAATCTTAGCCCACAGCAGACGACCAGCACGCATCTTGGCAATCTCCATAAAGTGGTTCATACCGATAGCCCAGAAGAAGCTGAGACGAGGAGCAAAAGCATCCACATCGATACCAGCATTGACACCTGTACGCAGGTAGTCCATACCATCAGCCAGAGTATAAGCCAACTCGATATCAGCTGTAGCACCAGCCTCCTGCATGTGATAACCTGAGATAGAGATAGAGTTGAACTTAGGCATTTTCTGAGATGTGTACTCGAAGATATCAGCGATGATCTTCATAGAGAATGCTGGTGGGTAGATATATGTGTTACGCACCATAAACTCCTTAAGGATATCGTTCTGGATGGTACCAGCCATCTCCTCAAGCTGAGCGCCTTGCTCCAGACCTGCCACGATGTAGAATGCCAGGATAGGCAGCACGGCACCATTCATGGTCATAGATACAGACATCTTGTTCAAGGGGATGCCTGAGAAGAGCACCTTCATGTTTTCTTCGTTACAGATTGAAACACCAGCCTTACCTACATCGCCAACTACACGGGCGTTGTCGGGGTCGTAACCACGGTGTGTAGGCAGGTCGAAGGCTACAGAAAGACCTTTCTGACCAGAAGCCAGGTTACGGCGATAGAATGCATTTGACTCCTCAGCGGTAGAGAATCCGGCATACTGACGGATGGTCCACGGACGGAACGGATACATCATAGAATACGGACCACGCAGATAAGGAGGAATACCGGCTGTGTAGTCGAGGTGCTCCATACCTTCGAGGTCTTCCTTAGTATAAACAGGGCGAACCTCGATGTGCTCGGGGGTCTTCCAGTTTTCTACTATACCATTGTCTTTAATCCACTTGGCACCATCTTGAGCCTTAATGCCATCGTAGATATCAATATCTTTGAAATTCTTTCTCATTTTTATTATTCTTTATAATTGAACACAGAGTCTCTAAGACTCAGAGATATTTATTATTCCCTTACTGGCTTAATACCTGTATATTCTAATCTGCCATTAATCTTTCGCTTTATGCCATCCTTTAGAATAGGAACATTGAAATTCACCAAGAGACCGATAGGCTTATTCGATAATTTCATATATGTCAAGAGCTGGACTTCATGCACAGGTTTTAATTCATCTATTGCTTTAAGTTCTACTACCAACATATCTTCAATCAACAAGTCCATTCGAAAAGTTTTGCCCGTATTTCGACCCTTATAGACCAAAGGAATATCTACCTGAGATTGAAATCGAATACCACGAACTGTCAACTCTTCACACAAGCAATCCTCATAAACAGATTCCAAAAGACCAGGCCCCAGCTCTCTATGAACCTCGATTGCTGCAGAAATAAAATCTCTAGACAATTGATTGAGGCGATTATATTCATCACCTTTAATAATCCTCTGAGTCTCTGAGCCTCTGTGTTCCATAAATAATTATATTCCTAACTTCGCATTATAATCCTTGAGAGTTTCTAGTACGTTGCACTTTACGTGGATGTAGTTCTCGATGCCGGCAGCCTTAAGATCCTCCATGCAAGCAGGAGCACCAGCTACTACGAACATCGCACGACCATCAAGATACTTAAAGGCAGGAATAGCGTACTCAGCATACTCGTCATCGCTAGAGCAGATAACTACGATATCAGCCTTAGCCTCAAGAGCAGCATCTACGCCCTCTTCGACGGTCTTGAATCCGAGATTGTCGATCACCTTATAGCCTGCACAGGCCAGGAAATTGCACGAGAACTGTGCACGGGCCTGACGCATGGCCAGATTACCAATGGTAAGCATGAAAGCTGTGGGAACCTTGGTTTCTTCCGTATGGATACGCAGATCCTCAAAATCGGCTGCAAGGCGTGTGGTCTCGATAGACTTGAACGCAACGTTCTCTTCGCCCTGATGGTGCACGCCACCACAACCACACTGATGTTTGTAGGCGCGTTTGCCCTCGCTCTTCTCGGTGAAGTTAGGGAACTGGTTGGTACCAAGCAGGAACTCCTTACGCTTGGCAGCATCGCCATGACGCTTAACATTGGTGGCATTGATATCGTCCTGGATAGTTCCAGCCTTGATGGCTGCAAGGAATCCACCCTCATCCTCTACCTTCAGGAATATCTTCCAAGCCTCGGTAGCCAGTGCATCGGTGAGATGCTCGATATAGTACGAACCAGCTGATGGGTCGACGATACGGTCGAAGTGGCTCTCCTCCTTAATCAGCAACTGCTGATTGCGAGCAATACGCTCAGAGAAGTCGGTAGCCTCCTCGTAAGGAGCATCGAACGGTGTTACAACCATAGAGTGAACACTACCCAAAGCAGCACTCATAGCTTCGGTCTGCGAACGGAGCAGATTGACATAGCTATCGAAAACAGTCTGGTTGTAAGTAGAGGTTGTAGCATTGATGCACATCTTTGCTGATTCATATTTTTCTGAACACAGAGACTCAGAGGCACAGAGTTTTTCTTCTGTAGATTCAGATTGATTCTCTGAGTCTTTGAGACTCTGTGTTCCATCATCAATATATTGTTTTACTATCTGAGCCCAGAGCAAACGGGCAGCACGGAACTTAGCTATCTCCATGAAGTAGTTCTCGCTTACACCCATATTGAACTTGATGCTCTTGGCTGCAAGATCGGCATCAACACCAGCATCGATCAACTGCTGCAGATACTCGTTACCCCAAGCAAGTGCATAACCCAACTCCTGAACGATATAGGCACCGGCATTGTTGAGTGCATCGCTATGAACCACGATACTACGGAAGTTAGGATACTCCTTGAGCGACTCGGCCAACTTAGGTCCGAATGCGAGCACGGGTGATACGTCCTTACCCTTGAGTACCATCTTCTTCATTGGGTCCCACTCGATAGAGCCAGCTATCTTCTCCTTATCATAGCCCTTCTTCTGCCAATAGGTCTTCAGTATCTCAACCAGTTCGAGTGAATGACGCTGACAGGTAGAGAAGTTTACCTCGACACACTCGCAATAGATGCCTTCGAGCAGAGTCTCGACAGTATCCATCGAAACCAACTTGCCTGGAATATGAAATCCCAGAGAGTCGATACCCTTGTTTAGGATATCGAGAGCCTTTGCATTGGCGGCCTTTGGGTCGGTGGCCTCGATATTCTGACGTACGTACCACTCGTTAGAGTCCTTCTTGTTTCCACGTACGAATGGGAACTCTCCTGGAAGAGCATCGGGTGTTTTCAAGTTCGCCAGGTCTTCACGTCGATAGAAGGGCTGTACATTAAAACCTTCGTTTGTTCTCCATACCAGTCGCTTCTGGAAGTCGGCTCCTTTCAGGTCGACCTCAATCTTGTCGAGCCACTCCTGAGTGGTAGGCGCAGCGAACTCGGTAAAGAGTTTCTCTTTGTTTGCCATAGATTTTTTACGTTTAATATTATATAAGTTATGTTTTAAGTTTGCATATCAGCGGACAAATTTACAACTTTTTTGGTCAAAAAAGCGTTTTGAAGTGTGAAAGAAATAAAAAATCATCATTTATACGAAAAATGATGCACAAAAATGCCAAAGATGAGCATTTTTTGAGTAACTTTGCACTCGAAATTTGAGAATTTATAAGAATAGGCATTATTTAGATTTATTTATGGAATCATTTCAGTGGTTAAAGGACCTTTTTACGACAACTGACTCGGTAGCACATATCGTGCTACTCTATGCTATTGTGATAGCAATCGGAGTCTATTTAGGAAAAATTAAGTTATTTGGTGTTTCACTTGGCGTAACCTTTGTACTCTTCGCCGGTATTCTGGCCGGACACATCGGCTTTACAGCCCCTACCCCTATCCTGACATTTGTTCAGGATTTCGGACTTATCCTGTTTGTATTCATGATTGGTATGCAGGTAGGTCCTGGATTCTTTGAGAGCTTTGGAACACAGGGAATCAAGCTTAACGGAGTAGCAGCGAGTGCTATCCTCCTTAACATTCTGGTGATGTTTGCTTGCTACTACATCTTCTTCGACACAAGCAACGTGACCAATCTGCCTATGATGGTTGGAACTCTGTATGGTGCCGTGACTAACACCCCTGGACTTGGTGCTGCCAATGAGGCACTCTCAACAGTATTCGGAAGCAACGCTCCACAGATCGCATCGGCCTATGCCTGCGCATACCCTCTGGGTGTGCTCGGTATCATCGGCGCTATTATATTAATAAGGTATATATGTAAAGTTAAACTGGAGAACGAGGAGCATCAGCTGGAGGCTATGGACGAGACAAATGCCAACAAGAAGCCTTACAAGATGCACCTTGAGGTGACTAACAAATACCTGGAGGGAAAGACTCTGCTGCAGGTACACGACTTTCTGAACCGCGATTTCGTGGTATCACGACTGGTACACGAGGGCGAGCTGTTTATCCCAAACAAGGACACATTATTCCATCTGGGCGATCAGATGCTTATCGTATGCGCAGAGGCAGACCAGGAGGCTATCACAGCTTTTATCGGTCCTAAGCTCGACATCGACTTTGAGCAGCAGGATCAGCCAATGGTTTCAAAGCGTATCGTTATCACCAATCCTAAGGTAAACGGTAAGACACTGGCTTCGCTCCACTTCTCGAGCGTACATGGTGTTAACGTAACCCGTGTGACACGTCATGGCATGGATATCTTTGCATCGCCAACACTGCCACTGCAGGTGGGCGACCGCATCATGGTAGTTGGTCCTGAGGATGCAGTTGACAACGTGGCCAACAAGATGGGTAACTCTATACGCCGTCTGGATGCTCCTAACATTGCTACCATCTTCGTGGGTATCATCATCGGTCTTATCTTCGGTATGTTCCCAGTAGCAATCCCAGGTATGCCTGTACCTGTAAAGCTTGGCCTGGCTGGTGGCCCGCTAATCATTGCTATCCTTATCGGCCGCTACGGCTACAAGATACATCTGGTGACCTACACTACTACATCGGCCAATATGATGCTTCGCGAGATAGGACTGGTACTCTTCCTTGCATCGGTAGGTATCAAGGCTGGAGCAGGATTCTTTGAGACTGTGGTTCAGGGCGACGGACTGCTCTATGTACTGACAGGTTTCCTCATCACAATCATTCCTATCCTGATTGTAGGTCCTATCGCACGTTGGAAGTTTGGTTTCAACTACTTCACATTGGCAGGTATGATAGCCGGTACATACACTGATCCACCTGCACTGGCTTACGCCAACAGTATCTGTTCGAAGGAGGCACCTGCTCTGGGATACTCAACAGTTTATCCTCTGGCAATGTTCCTGAGAATATTTACTGCACAGATAGTTGTCTTGTTCTTCTGCGGCTAATGCCGCAGCAAGAAACCAGACATACTTGCATTACTTGAAACTCTTGAATTATATAATAATACACCAACAAACAAATGAAAAGAACCAAGATCCTGCTAAGCGGACTATTGCTGGTAAGCACTTCGGCGATGATGGCACAAGGAGCCAAGAACATTCGCATAAACGAGGTGCTGACCAACAATACCGCCAGCATTCAGGACGACTACGGACAGTGCCACGCATGGATTGAGTTGGAGAACACGTCGTTCACCACCTACAATGTGCGTGGTATGTATTTTACTACAGACAAGTCTGTACTCGACCCGCAGATGAGTGTTCCCGAACGCATTAAGCGCATGAGTGTAATCCCTAGCGGTGACCCTCGTACGCAGATAGGCGGACGTCAGCACTTAATCTTCTACTGCAACTCTAACCCTGCACAGAGTAAGTTGCATCTATCTCTCAATGTCCCTATGTCGGAGCCCCTCTGGCTGGGATTCTTCAATGGCAATGCCACAGAACTTATCGACTCAGTAAGCATTCCTGCACTGGCTGCTGATCAGAGCTATGCACGTATGACAGCCAACACATGGAGTGTAAAGTCGGCAGAGAACGTGACACCTGGCATAGAGAACTTCATCAAAACCGATGAAACAAAGGATGCCAAGCTTAAGCGCGAAGATCCACATGGATTCGGTATCACATTGCTTGCCATGGGTATCGTATTCTTCTGTTTGGCAGTACTGTTCCTGTTCTTCTGGGTTTTCGGTCTCATCATGCGCAACATTGAGATGGCAAAGAAGGTGGTTAACACCCAGCCTATCAAACCTATCACTAAGACAGTTGAGGTTACCCACGACCTGGCTCATGCTACAGGCAACATACTACAAGACGGGCTCAAGACCAAAGGTATCGACAAGGAGGTATACATCGCAGTAATTTCAATGGCGCTCAAACAGTACCAGGACGATGTACACGATGTAGAAAGCGGTATCATAACCATCAAGGCCCGCGAAACGGGATGGGCAGACGAAGGCAGTCAGATGACTCACTTCTCGAAGCCAGTAATCCCAACAATGCATAACGCACCCAAAATACCAACAACCCCAGAAATCCATTGAGCATTATGAATAAGTATCAATATAAAGTACAAGGCGTAGATTACGACGTAGAGATAGAAGAAGTAGAAGGCAACGTAGCCAAAGTGGTAGTGAATGGAGTTCGCTTCGACGTTGAACTGAAGCAGCCCATCAACCCGACAAGCACTCTGAAGAAGGTGCACGTAGAGGCACCTAAGACGGTGGCACGCCCAGCAGTGGCCCCAGCTGCAGCTCCAGCAGCCGATAAGCCTGCACCAGCAGGAACTGGTTCGGCAATCAAGGCTCCACTACCAGGAACTATCACCGAAGTAAAGGTTAACGTAGGCGACACAGTGAAGCAGGGCGACGTGGTACTGGTACTCGAGGCAATGAAGATGCAGAACAACATCGAGAGCGAGTATGCAGGTACTGTAACATCCATCACAGTAAAGCCTGGCGAAAGTGTAATGGAAGGATCAGTCCTAATGACCATCGGATAATTATCAACTGTCAACTATCAATTATCAATTAGAATTATGGATTTAGGACAGTTTATCATACAGAACTTTCATGAGTTTCTTACCTATACAGCATTTGCAAATGCAACAGTAGGAAACCTGATAATGATTGCAGTGGGAGCCTTCTTTATTTGGCTCGCCATCAAGAAAGACTTTGAGCCACTGTTGCTCGTCCCCATCGGACTAGGCATCATTCTTGGCAACATCCCCTTCCGCGCAGATGCAGGACTTGAGATTGGTTTATATGAAGACAACTCGGTGCTTAACATCTTCTATCAAGGTGTACGCCAGGGTTGGTATCCACCACTTATCTTCCTTGGCATCGGTGCAATGACTGATTTTACAGCGCTGCTGGCTAATCCTAAATTGATGCTAATCGGAGCATCAGCCCAATTTGGTATCTTTGGCGCCTATATGGTGGCACTGGCCATGGGATTCGAGCCATCACAGGCTGCAGGTATCGCCATCATCGGTGGTGCCGACGGTCCTACCGCAATATTCCTTAGTTCTAAGTTGTCGCCCAATCTGATGGGTGCTATCGCTGTGTGTGCTTATAGCTACATGGCGTTGGTACCCGTGATACAGCCATTTATCATGCGACTGCTGACAACTAAGAAGGAACGCGTGATAAAGATGAAGCCAGGACGTGAGGTTTCGCAGACAGAGCGCATACTATTTCCAATCATAGGACTGTTGCTCACTACATTCATCGTGCCTTCGGGTCTGCCCCTGCTGGGAATGCTGTTCTTTGGCAACCTGCTGAAAGAGAGCGGAAAAACGACACGACTGGCCAAGACGGCCGGTGCAGCACTGAACGATATCGTAGTGATGCTGCTTGGACTGACCGTGGGCTGTTCTACACAGGCCAGCGAGTTCCTGACATTCAACACCATCAAGATATTTGCATTAGGAGCAATGGCATTTATGATTGCCACTGCATCGGGCGTATGTTTCGTCAAGCTGATGAATCTGTTCCTGCCTGAGAGTAAGAAACTTAACCCGCTTATCGGTAATGCTGGTGTGAGTGCAGTGCCGATGGCAGCACGTATATCAAACAATTTAGGTCTGGAATACGACCGTCATAACTTCCTGCTGATGCACGCTATGGGTCCTAACGTGGCTGGTGTCATCGGATCGGCTGTAGCAGCAGGTGCATTATTAGGATTCTTATCATGATGAATAGACCCAAGATAGCAATAATCGACCCCAATACCCTATCGGCATTGGGGTTGAAGGCTATCCTACAGAATGTGATGCCGATAATGACGGTTGACACATTCGGATCGCTATCAGAGTTGCAGGCCAACGATGCCGACAGCTACTATCACTATTTCACGGCAATGGCTGTGGTTCTGGAAAATATGCAGTTCTTTAACGAACGCAAGCGTAAGACAATAGTTCTGACACTATCGCTCGACACAATGTCGCAATTGTCAGACTTCCATTGCCTATGCATTAACTCACCTGAATCAGAACTGGTACGATCTCTACTGATGCTGGAACAGCACGCACACGGCAAAGGCGAGAATCTGCCACCTATGCCTGCAGTACTGAACAAGAAAATTCTATCCGACAGAGAGATAGAGGTGATGTCGCTGATAGTACAGGGATACATCAACAAGGAGATAGCCGACAAGCTGAACATCGGACTAGCTACGGTCATTACCCATCGTAAGAACATCATGGACAAACTTGGCATGAAGAGTGTATCGGCACTAACCATCTATGCCGTGATGCATGGATACGTGGATATAAACAAAATATAGCGCAAAGGTTTTCGTGTTTTTTTAAGGATTTAGTTATTTTAAATTTGGAGGTTTCGTAAAATAAGTCTATCTTTGCACTCGCAAATAATAACAATTAAAACAATATTAAAAAAATGAAACCACTAAACAAACAGTTTGCTCCTAAGAGCGTAATGCCTGAGAAGGTGATTCAGTTTGGCGAAGGTAACTTCCTCCGCGCATTTGTTGATTGGATTATCTGGAACATGGACCAGAAGACCGACTTCAATGGTTCGGTAGTTGTAGTACAGCCTATCGAGAAAGGTATGGTAGACTGGCTGAACGCTCAAGACTGTCTGTATCACGTAAACCTGCAAGGACGCGAAAACGGTAAGCCCGTTAACACACTTGAGCGTATCGACGTTATCAGCCGCGCACTGAACCCTTACACACAGAACGCAGCATTCATGGCTCTGGCAGATCAGCCCGAGATACGTTTCGTTATATCAAACACTACCGAGGCTGGTATAGCCTTCGACCCATCATGCAAACTGGAGGATGCTCCAGCAAGCAGCTATCCCGGCAAACTGGTTCAGCTGTTGTATCGTCGCTATCAGACATTCAACGGTGACAAGACCAAGGGACTTATCATCTTCCCTTGCGAGCTGATCTTCCTGAATGGTCACGTGCTGAAGGATTGCATTTATAAGTATATAGAACTGTGGAACCTTGGTGACGACTTCAAGAAATGGTTCGAAGAGGCTTGTGGCGTTTATGCTACTCTCGTTGACCGTATCGTTCCAGGATTCCCACGTAATGAGATAAAGGAAATCCAGGAGAAGGTTTGCTATCGCGACAATCTGGTAGTACAGGCCGAGAACTTCCACCTGTGGGTAATCGAGGCACCAAAGGAGGTAGCACAGGAGTTCCCTGCAGACAAAGCCGGACTGCACGTACTGTTCGTTCCATCAGAGGAGCCATACCACAAGCGTAAGGTTACACTCCTTAATGGTCCTCACACAGTACTTAGCCCAGTAGCATTCCTGAGTGGTGTAAACATCGTTCGCGATGCCTGCAACCACGAGGTTATCGGTAAGTATATCCACAAGGTTCAGTTCGAAGAGCTGATGCAGACACTCGACCTGCCAATGGAAGAACTAGAGAAGTTTGCCGGCGATGTACTGGAGCGTTTCGACAACCCATACGTTGACCACCAGGTAACTAGCATCATGCTGAACTCATTCCCCAAGTTCCAGGCTCGCGACCTGCCAGGAGTGAAGACATATCTGGAGCGCAAGGGCGAACTGCCTAAGGGATTGGTATTCGGTCTGGCAGCCATCATCACCTACTACAAGGGTGGCAAGCGCGAGGATGGTGTAGAGATCGTGCCTAACGACGACCAGAAGATCATGGATCTACTGAAGGAGCTCTGGGCTACTGGAGATACACAGAAGGTGGCCGACGGTGTACTGGGTGCCGAGTTTATCTGGCAGGAGGATCTGAACAAGATTCCTGGTCTGAACGCCATGGTGAAGCAGGACCTCGACCTCATCAAGAGCGTAGGTATGCTCGAGGCCGTTAAGAGCATTTTGTAATGAATGAATGATGCAATAGAGATAAAAGGGGCAAAAGTCAATAATCTAAAGAACATTGATGTAAAGATACCCCGAAACCAATTCGTAGTAATTGCCGGAGTCAGTGGCTCCGGCAAATCTTCTTTGGCCTTCGACACTCTGTATGCCGAAGGCCAACGCCGTTATGTAGAGAGTCTGTCGAGCTATGCCCGTCAGTTCCTTGGCAGGATGAACAAACCTGAGTGTGATTTTATACGCGGAATACCGCCTGCAATCGCTATCGAGCAGAAGGTTATATCAAGAAATCCACGAAGCACCGTTGGCACAAGCACCGAGATATATGAGTATCTACGACTGCTATATGCCCGCATAGGTCACACCTATTCACCAATAAGTGGATGTGAGGTCAAGAAGCACTCGACCGAGGATGTAGTACAGAAGATGCTGGAATTCTCGAAGGGTACACGATTCGTTGTGATGGCTCCTATCCATCTGCACGAAGGACGCACCATGGAACAACAGCTAAAGACTTATCAGCTGGAGGGATATGCACGTATCTACGTAAAAGGCGATTTCCAAAGAATCGACGATTATCTGGCTGAAGGTCAGTTTGATGAGGAGGAAATATATCTAGTCATCGACCGATTGTCGGTAGATGACACCAAGGATGTTATAGCACGTCTGGTAGATTCGGCAGAGACAGCATTCTACGAGGGACATGGCGAGTTAAGACTGCTGTTCCCACCAACAATCTTCTACGATTTCTCAATGAAGTTCGAAGCTGATGGAATGACATTCGAAGAGCCTACAGACCAGATGTTCTCGTTTAACTCGCCTGCAGGAGCTTGCCCAGAGTGTCAAGGATTTGGACGTATCATCGGTATTGACGAAAAACTTGTAATCCCCAACACTACTCTATCCGTTTACGATGGATGCGTGGTATGCTGGCACGGCGAAAGGATGAAAGAGTGGCTGGAGTGGTTCTGTCGCAATGCAGCAAAAGACGACTTCCCAATATTCGAGCCATACATGAACCTTAGTCAGAAGCACAAGGACTGGCTGTGGCACGGACTACCATCTGACAAGGGAAAGAAGGAACGACCATGTATCGATACATTCTTCGAGATGGTACAGGAGAACCAGTACAAGATACAATACCGAGTAATGCTGGCTAGATATCGCGGCAAGACAAACTGTCCAAAATGCCATGGGACCAGACTTAAACCCGAAGCCGATTATGTAAAGATAGGTGGACGGAGCATTACTGACTTGGTACAGATGCCTGTAGTAAAGGTAAAGGAATGGTTTGAACATCTGGAACTTGATCAGCACGATGCCGAGATAGGAAAGCGACTGCTAACAGAAATAAAGAATAGACTGCAGTTCTTACTGGATGTAGGTCTAGGATATCTTACGCTAAACCGTCTGTCAAACTCGCTTTCGGGCGGAGAGAGCCAGCGTATCAACCTATGTACATCGCTAGGAAGTTCGCTAGTAGGTTCGCTCTACATATTAGACGAGCCCAGTATCGGACTACACTCAAGAGATACCGACAGACTGATACACGTGCTTAAGGAACTACAGTCGCTAGGCAATACTGTGGTGGTAGTTGAGCACGATGAAGACATAATGCGTGCTGCCGACCATCTGATTGACATCGGTCCTGATGCGGGACGACTTGGCGGCGAGGTTGTGTTCGATGGAGATGCAAAGGAAGTGAACAAGGCATCACTGAAGAAGTGGCCAAAGAGTTACACCGTGAAATATCTGCTGCACCAAGAGGAGATACCTGTACCAACATCACGACGTCCATGGAACAGATTCATCGAAATCAAAGGTGCACGAATGAACAACCTGAAGGGCATCGACGTAAAGATACCTCTGAACGTGATGACAGTAGTTACTGGTGTATCAGGCTCTGGCAAATCAAGTTTGATAAAGGGCATACTATACCCTGCTATGCGTCGACGCTTAGGCGATGCATGCGATGCCCCAGGAGAATATCTAGGCATGGAGGGCGATATGGATGCCATACGTCATATAGAGTTCGTAGACCAGAATCCTATAGGCAAGAGCACACGCTCTAACCCTGCAACATACGTCAAGGCCTATGATGCAATACGTGAATTATATGCAGAGCAGCCGCTATCAAAGCAGATGGGATTCACACCGCAGTATTTCTCGTTTAATGCTGACGGCGGTAGATGCGAGGAGTGTAAGGGTGCCGGTACGATAACTGTCGAGATGCAGTTTATGGCCGACTTGGTACTAGAGTGTGAGGCTTGTCATGGACATAGATTCAAGAAAGAAATTCTTGACGTAAACTTCCACGGAAAGAATGTGGATGACGTACTGAACATGACTATCAGCGAAGCTATCGAATTCTTTAAGGAACATGGTGAGAAGACCATTGTTAAGCGTCTGAAATCACTAGAGGACGTGGGTCTGGGATACATCAAGTTGGGACAGAACTCCTCATCGTTGTCTGGCGGTGAAAACCAGCGTGTAAAACTGGCATACTTCATCGGACAGGAGAAGCAGGAACCATCGCTGTTCATATTCGATGAGCCCACTACAGGTCTGCACTTCCACGACATACAGCGCTTACTGAAAGCATTCGACGCACTGATTGCCCGAGGGCACACCATTCTGATTATCGAACATAACATGGAGGTGATAAAATGTGCCGACCACGTGATAGACCTAGGGCCCGACGGAGGCGACAAGGGTGGAAATCTTGTAGTGACGGGCACGCCCGAGGAAGTAGCGGAATGCAAAGAGAGTCTGACAGGTAAATACCTGAAAGAAAAACTTGGATAAAAGAACAACAACTTTGAGATACGATCAACTATTCACTAAAAACCTACTGACATTGATACTATTAAGTATCACTCTCAGTGTATCAGCGATGAACAAGCGTGACTCGCTGATACTAAATCGTATCTACGACTATCAGCAAGCCAACTACTCAGCCATCGATAGTCTTGAGGACCAAGTATATGCAAAGTTCCGCTACAAAGTAGAGAAACGCAATCCTATACTTTGGCTAATACCATCGATGTACGTGATGGCTAAGGATCCTAGGGAGTATATACGTGAATCGTATAGTAAGGTAAAGTTTAAGAATGCCCATGACTACGAAATAACCAATCAAGCTCTGACAGGCACTATCAGGAACAATCTCCGAGCTATGCCCACGCTACTTGACTATATGACTCCGAACATTTATGATATCGACCTATACGACGGACATATTCTATCGCCATTCAACAAGGTTAATCGTAGATACTACAGATATAACCAAAAGTTGCAGAGCGACGGAACTACGCGACTGGAGTTCCGTCCAAAGAACTACAATACCCAACTACTGAATGGATATGCAATAGTGGACACCGAAACTGGTCGTATTATGCGTACATTGCTTAATGGCGAGTTCGACATGTTGACATTCCGTACTGAGATTACTCAGGGCGAGGAAGGCGGACGATCACTGATGCCGTCAAAGTGTACTACAGTGGCTACTTTCAGATTTATGGGAAACAGGATTGCAGCACTGTTTGACGCAAGCTACAATTGTGACAAGGCCCTTCCCGATTCTATTAAAGAAGTGTCGGATAGAGAGTTGATGGATGAGATCCGTCCATATCCCTTGTCGGAGACTGACAAGCAGATATACAAAGCCAACGACATAGCTCATCAAAAGGATACCACTGAGCAAACACCCAAAGAGAAAAAGCCAAATATATGGAAAAAAATATTCTGGGACACCATCGGTGACAACCTGATTACCCCTATCAGTGCAGAATCAGAAGAGGCTTCGTTCAGCATGTCGCCAATCATCAACCCGCTATATCTTAGCTATACTCAAAGTCGAGGCGTGAGATATAAGATGAGATTCCGTACACGATACTCATTCTCACAATACAGATATCTGACGTTAAACCCAACTTTCGGATATGCTTTCAAGGAACGCCAGTTCTACTTTACAGCGCCACTACGAATGACATACAACCCTAAGCGCAACGGATATGTAGAACTGGAGTTTGGTAATGGCAATCGCATCAGCAACTCGAGCGTACAAGACGTTATCAGCAAAGCACATGAGGATACCATCAACTTCGACAACACTAACATTGACCGCTTTAAGGATCAGCATCTAAGCCTTAAGAACAACATCATGCTGTTTGACTGGGTAGACATCGAAGCTGGTTTTATCTATCATCGTCGTTCGGCAGTAAACAAGGATATTATGATCCAATATGACATGCCTACGGAGTATCGCAGCTTTGCGCCATTGATAGGATTTAAGTTCCTGCCTTGGCTGAATCGTGGACCATTGTTCTCTATCAACTACGAACGGGCCATTAAAGGGGTAAACAAATCTGATCTAGAATACGAGCGGTGGGAGTTTGATGCACAATGGAAGAAGAAGATTCCAGGACTGCGCCTACTGAATCTGAGAGCAGGAGCTGGTGTGTATACAAATAAGAAAGATAACATATTTGTAGACTTTGCCAACTTCCGTGACGAGAATCTGCCTGAAGGTTGGGACGACGACTGGAGCGGCAATTTCCAATTGCTTAGTAGTCGCGAATACAACCGATCAGACTATTATCTGCGAGGCAACATATCCTACGAATCACCCATGCTAGTGGCAACATGGCTACCATACGTGGGCAAGTATATTGAGAAGGAGCGATTCTATCTTAGTACAGTGCTTTTGGAAAAAACACGCCCCTACTACGAATTGGGTTATGGCTTCACCAATCGGTATATTTCTGTCGGAGCCTTTGCCAGTTTCCGAAACACCCATTTTGATAGCATTGGTGTAGAAATTGAATTTGAACTATTCAGAAGATGGTAAACAAAAAAAGACCACTTACAGTATACAAAGCTAGCGCAGGAAGCGGAAAGACCTTTACGCTAGCTACCGAGTATATCAGACTGCTTGTGGAAAACCCACAAAGCTACCGTAACATCTTAGCAGTAACCTTTACCAACAAGGCTACTGAAGAGATGAAGATGCGTATTCTCAGTCAGTTGTATGGCATATGGAAAGAGTTGCCCGAATCGGATAACTATCTTGCGAACATCCAAGAGAGAACTGGACTTGAGCCCAGAATAATCAGAGAACGTTCAGGTATTGCGCTCAGCAATCTCACGCATAACTACAACTACTTCCGTGTAGAAACTATCGACACCTTCTTTCAGAGTGTGCTGCGCAATATGGCACGCGAGCTCGACTTGACTACCAATCTTCGCATTGGACTGAACGACTATCAAGTTGAGGAGTTGGCTGTTGACCAACTTATCGAAGACCTTACCACAACAGATGTGATGCTGCAGTGGATTCTGAAATACATAATGGAGAACATCTCTGATGACAAGACTTGGAATGTTATCACGCAGATCAAGAAGTTCGGACAGAATATCTTTAAGGACTATTATAAAGAAGTTAGTACTACGCTCAATCAGAAGATGAGCGAAGAGGGATTCTTCGACAATTATACCACACGTCTGCGCGAACTACGCAAGGCAGCAGAGGAGCATATGATGGAGATTGGCGAATCATTCTTCGACACATTAGAGAGCGAAGGGATAGCCATAGACGACCTGAGCAACAAGCAACGAGGTATAGCTAGCTTCTTTAACAAGATCAGAAGAGGCGATTTCGATCCAGGAATCGTCAATACCACCGTCACTAATCATCTTGTTAATCCAGAGAAATGGTGTGCAAAGACTCACCCCAAGCGCGAGCAGATTATCCAATTGGCCGAAACCACCTTGGGCGATATACTGCGATACGCGGTTGATGCACGCGAACAACAATGGAAGATATATCAATCGGCCAATCTTACACTACGCCATCTCAACCAACTACGACTGCTTAGCAGCATAGAACAGAAGGTGCGCGAGCTTAATGAGACTGACAATCGTTTCCTGCTTAGCGACACTCAACAATTGCTACACTCACTCATCGACGGCAGCGACTCACCGTTTATCTTTGAGAAGATTGGCACCCAATTGGAACATGTGATGATCGATGAATTCCAAGACACATCTACCATCCAATGGCAGAACTTCAAGGTTTTGCTTGCCGAGACCATGAGTCATGAAAATGGTAGCAATCTGATAGTTGGTGATGTAAAGCAGAGCATATACCGTTGGCGCTCAGGCGACTGGCGATTGCTCAACGGAATAGAGCATCAGTTCAACCAGATGTTGATGGAGATTAAATCACTTTCTACCAACTATCGCTCTACACGTCGTGTAATAAAGTTCAATAATATATTCTTCCGTCATGCCGCAGAGATAGAATACCAGACTCTTGGAGAACTTGAGTGCACTGAGCGCGAACAACTACAAAAAGCATATGCCGACGTAGAGCAGAAGGTACCCGAAAACAGACCTGACGAGGGTAAAGTTATTATCAACTTACTTCCCAGCGAAGACTACCAGCAGGCTGTTCTACAAAACGTAGTAGACAGTGTGCAAGAACTAATTAATAATGGTGTAGAACAAAAGGACATAGCTATCCTGGTACGAATAAACAATCAAATACCACTTATTGCCCAATATTTCCTTGAGCATCTGCCTGAGGTGAACGTAGTGAGCGACGAGGCATTCCGCCTTGACGCCTCAAGTGCAGTATGCTTGATGGTTCAGGCTTTACAATTATTGATACATCCTGACGATATACTAACAAAGGCATCGATAGTAAAGACCTGGCTATGCTCCATTCAGGGACGACAGATGAATGACAACGAATACATGATTGCAGGAAACAATCTCGATGACTATCTGCCCGAAGCATATATCGCACATTTCGACGAACTATCCACACTGCCTCTGTACGAGTTGGCCGAGAAAATATACTCTATTTTCGAACTCCATCGCATTGAGGGACAGGGAGCATATCTCTGCGCATTTTACGACCAGTTAGCCGACTTTGTAAATCAGAACACAACCGACATACAAAGTTTTCTGAACGAATGGAACGAGTCGCTATACAAGAAAACCATCCAGAGCGATGAAGCCAATGGTATACGTCTCATCTCAATCCACAAATCCAAGGGACTTGAGTTCGACCACGTCATCATCCCATTCTGCGACTGGACATTGGAGAAGCAAACCGATAACATCATCTGGTGCCAACCTCAAGAAGCACCATTCAGCGATCTGCCCATAGTGCCGATTGACTATTCACAGAACAAACTTATAGGTACCATCTACGAGCAGGATTATCTGCACGAACATTTGCAGAACACTGTCGACAATCTGAACCTGCTCTACGTAGCTTTTACCCGCGCTGCAAAGAGTCTTAATGTTATCGGAAAACGAGGAGCGAAGAACTCCAGATCAGCACTTATCGAGTTATGTCTACCGCTAGTGGACCAGGATATACCAGAAGCCATTCTTGATGGCATGGAAGACGACAAGGCGCCAATTGTTTTCACCGTTGGCGAGATGGCTAATAAAGCAGGCTCAGCCTGTTCTACTAAAGAGGAAGCCCCAAGCAAGAACCCCTTCTTGCAAGAATCAGAGCCCATCAGTGTCTCTATCCGTAATTACGACAGCAAGGTAAACTTCCGCCAAAGCAATCGCAGTCGTGATTTCATCATGGGCGATGATATCGATCAACAACACCGATACATCCAGGCTGGTAGCGTACTCCATGAGATTTTTTCTACAATACAAACAGAGAAAGACATACCAGAGGCTCTGCAAAGATTGCAATTTGAAGGTATACTCTACGATGAGGAAATGACAGCCGAACGCATTACTACAATGCTTCGCAAACGTCTGTCTGATCCGCGTGTTGCCTCTTGGTTCTCTCCTAGATGGACTATATTCAATGAATGCACCATCCTGTCGGTCGAAGACGGAGACGTGAAAGAACATCGTCCTGACCGTGTGATGACAGATGGCAACGAGTGGATAGTGGTTGACTTCAAGTTTGGACGTCCTAACCCAGAATACCATCAGCAAGTGCGTGGATATATGGAGTTGCTTGCATCCATGGGGCATAAGAATATAAGGGGGTACTTGTGGTATGTGTATAGCAATAAGATTGAAGAAGTATGAAAAGTTTTCTTGAACATGTAGCCGAAGATTTGATTTCCAGATATGGCACCAATCTATCGCGTGTAGCTGTGGTGTTCCCCAACAAGCGTGCATCGCTCTTTCTGAATGAGCATCTAGCCCGGTTGGCAGGCAAACCTATCTGGAGTCCTGCATATATCACCATCAGCGATCTGTTTCGTTCGCACTCGTCACTTCAGGTGGCCGACCCCATACTGCTAGTTTGCGAACTGCATCGTGTTTTTACCGCATGTACTGGTATTGACGAGACACTCGACCACTTCTATGGTTGGGGACAACTACTTCTGTCAGATTTCGACGATCTCGACAAGAACATGGCTCCTGCTGATAAAGTATTGGCCAATCTGCGTGACATCCACGAGCTCGATGACACATCGTATCTCACTCCCGAACAGACTGAGATGATAAAACGTTTCTTCAGCAATTTTACCGAAGAACATAATTCTGAACTAAAGGAACGATTCTTACGACTTTGGAGTAAGATAGGCGACATATATCAGAAGTATAACGCACAACTGGCCGAGAAACAGATGGCCTACGAGGGTGCATTGTATCGCAAGGTAGCTACCGACGAAAGTACCAAGTTTGAGTATGACACTTACGCATTTATCGGTTTCAACCTGATGCAGCAGGTAGAGCAAACACTATTCCGCAGACTGGAATCACAAGGCAAAGCAATATTCTATCAAGACACCGACGAGATTCCTCCAGCCCATATCAACTACATCTCGGCACCTACCGAAAATATACAGGCACGATACATAAGCCAGTGGCTTGATAGCAGTCGTATCAATGATGGTCGTAAGACAGCAATAGTACTGTGCAATGAAGGATTGCTACAGACAGTCATCCATTGTCTGCCCGAAAGTGTAGACAAGGTAAATATAACCACAGGTTATCCACTATTGCAAACCTCGATAGCATCACTCATCACTACACTTATCAATATGCAGGTTCACGGCTACTCCCTACGCAAGCAGCAGTTCGCCCGCAGATGGATTGATACCATTAAGCGCCATCCATACGCATCGCTGATGCCAGATGATTTCTACGCCCTGCGATATATGGAGATTCAGCCACTTCTACATTGGCTATTGAATATCACCCAAACTATCGCCACATCAAAGAGTCCTGTCATCGATTCGCCTTTGGATACCGAGAGTCTGTTCCGTATGTACACCCTATTAAATAGGTTAAGCGGACTTGTTGATAGCGGTTCGCTTGCTGTCGACGTGATAACCATGCAACGACTAATCAGCCAACTAATCGATTCTACCTCTATTCCATTCCACGGCGAGCCTGCCGAAGGTATACAGGTAATGGGAGTACTCGAAACGCGCAACCTTGATTTTGACCACGTACTGCTCTTGTCGTGCAACGAGGGTAATATGCCACGTGGTGTAAACGACACTTCGTTCATACCCTATGCCCTACGCAAGGCCTACGGGCTAACAACCGTCGACTACAAAGTAGCAATCTATCAGCACTACTTCCACCGACTATTGCAACGTGCCAAGGACGTTACCATACTTTACAACAATGCCACTAACGATGGTAAGACTGCAGAGATGTCGCGCTTTATGCTCCAACTTATGGTCGAGAACAAGATACCCATCTCGTTCTATACCCTCAAGGCTGGTCAGACACCACAGTTGCACGCCCCAAAGGCTATAGAGAAGACACCAGAAGTTATACAGCAGATGGAACATCGCTTTATCGATGCAAATGGCGCCATCAGTCCTACGGCAATTAACACCTATATACGATGTCAGTTGCGGTTCTTCTACCGTTATGTGTGTGAGATTACTGAGCCAGATAGCACAGAGGACGATTTGATTGACAACCGCCTGTTTGGAAACATATTCCACAAGGCAGCTCAACTACTATATCAGCGATTCGCTCAAAGCACCATTACATCGATGATGATCGACGATATGCTTAAGGAACAAGTCACCATCGAACGATGTGTAGACGAGGCTATAAAGCAGGAACTTTTCAAGATAGAAGATCCATCACGCCCGTTGCCTCCACTCGATGGTTTACAACTTATCAATCGCGAGGTCATTATCAAGTACGTACACCAACTCTTTGAGTACGACCGAAAACGTACTCCATTCCGTATACTAGGTCTCGAAAAGTGGGTTGACAGTAATGTTGGCCCGCTTAAGGTGGGAGGAATTATAGACCGCTTGGATGCTATTGTAGATGGAGAGACAGGAAAAGAGATTATTCGCGTAATCGATTATAAGACCGGTTCAAAAACCCTAAAGCCTATGCCCGATGTAGAGGCGATTTTCACCTCTGAGGCAGTAGCGGAACATAGCGACTACTATCTGCAGACGTTCCTCTATGCCCATATAGTTCGCAATAAAATGAAGCAAGCTGTTTCGCCCTGTCTGATGTTCATACAGCATGCAGGAAGCGACGGATACGATCCTACTTTAAAAATCGGCAAGGAACCTGTTACCGATATAGCCACGTATTCAGATGAGTATATTAATAGATTGGAGATTCTGCTTGCCGAGATACTCAATCCTGAGTTGCAGTTCACACCTACTGACAATCGTCGACGATGTGAAACGTGCCCCTTCGCATCACTCTGCCGAAGCTAAAGGAGCGTTCTCTTCGCGTTCCTTTAGTTCCTTGCGCAACTTCAATTCATCCATATATCCCGCAGTGATAATACCTGAGGGCAGGGCAATGATGGCTATACCTACTATCGAAGACAGAATACTGATAACACGTCCTGTATTGGAAATAGGATAAAGGTCACCATAACCTACTGTGGTGAGCGTACATGCTGCCCAATAAAACGCATCAAAGAAGTCGCGGAACAACGGCTGTCCGTTTACCGGGTTTATCTCTTCTTCGGCATTAAACATAATAAGCGCAGTGATAAAGATATAGAACAGAGCAAGCGATGCTACAGTCCATAGTATCTTGCCCTGCTTGCGTATAACGGCCACAATAACCATCAGTGGTTCAAAGTAGCGTACAACCTTGAATATTCGCAGCAACTTAAGCAGTCGCGATACACGAACCACCTTGAACGTTGGCGATATCATGTTGAAAACTGGCAGGATAGACAGCAGGTCGATTATGGCCATTGGCGTAAAAGGATAAACTACGTAAGCACGCCAATCCTTATATTTCGACTCGAAATTAGCAGTACACCATCTGAAGAAATAATCGATGATAAACAGCAGACTCGAAATCAGGTCCATCCACCAGAATATTTCATTATAATGACGGAACATCAGCGGGAATATACCTATGACAATAGCCATAAGCATCACTCCGCCATATATGCGCGAACCAGTGCTCACCTTAGGCGTCTTTACAATGTCGTGGATAAAACTACGCCAATTAGCCTCCATATTCATTATCTGTTTTTGTTATTAGTAAACCAGTTATGGGTAAAGTGATACATAGCTAGCGCCAAGACCACCAATACCAATGCTGCCGTTAATGCCTGCGACATATCCCCCTGGAATACAGCCAGGCCTATACCAACTCCCCATGCTATACCACTCTCCCATCCTAGCAGGAATGTACTCTGCGATGTGCCTCGCTGGCAGTGGCGACTCAGTTTGATGAAGAACAGCAGAAATCGAGATCCTATCAGACCAGTACCCATGCCTATAAACAATGGCGCAGCCATCATCACAATAGGCAGATTGCGGGTAATCATCATAAGCAGTGCAGCACCGATAAGTATCAATCCCGACACGACCTCGCTCTTCAGCTCAGCATCTTTAAACACAAACCTCTGACTAAGTATGGCAGCAGCAAATCCCACCATCATCATCGAGTAGAAATGCTCGCTCAATACCACACTTAATATGATACCCACAGCAATGGTTATAAGCTGCAGATTTACAAACAACGGGAATCCGTGAGGCAGAAAGAATCGGTCTAAGCTTACCGTAGGGATATCGTCCTGCGGAGCACGGAAGGGGAAGTTTACCACCAACACCAATACGACTACTGCCAATGCACAAACCATTGTTCCCAATAGCACATAGTGGAAACCAGCCAAACGACCTACCAGCAATCCTGCCATAGGTCCCATACTCAAGGCAAATCTCGAAAACCATGCTGCAGAATGGTTAGCCTCTGTGCGTTGGAACGATTCGCTAGTATCGATAATCAGCGTACTGGTAAGTACCATCTGAGCTAGTCCGAAAGCTGCACCTTGGGCCAGTCGCTGTACTATGACAATCATCGGATCGACCACACGCATGTGCAATCCGTCGATATAGTAAAGCGCTCCTATCAGCAATGCTTCGGCTATTACGGCATATATGCATACCATATTACGGCGATAGTGCTGTACCAGATATGAAATGAATGCTCCAAGCAAAAACAGGCCCATTCCGAATGCTCCCATAGCAATGCCGGCTTCTGTCATATCGAATTGCTGGGTCTCCAGCAACCATTTGGGCATCGTGGGTACCAGCATATATACCGTCATGGCCAGCAGGAAGTTGGCTATTGCCATCAGCCAGAAGTCCTTATGCCATAATCTTATATGTACGGGCGTACTCTGTGAATTCATTGAATTTATATGATTTGATATTAATTCGGCTGCAAAATTAATGATTTTTTATTAGAAATTTGCTTTTTTCGCTTTTTTAGTGTAATTTTGCGCAAAAATTAGTGCAAATAGTATGGTGAACCTACTTAAAATAGCCCTGTTTCTACTCGTTATGGTGTTCTCATCCAGTTGTAGAAATAATGACGAACCACGACTGACTTTCGAGATTCTCGAAGCCGAACAGTCGACTCGCCTCACTAACGAGGAGCGGTCACCTCTATGTAGTGTAAGCCTTAAGATAGCAGTAGCCACAAAGGAGAGTGGCAGTGTTGGTGAGAAAATCAATGCCAGTGTGGCTTATCACTTGTTTAATCAAGAGAGTGTAGGCCTTAAGGGATGTATAGAGCAGTTTGCAGAAAACTACGTTAAGACGTATAAGAACAATATGCTCCCACTGTACAACGAGGATCGTGCCGATACCACTAAACGCCAATGGTACGAGTTCCATTATATCATTACATCCACCACCGAACAGACATCACGTCGCACGCTTGTTTATCTGGCTACAGTCGACTATAGCGAAGGACATACCAACAGCGTCCACCAGACCATTCCGCTTAATTTCTACAGCGATACAGGCAATGAGATTACACGCAAGGATATCTTTGTTGATGGCTACGAAACACAACTCAACCCCATACTGCAAAAAGCACTGATGGAGAGAGTTGAGGTCAACGACATCGATGAACTCAAGGAGAAGGGGTATCTACAGACAGTAGACATTTATCCCTCCGAGAATATCATCGTGGGCGACAACACTATTACATTTATCTACAATCCGTCCGAGATAGCCTCGCTCGAACTTGGCACTATCCAGCTTGTGCTTACCTATGCTCAGATGGAGAAACTTATCAAACCCAAATTCTTAAAGTCATTACAATGAACGCAGAAATTATCTACAAATATTTCCCACATCTTAGCGACGAACAGCTCACACAGTTTGCTGCACTTGGCGAGTTGTATCGCGACTGGAATGCCAAGATCAATGTCATTTCGCGCAAGGACATCGATCACGTTTATGAGCATCACGTGCTCCACTCATTGGCCATCGCAAAGATTATTAACTTCCGTCCTGGTACCAGCATCCTCGACTTTGGCACTGGTGGCGGATTCCCAGGCGTACCACTCTCTATTCTGTTTCCCGATTGTAAGTTTAAACTCATCGACGGAACCGGAAAGAAGATTCGTGTAGCACAAGAGGTGTGCGATACCATAGGACTAAAGAACTGCTCGCCCACACATCTGCGTGGCGAGGACGAGAAGGATAAATACGACTTCATCGTGTCTCGTGCCGTCATGCCCCTACCCGATCTAGTAAAACTGATGCGCAAGAACATCTCGAAGACTCAGCAGAATTCATTGCCCAACGGTGTTATCTGTCTTAAGGGCGGCAATCTTCAGAATGAATTGCAGCCTTTCCATAAGATAGTAGAGACCACAGACATTTCGCAATTCTTCAGCGAGGAGTGGTTCAAAGAGAAATATGTAATCTACCTGCCGCTATGATTACAGTCAAGACTTTCTGTTTCAACCTGTTGCAGGAGAACACCTATGTGGTGAGCGATGATACCAAGGAGTGTGTCATCATCGATTGTGGTGCATACTATCAGGAGGAGCGCGACGCGTTGGTGAACTACATCAACGACAATCATCTCAAGCCCACACACCTGTTATGCACCCATGGTCACTTCGACCACAACTTTGGCATAAACACGGTGTATGAAACTTGGGGATTAAAGCCCGAGATAGCCTCCGACGACGATTGGCTCATCAGCGACCTATCCGGGCAGTTCTTGGCTATGGCGGGAGTGAAACTTAAATGGACGTATCCTGAACCAGGACACTTCTTTGATAATAACGAAACAATTCGTTTTGGCAATCACCAGTTGCAGATTCTTCGTACACCTGGTCATACACCTGGTGGTGTAACCTTTTATTGTGCCGAAGAAGGTATCGCTTTTACAGGCGACACTCTGTTTCGTATGAGCATAGGCCGCACCGATTTCGAACGTGGCAGCTATGCTGATATTCTAGAAAGTCTGAGAAATGTTATAGCCCAACTCCCCGCCGATACCAAAGTATATTGTGGTCATGGTCCGCAGACCACTATTGGCGACGAATTGAGCTATAATCCATATCTCAACTCTTAATCTTAAATCAAGCTCTTAGCACGCTGCAAAGCGATATTGATGTGCGAGCAGATATTCTCCTCGCCCAGCATCTGGTCGAATCCAGCCTTGTGCAGTACGGCCTGAACCTTCTCGTTAACACCCGACAGCACTACCTGTATACCCTCTGCCTGACTCATCGCACACAGATTGGTAAGGTTGTGGATACCAGTAGAATCAACGAATGGCACCTTACGCATGCGGATGATACGTACCTTAGGACGCTGATGTCCCATTGTACTCATCAAGTCCTCAAACTTATTACCAGCTCCGAAGAAGTAAGGACCGTTAATCTCATAAACCTCTACACCCTCAGGAATAGTCAGGTGCTCCAGGTTACCCATCTGGAAGTCGCTCTGCTCCTCCTCTGGGTCAATCTCGTCGCTGATTACCTTCACGTCGGTAGTTTCAGCCATACGACGCATGAACAGCAGACAAGCGCAAATCAATCCTACCTCGATAGCGATAGTGAGGTCGAAGATTACTGTAAGCAGGAATGTAACTACCAGTACGATAACGTCGCTCTTAGGATTCTTCATGATCGAAGCAAACGAACGCCATCCACTCATGTTATAGCTCACGATTACCAGTACACCAGCCAGACATGCCATTGGGATATACTGAGCCAGAGGCATCAGGAACAGGAATATCATCAACAGTACTGCAGCATGCACGATACCAGCCACAGGAGTACGACCACCGTTGTTGATGTTAGTCATCGTACGTGCGATGGCACCAGTAGCAGGAATACCACCGAAGATTGGGCTGGCCAGGTTAGCCACACCCTGGGCGATAAGCTCGGTGTTAGAGTCATGGCGATCGCCAATCACACCGTCGGCCACAGTGGCTGAAAGCAAAGATTCAATTGCACCAAGAATGGCTATGGTGATAGCTGGCGACACCAGACCCTTTATCACATCCCACGAGAGTGCGGGCATCTCTGCACCTGGCAGTTTGTTCGAAATCGAGAATCTATCGCCGATAGTCTCAACGCTATCCACTCCCGCATATTGCTTAAGCAGCAGCACGGCTACAGTCATCACAATGATTGCGATAAGCGATCCGGGCAACTTCTTCAGCACATTATTATATTTAGCTATCATAGGCCAAGTAGCAATCACTGCAACAGAGCCGATTCCTACAGCCGTACTCCACCAGTCGATAGTACCAAAGTCGCCGATGTAAGCCACCCACTTCTCGATGAAGTCGCTTGGTACACTCTCCATCGTGAGTCCGAACAGATCCTTAATCTGTGTGGTAAAGATGGTAAGTGCGATACCGCTGGTAAAACCTACTACGATAGGATATGGGATATACTTGATGATGGTTCCCAGATGCAGCACGCCAAATAATATCAGGAAAACACCAGCCATCAGTGTAGCGATGGTCAGGCCCTCAAATCCATACTGCTGTATTATTCCGTAGATAATAATGATAAACGCACCAGTAGGTCCGCCTATCTGAACTTTAGATCCACCAAGTACCGAGATAATCAGTCCGGCTACGATGGCAGTGATAATACCCTTCTCAGGGGTTACACCCGATGCGATACCGAAGGCAATAGCCAATGGCAATGCTACGATACCAACGATGATACCGGCCAACAGGTCGGTGGTAAACTGCTGTTTGTTGTAGTGCAGAAGTGTCTGCAACAGCTTCGGCTTGAATGCAAATGTCGTCATCATCTTTGTATTAATAACATGTTATCTTGAAAAAACGCGTGCAAAAGTATAAAAAAAATAAATTTTCGACAACTTTTGCGCCAACGTATTATAAAAAACCTTATTTTTGTTGCCAAAAATCAAGTCATTCTATTGTTTTACTAAAAAATTAAATTGGAAGTATTATGAAAAAAATTCTTTTCGCAGTATTGGCCTGCTTGGCCATTGGTTTCGCATCTTGTGGTAACAAGACTCAGGCTCCTGCCGAGGCAGCCGACAGTACCGTAGTAGCTGAAGAGCCAAACGTTGATGAGGCTGTAGGCGCTATCACCGCTGCTCTGTCTGAGCAGATCGAGGCTAAGGACGCTACAAAGTTCCAGGAGGTTCTTGCCACAGTTCAGGTGAAGGTTAAGGAGTTTATCACCACCAATCCAGAGCTCGCTAAGGAGTATGTAACAAAGGTTCAGGAGTTCCTGAAGACCAATGCTGATCAGATCAAGGCTTTCGCTGGCGACAATGCAGCCGTTGCTTCAGCCGTTACTGCTCTCACCACTACTCCTGCCGAGACATTCGTTAATGGTCTTGCTTCAGCCGTAGGTGGCGTTCAGGAGGCAGGTCAGGCCGCTGTAGATCAGACCGTTGATGCTGCTAACGCAGCTGTTGAGGGTGCAAAGAAGGCTGGTCAGGATGCAATAGACAATACCAAGAAGGCAGCCGAGGATGCAGCTAACGCAGCTAAGGAAGAAGCCAAGAAGAAGGCTAACGATGCCATCGACGATGGTGCCAACAAACTGAAGAAGGGTCTGGGACTCTAAACCCGACTCAATAATACTCAAAAAGCTACTTTTCGCATTCCGAAAAGTAGCTTTTCAGTATATAAAAAGTAACCTTTCGAAGTGCGAAAAGCTACTTTTTGATTAGACAAGCGTTAGTTCCACGGGACAATGATCGCTTCCAAGTATTTCCGTATGTATCTTAGCATTGTCCATACGCTCACGCAAGCGATTGCTTATTACAAAGTAATCAATACGCCAGCCAGCATTCTTCTGGCGGGCCTGGAATCGGTAGCTCCACCATGAATATGTAATCTGTTCAGGATACTTGTATCGGAACGAGTCGGTAAATCCAGATTCTAGCAGAGTGGTAAACTTCTCACGCTCCTGGTCGGTAAATCCTGCATTCATTCGATTGGTCTTAGGGTTCTTCAGGTCTATCTCCTCGTGAGCCACGTTCAGGTCACCACATAGTATCACAGGTTTTTTCTGGTCTAGTGCCATCAAATAGCTGCGGAAGTCATCCTCCCACGTCATTCGATAGTCCAGGCGCTTCAGTCCGTCCTGCGAATTTGGAGTATAGCATGTCACCAGATAGAAGTCGTCCATCTCGAGTGTTATCACGCGGCCCTCGTGGTCGTGTTCGTCTATACCTATACCATAAGTTACACTCAGAGGCTTGTGCTTAGTAAAGATAGCTGTGCCGCTATAACCCTTTTTCTCTGCATAGTTCCAATAGCTCTCGTAGCCATCAAACTGCAGGTCAAGCTGTCCTGCCTGCATTTTGGTTTCCTGCAGACAGAAAAAGTCAGCATCCAGCTCACGGAAAATATCACTAAACCCTTTACCCTCACAAGCCCTAAGGCCGTTTACGTTCCAACTTATAAATTTCATACCTTCTATTTTATTGACTAGAAAAAGAAGGCTAGCAGTGATATGCTCGCCTCCCTTTTCCGTTGTATATTCCTTGGGGGAATTCTTACTTGGTTTCCTCAGCCTTTGGTTCAGCCTTTTTAGCTGCAGGCTTCTTAGCCGCCTTAGCCTTTGGAGCAGCCTTTGGCTTAGCTGCAGCCTTTGGCTTGCTAGACTCCAACTTTTCCAACTTTGCCTTAAGACGGGTAATCTCCTTATCCTTCATCTCGATCTCGTCACCCTGATTCTTGATGGTGGTGAGCAGACCTTCGAGCTCATCATTATCGATGTCGAGTGGATAAAGGGCATTTACTCTGTTGATGAAGTCACCAAGGATGTTCATATAGTTAGTGAAGGCATCAAACGGACCACTGTAGATACCACGATCCAATCCAACGTTAGATGGCTTAGTGGTCATGAAGCGGAAGTTATTCGAAGCCTGCAGATAATCCCAGTCCTGATTGATGCGTGGATCGTTGGCGATACGCAGACGATCAGCTACCGAATAAAGCTTGCTGAAGGCCTCACGCTGCATAGCGTTACCCAACCAGCAGCTCACGTCGCGCTCCTCGTCAACCCACGACAGTGTATCAGGCACATCAATCTGACTAACACTCTTGCATGACTTACAAATCTCAGTTGGTGTTGAGAATGTGATGCCCTTCTCCTTGGCCTGTGCGGGTAGAGCCTTCAAGAAGTCGAGAATGTTGCTCGACAATGGCTGGGCGATACCCAGAGCCGAAAGCTCCATGAAGATATTGATAATCTGCTCTTCCTCTGGCAGACGGGCGATACGATCGATATATGCATCGGCAAAGAGTGGATAACCATCCCACTCTGAGTTATTGAATCGCAGAGAGATATCGTCACTCAGTTCGATGTCACGAAGCAACAGCTTGAGGTTCGGAGCCAGATTGCAGTGATACAGATAGTGAGGAGATTTCCAACCCAGTACGTGCTTTGCACCCTCGGTCAGCATACCCTTGAATCCCATAGAAGCAACCTGAGCACCGATGTCGTCACTATAGATGAGCGATGAGTTGCGGAGTACGGTTGGCTTCTTGCCAAACAACTCTTCAATCTTGGCACACTGCTTCTTTACGTCTACAGCAAAGCTGTCAGGATTTGCCAATGACGAAAGACCGTGGCTATATGGCTCGGCCAGGAACTCCACACAACCTGTCTCGTTCATAGCCTGAAGCTTCTCAAGTACCTGTGGGGCATGCATCTCCAACTGCTCGATACCAGTACCACTCAGCGAGAATGCTACCTTAAAGAACTTGCCGTGCTCATTTATCATATCATGCAGAGCATTGAGTGCTGGCATGTATGAACGCTCGGCAATATCTGTGATGCTACGCTCGTTCTCGTAGTCATCATAGTAATAATGATCGGTACCGATATCAAAGAAACGGTAACGCTTCAGATGGACGATCTGATGTATCTCGAAATATAAACAAATTGTTTTCATAACATGTTTAATCTTTAATTTTTAATGTTTAATGTTAATCTTCCCAGCCTAGGGTGCGGCGATAGAGGGTACGGATCCAGGCGCCAACCTTCTCCCAAGTAATCTGGTCAACCTCGCGCTTGCCTTCGTCTTTAAGATAGTTGAAGAGCGACTCGTTGTGACATATAGAGTAGATAGCGTCGGCCAGTGCGTGGATGTCCCAGTAGTCTACCTTGATACAGTTGTCGAGAATCTCGGCACAACCTGACTGCTTAGAGATGATACTTGGGGTACCACACTGCATAGCCTCCAGAGGCGAGATACCAAACGGCTCACTTACCGATGGCATCACGTATACATCAGATGCCTTGAGGCACTCATATACCTGCTTGCCGCGCATAAATCCGGGGAAGTGGAAACGATCGGCGATACCACGTTCGGCAGCCAGATGGATCATTGCGTCCATCATATCGCCCGAGCCAGCCATACAGAAGCGCACGTTACGTGTACGATGCAGCACCATCGTGGCAGCCTCAACAAAGTACTCAGGTCCCTTCTGCATGGTGATACGTCCCAGGAAGGTTACCACCTTCTCCTTGCCCGTGTGGTCAGGACGTGGAATGTCCTGATACTCCTGTGGCAGTGGGTATACTGCATTGTGAACAGTGAAGCACTTGCGTGGGTCCTGATGATACTGGTTGATTACCGTCTGTCGTGTCAATTCGGATACACACATGATACAGTCAGCCCAGTCCATACCGTTCTTCTCGATGCTGTAAACAGTAGGATTAACCTTACCACGAGAACGGTCAAAGTCTGTAGCGTGAACATGGATACAGAGAGGTTTGCCGCTTACTTGCTTGGCATGTATTCCTGCAGGGAATGTCAGCCAGTCGTGAGCGTGAATGATGTCGAACTCTTCGGCACGGGCCACCTGACCGGCGATGATCGAGTAGTTGTTGATTTCCTCGTGCAGGTTGCCTGGATAACCACCGGCAAACTCCATTGCACCAAGGTCGTTCACGTTCATATAGTTAAAGTCGGCGTAGATATGATCGCGAAGTTTAAAATAATAATCGGGATCCATAATGTTGCCCAAACGCTGCTTTACGTAGTCGTAGCTAACGTCGCGATAGGCAATGGGTACAGCGTTCATGGCTACGATACGGCATGCGTGCTGACTCTCATCACCAAACGGGTGAGGCAGACACAGCACCGTCTCAATATCGCCCTGAGCCTTCAAGCCCTCAGAGATTCCGTAGTTAGCGGTGGCAAGTCCACCGAATACGTGAGGAGGATACTCCCATCCAAACATTAATACCTTCATAGTCGTTCCTCCTTACTTTTGATATGAATACTTTTCCATCAACTTGAGCGTGCGGAGAATCTCGGCCACGTTCATAGCAAACGACATGGCTCCACGACCATGGAATGGCGGGTTGCCGTCGAAAAGTTCAGAGATTGTTCCGATGGCATGATAGTCCATCTCGTCCTCATAGCCCACCATCTGTCGCTCTACGAAACTCAGACGACTGCGCTTGTAAAGCTTCAGGCAGGCTTCCATATAGAATCCTCCCAACCAAGGCCATGCTGTGCCCTGGTGGTAGGCATAATCGCGCTGTGTCTGCGGACCAACGTAGATGGGGTTGTAACCACCACTCTTTGGCGACAGCGAGCGCAGACCCTTAGGCGTGAGCAACTCGCGTGTGCAGATATCTACCACACTCTTCATCTGCTGCTGGTTCAGCGGCGAGTAGTCGAGTGCTACAGCGAATATCATATTGGGGCGAACGCTCCAGTCCATCATATTGCCATCCACATAGTCGAGCAGATAGCCGTACTCGTTGACGAATGTCTCTACAAACGACTCCTTAACCTTTGCGGCCAGCTCCTCGACAGCGGCAGCTCCCTTCACATCACCCTTCTCGCTAGCCATCTGGGCACCAAACTTCAGCGCGTTGTACCATAGGGCATTAAACTCTACGATATAGCCCGAGCGTGGTACTACCGGCCTGCCGTTGGCAGTAGAGTTCATCCAGGTCACAGCCTTATCGCGGCCATTAGAATATAGCAGTCCATTGTCATCAAGACGCAGATTAGGATGCTTGCCGTCAAGTATAAACTTGATGATATCCTGAAGCAGTTTGCCATACATCTCGTAGCACTTGTCACGGCCCACTTCCTTGGCATATTGCTGCATAGCCCAAACTGCCCACAGGGGCACATCGGGCTGTTCCATCTCGTAGATCTTTCCGCTCAGAGGTTTCTCATCCATAAACGCACGCAGATCGCGCTCGGCCGTCTTCATCACTTTCTCAAAGTAGTCTATCTCGCCGATGGCAAGAGTCAGTCCTGGCAGAGCGATAAATGTATCGCGAGCACGACACTTGAACCAGGGATAGCCAGCCAGCAGATAGCGGTCGTGAACGTTCTCTCTACGATGGAACTGGTGGGCAGCTGTTACCAGACAGTGGTAGAAGTTATCGCGTGGTACACGCTCTCCTACCTCCTCATCAAACAGCTTCTTCATAGCCGATGGCTTAATAGCCGACGTAGAGCCTGAGAAGATAATGCTCTCGCCCTTCTTGATGGGCACCTCGAAATAGCCTGGCACGTAGAGGTCCTCGTTCGAAGCGTAACCACGCTCCTGCTCCTTAGGATACTCAATGCCACGATACCAGTCGGGCTGGAATACAAACTCGTTTTTCTTCGAGAATTGCATGTATAGGTCGGGATATCCGGCATACATACATGTCTTGATACCGTTATCTACTTCGGTGTACTCTCTGCTAGCGGTTGAATTCTCGTGGGTAAACTGGCGAACCGAGCGGAATGCCAGGAACGGACGGAAACGTAGTGTAGTAGCTGAGTGTGCATCAACCAGAGTATAACGAATCAGGATGCGATCCTCATAGTGCTGGAAGATAACTTCCTTCTTTAAGATTACGCCACCTACACGATAGGTAGTAGTAGGCACAGTGGTGGCGTCAAACTCACGGATGTACTTGTGTCCGTTTGGGCTGAAATTGTTGCCTTGATACTTGTGCAGTCCGAGGTTGAACTCGGCTCCATGCTGGATAACCGTACAGTCGAGCGATGACAAGAGCACATGGTTCTCATCATCCAACTCAGGTACGGGAACTACCAGCAATCCGTGGTACTTACGCGTGTTGCAGTCTACAAGCGTAGAGCTGCTATATGCGCCCGAACGGTTTGTTCGGAGGAACTCACGGCGGAGACTCTCCTGCAGGTTAGTCATCACGGCTTTTTCTAATCGTAGATAGCTCATAGTTCCTGTCTAAAGGTATTTATTATTAGTGAATATCAATTTGATTTTCCAAAGGTAGTAATTTTTCCGCAATGTGCAACTATTTGCACGGGATATTTAACAATTATTGATACTTCAACAAATAAGGCGTGCAATTGTTGCGCGCCTTAATTCTTATCCTGGTATCAAAAAATTTACAACTTCTTGTTCCACATTTATACGGTAGCTTCCCACGGGTGTTTTCATCATTCGTCCGTCTATCCCCACGATGGCTTTTTTGGCATATTCCACCTCAACCTCTCTGGTGCGATACGGGTGCACACTGCGATGGTTAAGGAATCGTCCTGCCACCAGCAGCCACAATCCCTCTATCAGCTGCACCACCTCAGGGTGATACACCACGCTCACATCCAGCATACCATTGTATGGCACAGCATTAGGAGTCTGTCCGTAACCTGGACCAGAACCTATGCACACGGTCATCACCTTGCGGTCGATAACGTCGCTGTTTATTTTCAGCTTCATTTTGTATTCCATACGGTGGAACAGCATCACAAACACCGATACAATAAACGACAGCGTGTGCGAACCAAACAGGCTGCGAGTCTGTCGGCGCAGGTTCATTATGTCGGCAGTCAGTCCGATGTTGATGCAGTTCAGGAAGTAGCGATGACACTTGTCGCCCTGCTTGTTGGTATAGCGTATACAGCCCAGGTCTATCTTGCGTATACGGCGCTGTATCAGCCAGTCGATGGTCTGCTCTACGTCGTCACCGTCAAGATCCCAGAACTTGGCAAAATCGTTCAGCACGCCATTGGGCATCACTCCCAGCGCTATCTCGTCGCGCACCGATTTCTCCTCCATCATCAGGCAGTTCACAGCGTCGTTCAGAGCCGAGTCGCCACCTACTATCACAATGGTCTTGTAGCCATTCTGAATCATCATTTTCACCAGTCGTTCCACACTCTCTGCCGTCTCGCTCTGTACAAAGTCGTACATCACGTTGCGCTCGTCCAGAGCCTTCTGAATCTTCTCCCAACGCTTGCGTGGGTTGGACAGGAAACTTGTCTTCGGGCAATACAGTATGCCCCATCTTGAACTTTCTACTGCCATCGGTATATATTAAACATTAAAGATTAAACATTGAGCTTTATGATTTTATCAACTTTCTCATCCATCGGGAGTGTGGCGTCTATCCAGTGGATAGTAAAGCCTCTTCGCTCCATTCCGCGGAACCATGTCATCTGGCGCTTGGCAAACTGATGTATTGCTATCTCCAGACGTTTGAACATCTCATCAAAAGTGAGCTGTCCTGTAATATATTCTGTCAAGAATTTATACTCTAATCCGTAGTAAATCAAGTCTTCGGGTGCAATTCCTTCGTCGAGAAGTTTTCGCACTTCGTCGACCATGCCTTCATCCAGTCTGGTCTTCAGCCTTCTAGTGATTTTTTCGCGACGCAAATCGCGGTCGATGTCTATGCCGATGATGAGCGAATCTACAGGCGGCAGTTCGCGTCGTGGCACAGGATTTTCGAGATTATACGTCTCTATTTCTATCGCACGGATGGCACGCTGACACGAGTCCACATCGGTGGTGTTGTGCATGTTAGATCCTGTGCGCTGTTTCAGTTCGGCCAACATTGTGGTCAACTCTGCCAGCGACTTGCCCTCCAAACTATCGCGCAGTTCCTGATTCTGCGGCACGGGCGACAGTTTGTAGCCCTTCAACACAGCCTCGATATACAGGCCTGTACCACCACACAGTATGGGTACAGCTCCCCTACTCTCAATGTCCTGATAGGCATCAAAAAAGTCCTGCTGATATTGAAACAGATTGTACTTCGTGCCTGGTTCGCAGATGTCGATCAGGTGGTAGGGAATGTTTAATGTTTCATGATTAATGTTTAATGTATAATCAGCGAGGTCCTTACCCGTACCTATATCCATGCGTCGATATACCTGGCGCGAGTCGGCCGAGATTATTTCTCCTCCTATCTTTGCGGCCAGGTGAGCGGCTACGGGCGTTTTGCCCGAAGCCGTTGGCCCTAATATCGTTATCATTTTCTTCATCTGCTATACCTATATATTATATATTAGCGCGCGAGGCGAAACCACTCTTCAGGTCGTCAACCGTCAGTTCGGTCAGTTTGTCCTTATCCAGATTGCTCTCGCCAGCCAGTCGGTTGGCCTGTGCCTGAATACTCTTCTCGAACACATTGCGTGCATATCGGGCGTTACCAAAGTTGCGGTCCTTGTGAGCCACAGCATACTCGAAACACTCCTTCAGATATTCCTCGGCATCCTTACCTAGCGTGTACTGATTCTTCTTCATGTACATCTTGAATATATCAGCAAGCTCACCGCTAGAGTAGTCGGGGAAATCGATGTAACGGTTGAATCGCGACTGCAGTCCCGGATTAGAGTCGATGAATCGCTGCATCTCGTTCTTATATCCAGCCACGATTACAACCAGCCGGTCGCGATAGTCCTCCATACGCTTCAGTATGGTCGAGATAGCCTCCTGACCGTAGTCGTTGCCAGCCCCACCCTCGGGCACCAACGAGTAGGCCTCGTCGATAAACAGCACTCCGTCCAGAGCCTTAGCGATTACACTATCAGTCTTCGGACCAGTCTGACCTACGTACTGACCGCACAGTCCGGCACGATCTGTCTCTACGGTATGTCCCTTCTTCAGCACACCCAGATCTTTATATATACGGCCCACGATACGTGCCACAGTGGTCTTACCCGTACCAGGCGATCCGTAGAACACCAGGTGATAGCTCACCTTTGCCGTCTTCAGCCCCTTTGCCTCGCGCTCCTTCTGCAGCTTCACAAAGTTGGCCAACGAGCGTACCTCGGTCTTCACGTTTCCCAATCCTATCAGGTCGTCCAGTTCCTGATATGGGTCGCCCTCCAGTGGTTCGTTCACTATCACGCTGTCCTTCTTTTCCACCTGTTCGGTCTTGACTGTAGCCTTGTCATCATCCTTCTTGTCGTCGTCATCGTCAAACAGTGCGATGATGATGCAAAGCAGGAAGAATCCGATGGTCATACAACCACAGCCCTTACATACCTTATTAAATAACTCTTTCCAATCCATATATTCCATCTTCTGTTATTCGTTAATGTCCTGCCACCAAATAGCGAAATTACTATCCTTTGGCAGTGCATCCAGCCACTTCTGTCCAGCCTCGATATTGATAGCCTTTCCATCCAGTGTGCAACCATCCAGCTCGCCATAAACCTCGTGCTTGGTAAACTTATGCACCACCTTACTGTTGCGTATCTCGTATACAGTAGTAAAGGTTGATGGGTTGCCGTCATCGCTCGTAACCATCAGATATCCGGGGCTATTGTTGCCGCTGTAGTCGAAACGGAACTCCACCTTATGGTCGGCTCCCTCACTAGCTATCAGTCCCCACTTTCCGTTGATACGGTTGAAGAATGCTCCGTGTTTGTCGTCGGCCGAACGTATCCACAGCTCATCATTGTTGTCGGTATCGATGTCGAGCCAGCGGAACTTAGCAAACTTAGCACCCTTATGTGCACTTGGATTATCGGCTACATATAGTTTCATCACCTCAGCTATATCCTTCTTCCATAGTGGTGCGTTCTCGTCCACCATGACGTGGTACACCTCGTAGCGCTCGCGAGTCATCTTGCCTTCGCGAATGTAGAACATACCAGTGGTGATGCTCTCGGGTGCACCCTCTATGTATGCGATTTCGATGGCATCGTCGGGAGCCTCAAACAGCGTTATCTGGCAACCGTAGTACTCGCCATCGTCGTCGGCATGCCATGTGCTCATGCCCTCGTAGATATAACCCTCTACAGGGAACGAGTACACCTTATCGCCAGCCATCACAACCTCCAGAGCCAGACACTTGTCAACCTTCTGTCCAAACTCCTTCTCAGTCTTGTACTTGCCCTTGAACTGCAGGATACCATAGCTGTACTTGTTGCCCTGCGCCAGCAGCTGCGACTTTGCAGTCTTCATCTTGTATTCGCCCTCAAGCTGTTTGATTACGTTTGCAGGCAGAGGTTTTACGTTCTGCAGTCTGCGCATGTCTATCAGCTTGCGCGATGCCAGATACTCGTCGGTCACCGCTACGTAGAATCCGCTCATATTGCGGGCATTAAATTTCTTGTCGGTAAACTCGTACTTCAGTCCGGCTGCAGGGATACCCTCACGACCGTGAATCTCGCCATACGATGCATCTTTGCCGTCAGGATCCTTCAGCACCTCGGCAGTGTACTTTATGCCAAGACACTTATTGTTTTCGCCCAGCAACTTGGTGTACGATGCACGATTGCGGCGGAACCCGTCCTGAAGCATCCAGCTGTTCATCATCTCGTCGAAGTATTCAGCATTGTCCTGAGTCTTCTTCAGCTCTGCGATGTTAGCCCAGTAGTGCATCTGCATGTTCTTGCCATCCTGCATCCAGATGAACATGGGGCGTGGAGTGGTGTCAGCCTGTTCGCCTATCAGTGAGTCGACGGCTATCGAGTCGCTGTCGCTTCCGTCGCCAGGGGCTGTCTTACCCTTATTGGTGCAGGCCATCATCACTGCGGCCATGCCTATTGCTATGATTGCTAATTTCTTCATTGTTCCTAGGTTTTATTGTTGATCAGGTCCTATTTTACGTGCCTCGATACTACTATCGAGGGGATTATCCACAAACTTGGTCTTCGGACCGGTCTGCTTGCAGTTGTCCAGCTTGCCCAGATGCTCCTTGGGGTGATATATCTTACATCCGTTGAGCACAAACAGGGTGTCGAAGTTAAAAAGGTCGGCATCGCCCCAGTTGGCAAATATGCGGCAGTCCTCAAACTTCACGCCATTGCAACCCCAACCCTCTATCAGCGTGTACTCGCGATTGTTGAAGAAGTCGCAATGCTCAAACGCTGTCAGTGTGCACTTGTTCAACTGCATTATGCCGTAGGTGCAGTCGTGAATATTAGAGTTTATAAGTTTAAAGTCATAGGTCTCCCACAGATCCAGTCCGTAGGTACCGCAGCCATACAGGTCGCAGTTCTTCACGGTGAGATGGCTGGCCACATTGGCGCCAATCACACCACCTGAGCAGAATCCGCCCTCGGTGTGTCCCATTGTCAGATTCTCAATCACGATGTTCGAGCAGTTCACAAAGCGGAACACGAATGCGTAGCGCGGATCCACCTCTACACTCGAGTGTCCTGCACCCTTGATGGTGAGATTCTTCATGTTTACCAACACCAGCTGCTGTCCGTCGCTTTCGCTCTCGCTCACGATGATGGGCTCCATGCCCTGGATATCCATCGGGTCTACACACCAGCGACGGTTCTTATAGCCGCGGAACAGAGCCTCGGTCTCCAGTACTCTCGACAGGTTGAGATGAGCGTTCTCCTCGATTACGATAGTGCGGTCGTTGCCCAGCGCTTTCAGCAGGTCGAGCTCGCTCGATACGGTGTATACCATCACGCCGTCGATCTCGTCAGGTCCGCGTCCGTCATCGGCCAGTCCGCCAGGGAAGTCGCTCTCCTGACCGTCAACCAGCTCGCGCAGGTCCTTGGTGTACTCAGCGCTGGTGTAGTCCACGTAGCCACGCTCGTCGTCGGGCACCTGTTCCTCGCTGCGGATGAGCTGCAGATTGGTCTCCTCGATGATGCTCAGACGTATCTGCGAATTGCTCTCCACAGGGCGATACCAAGCCTTCTGGCTGAAGTAGTCCTGCAGGTCCTTAGCCTGGAACTTCCATCCGTGACGTGCCAGAATCTCGTTGCGCATCAGTCGCAGTTCGTCTTTCGAGAAATGGCTCAGATAGGTGGTGTTCATCAGCCAGTTGGCCAGCATATCGCTCACTGCCTCCTGCTCTGCCTTTACCTCCTGTTCTACGCATCGCTGCACGTTGTCGGGAGTCATCACCAGTATATGACTGGCGTCCTTATTCTTCTTACGCACAGCCAGGAAGGTCATACCCTCCTTGTTCACCAGCTGCACCTTGTCGCCCATGATGCCACGCACTGGCATATAGTCGTCAGGATTCTCCTTGGTCAGATAATAAGTACCGGCAACCTCACCCTTCGAGAGCGAGAACTTATAGCGGCCGTCCTGGGCCGTCACGCCACGCATTACCACGTCGCCATCCTTATCCACGGTGGCGGTATACAGCACCGAACCGTCCCACCACTTGGTTGCGTTTTTCACAACCTGTGCCCGTACGCCGGTCAAGGCGCACAGGCACATCATTGCGAATATTACTATCTTTTTCATACTGCAGGTACTTCGTTCTTGGCTTTAGCCTTTGCGGCCAGTTCCTTCAACTTATCCTTGCCCTTGAATGCGAATACCCATACCAGGAATCCGGCAAGTGCCAACAGAGCGATACCCAGCAACGGGCGATAGAACAGCCATGCCAGAGCGATGACGATAAGGCTCCATACCACACCGATCACGGTGCAAACGATACCAACGCCCCATCCGAAGATGCCAGCGATGAATGGAACCACCTTGAGAATCATCTCGATAAATCCGAAGATACCCTTCAGTCCGCCGATTACCATCAGACAGCCGATCAGACGCAGGAACCAAGTAAACATGGTGTTGGCATCCTTGTCGGCATCTACTATCTCGTCGCCACTCTTCTTACCCATTCTCAGGGTCTGATAGCGCTTACCGTTCTTGGCTTTGTAAGGCTTAAATGTATCGCCGTCGACCACAGCCATCACTGTAACCTTGGCAGGTACCACCTTCTCGAATGTCACACGAACATCACCCACCTCAGGACTTCCGGGCACACGTCCGAAGTACAGCACGTTGCCAGCCTGGTGTACATACTCCAGGTCCTTCTTGTTCTGGGCAGCCTCCATAGCCTTTGCTATACTATCGTTTACAGCCTGGAGAGAGTCCAGCTGTGCCTTTACAGAGTCGGGCAGCATAGCACGAACCGAATCGGGGATGGATGTTGGTTGTTGGGTGTTAGGTGTTGGCTGCTGGGTGGCAGGTTTCTGCACACCATAGAAACGCTCGTAGGCAGTCTTGGTGGTGGCATCAAACTGCTTCAGCATATCCTCGGCGATGGCCAGATCCATAGCCTCTCGCGAAGAAATGCTGTGAATCAAGCTCTCGTTCAACTTATACGCGCCAAACGACACGTTCTCAGCATACTGCTGGTCGTCCTCGATGGTGGTCAGCACCATATTCTTGTTCTGATAAGCAGGATCCTTAAACTCGCTCGACTGAACGGGACTGCTCACCCACGACTTGGTGTAAGTATACTCTCTTGTAACCTCTTCCGAACCGCCAAGTTTGTCCTTCTTAGTCTCCTTTACGTGCTCCACCCACTGATAGTACTCGGTGGTGCGCTTCAGGCTGATGGCTTTAGCTCCTACTCCAAAATCCTTGTCTACCAGAGAGTCTTCGGTGGTGGCCATTGCTGTTCCGCAAATCAGCTCACCCTCAAGCGATGCATCCTTCTTGTTAGGATTCTCCATCTCAACGTAGTTCTTCCCGACCTCGTTGAGCATGTCTTCGGTTTTCACGGCGCGACCTTCGTTCCACCACAACAGTGCGGTACCTGCACAGAACAGTAAGAGTCCTGTACCAATCGCTTTGAACGAGTTGCCTACTCGGGTTCCATAACCCGTGGTTGATGTTTCTGAATAAGCCATAATGTCTTAAGATTTAATTGATATTGATTGTTATTGATAAAAAAATTTATTTCTCGGTTAGTCTCGTCACTCCCTTATAGTTCACGTGGCCCTGATGCTGCAGGTAGTCTATAGTCAGCTCGGGTGTCACACGGCCCAAGCCAGTGCCTGGGTCCTTGCGGTTGGTAGGACTGATGGCCACTGTGTAGCTGTTCGACACCACACGATAGGTCTTCTTCAGGTTCAGTTTCTTGCCGTCCAGGTCAAGCAGTGTCGCCTTCTTTATCTTCTTGGTCTGTGGGTCGCGTGTGTACTCCACCTTCATTCCGCCCACGTATGGGAAATAGTTGCCATCATTCTCGGCACACTTCAACATCATTTCGGCCAGTTCCTTACCTGTAAGCTCCAGCATGATAGCCTCATTCTGGAACGGGTCCAGTCGCAGCACGTCCGACACGGTTATGTCGCCCACATCGTGCTTCTCGTAGCGCACACCACCAGCGTTCTGGAAACTCAGGTCGGCCTTACCCTCGGCTATGAATGCGTCGCACATCATGTTGCCCAGCTCCTCGTAGGTCTCAAATGGTGTGTCGGCCTGGGCCAGCACACGCTGGAAGTATGGGTTGCGCGATATAAACTCTACCAGAGCGCCTACCACCTCGTTAGTGTTCTTCTGTCCGCGTATAGCTATGTTCTCAGCCTTGCGGTCCACCACTTTGCCGTTCTCCACGGTCAGTGTGGTGTGTGTCACGCGTGCCAGTCGGTTGGTGTTCTGCGTCACATACACTCCATGGTGCATCTCGCCGCCAGCAAGCTGGGTGTGACTATGTCCGCCCACGATGATGTCTACCCATGGCAGACTGGCAGTAAAAGTGGTATCGGTGCTGTATCCCAAATGACTCAGCAGCAGCACCACGTCGCACTTCGAGCGCAGAAACTTATACTTGTTTATCGTCTCCAGCGGGTCGGTAAACGATATCTCGGTCATACGTGCGGGGTGACTCTCGGGCATGCCCAATGTGCCCAGGGCTGTTATGCCCAGCACACCCACGCTTATGCCGCCGCAGTCGAATATCTGATAAGGCTTAACGTGCATGTTCCACTTCTTGTCGGGATGTACGTTGGCACACAGATGTGGGAACGACGCCAGCGAGATGAGCTTGGCCAGTCCCTCCTGTCCTGAGTCAAACTCGTGGTTGCCCAGTGTCGATGCCGAGAATCCTATGATGTTCATCAGAGCCACCATGGGATATGCCGGTATCTCGTACATATCGTTCAGCGGTTCGCCCGAACGGTTGTCGCCAGCGCTCAGCACCAGCAGGTCGGGATACAGAGCACGCAGCGAGTCGGCCACAAATCCCAGTCGTGGCATACATTCTATAGCCGCATGCATATCGTTAGCACTCAATATGTGGAGTTCCTTACGCTCCTGGGCCGACAAGCCACTTATCATCGCCAACCCCAAAACAGCTGATAAAAATAGTCTCTTAGTCATATATCTTCGATATCAATGTTTAATGTAGTTCAGCGAACTCCTCCTCCGCCGCCACCGCCTGAGAAGCCGCCTCCGCCGCCTCCCCACGACGAGTGTCCGCCACCGCCGTGTGCACGGCTTTCGCGTGCCGCCTTATTCGTTGCAGCTCGTGCCGTACTCCGATGCATCACCGAGTAGATGGTAGGCAGCGTCATATCGTCGGCCATCTGGCTAGCCACCTTGTCCATATCGAAGTAGGCTGGATTTATCTTCTTCATGTCGCGTATCACCTGGTCGGCTATGCCGAACAGCGTGGCATACACCATATAGTCCTTCCACAGCTTCACCTCGTTCACACCACGCTCGTCCAGCAGCGTAAACTCCTTCAGGAATTTCTTCAGTCCCAGCACCTCGCGCACTTCGTGCTCACGATTCTTGTATTTCTTTATCGACGTCTGCGAGTGCAGCGTGTCTATGAACGAGTCGGTTACCTTCGAGTTGAAGGTGCTCTTCATATACTGCTTCAGCTCCTTTGGCTCCAGCACTTTGTCGCCACCAGCAGCCTGCTCAAATATGTTGTGTATCTTGCGCAACAGCACTGGCTGCTTGTCCGAATCAGGTAGTCGGTAGATAGTGAAGTTAGGCTCCAACTTACCCTTGCTGTTGGGGTGCGTCTCTATGGCTATGGCGCCCAGGTCTATCAGCTTCAGTATGCATGCCGACAGCAGGTTGTTGTAGTCGGCACCACACCACTTATATGCGTTCAGCATGTTGTTAGCTTCTTGCAGGTCGCCCTTCAGCGGTATGTCGCGATACCACGTCAGGTCCTTGTTCACACGTCGGCGGGCACGCCATTTGTACACCACAAACCATATACCACCCACCACGGGCGATACAAATACCACCAGCACGTATAAAACTCCGAAAAGTGTCATCGGATCGTTCCAGTCCACCTCCTCATCGCCGTTGTCTGTGTAGTCACTGCCCTCGAAAGCCTCGTTCTTCTTCTCCTCGAAGGTCACGCTCTCCATCACGTGCGGCTCAAACATGCTCAAGGGGAACTGCACCATCATGTACAGCCCAGCCTCGCTGGTCATCGGCCCGTCGGTAGTCTCAGCCATCACCATGCCATTTTCAAACCACACATCGCCGTTAAAGCGGAATCCCCACACGCCGCAACTGTCGGCATTAAACACCATCGTAGAGTCCTCGCCCATTATGGTCAGCTTGGCATGCTCCGGTTTCGGGTTCACACCCTCGTCCAGAAACACATGGCGCATAGCGTTGGCATCGGGATATCCACGTACCAGCCCTGTCATCGTATAGGAGGTCACGTATGTACGCTCACCGCTATCGCCCAGGCCCCAGCATATCTCGTAGCCACTCTTGGTGCGTACTATGCCGCACTTCATTGTCTTCCACGAGCGGTCCTCGTGTATATCCCAGTCCACATTCAGGAATTGCGTGCCGCTTTCATCAGTCACCTCCAAGTCGCGTATCTCGCTCTCGCCCATGTTAGCCAGACCAATGAAGCACTCCGTACCCTCACTGTCTATACTCATCAGTCGGGTCTCGGTTATGCGTGCGTCGCCGTTTCTGCTCAGCACCACCTTAATATTCAGATCATGTAGCTGTGGTCTTGCTAACAATGAGTTAGCCACCAGCAGTAGCATTATAGTGATATAGTTCTTAATTCTCATTTCAGTGTGCAAAATTAGGTATTTTTTTTCAATCCACCAACGATTTTAAGCATTAATATACAAAAATTTGAAATTCTTTCTAGCTCGCTGCCACTCGGTAGATCAAGCAAGCTTGTCTACGTTCGTATAAACGCGACCTTTCGTCGATTCTCGCGCGGGCGTACGGCAAAGTGCAGCCAAATGGCTCCGTAGCGGTTCTTTTCTATCAGCAATTCGTCGAAGTCTTGATGCGATTCGTCGGCGTATTCCCGCAATATCTCCGCATACTGTTTCGCCTGCTCCATCCCCGTCACCCGGATATCCACCGCACACCCAGTAAGATGGTTCGAGTTCTTCACACCACCAATCTTCCGATTCAACTGCAGCGATCGATAGCCCGAGTTGATGATTATCGGTTTCTCTCTACCCCCTCTACCATCCCCCCTCCTGTCATCTCGAGCAAGCGCCCCTCCTTTGTCATCTCGACCAAGCGCAGCGCGTGGAGAGATCTCATGAGAAGTCTTGGACAAGCCAAGCGGCAAAGCCGAGCGCTCGACTCCGCTCGACATGACAGAGGGATGGTGCTCGAGATGACATGCGTTATACCGCTCCCTCAGCACCTCCAGCCACTCGCAAACCCTCTTCAGGTTTGCGATAGCCTCATGGCTAGGAATGTTATACACCTCAGGATGACTACTGCTCTTCGTCATCTCGCCGAGCGTAAAGTGATCACTCAACTTTGCATTACTATTCAACTGTACTATCTGTTCCATACTTTTTAATTTACGAAATGAATTAATGAATTAATGAATTAGCGTCAGAATACCATGACGGCCTTTTTCTTGTAGCGATGCTTGCAGGTTCCGTTTTCCACATATTCACCACACTTCTCGATTGCAGCGTCTTCCACCAGACGCCTCACCCTCGTGCGGGCAGTGTATATGTTAATCTGGAATATTCTGGCCACATCGTCTATAGAGAACTCATCAGGCAACTTATTATACTCCTTGTCGAGCCACGCTAATTCATTAATTCATTAATTCATTTCCGATTTTCGTAAGTAGCGGATGGAGACGTGTGTCGATGAGGAAGAAGGAATTATCTTATTTATATTTTATATATTATATTATATATATTATAATATATATAATATAATATATAAAATCAAAGAGGCCCTCACGCCGCAAATGATTTTACAAAATGAATTAATGAATTAATGTATTAATCCTAGCACATAGCAGGGCGTTTTGAGTGGTACGGCAGAATCTGGTAGATAGTTTACGAGTATCTGGTAGAAAATGCCGTACTACCTCCTAGATTGCTTGGCAGTATCTTCTAGATGCTTATTATATAGCTTTATGGCGCAAGTAACATTTATTTACAAACAAAAATAAGGTCCAAAAAACGTTTGGTGGGTAATATTTTATTTTGTACCTTTGCAGCGCATTTAAGGAAAAATGCACTGCGAGTGAAGGCTGCGGCTCGGCAAAAGCGAACAAGTTCGATTTGCGCTCGCCTTGCACTTCCCTTGCACCGTTAATCTGGTAGGTGGCGCCCCTGCTATGAGAGACACACATGAGAGATAAGTAACATTAGTATTAATTTCTTGGCGGAGCCAAGCGGCAAAGCCGAGCGAAACCTTAATTATTTAAAGTATGGCGAAGATTTTTTATGAAGTGCGACAGAACAAGAATGAGAAGTCGCTGGTAAAGGGCAAGTGGTTTGCCCACAGTAAGAGTGTAGAAACGATGAATACCCGCAAGCTGGCAAAGCACATCAGCGAGCACGGTAGTGTGTATACCACCGACGTGGTGTTTGGTGTGCTGGAGAAGTTCCGCAGCTGTCTGGTGGAGATGCTGCTGGAGTCGAAGCGTGTGAAGATCGACGGTCTGGGCACCTTCTTTACCACCCTGGAGAATGAGCCCGGTGGTGCTGCTAAGAAGGAGGAGTTCTCTGTGACCAAGAACCTGAAGGCTCTGCATATCCGATTTATGCCCGAGCAGGAGCAGGAGATGAATATCTCTAGCCGAGAGTTCATCAAGAAGGCTGAGTTTATCAATGTAGACTCGCTGGGTGGCGAGAAGAAGGAGACCGCAGGTGGTTCGACCTCTAATTCGGGCTCTGGTTCAAGCCAGAGCGGTAATTCCGGAAGCAATACCGGTGGAAATACCGGAGGCGGTAATTCCGGCGGAGGCGGCGGCGAGGATGACGACGTAACCTACGATTAAGCCACAGGGGCTGGGGCCTCAGCGCCCCACCCCTTCTCCTAACGTCCACTGTCATCTCGACTAAGCGTAGCGCATGGAGAGATCTCTCGACTACGCTCGAGATGACAAAAGGGGGGACGCTCGAGATGACAACGAAGGGGGGACGCTCGAGATGACAAAGCAAAGAAAAGTATTAACCTAATCAACCATGAGCAAGAAAGAGACCATTAAGTTTGTAGTTCAGCTTATCGCATCGATTGCATCGGCGATACTGACGGCATTGGGTGCTACATCGTGCGTAGGCGCGTAGAAAATGAAGAATCCGCCTCAGGCAAGCAAGTCTGGGGCGGATTTGTATTTATGTGGCAGGTACCAGTCCCAGGGCTGCAATCATTATTCTTCGTACATCAGTCTTACTTGCAATTCTGGATATACTTGCCTCAGCATCTCTTTAACGCTGATAACATGACCTGCCCCAATAATCAATATACCTTTATGATAAGGGTGAGCCTTCATCTGTTCAGCGATGTTTTCGGCTATACGATGGTTTCTTGCATCCCATAGCTGCTGAACAGCTTGGCTATATTCGTTGGGCTTAGTAACGTATCTGCATGAGTTCATTTGATAGAATCGCTGGAGTGTAGCTGGCTTGTTGGTGTGTTTTCCAAGCCTTCCCCAAAGGGCCGGCCACACTCTGCTGCGACTATCCTTTTTAATCATTTTGGCTAGAATCTTGCCGTCATCGGCTCCAGAGCTAGCTTTCATCGCGCCTCTCCATGCACGCTGGTATTCAGGTTCCGTCTGATGATCGTCGACAGGCAAGAGCTCTGTAATCCCCATCGAGATAGCAAGCGGAAATATCAAGTCGCCATTCTCTTTTCTCAGTGGCTTCTTTGCCCCTGCTATGCCGTAAGTCTTTAAATAATCATAATAGGTATAGTTAGCCCTGTCTCGCATCTGCAAATAAGCCTCTGACAAGAATTCGAAATCGGCGGCATCCATATCCGCGAGATTTTTGCTTCTTAAATCATTAAATTTTTGCTCATCAAGAGTATTGACATGCGATATAGAATCAGCTACTTTTAAGAATCTTGGTGTAAAGTTCTTAAGGCTCAATGTATCGTCAGGCCGAATATCTTCCACAAAAATCGCCTCTGGCTTATACTTTTTAGCATACTTGAGAAGAGGTCTGTAACTATGACTCACAATAGAAGGGACTTCGTGCATAGTCCCAATAATTAAGAGTTTCTTTTCTTGTGCAATAGTGTTTTGTACAAGAAAAGAAACTATTAAAACAAATATTGTTCTCATCTAAATTTTATTATCCTAGTTTTGACATGAAACGCTCTTTGTCGACTATGAATCTCAGGTGCGTGCCCTCGCCTAGAAGTGTATCACCAGAATATGCAGACACCTTGAATTCGATCTTCTTTCCGTCGATTTTTGTAACTTTTGCAGTGGCTGACACCTTATCACCTATCTTCGAGGGCCTCAAGTGCGATGATTCTATATGGCCGCCCACAGTAGTGCAACCTTCAGGCAACTCACTAGCGACAGCAAGCATTGCTGCATTCTCCATCAACGCCATCATACCAGGAGTAGCCAGAACTGGCATATCTCCAGAGCCCATTTGTATTGCGGTAACAGCTTCTGTAACCGCAATCTCACTTGTATGTTCAAGACCTATTTCTAACATTTTTCTTATGCTTTGCAATAATCGTGTGCAAAGGTAATGATAAATAATGGAACTCTTTCATTTTTACAAAGAAATATTTTAGGGAATCGGAGAGGGGACGCTCGAGATGACAGTGGAGGGATAGTCTTTTAATCTGACGCATAAGGATTCCACCAAAGTAGGATTCGTTTGTCAGTTCGTATTTGAATGACCACTTGTCTTATGACGCTAATTCACTAATTCATTAATTCATTTTGTAATATTAAGGTGCTAACCCTTTGGAGGTGCTGCGAGGCGGGGCTGAGTCCCAAGCAGCGGGGTGGCGGGTGAAATGCGACAGCGAGCGGGAAAGAAAAATAATGAGGACAATCTCGAAGATGGTCCTCATTATTATGTTTATCCAATAGTGATGGTGTATTTGCTCATGAAGGAGGCGCCGGGCTGGAGGTGGTTCATTAGGGGTTTGTCCTTGAACTCACCTGAGAAGCCGCGGGGGTCGCCTAGGCCGTACCAGGGCTCGATGCAGACAAAGGGGGCCTGCTTGTCGTAGGGGCTCCAGAAGGCGATGACTGGGCACTTGTAGTCGACTGTGACGGCTGGCTCGCCATTGGTGTCCATCAGCATGGCGCGATGGGTCTGGCACTTGTGGATCTTGACGGAGTCGTCGCGGAACAGATTGTTCGAGATCTCCATGATACCCATGTCGGCATCGAGGGGCACTTCGGTCATCTCATGACTGCCGTCGATATAGCTCTTGAGTGAATCCATCGGTTCCTCGCAGTCGAGCTTTATCACACCATCGAGTTTGCCGCTAGGCATGTTGAAGGCTGGATGACCACCTATCTGGAAGTGTATCTCCTTATCGTCGGTATTTTCTACATGCCAGATGACGTGCACCTTATTGTCCTCGAGGCGATAGGTGACGGCGAGATTAAACTTGTAGGGATATACCTTAAGGGTATCGGCGCTGTCGTGCAGAGCCATAGTAACCTTTTCAGGGGTCTGGCACACCAGGGTGAACATGGTGTCGCGGGCAAAGCCGTGACGGGGCAGATGATACTCATGGCCGTCGACGGTATAAGTATCGTTGTTGACACTGCACACGATGGGGAACAGTATAGGCGAATGGCGAGGCCACTTTTCGCCTGCCTGCCACATATACTCACGGCCATCATTGTCTTTAATACTCTGGAGCTCGGCTCCCATCTCTGCTACCTTAATAGTGAGTAGTTCGTTTTTTAGTTCTACCATAATTATAAGATTAATAATTCAGTGTGCAAAGATACGAATAAGTGAGTAAAAAACCAAATTTATTTGAGTTTTTTCGAGCATGAGTATCTTCGAGCGTAGCTCAAAGATAGTGCAAAAAGGCGAAACGACCAAACGTTTTGGCATAAAAAAATCCCGCGGACTCGATTGAATCTGCGGGGATCTTTTTGCTTGAAGTCGAGGTGACAGGACTCGAACCTGCGACAGCCTGGTCCCAAACCAGGAACGCTACCAACTGCGCTACACCTCGATGGTTTTCTGTTTTGCGGGTGCAAAGGTACGAAGATTTTTTGAATTACAAAAAGATTAAAGGATTAAAGTGATAAAAGTTTGCATTCTTTAACATTTCGACAACTTTTGGCCTTTAAAAGCGCAAAAT
>JAEEGK010001765.1_pt1 | contig 54080 bp, 50 predicted proteins | sample 8958771 | NCBI WGS metagenome assembly JAEEGK01 (sample SAMN16246547, study PRJNA631951) | gut metagenome | biome: gut microbiome; feature: rumen; material: SC-attached | host: Bos | place: Iran: Karaj | collected 2018-10 | reverse complement strand
ACCAGATGACCATGGGTGAAGGTAGTGCTGTCTATACCAACAACCCCGAACTTCATAAGTATGTCAATAGTTATCGCGACTGGGGTCGTGATTGTTGGTGTGTAGGTGGCGTTGACAATACTTGCGGTTGTCGCTTCACGGGTCAGTTCGGACAGTTACCTCAGGGCTATGACCATAAATATGTATACAGTCATCTAGGCTATAATCTGAAAGCTACAGACCTTCAGGCTGCTATCGGATGTGCACAGTTAGAGAAGCTTGACTTTATTGTGAAGCGCAGAAGAGAGAACTATCAGACGATGTATGACGGTCTGAAGGGTGTTAAGGGACTGTTACTTCCTGAGCCCCAGAAGAACTCAAAACCATCATGGTTCGGTTTCTTCATTACTGTGAAAGAAGATGCAGGCTATACACGTAATGAGTTGACCCATTATCTAGAGGATCATAAGGTTCAAACCCGTAACCTCTTTGCAGGAAATCTTCTCCGTCATCCAGCTTTTGAACAGTACGAGGAGAATAAGGACTATCGCGTAGTTGGTGGTTCGCTGCCTGTGACTGATTCTATTATGCGTGACTCTTTCTGGCTTGGGCTATATCCTGGCATGACACCAGAGAAGCTCCAGTATATGATTGATACGATCAAGGACTTTGTAAACTCAAAAGCATGAAAGTTGTTTTATTAGCAGGTGGCTTTGGTACTCGAATTAGCGAGGAGTCGGCGTTTAAGCCCAAACCAATGATTGAAATTGGTGGAATGCCGATATTATGGCATATCATGAAAGAATTTGCTTACTATGGTCACAATGAGTTTATTATTTGTGCCGGCTATAAGCAGGAGTATATAAAGGAGTGGTTTGCCAACTATTTCCTTCACAACTCTGATGTTAGCTTTGATTTCCGGGATGGTAAGAATGAGATGACAATTCATCATAGCCATTTAGAACCATGGAAGGTGACAGTGGTTGATACGGGCTATAATACCATGACGGGTGGACGCATTAAACGTATTCAGAAATATGTTGGCAACGAACCATTCTTTATGACCTATGGTGATGGAGTTTGTGATGTAGATATCAACAAACTGTTAGAGTTCCATAAGAGTCATGGTAAGAAAGCAACACTTACAGCTGTTAAAATGAAGCAGGACAAGGGAGTGCTTGACATTGAAGGAGGTGCTGTTAAGTCCTTTCGTGAGAAGAATATCAGCGATGGTGCTCCTATCAATGCTGGCTACATGGTACTCCAGCCAGAAGTATTCGACCTCATAGATGGCGATGACACTGTTTTTGAACGCAAACCGTTAGAAACGCTTGCAGATCAGGGTGAGCTGATGTCTTACATTCACGAAGGTTTCTGGCAGTGTATGGACAATGTTCGTGAACGGGATATGCTTGAGAAGCTGTTGCAAACCGGCAAGGCTCCTTGGAAAAAATGGGAGCGTATAGTACCTAAGGGGTCTAATGTATATTAAATATGGGCTATAAATCCACATTGAATCTAATAAAGGCAGATATAGATAGGTATGCCTCAAATCCGGATTATGCCTCACGCCCGTTTCTCAAGGGAAAAACGTGTTTCGCTTATTTTTCTAGATGGCTTTATTTTATGATAAGAGGCGGATGCTTTAGAGTAATATTCTTATATCGCATAGGCAAGTTAGGAAAAATTCTGAAAATTATCCTACGTCCACCATACGGAAATACAACAGTAATAGATTGCCCAGATGTTGTGGGGGGGGTATTTTCTTCTCCCACGCATGGGGTACAATTCTTAATTGTGAACATATAGGATATGGATGCGCCTTTTTACATAATACCACTTTCGGTAATAAGAGGTTGAAGGACGGTCGACTAGTACGACCATATCTTGAGAATAATGTCCATGTTGGTGCAAATGTAATCGTCATAGGGGATGTCCACATTGGTAATAATGTAAAAATTGGAGCTGGAACTGTTGTAACGAAAAGTATTCCTGATAATTGTACTGTGGTTGGTAATCCTGCAAGGATTATTTTCAAGGATGGCGTTCGAGTAAATATTCCATTATAAATGAAGAGATTAAACCAAAATATTAGCCAAAATCAGATTCATCCGGAGAAGGGACTTGGTGAGAAGTTGTTTCTACAGATATCTTCTTTGGTCCCTATTGTAAATGTGGATTTGCTAGTGTATAATAATCTGGGACAATTTCTATTGACAAGACGTGATGACCCTCATTGTGGCAAGGGATGGCATGTGCCAGGAGGGTGTGTTCGGTTTAAGGAAACATGCGAAGAAAGAATTCGAATAGTTGCACAGAAAGAACTCGGAATAAACCAACTCTCAATAGAGAAAGAACCTATAAAGGTCTTTGAAATCATTGAGCATGAGCATCGTCCAATTGAAAATCAGAATGAACGAGCTCACTTCATCACATTGGTCTATAAATGTCATGTTGACGAGTCTTACAAATTTAACAATGGTAATTTGACAGAAGGCGATGCAGGCTACATCAGGTGGTTTGACCATCTGCCTGATGATTTGTTGGCAATTCAGAATTGTTATAGAGAAATTATATAATATATTTAAAGATGATAGACATATTCAACGGTTTTTATAGAGGTAAACGTGTGCTTGTAACAGGTCACACAGGTTTTAAGGGCTCATGGCTCTGTGTCTGGCTCCACGAAATGGGGGCAGAAGTAGTAGGTATCGGTTTAGAACCATTCTCAGAAAATGATAATTTTGTCCTCTCTGGGATTGGTAAGAAAATAAAGGCCGACATAAGGGCAGATATTCGTGATGGTCAAAAGATGAAAGAAATCTTTGCTGAATATAAGCCAGAGATAGTATTCCATTTGGCCGCTCAGCCTTTAGTCCGTCTTAGTTATGATATACCCGTAGAAACCTATGAGACCAATGTTATGGGCTCAATCAACATTATGGAAGCTGTACGTAAAACAGACTCTGTGAAAGTGGTAGTGATGATTACCACGGATAAGTGTTACGAGAATAGAGAGCAAATTTGGGGCTATCGTGAGAATGAACCTATGGGAGGTTATGATCCATATAGTTCATCTAAAGGAGCTGCCGAGATTGCTATTAATTCATGGCGCCGGAGCTTCTTCAATCCTGCTGATTATGGAAAGAAACACCATGTAGCAATTGCTAGTGTTCGTGCTGGTAATGTAGTAGGTGGAGGTGACTGGGCAAAAGACCGTATAGTTCCTGACTGTATTAGAGCATTGGAGGCTGATAAGCCTATTGAAATCCGTTCTCCAAAGGCTGTTCGTCCTTGGCAACATGTATTAGAGCCTCTTTCTGGTTATATGCTTCTAGCCAGCAAAATGCGACAGGAGCCTACGAAATACTGTGAAGGGTGGAACTTTGGCCCTCGTACTGAGAGTATAACTCCAGTATGGGATGTGGCCACCATGCTGACCAGATACTATGGTAAGGGAGAACTAAAGGATGTCTCAAATCCAAATGCTCTTCATGAAGCTAATCTTCTGATGTTGGACATCAGCAAAGCTAAGTTTCGCTTAGGTTGGGAACCGCGTACTAATATTGAGCAGTGCTGTCAATTAACAGCTGATTGGTATAAGCGTTATCAACATGAAGATGTCTATTCTCTTTGTTTAGACCAAATAAATAAGTTTGTACAATCTAAAAAATAGTATTAATATGATTAAGGTTAGTGATTTCATTTTCCAGCATCTCGTAGAGAAGCATGGAATCAGTCATTGTTTCTTAGTAACAGGTGGTGGTGCTATGCACCTCAATGATTCTATAGGTCATACCAAAGGGTTAACCTATATCTGCAATCATCATGAGCAAGCTTCAGCAATAGCAGCGGAGGGCTATTATCGTACCTGTGGTCAACTCTGTGTAACAAATGTAACCACAGGTCCTGGTGGAACAAATGCTATTACAGGCGTATTGGGACAGTATCTAGATTCTATCCCAGGTATTTATATCTCTGGTCAGATCAAGACATCTACATATAAACATACTTATCCCTACCTTAAGCTTCGTCAATTAGGTGACCAGGAGGCGGACATCGTATCTGTAGTTACACCGATTACAAAATATGCGAAGACTGTATATAATCCCCTGGATATAAAATACGAGTTGGATAAGGCTGTCGCCATTGCCCTTGATGGAAGACCTGGCCCCGTCTGGCTAGACATACCCCTTGATGTACAAGGGGCAACAGTTGATGAAACTCAGTTTAAGGAATTTGATCCATCTGAAATAATAGACCCAGTAAAGCACGCCTTGGTAGATGAGCAAATCAAGCAATTGATAGAGAAGATTAAGGTGGCGAAGAGTCCTGTCATCTATGTAGGCAATGGCGTTCGCCTGGCCAAACGTGAGAATGAATTTATCCAGTTGGCAGAAAAACTGAACATTCCTGTAGTGACAGCTATCAGTGGTTCAGATGTTATTTGGCATGATCATCCTCTCTGCTTTGGTAAGCCGGGTATTTGTGGTGACCGTATTGGCAATATCATGGTTCAAAATTCCGACCTGCTGATTGTACTGGGTACCCGCTTGAGTATCCGTCAGGTGAGCTATGCTTACGACTTGCTCGCCCCCAAGGCATATAAGGTAATGGTAGATATTGATTTGGCTGAGATGGAAAAGCCTACTTTGAATATTGATATGCCTATCCATGTGAATTTGTCTGAATTCATCGACAAGATGCTGATCGCTCTTGAAGGAGGAAACTATCTACCCGATTGTCAAGGTTGGATTGCTTGGGGCAGAGAAGTAGAGAGTAAAATCCCAACCCTGTTTGATGACAATCCCGACGAAGAAGGCTATACCAATTCCTATAAGTTTGCTGACGAACTATTCAAACAACTTCATGATGGTGATGTATGCGTGACAGGTAATGGAACGGCTTATACTTGTACCTATCAGGCCATGCAGGTAAACAAAGGTGTAAGAGTATTTGCCAACCAAGGTTGTGCAGCTATGGGCTATGACCTGCCTGCTGCTATTGGCGCAGTTGTGTCAAATCAAGCCAAGGAGAATGGAATAAAGGGCGGAAAGACAGTACTTGTTACTGGTGATGGTTCGCTCCAGATGAATATTCAGGAACTTCAGACCCTCGTGACTTATAAGATGCCTTTGAAGGTGTTTGTTTTGGAGAACGAAGGCTATCTGGCCATCAAGACCACCCAGAAGGCTTTCTTTGGAGGTAAATTCACTGGTAGTAATCCGACATCAGGAGTAATCTGTCCTAATTTGGAGAAAATCGCAGGCGCCTATGGTATTCCATATACTTCATGCAGAGAGAACGGACAGAAGTTGGCTGATACTATAGCATCCGTATTAGCAAGTGACGGACCAATGATTTGTGAGATACACATGCATCCAGAACAAACCCTATTTCCGAAGAGTGCAAGCTTCATGGACAAGAAGACGGGTAAGATGTCATCAGCACCGCTGGAGAAAATGGCCCCGTTTATGGATGAAAAGTTACAAAACCAATGTGTTTATGACGCTAAATAATATTATTGTAACAGGGGCGACAGGAGCAGTAGGTAGTGCGGTTGTTAGACAGGCCTTGTCCAAGAAAATTTGCGTTACCTGTATCGTACATAAAGGCTCTAGGCGACTCTCAAACCTTCCGAATGATAGTCGCGTCAAGATTGTAGAATGCAATCTTGACGACTATCGTTCTTTGACATTAGAAGGGAAGTATGATGCCTTTGTCCATTTGTCTTGGGAAAAAACATTCGGAGCATCCCGTGATGATGTAGAAGTGCAAGCACGTAATATCCAGTATACATTGGATGCGTGTGCATTGGCCAAGAAATGTGGGTGTAAGGTATTTGTCGGAGCTGGCTCTCAAGCGGAATATGGGATTCAGACGGTTGATTTAACGCCAAAACTTCCGGAACAACCTGAAAGTGGATATGGCATCGCAAAATATGCCGCGGGTAAGCTTTCTGCCATGATGTGTGGGAATCTTGGTATTCGACAAAACTGGGTGCGCATCTTGAGTGTATATGGTCCAAATGATGGTGAGAATACGCTTATCAGTTATGTTATTAACGAGGTGAAAGCTGGTCGATCACCGGAACTGACGAAATGTGAACAGATGTGGGACTATCTCTATGCTGACGATGCGGGCAGAGCTATTTTGGCTATTGCTGAAAATGGTAAAGATGGGAAAACCTACCCGTTAGGTTCAGGGAATGGACGTATATTGTCTGATTACATCGCTGATATTATTCAACTCATTAATCCTTCAGTGAAAGCTGTTTTTGGCGCTAAAGATTACTATCCTCACCAGCCTATGCATCTAGTTGCTGATATCAGCGAACTTACAAAAGATACAGGATGGAGTCCTTCTATTTCATTTAAGGAAGGGTTGATGAGATTTGCGATATAAAACCTTGTCATTGAGTATGAATAAAAATCCTATACTTTCTATTTGTATACCTACATTTAACCGAGCAGGATGTTTGGATCAGATTCTTTGTAATATGGCTTCTTTATGTCAGGATAACTGTATCCAGATATATGTATCCGACAATGCCTCGTCAGACAATACAGAGGTAATTGTAAGAAAGTATATGGAAAAATATGATATTGTCCACTACCATCGTCATGTGAAAAATATAGGCCCTGATGACAATTTTGAATACGTGCTCAAAATGCCATCGACAAGATATCGCTGGCTTATGTCTGATACCAGCTATATTGAGTGTATTGACTCTGTTATTGAAGATTTGACCGCAGAAGAACTCGATGGTTATATACTCAATGGCGGTGATGGGACTCGTCATCTTTTACTCCCTAAACAAAAAAAAGTTTATGATAACTCCATAGATTTGATGAAAGATATTGGATGGCATCTTACTTGGATAAGTTGTATGATATATAACGAAAGGCTAATCAATGAAATGGATTTCGAACGATATAGGGCATCTTGCTTTAATCAGACAGCATTAATGTTTGATCCTACTGCAAATAGAAAAAGTCGAATATATTTTAATCCCAATCTTACAGTGCAGAATCTTATTCTCACAAAGGAAAGCGGATGGCTTTATCATGTATTTGATGTAATGTATAAAAAATGGTATCTTCTTGTGATGTCTTTGCCTCTCTATTATCCATATGACGTGAAAATGAAATGTATTAGGGATAATGCAAAGAAGGCAGGAGTACTAAGTATGTTCTTTCATATTAAGAGGAGGAGTGAGGGGAAATGGTCAGTAAAAGACGTAATTAGAAATAGGTTCTTTATTAAGCAGTGTGATGGAGGGTATTATTTCCTCTTGTTTCTTGGTATTTGTCCTAAGTTCATATTATATGTATTTGCAAAAACTTTTTCTTCATTAGCAGCTTTCTTAAAAACAAATAGGTATACTGAGACTGTAATAAGACGTATTTATAGCTCCTTCGTAAAATTAACTCATTAAGAACTACTATAATGGTGTAACAATGAAGAAATTAGGTATAATCGTTCCAACTTATAATAGAGCAGACATCCTTAAAAGTACAATAGAATCTATTATTAAGCAAATACTTCCTTGGTTGGATGATGTGTCGCTTGTGGTTTGTGACAATGCTTCTGTTGATAATACAGAGGAGTATATGAATAGAGTAGTTGAGGAATACCCTTTTGTGATTTATCATCGTCATGAAAGTAATAAAGGCTATCTATATAATTTCAAATACGGTATAGAGTTATCTGATGCAGAATATGTTTTCCTACATGGAGATGATGATTTAATGCCACCATATTTTGTAAGTACAATCTTAAATTACATCCAAGAAAACCCCGGAATAGGTCTTCTGCACTTTAATTATTTTATTTCGGACCTTGACACCAGCCCATATAGGACACTATATAATCACTTTGATGACAATGCGAGTTGCAATTATTATGAAACAGGAAAAGATTTTATTTTAAGGTACTTTGATCTACCAAGTTTTATGTCTTCAAATGTATTTAGAAAAGACTTATGGATGCCCTTTGTTGATGATCCACTACAATATGAATGTATTGCCTATGAGTGGCTTTATGTTTTATATAAAGGTATAGAAAAGAGTAAATGCATTTTTATCCCTTTCCCATTATTTGTACAAAGATTAAGTAAGTCGGAGGGATATCCTACAAGGTTAGCGTATTATTTTATAGTAGGAATCTCACGTGTGTTCGAAAAACTTGGCGAAGAATATTTTGAGAAATGGAAAGAATATAGGAAGACTTATTCGAAGCCCAAGATGTTTCGTAATATAACTTCTGTTTATAGGGATAAGCCATTTTATAAAGAGAATTACAAACTGCTAAATCGCTATTTGGAGGGCTTCTTGTATAAGTTAACGTTGTTATTATCTCTTTATATAATTCCTACTCCTATTGAAGATTTCCTCTTCAATAAAATCAAAAAGTTTTTTGTTGGCTAATAATAGAAAGAAATTGGAAACAATAATGATTAGTGTAAGAAATAGTAATATAGAGCTGCTGAGAATTCTTGCTATGTTTGCAATCATTGCTGGTCACATGATTCATCAGACTGAGGTTTTGAATTGTGCCTCAGGAGAAAAATTGTTATCATCCTATATTGCAGGCTCAGGTCACAGAATTGGTGTAAACTTGTTCCTGTTGATAGGAACATGGTTTTTAGTGGAGTCAAGTTTCAAAGCAGAAAGGATTTTAAAGTTATATGGACAAATGGCATTCTATACAATAAGTATATCTGTTGTAATACTTTTGCTCGACTTACCTCACTCAGATGTTGATATTATCCGTTGTTTTATGCCGTTTACCCTTAGGCCTGTATGGTTTGGATCTGCGTATATTGCTATGCTTTTACTTATTCCATTTATGAATCTTATTCCCCAATCTGGGGGGGGGGGCAAATTTATGGTGATAATATTATTTATCCTCATTAGTGTGTTCAGTACTATTACGCCCAAAATATGGGATAATTTTATATGCTCTTTTGTTTGGTTTGATTTTGTCTATTTGGCCATGCGACAGTACAAGACCTCTATACAGTCTTTTCATATCAACAGGTGGATTGTTTTGTCAATTGGCATTATTCTATATTTATTCTTGACATTTTGCGAATATAAGGGTGTTACTATAGCAATCCAATATATTGATGATTTTAAATCAGTTCCCAATCTTCTTATATCTTTGTGCATATTCTATTTCTTTATAAAGTTAGATATTGGAACAGGTAAATGTATCAATTGGTTTGCTGGTTCTGCATTTGCAGTGTATATAGTACACCAAACCCCGAATTTTTATGAGATTCTATGGAATAAAGTTTATCAGGTTTCGTCATGGATTGGCTCTGATTGGTTCATTTTGTATTTATTCACATTTGTATTACTAACATATATCTGGATTGTGTTGTTTGATCAAGTTAGAAAAAAACTACTTGAGCCTATATGGGTTAATTCTCATGTTTATAGTTTTTTTTGTAGACGCATAGCTGATTCGTACAAAGAATTATCCTCCCCTAAAACAAATGCATAAGATCTATATATATGAAAGGCAAGTTTATTAATTTGTCCATTATCTAAAAAACTCAAAATGAAAGTTGCAATTATACAAGAATGGCTCGTTACTGTTGGCGGGTCGGATAAAGTAACTAAGGCGATATTAGACGTTTTCCCAGATGCGGATATATATACGCTGGTCGCAAAAAAAGAGATTTGTGAAGAATTAGGTATTCCTTGGGAGAAAGTACATACTTCTTTCATACAAAAAATGCCATTTGGCACGAAGAAACATAGGGCATACTTGCCATTGTTTCCATTTGCTATAGAGCAGTTCGACTTGCGAGGATACGATATTATTATCTCCTCATCGCATTGTGTGGCTAAAGGTGTGCTAACGAAGGAAGATCAATTGCACATTAGCTATGTTCACTCTCCAATACGCTATGTCTGGGATATGTATAATGAATATCTGGAAGAGTCGAATCTGACGAAAGGATTAAAGAGTTGGTTGGTAAGATACCTCCTGCATAGAATCAGGAAGTGGGATATGTTGAGTAGTTTCCGTGTGGACCATTATATTAGTAATTCTGACTATGTAGGTCGTCGAATTAAAGAGACTTACCGAAGAGATTCTGTAACGATACACCCCAATATTGACATATCTCGATTTGAACTATGTGAGGACAAGCAGGACTATTACCTCACCAGTAGTCGTTTGGTGGCCTATAAAAAAATAGATGCAGTCATTGAGGCTTTTAATCAGTTGCCAGACAAGAAATTGGTGGTTATTGGTGGTGGTCCTAATTTGGAGGCATATAAAAAACTGGCTGGTCCAAATGTTGAGGTAATGGGTTATCAGCCCTTTGATGTCTTAAAAGAGAAAATGCAGCATGCCAAGTGTTTTGTATTTGCGCCAGATGAAGATTTCGGTATGATACCCATTGAAGCAGAGAGTTGTGGAACCCCCGTAATCGCATACGGCCATGGAGGTTCTCTCGAAACTGTTTGTGATGGGAAAACTGGTTTGTTCTTCAAGGAACAGACACCTGAAGCTATCATGGAAGCTGTGAAACGGTTTGAGGCAATGGGGGAGCAGCCATTCTCTCCTCGAGATTGCAGAGAGTGGGCCGAGGGCTTTTCAGAAGAACGATTTAAGAGGGAAATAAAAGAGTTCGTTGAAGAGAAATACAAGGAGTTTAAAGCATGAATTATATCATCACTGGTGGTACCGGTTTTATCGGTACTCATCTTACTAATCTTTTAAACGAAGTACATCCAAAGGCTAAAGTTTGGAATCTGGATATTGTAAAGCCAGGGACTCCGAATCCGGTAGTGAAGAATTATAAGCCTGCGGTTCGTGAGGGAGAATCGCTTGGATCGACTTATTTAGAGTTCGATATCCGTAAGCTAATTGGAGAGTTACCCTTTACACCAACTCCAGAAGATGTAATATTCAATTTCGCAGCAGTGCATCGTACACCTGGGCATGAAGATATAGAGTATTTTGAGACGAATATCCGTGGAGCAGAGAATATATGTGCCTTCGCAGAGAAGTACGGTATCAGGAATATGGTGTTTACATCATCAATTGCGCCATATGGCGCATCTGAACAGCTGAAGACAGAGGAAACACTTCCTACTCCGAATACGGCGTATGGTATATCGAAGTTAGTGGCAGAAAAGATTCATATGGCTTGGCAAGCGGGGGACGCAAATCGAAAACTGACTATTGTTCGTCCTGGCGTTGTGTTTGGTAAGGGTGAGAATGGGAACTTCTCTCGTCTTTACTGGGGTATTCGCAAGCATACATTCGCATTTCCTGGACGTAAGGACACTATCAAGGCATGTGTGTATGTAAAGGAACTAGTAAGATTTATCCTATGGAACGTGGAAGAGCGCAAGACTCCTTTTGACATCTTTAACTGTACTTTTGAACCAGCTTATACGATAGAGGAGATTGTAAAGTCGATGAAGAAGGTGACGGGATTGAAGCAGGCTGTTCCCTATATCCCCAACTCGGTTATTATGCCAATGGCGGCTGGTGCAAAGATGATAGGTAGCCCGATGGGTATATGCCCTGCAAGGGTGAAGAAACTCCAGATTTCCACTAATATCTGTGGTAAGAAGATGAAGGAGAGTGGCTATCAATTTAAATGGACGTTTGAGGAAGCGCTGGAGGATTGGTATAAGGATAACAAAAATTTATATTTAGAATAAATTAGCAATCGACACATTAACAGACGACACATAATGGCGTATGCCATCATTGCCATAGAAATATTGGCGGTGGTAGTAATGTAAGCTGTCAATTTTGACGTCTTGTATATGAGGTGGGAAAATGATACCTTTGCGCTCGTTCAAAGAATGAGAGCTATGGTATACAGCAGTAAAGATTTTGAGAGCCTTTGGTTTTTGTACCAGGCCGAGGGCCTCCCAAAGAACATCTCGATAGAGGAGTTCTGCACAAAGCATGGAGTTGACTATCCTACTTTTGAGAAATGGTACAAGAAAACGCATAAGAAGGTTTATCCTGTTTCGATAACAGGTAATCCGGGTGAGGATGCTAACATCCAGTCAGAAGTTGAGAAGGTAAGTGAAGAAAGCCAGGTGCATGATCCCGTCAGTCACCCATTCAAATATCCCACTGATAGGGTGACCAATATCAACAAGAAGATCTCCATCAGCATCAAGTTTCCAGACGGGATGAGAATTGCCAAGACTGGAATTAGTTTCACTGAGCTCAAGCACCTGATTGAGAGATTGGAGGTGGTATGCTGACAATCTCCGGGCTGAAGAAGTTCTATTTCGTACCCGATGTTAATGACATGCGTTGCGGAGCACACAGGTTGCTCCAGATAGTAAAGCACAAGCATCATCTTACAACTCATGACGGGAGTGTATTTATCTTCATGTCAAAGAACAGAAGAACGGTAAAAATGGTGAATTTCGAAGAGAATGCCTACTACGTACATCAGAAGACATTTACCAATGGCTACACGTTTATGAGATTGAGTTTTGTGGATGAAAAGCCGGTGTATTCCATTGATTGGAAAGATTTGGTGGCAGTGCTAGAATCGCCTGTGATTAAGCAACTTACGATAAAATAAAAGCCATCCGAATGGAATGTTAAACTTTGTGGAAAACGTTGATAATCAGCGAATTAAATGATTAAAAAGCTTGCATATTTCAAAAATTTTTCGTACCTTTGTAGAGTAAATAGAAGGTATGGAGAAGGACGAATTATTGAAGCGAGTGCTGATGATGCAACGTCTGCAGGGGATGGAAACGGAGCCAATCTCTGCGGAAGATCCATACATTTCTATGGAAAAAGACCAGCTGATTTCAATGATACACTTCCTTGTTAAACGCGAGGATGAACGGTCACAGGAGAACCAGGAACTGAAGGATATGGTAAAGGACCTGAGGGATATTCATAAGCAGGATGTAAAGACCCAGTCGAACCTGATGAAGTCTATCGACAGATTGACTAATCAGGTGGCTGACCTTACTACTCAGAATAAGACCCTCCAGCGGAAAGTCAATGACCTGCTGTCACAGATATCAGTCGGTAACAAAGTCCGCTTTGGCTCTACCAGTCAGAAGGGCACCAAGAAGAAGGCTGCACCTGTACAGGACAGAGAGAAAGACAAGGATGATTTCGATGGAACTAATGGTGCTGCTATGAGCTCAAATCAACAAGCTGATGCTGCACCCGCAGAGGAGACTGGATCGGCGGAGCAGACCCAGAAGAGCTTCGAGTATCGCAAAGGTATGAAGTATCAGACGATGTTTGCAGACAACCGTGTAATACATGAGTCTGATGTGAATCTCCTTCCTGAAGGAGCAACCATTATCAAGAGCGTTTATGAGTCAACATACGAGCAGGTATCATACATTGTACAGCACGACTACGAGATGATTATCTACAAGGATAAGGACGGTATTATGCGCAAAGGCTACTTCCCAAAGGTAAGCGCGGAGACAGAAAACGGGACTGCAATAGACCGTTTCCCTGGCACTCACGCTTCATGCTCTTTGCTAGCCAATCTCGTATTCAACAAGTACCATATGAATACTCCGGTATATCGTGAGATGGTGCGCCTGCTGAACAACAAGATGAACGTTAGCCGCAATACCGTATACAACTGGTTTGTAAAGGGCTCAGAGTACCTTAAGAGAGTGCTTCCAGTACTTAAGGAGAAGCTTCTCGCTAAGGGTGCAGTCGTTAACTGTGATGAGACCTGGTGCAGAGTGAAGGTGGCTGGTAAGTACGGAAAGAAATACATCTGGTGTATGGTGAATAAGGAAGCCAAGGTTGCAGTCTATTTCTATGATGATGGCAGTCGTGGACGCCAGGTGCTTCGCGACTTCCTTGGTAATACTGAAATCGATGCTCTCCAGTCGGACGGCTTTAATGTCTATATGTATCTGGATAAAGAACTGGTAGATGTGGACCACCTGTGCTGTCTGGCCCATGCAAGGGCAAAGTTTAAGTATGCTCAGGAACAGGGTAAGGATGCAGATGCCGAATACTTTATCTCGAACATCGGAAGACTGTATGATCTGGAAGAACAGTACCGACTGAGACATCTTACTCCACAGCAGATACAGCAAGAACGGCAAGGAGAACAGACCACCAAAATCATACAGAGAATACGGCAGCGGTTAGACAAGCTCCTGGCTGATACAAGTGGTATGAGAGGAGACCTAATGAACAAGGCACTCAACTATCTGAAGAGCTTCTGGAACCAGCTCGTCCTATATCTGAAAGATGGCCGGTACAGTATTGATAATTCACTTGCGGAACGCACCCTACGCCCTATGACAGTAGAGCGCAAGAACTCACTGACTTTTGGCAGTCATGATGGTGCAGAAGTATCAGTTATTTACCACACGTTTATCGAGACGTGTAAGATGTGTGGTGTGTCAACGCTTGAATATTTTAAGGAATTCTTCAAGGCGATCATGCAAGGAAGAACTGATTATGAGAATATGCTGCCAATGACCATTGGCATTAAAAAACAATAAAATTTAATATAGTTTAGACGCGTCAGGTGGCAAAAACAGCCCTAAAAGGTTGTTTTCAAGCCCGAACGTCAAAATTGACAGCTTACGGTAGTAATTCTGTCGTGGTTCTTCTTTTGAGGCTACCAGGGAGAAACGTCTTCGAGGCTGTTCATATAATCACCAGCCCTGATTTGCATTTGCAGGTCAGGGCTGGTTTGGTTTTAGATGCGGTGATAGTAAAAAAGCTGCGTCAAGATTTGGAAGTATGAAAAATAATTCGTACCTTCGCCAGCGGTTACTACTAATCATCGGTGCATTTGGATTCCAATCATCTATGAATTGTATTGCCGGAAATAGGATTTGTACATTCGCTCTGTTCGCAACAATGGGGTGCCCCCGAGGAGTGGGATTGTATTGCAGTAAAAGATGAAAAGGCATACCTTGCTTAAGACTCACAGAGCACAGAATCATACAACCATCGGGATGCACCAACAGAACTAAAGTACAAAGATATTAATGGAAGGTGGAAAAACGGAGGATAATAGATCTCCTGACAAAAGCTGCTTAAAATGTATAAGAAGATTAAGTCCGAAATAGATAAGGCCATAGGGAAATCGCAGAAAGAGGTGGTGGAGCATGTAGAAAGGGCTCTCTACATGGGCATACCTTATGCAAAGAGGGACTTTATTAATGCTCAAAAAATGGTTAAATATCTCGTTGACCAGCTTGGCCGTGTGAGTAATACGGCTATTATGGTTATGACTGATTATGCAATTGGTTGGGTTAAAAGAAATGCAGTATTAGTCTCATCAGATCAATCGCCAATGGAATTTTATATGGATTTTCCGAAAGATGAGATTAACCAGAGAAAGGCGGAAATGCTGTTAATGAATGCCGTGAACAAAATACCAAAAATGTATCTATTCAGCGAACCTCTTACTAAGATAGCTGATGGACTGAATAACGACGATCGAAAATTGTTAGCTACTTATTGTCATTATCAGATATCAATTTTGGCAATACAAACTAATTGGGACAAAGATACTATAAAGGTGGCTATGTCTTTGCTTTCTGTTGAATATGCAATTTGCGAAAAAGACGGGATCATGGATTTGTTTTTCAACAGTACGATGAGTGTGATTAGCCGTTTGAATTCATCAATGCACAAACAACAAGCAAGGGATTTGGCAGAAACGACATTGGTGATAGGCTATCGTGAGCATCTTGAAGAGTATCCCTATGTAGTGGCATCATCTTCCTATATTGATTCTTCAAGTCCTTTAGGAGCTTTATTATACTTGGAAATTGCATTCACGTATTTAGAGAGATACAAAGTCATACCCAAAAGAATTATCTTTGATATTATCTGGACTATTCTTAAAGTCTTACGTGAAGTTAATCGATATGATGAGAAAGAAATGAATTGTTTGTTAGCGATTTCTGATAGTATTGGTTGCAATGCTTTTGAGAAGATGTCGGTTTATTATACGGTTCTAACAGCAAAAGTCTTTACCCATGATGAAACTTCGATTAGTGAGACTATTCGTTTCTTGAAAGAGAACGAAACGGATATATTGTCGTTTAAAAAACGTGTGGCATTACCTCTTTATACATTGTTTAAGAGTATACACGAAGTATTCGGTGATCACGACTTGTCCGGGTTGGCCCCTTATGAGGAAATAGTTGAGAAGGAACTTGTAATTGAAGGAAATGAACTTTATATAGATTTTTTTGATGATAGTAAAAGCCTTGCTAATCATTTGTTGACGATAATGACTAGGTTGAATAGCGACCGCTATTCGGCTAATTATAGTCATGACAGTACAATTGCAAAAAAAATGGCAAGAAAAGTAGTTGAGTCCTCTGTAAAAGATAATAATCCAGAAGAGTTCTTGTTGGCAATGATGGTAAGAGCAGACTATACATTTGTCAAGCAGGATCGTTATAAAGCCCCACTTACTGTTATGGAAATTGAGGATGATAATATTGAGGGTCATCAACCTTATATCAGTGTTACTGATCTTAAGAAATTCTTACGTCCAGAGCATGAAGATATCATAATGTGGATAGGGTTGGGGGATGATCATGTATGTAGGTTGTCACTAATGAACGAGATGTTCGGGATGGATTATCTAGAATCATTAAAACTAGTTGACACCCAGACAGTACAACAGGATGTCGTTTCTAAGTTGCAGTTCCGCAGTGACTATATAACGAGGGCAGGTGATAGGTTTGAAAAGACCGAGAAAGAGCTGGCGGAAGAGAGTGTTTGTCTGTTTGAGACTCTTAAGTCATGTTGCTTGTCTATTCCTAACGTTGCAGGTAGAGCTATGTTCGTAAAGGACATGGAATTAGAATCCTATCCTCATCAACTTTTCGTGGACGAAAGATTAAGTGAGTTCGTGGGTCAACGTATGCCCACAGCCAACATTATTTCTACGGAATTGCTTATAAAAACTAATAGGTCAGAATTATTACTACCTCACAACTTTTCAAGATCCTTTTGGACACCTATTCAAAGTGGTGAAATAACATTTTCTGGAATAAAATCTCATTTGGCAAACACTTTATCTGAATATCAATTCCTGATATGCGAAACTAACATTCCGGTCAAGCCTTTGTCTTCCGACATGAATATCGTATGTGCCCATGGCGGAAAGAATATTAGTGAGAGCGAGTGGTTTTATGCAAATAGTCAGCCTATTATTGATACTGATAAGATTGTTGGATCCGGTAAATTGTTGATATTGTTTGTATGCCATTCTGGTAGTGCTATTTATAAAGAGTATGATGGAGCCGTACATACCATCGTTAAAAGGTATATACGAATGGGCTATAAATCAGTTATAGCGCCAATGTGGAGTTTATCTGCAGAAATTCTTCCTTTATGGCTGGCCACTTTTATGGATCATTTTATGCATGGAGAATACATTATTGATGCTGTGTTTCATTCGAATATGGCTATTAAAGAGAAATTTGTATCTCCATCAGCTTGGGCGTGCCTTCATTTGTTTGGAAATCCCTATCTACAGGTGGGGAATAAGGATTAAGTACAGTTATAAATGCTCAAAATAATGCTTAAAGTGCAAATTTTGGCATTGATTTTGCTTGTATTTGAAAGAAAAAGTTTAAATTTGCATCCGAAAAGATATAGTGACAATGGAAGATGTTGTGAAAGTTGCCTCTTACATCTGCGACCGATACCAGAAGATGTTCGGGTCTAGGATTGATGAAATGAAGTTGCATAAGCTTCTTTATTTCACGCAGAGGGAATGTATCGCTCAGACGGGGCATCCGATGTTTGAAGCTACTTTCCATGCATGGCTTTACGGCCCAGTCCTACCGGATATCCGCTCCTTATACAAGCTTGATAAACTTCAGGATATGCCTTCCGATGCCTTTATAAGGCGATTTTTACCTGTTTTTGATGAGGTGTTTAGAGAGTTTGCCCCATCAAAATCAGTGATGCTAAGTGCTATTTCTCATGGCGAATTGTCGTGGAAAAGGGCTCGTGTGGGGTATGGGAAGTACGATGAGTCAGATGTGGTGATGAAGCTTGAGGACATAACAGAAGATGCCATGCGCTATAAAGAGCGTTGCATGAAGCTTGAGGAATTGAACAAGTCAGGGAACCAACTTAATTAGACTATGAAGATTACCTCAGAACAACAGGCTATTCTGGATAACCTTGAATGTCAACGATTGTCGTCAGATGTAGACAATATGTACTTGGTTGACAATTTTTCTAATGACATTAATGACGATATAGCTCAGACTTTAAGGAATGAAGCCTACTCTGAGGATGAGTCGAATAGTACTGCCTACTATGTGGTGAAACATCCTAATGGTCAGATATTGTTCTTCTTTTCTCTGAAATGCGGATTGCTGTTTGACCACTTTATAAAGCCTGAGTTATTGGAAAGGCTGAAGAAACTGTCGGAAGAATTGGATGATATATCGGATGACAAATCATTGACGCTACAACAAAAGCAGGATGTTGCGGATGTGATGGAAAAGATAAGAGCCTGCAAAGGTGTCACGAGATATGACCTGCACAAGCTGCCCCAGCAGAAACTTGACATCTTGGAAGAACTGGAGAAGGAATTGAATGATGATATCGCGAGGGTTGGTAAAACTTTCTCGGGAATAGAACTTGTTCATTTCTGTTCAAACAGTGAAACAGATGATTTATGGGAAAACTTTGAACTGCCTCAGTTAAGAGGAACAACGATTTTTTGGTATTTTGTGGTCCCTCAAATACTGAATGCATTGAAATATGTTGGGTGTCAGTATGTGTTTCTCTTTGCTGCTGACAGATCTAAGGGCGAGAAACTGGTCAGGTATTATGAGGATCAACTAAATTTCCAGAGGCCAGACGAGTTGGCAACGGCTAAACCGTTTTATGATTTCACATGCAAGTTTATGTGTCACGAGATTTCTTCATTGGAAAGAGAACGGGAAGAGTTCTTTGTTAACTTTAATCCAGGGCCAGATAACGTGTAATGTAATTGTGATACTGAAGGCAAGGCCAAGCCAAAGAAGAGCCACGATTACACAAAACATTCGTACGATGACCCATCAGGTGCACCTGATTGATATATTCTGTATTGAAGCCAAAATGTCCAATCATCGTCTTTCCGTCAGGATATGACATCATCAGGCTATATTCAATATCCAAACCATCTTGCTGGCGCTCTGAAACCACACAGGAGATCTTTTCTGGTCTTGACCCAAAGAAATATCTGCCTACAGATACAGCATATGGGGCTGTGTCCATAATAGCACCTCCCCCCAATGACCTTTGGTGTCGGAAGTTATTTGGTTTAAAAGGAGGCATCGTAAAATGAACCGTCAGCAATTTGGGCGTATCACCATTCTTTTCAAAAATATCCTTTATCACTGTGAGTTGAGGATGTTTGAGATAGACTGAGGAGGCGCTTCTTATATATAAATAAGGTGTGAAGAAGGCTGGGCTGGAGAGCGTGGTGATCAGCGTGTTCTATAATGATAGTTGTGTGCATGCTGCTATGGTGGCTGAGGTGTTGGCTTGGGTTAGATTAAGGTGTTCGTGAAAAAATATTGGGAGTTGTTTGGGAGTTTCAGAATTATTGTTTATTTTTGCCAGCGGTTACTACTAATCATCGATGCATTGGTCATCAGTCATCTATGAAGTGTGGAGCTACATATCGGAACAACGGGTATGCTCTGTTCGCAAGGATAGGGTGACCCTGAGGAGTTGATCGATGTAGTGGATCAGTGGACAGTTCTTTGATCCGTAGTTATTGGCAGTAGGATGTTCGGTTGGTGCTGTTGTTTTGATAATGTATGATTGATTACAGCGGTTTTAACCCGAGGATAGATCAGGAGTTTTGATAACTTTCTTCGCATAGCAATGTATACTGAAGAAAAATAAATCCCTAATGGCGAACAGGAAAGACTTCTGAGGGAGCTAAAGAAGGTATATCCATCATTCTGCTATTTACGATCTATTGTACCCGCTAAAGTTGAGGTGTTTCCAGTTCTTCCCGCGAATGAGTTAATCACTATACATGATGAGCGACGTTTTACAGTTAAGCGTTATATAAGTAGATCATTGAATAAGACGTTCAATCAAGTATTATGCCACCTGATTAGTAAGACGAATGATTCAAACGCAGAATCCAATCAAGCAGAGGAAGTTAGATACGTCGTCCAAGCAATTAATGAGATGGAAAAAGCGGGAAGGAACAATCTGACAATAGTATGTGGTGATTTGAATAGGAATCCTTTTGAAGAAGGAATGGTTGGCTCTTCATGTTTCAATGCAGTGATGGATAAGACCGTCGCTATGAATTTGAGAAGGACAGTGAATGGACGAGGATTCAAAATGTTCTATAATCCAATGTGGGGTTTACTTGGTGACAATGGGCGCAGTATTGTGTCGGGTACTCATTTTTACAATCCTCATCGAAATGATAACAACTATTTAGGGGTCATATATGTAGGTTAATAATCTAACAGATGGACCATCAGAGGTATCAATAATTAGCTTATGAAACTAAAACGTGTAAGAATAGAAAATTTCCGTTGTTATCAGGACATCGAAGTTGAATTTGATGCCCTAACTACTATTGTCGGCAAAAATGATATCGGAAAATCGAGCATCTTGGAGGCTCTTGAGATTTTCTTTAATAATGAGACCGTTAAAATTGATCCGACGGATGTAAATATACATTCGGGGGCAAATAAGGTTATTACTATGACTTGTGACTTTTGTAACCTACCTGATAAACTTATCCTAGATGCAGATGCTGAAACAAATCTTGACGAGGAGTATCTTACTATAGATACAGATACATTGAGGGTGAGAAAACAGTTTGATTGTAGTAAGTCAAAAATTGTAGAGACTGTTACCATCATAGCGAAGCACCCTCGCTTACCTGAAATGGAGTCACTATTAAGTATGAAGGAAAATGATCTAAAAAAGATTATCCGTGCGAATGCTATAGAATCTTCATTGAATGGTAATCCATCAATGCGAAAGAACATATGGAATCATTTTAATGCCACCAGTTTGCTAGAGGTTGTTGAGATTCCTGTTACGCTATCAGGGACAAAAGACATATGGAGTCAACTGCAAAAGTATCTTCCTACTTATGCTCTATTCCAAAGTGATCGCAGTAGCAAGGATAGTGACGATGAGGTGCAAGATCCGATGAAAAATGCCATAAAGGAAGCATTGAAACAAGTTGATGGTCAAATAGAGGAAATAAAAAAGAAAGTACAAGAAGAAGCTGAAAAAAACGCAAATGACACCTTTGAGGCTCTGAAAAAGATTAGTCCAGACTTGGCACAACAATTGTCTCCGAAGTTTACGCCCCCTACGCCTGCTAAATGGAATGGGCTATTTTCTATTAATATGGCAACTGATGAAGGTATCCCTTTGAATAAAAGGGGTAGTGGTGTAAGAAGGATGATATTAGTAAGTTTCTTCAAGGCTGCTGCTGACAGACGGGCTAAAGCTGATGATCGATGCGATGTAATTTATGCCATTGAAGAACCAGAAACAGGTCAGCATCCTAATAATCAGAAGGTATTAATAGATTCTTTCTATGAGTTGGCTAATTCAGGGAATAGTCAGGTGATATTGACAACCCATAGTCCAAACATTTCTAAGGAGTTACCGCTAGAAAGTGTTAGATTTGTAACTAGAGATGCTGATCAAAATCCTCTGGTATTAGTATGTACACCTAGCAATGATGTCATAAATCAAGTTTTCGCTGCATTAGGTATCCTGCCTGATGTCCGTCCGCATGTGAAAGTTGTCGTATGCGTAGAAGGACCTACTGACGTGGATGCGATGAAATCATTTAATAGATGCTTACATGAGCATTATCATGATTTAGTAGATATAGAGAATGCACCAGAGATAATGATTATACCTTTAGGTGGTAGTATATTGAAACACTGGGTAGACTATCAGTATTTACAGAAATTACACTGTAAAGAATTCCATATCTATGACAACGATGTAGCGACTTATCAGAATACTGTTGATTCGATTAATGGGAGAGGTGATGGATCATGGGCTGGACTAACTAAAAAAAGGGAAATTGAAAATTATCTCCATCAAGACGCCATATATGATAGTTATGGAGTTACTGTTGAGACTGACTCTGATGGAGTACCGGCACGGTTTGGCGCTGCCTATGCTGCAAAGATGGGATGGAAAGGTCTTAATGATAATAAATCCAAAATAAAGCTTAGTAGTGTTTTCCGAAATACAATGAATTACCAAAGGCTTGTAGAACGTGACCCTGATGGAGAGATAAAAGGGTGGTTCGACATAATAGAAGGAATGCTAGTTTAAATGGGATTCCGACCAAACTATTTTGCCATAGAAATATGAACCCAAACGAAGAGTCAGATGAAATCGAGTCTTATAGTTTATATTCTGGTAATATAAGATTAGTTGAGAAGTTATGGCTGTTTTCTATTAATGTATTGAAACGATGAAACCATTATCTGAAGTTAAATTACAGAAGTATAATATTTTCAAGAACTTTCTTTTAGTTGTGATATTATCAACGGGTGTTTCGCTTATAGCAAATGCCATAACCAAAGAAACAAACTTGTTAATTGCTGTGATTCCTGGTGCGCTATGTGTGTTATTTGTCGCTCTTTGTTACATAAAAGAGTATTTTGGATGCTCTTCATATGAAGTAAATGTTGATACTCTTCTTCCCATTGATAAAGAGAAAAACATTATTGAGATAAATAGATTCAGTTTCAATGAGGATTTTTATAATGCTTTTGTTTCTGTTATGTCGGAGAATAAGGCATATAAACCATTATGGGAGGATTCTTTTGAGTGGAAGGATAGACAGAGAAAAAAGGGAAAGACGTTTGTTAATGAATTTCTCGAGTATCTTTATGTTCATTGGATTTCCTTAAAACTTAATTCATATTTTTCAGGTGTTGATAACGATGCAACAGAAATAATAGGACGAGAACAGATTCCCGACGTCTTAATCAAGAATAGGGTGATAGAATTGATTTCAAAACCTTATGAGGAACGTGAGAAATTTCAAAAGATGGTTAATGGGAATGAATCTGACAATGGTAAAATAGTGTATATGAATGGTGAAGATGGGGCCTTTTATGATAGATTAGAAATAGAATTGCCACGTAATTCAAAGGTGTGCAGAGATGGTGATTCTTTAATAATAAAAAATAGAAACTTTGATATTCGATTTGAGTCTAAGTTTATGGGATTTGGAACGGTGTTGCCAAGGTATTTTGAGAGTTATTATATGAATCGTGCATTTGAAGATGTTCATAATTATAAGATTTCGCTTAAAATGTCAATTAAGTTAAAACCATTCTTCTTGCTTTCTTATAAAGATTGGAAATATTTAGGGTGGTTGGATCAGATTGGTGAGAAGTTCGTAGAATATTTCTCATTTGATGTGTTCATAAATCGTATAGGATTTGAACAGGCAGTTACTAGCCATCTTTTATTTCTTAATGGAATGAAAGAAAGGAAAGAATGTAAAAATAGAAAATACGCAGATATTAGAATCGTTAAAGTTGATGACGAAGAAGAGTAAATTATTTGATTGTTTAGAATGCTAGTAAGATAATTGTATATATACAGCCAATCGTCTATTGGTTAGGACGCATACCTTAAGAGCATCTTTGGGTGCCTTAAAAGTATGAGGAAAAAGTTCGATTCTTGTTTTGGCTGTTTTCTGCTGGATATGGAGCATCTAATTTTGGAAAGTAGCTTTGCAAAGAGACTGTTCAAGAAAAGAATTGGTAATGCCAATCATTTTCTGATAACAATTTTAGTTGGCTTGGATGCTATAGAGGCTGGAGAGATAACAAAAACAGCCCAGTTTAGTACGTCATGGAATCCCAAGAGCAAGAGACAATCCGCTCAAAGGAGCTCTCGATTTGCTCTAAATGCTGCTCTTTCTTGGGTTATAGACAACCTAGATATGTATTTTATTCTGGCTCATCGTAAACCCACGATAATTGAATCTGAAGGACTCTTTAATAATATATCAGGAGCAGGACAGTCCGTGTCACAAAAGATGGATACATATACATTGGCTATCCTGAAAACTGATGATTCTGACATCTTGAAATATGCTTCTTTAGTGGCTCTTGGTATTCAGTGGCGTAACAATACGACTCACTTTGACGCCGAGAACAAACTTGGAAAACGTTACAAAGACACACTAAGTGACAAAAGAAACAGCAAATGGTATGAGGATACTTTTCAAGGTTTATCTATTTTAGATTCAATAGAAAACTTTGATAAAGGCATACCTCCCTCATTTAAAGAGGTGGCTGCGATTATTAGGGCAACTCATGTGTATGTGGATAAGTTGGATCATTTTTTGCTATCAAAAGTGAATGTAAATAGGGTGGCGAAAGAGACGATTCAAAAACACTATTCTGATCCAAAGAAGAAAAAAGGCCATGTACTAAATTATAGCGAGGCAAGAAAGTGTTCGATGGTAAAAATGATATTATTATCTTATGGCTTTTCAGAGACCGATGAAAAGTACGGGAATACCGTTTTTGAGTTGGATACCCAAGTTGTAGATGAGTATCTGCATAGTGCTATCGAGAAGAAAAAGTGTCTGTCAACATAAGTGTGTATGTAAACCAAAATATACAATTATGCCGAGTTATAGAACATCTTCGCTTTTCCACTTTACAAAGGATCCTAGCATATTGTTGAGGATTCTAGAAACAGGGCTGTTCCCTAATTTCTGCAAGGAAGACTTGTCTTATGCTGACAGGGTGTTAACTGTCGGTGTTCCCATGATAAGTTTCTGTGATATCCCGTTGACAAGAACTACCTTGTTCAAAGAGAGATATGGGGAATATGCCATTGGGTTGACAAAGGAATGGGCTCTGAGACATCTGATCAATCCCATCTTGTATGTTAATGATGAAAGGATTCTGGTGAGTCTTGGTTTCTTGAGATCTTATAAACGCTCATTGGATGAAGAGGTGAAGAAAAAAGGCGGTAATGACACGGGAATAACAATCAATCTCTCTGATAAAAAGTCTCTTGATGCACTTGTGCCATTCTTTAATCGAGGCAATGCAAAAGATGCTGTTTATAGTCTTTATGGCTATGTGAAGAGATTTTTCAGCCAAGGACCTAGTGGGCAAATGCAATCAAACTACATCGAAAACGAATGGCGTTATGTCGCAACTGGTGAAGGAATTGATTGGAAGTGGTCTGCTGATGAGTATAAGAGATGGCGGGGTGATGGGACTAAGCCGGAGCCTTCAGACGCACTGAAAGCCAAGACATTGACTTTTAATGTCGGTGATATTTCACATATCATTGTTAAATCTGAAGGTGAAGTGCATCATTTCGTGAATGCTATTCTATGCATGAATGTGTTTGGTGGCCATGCAGACGCCCTTTCTGATGATGATCGCAAGCTCCTTCTTACAAAGATTATCTCTCAAGAAAAGATTGAGAAAGATTTCTAAAAAAAGGAAAGATAAGAAATACCCAGATAAACGAGAATAAGGAAACTTGACGAAATATACGTTGCTTTGAAGAGGTACTAATACCTATATATAATAGTAACAGCAGCTACAACTTCATATGTTGTAGCTGCTGTTGTTTTGTTAAGATCTTCGTCGTCGTAGTTGATGGGGCCTTGCCAGCCGCAGTGGTGCCAGACGTCCTCAACACTTTTTATCTTACTTTGGCAACTTTGAGGTTTTCTTCTGCATGAGTTTCTCGTCTTTTGCCACTTTACGCTCTACTTTCTTAATATCTTCAGCGGGAGGAAGATTCTCAGGCTTGATGCCACGCTGGTTCAGCATACCTCGTACACTGCGATTGTTTTGCACGTGTTCTGCTGTAATATTTGCCTCGCCATAAAGATCCTTTTGTTCTACATTATAATTTGTCATCTCTGTAGCCAGGTTCTTAGCAGCAATAGTTAATGTAGGCAAATAATCAGCTAAAGCTCCGTTCTTAATACCCAAACGTTTCTTCATCTGATCAGTAGAAAGACCACCAAACAACGCATAATCACCCTTTGAACGAATACGGCCAAACCCTTTGTCGTCAACACCACGTTGATAGATATTTCTGCTAAGTTGCTTTTCAGAAGCTCGTAGGCGTTCACGAGTATTCAAACGGGCAATCTCATTCAGACGTGCCTCAATTAGTTCTGCCTTACGTGTCTGTACAGCAAAATAACTCTGTGCAAAAGCAACTTCCTCTTTTTTCGGATCGCCATTCTGAGCTATCAGATAACATGCATATCGGGTAAGCATAAAGTCTTGAACTTCACGTTGAGATCCACTACCTAATTGGACCATTTTCGTGACCTCACGAAAATGGTCATCCACGCTGATTCCCAGCGTCTTACATGATTCCATAGCTCGACCAATTGCGACAACGAAATTCTCCCATCTGGCATACCCAAGTACGTCTTGTAATTCGCGAGCATACCATACTTCGATGTCGTTGCCATCTTCATCTTTTACAACCTTTGTTATAGCATCAAAGGCGCTTTTGTAATTTTCAATTTTCTGTATGTCCATTGATTCTTTAGTTTTTTTATTTGTGCAAAGGTACTGCTTATTCTCGACACTACCAAGCGTTTCATATTAAATCTTACCACAGCCAGGATTCTTCTTCGGCGTCGTAGTTGATGGGGCCTTGCCAGCCGTGATGGTGGCAGGCGTCCTCTACATCTTGCTGCATCTCGGGGGTGACGAGGCGTTGGCCCTTGCGTACCTCATAATATTTCTTGTGGCCCCACCATTCGATGAGCAGTCCACGAACGCGATGTTCCATAATTCCCGGCATATCATCGTAAAGATGTGTCAGGCCACGCTTCATCACAACTCGCTGATTCTTGCGGAACATCTCGCACTGCTCTCCACCGATCTTGGGATTGCGGGGGTTGATGGCGTTATAGGCATAAGGTAAGGTTGGGGCATATTGTCCCACCAACCAGCGGAGGCATTGCTCGCGCATGGGACAGCTGTCGATGAAACACACCAGATAATGACGAACCTTCTCGCGGAAGGCTTCTTCCTGCGACTGTGTCGCTAATAAGTTCTCGTTTTTCGTTTTCATGACTGCAAAGGTACGAATAAACGAGAAGACTACCAAATATTACCCGATTAATTTCTTTGCTGTGATTTCGTGTTATCTCCTATATATTTTCGCGGAATATTTCTTCAAAAATTGATAAAGCCTTCATATGCTTAGTTATCTTATTGGTCTATAGTATGTTATACTATGAAGCCTTGGCTTTTGAGCCTTCATATAGCCTTCATAATCCGGTTGTTCCGGCATGAAAATAGGGCTAAAATATGCGATATTTTACTTTAAATATCTAATTATCAGGTAGTTCCATATTAGCAAAGAATAAGGGAACAGCGAGTTTCCACGGCGGGAACTGACAGTTTTCTCCGAGGGAACTCATCGTTCCCCTTGTCGGAAGTAGGGGGAACAATCATCTGAATGAAGTACGGATTAGGTAGTTTGTGGTAGATAATAGGCCTTATATGAAGGCTCCATGAAGGCTTTTAGAGCAAGCCTTCATATGTTAATCTTCTGTATATCAAATAGTAAGATGTCACTATGAAGGCTTAATACTATTTTCTACAAATTTTTCCGCGGAGAATCATTTGCACATTTTCTGCACATTTTTGAATATTTGTGCAATAAATATTTGGTATTCTGATCGATTTTTAGTACCTTTGCACCTCGATTATAAACCAACAGGATATGAAAGCAAGGATAACACTTATCAAGAAATATAGGAATAAGGAAACGCTGCGGCTTGTGGAGTTGCAGGAATTAGCAGATTTCATCCGCAACGGGGAGTTTCAGGAACAGGTGAACGAGTTTCGCAACGTGTTTCCGCTGATGACGTTTGCCGATCGCAACGATGAGGGAACGCTTACGGGTTACGTGAACTGGCCCAAGAATCTGCCTCGGATCTGTTTCGCCCTGGAGCAGGAGCATCGCAATGGTGAGCGTATCACCAGAGGCTATACCGGACTGGTGCTGCTGGAGGTAAACAACCTGACGAGCCATGATGAGGCTGATGCCGTGAGGCGTGGTGCTGCTGAGATGCCTCAGACGCTGATGGCGTTTGTCGGTGCTGATGGGCAGTCGGTAAAGATTGTGTGTCAGGGAGAACTGGTTCAGAAGCCAGAGGTGAGGGGTGAGAGGCGAGAGAATACTCCTGACGCAGAACGTTTGCCCCAGACCACTCAAGAGATCGCCCTTTTCCATGAGAATTTGTATGAACGCGCGAGGCTGATCTACAACGGTCAGTTGGGTGTAACTGTAGAGAAGCTCGAACCTACCACTCAGCGCATCTGCTACATGAGTTTCGATCCAGGAATGGTGTATAACCCTATGGCGACACCCATCTACGCCAAGGCTGAGAAGGCGACGGAGAGCATCACCCACCAGCGTTCGGCTCTGGAGCAGACGAGCAATTACGATCGCTACAGGAGTCTGCACACCGTTTTCGAGTTCAACGTATCGAAGGCTTACGACGATACGGAGGGCATCGCCGACAAGGATGAGCGCCATCATGCTTTGCTCTCGCGACTCGCCCAGTACTGTATGGAAACGGGGCTGGCGATGGCTCCGGCAATGCGCCAGACGATGATGAAATCGATCTTCTGGGATGAGGAGGATTTGGTGAGGAAGGTGTTCGAGAACGCCTATCGCGAGGAACTGGTGGAGAAGTACATGGAGCGGAAGGGCATTCAGCGCACAAAGACCATCCCGCCAGAGACGCTGCTGACGATGAAGATCAACATATTCCTGAATTCGAACTACGAACTTCGCAAGAACGTGATGCGTGGTGTGGCGGAGTATCGCACGAGGACGGGCATCGGCTTTTCGTTTCAGGATCTGACGGAAGAGGCTCGTAACTCCATCACCATAAGGGCCTTGGAGCAGGGCATCCGTTGTTGGGACAAGGATATCCGTCGCTACGTGAACTCTGACGACATAGAGCGTTACGACCCCGTGAACGACTATCTGGACCACCTGCCCCGTTGGGATGGCAAGGATCGCGTGACGCCTCTGGCTGAGAGGGTTCCGACGGAGTGGAAGGAGTGGACACACCTCTTCCATATCTGGATGCGCTCGATGGTAGCCATGTGGTTGGGTAAGGGTCAGCTGACGGGTAACGCGCTCGTACCTCTTTTAATAGGTAGGCAGGGTTGTGGTAAATCGTCGTTCTGCCGCATCCTCTTGCCTCGCGAGTTGCAGGACTATTACAACGATCGCATCAACTTTAAGAACGAGAACGACCTGAATCTGGGTTTGAGCTCGTTTGGACTGATCAACCTCGATGAGTTCGATCGCGTCACCCAGCGCCAGCAGATTGTGCTGAAGTATCTGGTGTCGACGGCTGACTTAAAGTATCGTCCGCCTTACGGCAAGGCCTATACCTCGAATCGTCGTTATGCTTCGTTCATCGGCACTACCAACGAGCAGACGCCTCTGACGGATCCCTCGGGTTCTCGCCGTTTCCTCTGTGTGCTCATCGATGGCGACATCGATTTCGAGACGCCAGTTCAGCACGACCAGCTCTTTGCCCAGCTGATGCATGAGATTCAAAGTGGCGAGCGCTATTGGCTCACGAAGGAAGAGGAGCGCAATCTGATGGAGCACAACCTGCAGTATCAGCGACTCAACGGACTTGGCGAGATGCTGATGGCTGTGGTGCAGAAGCCCAGAACAGCTCCCACCCCTCAGTCCGACGGACAACTCCCCTCAGGCAAGGGAGCGGACGATGGCCAGTGGATGAGTCTGAAGGACCTCTCCGCCCTGCTGAAGAGCAAGTTCAAGGGCTACAAAGAGGATACTGGTTCCTTCCAAAAGATAGGCAACTACCTGAATCGCCCAGAATACAAGTTCCAGTGCAAGCACACTATGACAGGCAATTTCTATTGGGTGAAAGTAAAGGTGTAGAAACAAAGCGCGCGGATCAAAATTGATCCGCGCGCTTCGATTTTGAAGGTTGTGATTATATGGTATGTATTTCTGCTGCATAATCCGAGGCTTGTTCTGCTAAAGGATATGATTGAATATTACATCGAACACGTTTCAAATAGGTAGATTTTTGCCTTGGAGATAAAATACCTCTGTCTAACAAATCTTCATGCAAACAAAAATAATAATCCGACAAGGCTTTACATTCTTCTGGTGCATCGCAATGGCGTGCAGTATTGAATAATAGAATTCTATCATCCAAACGGATCCTATAATATCTGTCTTTTAGACCATTACGCAGTAAAAAATCGATGTAGACTTCTGCATTTTTATCTGTTTCATTTTTGGAAGCAATTTCATCACGAAGTTTGTTCCATGAATCTGCAGAAATATCATAAGAGAGAAGAATGACCAAAAGTATTTGGCTGTTTAACTGAAATAAAATATATTCCTTTTTGTTCATTTTCAATACTCCTCATTACTAAATTGTTAGTTTGAACCTCATATGAAAATTGTTCAACGGAGATATAACATAAGATATGTCTACTTTCTTACACATAATTATTTGTTTTCCAATAAGCCGCTAAATAATTCCAAATGTTGCATAGCTACTCTATGAATATCATATTTCGTGTTTACCACGGATACCCCATTTGTTATCATCTTTTCTCTCAACTTCTTTGATTTGTATATTTTAATCACAGCCTCTGCCACTTGTTTATAATTATCCATATCAACAAGTAACCCATTATAGTCATTAGTAATTAGATTTGGAATAGCGCACACCCTTGTCGCAACTATAGGAATACCCAGTTTCATATATTCTACCAAAGCAAGTCCGAATCCTTCCCATCTAGACAACAGCAAACCAACATCCAATAACTTAATATAAGGTAATGGATTCTCTACCCAACCGGTAATGGTAACACAATTGACTAAACATTTCTCTTTAATCAGTTTTTCGATCTCAATTCGTAATTCTCCATCACCAATTAATATAAAAAAAGCATTTGGAATTGCTTTTTTAATTATAGCGCTAGCTTCAACAAAGATATCTGGAGCTTTTGTTTCACATATTCTTGCAGACATTCCTACAAGAAAGGCATCATCAGGAATGCCTAAGGATTTCCTTGTTATATTCTTATCGAGTGAATTTTTTTTTGTAGCCTCTAAATCTATGCCACTATATATAACATCAATCTTTTCATCCTTTATAATACCATATCGGATTGCATTTTGCTTTTCAAAGTCAGAAATCGCTATTATTTTATCGGTTTTATAAGCGAGAACACGTTCTAATAAAATGTAAAATTTCGGTTTTAATCCATAAGGGATATTAAAAGCCCATCCGTGAGGATTATATACAATTTTGTGTTTAAAGCCAAAAGATGCCAATCGCCCGATTCCACCTGCAAAACTGCTGTGACAATATATGATATCTGGTTCTTCTTTTTTGAAAATAGACCTTAAAAGTACAACCTGCTGATAGATTTTCTTTAGTGAAAATGATTGATCCATCTCCATTTGTACTATCTCATCCACAATGTTTAAATAGTATTGTGAAGAAAAGTGTTGTGAACATACCAACACCTGTTTAAATTTACTCTCTAATAAAGGTAGTAGCAAACGAAGATAACGATCTACGCCACCTGCGCACTCTGCGATGTGTAATAATTTCATGTTATAGTTGGTAAATCCTAGTTACACACACATTTTTATTAAACGAAATATTACGATTTGGTAAAATCCTTTACTATAATTACTATTTAGTAATTATAATAACCATTTTGAATCAACAAATATTTAACTTTCGCGACTATTTCCAAGGGAAAATACAGATGATGTTTTATACATTCAATTGAGAATTTTCTTTTTTTATCAAAAGCAGAGTAATCAGCGTATTTTAAAGAATTTTTCAAGATATAACATCTCTGTAGGGCAGATTTAAATCTTTCCTTCCTAATACAATATTTCTCCGTACTATTTGGATTAAAGTATGTAGACATCGCAACAGCGAGGACTGTATATAATGCTCTTTGATATAGTTTTCCTTTCATTTTGTTTTTGAAATGAGGATTCATTTTATCACAAAATTCAAACATACTAATCAAGCATTGATGGATATAGTCGATTTCAGAGTCATTGGAAATTTTAGATAATGACGTTGGGCTATAACGATATTTATAATATGGTCTATTAAGAAACAGAGCACTATCAGCCATATAACTCAGTCGCAAAGTATACTCCCATCCTTCAAGACCTTGTCTGAGATTGGGATTTGGATAAATATTATTTTTTTTACAATACTCTGTTTTTATTAATTTTGCATATGATTCCCCTAGCCCAGCTCTATAATTCATCATTTGGCACGACAACTCTTTGCACTCATCTCCTTGATAGTATTGGTATTCCTTATCGTCATTAAAGCTCCATTTTCCACGAATAACTTTATCATTCATTATTTGCTCAAATTTCCAAAAAACGAAGTCTGGTCGGTTAAATTCTATCGCTTTGTTATATACATCAATTAGGCAACTCTCGTCCAGCCAATCATCCCCGTCAAGAAACATCATCCATTCTCCTGTTGCTTCAATAGCCCCTCTCCATCTTGCTGGTGAAGGACCTTTCTTATCTAAATAAACAATGTTTCTAATTCGCGAATCATTATTTGAGTATTTTTCACATATCTCATAAGTATTATCCGAAGAGGCACCATGAACCAATATAAGTTCCCAATTTTGATATGTCTGATTAATTATACTCCGAATGCATTCGCCTACGGCATTTTCACAATTATACATCAATACAATGATGCTTATTTTCTCTTTTTCCATGCTCATTTTGCACACAATATTTTCATCATACAATGATCAAGCACCATATGCAAGTCTTCTGTTATCTGCATATCATCAACAGGTACATGGACATTATACTTGCTCAGTTGCTTGACATTGCCACCACTATACCCTGTAATACCAACTGTTACTCCTCCATTTTCATTGGCATATTTGATAGCACGGACAATATTCTCAGAGTTTCCACTACCAGAAATACCAATTACGATGTCCCCTTCTTGCATGAAATTCTTAAGAGGTCCAACAAAAATATCAGCATAACTCACATCGTTGGCATAAGCCATCATTGTGGGAATGTTATCATTCAGACAAATAAATTTGAACATTTTATCTTTACCAAACGAGATTCCCTTGTTGAAGTCACATACATAATGTGAGGCAGTAGCAGCAGAACCTCCATTGCCCATGATATAGATAGTACGTCCTTCATCCTTTGCATGAACCAGAACATTCATAAGCGTATTCAGGTCGTCTTTGCTGATGGCATCCAACGTGGCCTTTTCTTTCTCAAAATATTGAGATATCTCATCTTTATAGTCAACCATACCTTATTCTTTTATTAATTCTAAATACTTACTTTCTCTCCAACATAAATTATCTTTGATCCGTTATTATCAAACTTAAACTTTAATTCATTAATTTTTCCCATCCTTTCTCGAAATTCTTCTTGTCGTTCTTTCGGACAATAAAACAATATGAAGCCTGCACCGCCAGCACCGAGGAGTTTACCTCCTAAAGCACCAGCTTCAATACCTTTGTTATACATATCATCTACAATGCCGTTAGAAATGCCTGACGTTAAAGATTTCTTAAGGAGCCAACTTTCATGTAATATTCTGCCAAAGTCCTCCAAATTATTATTTTCCAATGACTCACGAAGGTTATAAGCAAGTTGCACCATCTGCTTCTGTGCGTCAAACTTCTTTGTATCACAAATAGCAGCAGACTGGCTCTTAAGGATAGCATTAGCAGAATGTTCACCACCTACAAATACCATCAACAGACTCTCTTCCAACTCTTTCTTTTTTTCTGGCTGCATGATAATCTTCTCCACATTGACCGTCTCATCACCAAAGAAAGTGATAAAGTTAAGGCCTCCACAAGCTGCAGCATACTGGTCCTGTTTCCCAATTGGCGAACCAACACGATTTATTTCTACATCGCATGCCAACTCACCAAGTTTTTCACCACTTGTTGCTTTACCAAGATAAGCCCGAACAGCATGAAGAAGACCTACTGTGAAAGAAGAACTTGATCCAAGTCCTGTTCCAGATGGTATGTCGGCAATTGAGCTCAAATCAACTCCATGGACATCATACATACTCAATATTTCACGGAATATTGGATGTTTTATCTCATTAATAGAGGACACTACCTCTGTTTTTGAATATTTTAGAATAGTTTTGTTTCTATCAAACCATGGGTGGATTGTGATGTACATATACTTGTCTATCGACGTACTTAACACAGCGCCTGCCTCTTTCTTATAGAATGAAGGCAAATCTGATCCGCCTCCTGCAAACGATATGCGGAAGGGAGTTCTTGAAATAATCATAAGCTTTATTTATTTGATGATTTTTCGAACAGCATCAAGCAAAGCGTTCGGTTTGTTTGTTTCAATCATTATGGACTCTTTGACATGGGCATTGTAGCCTGCCTGTAAGTCTCGAGTCGTATCACCTATCATCACAGAACGTGAAAGATCAATATTCCAATCTTTGCTGGCCTTTATCAACATCCCAGGATTGGGCTTACGACATTCGCAATCAACTTTGTATTCTGGTCGTTCCTCTGGATAACCTTTATCTGGATGATGAGGGCAATAATAAATAGCATTTACATAAGCCCCCTCTTTTCCTAACATCGTTTCAAGCGTAGCATGTATATATTCCAGTTCTTCTATACTACAAAGATTTCTGGCTATCACAGGCTGATTTGTCACAATCACAGCCAGATAGTCACTTTTGTTAATGAGCTTGATAGCCTCTGCAGCACCCTCTATCAATTTTAATTGCTCCGGTTTGTTAAGGAGATTCACTTCCCTAGAGATCGTACCATCCCTATCGAGGAAAATAGCAGGTCGCTTGTTAATTCTGTTAAGTCGGGCAACTTTTCCGCTTTTCACATCATCACATACAGCATAGTAGCGTTCAGGCGTGCCCATGTCCTTAATATACTCAAAACTTAAATAACCATAGAGGTTCATACCTGCCTCCAAGCAGCGTGGCAGGATATTCTTCTCAATATGACTCTTGATATCGATTTCAATCTGCTCCAGTATTTTTGGCGAAAAAATGAACAAGGCTGCATTTACAATATTCCTACTAACAAATCCTTCCGGATGTGGCTTATTATGGAACTTTACCACCCTTCCCTCATTATCCAGTTCTACGATATCGGAATCGTACGGATGATCGTTAGGATGTAAGAATAGTGTGGCATCAGCTTTCTTTGACTGATGATATGCCAACATCGCTTTCATGTCGAAATCAACTATGGTATCTCCATACAACACAAAAAAGTCTTCCGTGAGTCTATCTTTCAAGTAGCCCAAAGCTCCTGCAGTGCCTAAAGGTTGTTTCTCTTGATAATAATCAATTTTTACCCCCCATTTACTACCATCCCCAAAGTGATTAGATATCTGATCGCCCATATAACCAATAATGAAGAGATAATTTGTGTAGCCATATCGTTTACACAACTCCACTTCATGCTCAATGATAGGCTTCCCACAGACAGGAATCATCGCTTTCGGTATTTCGCTGTTTACTGAAGCAATTCTAGTTCCTTGCCCCCCTGCAATTATGACAATTAACATATTTACTCACTGATTATAATCATAACAATAGTCAAATAATTCATTCTCGATTTTTAAAAGATACTCCTGAGGAATACTATATTTTCTCCATAATTGTGTATTTTTAATAGATCTTTCTGGATCAAATTTTGATTTGGGTTTAATATGAGAAGATTCATTTAAACCCACAAAGGCTTTTGCTCTATCACAAAATTCTTCGTAGTGATAAACTGTATCCTCAAATTTTACCCTTAGAATCCTATTATCTTCCTTTTCTTCATCAATGAATTGCCTTTGTTTTCTATAGAGCATAATAAATTGATCGACAGAATGAGGGTACAAAGTGTCACCCCAATAATAAACAGTTTCTATATACACGTCTCTCGGATCCCTGTCAACTACAATCACTTTGATGTCATCAAAGAATTTTAAATACCTTTCAATATTAGTTGGAGGTAACAACTGGTCAAGGTAAAGATATTCTTTTTCATGATGTGGGTCCAAAACTGCAAAGAGCCGGCTTAAATATCGTTTTGTACATTCAACGAAATAGTTCTCTGAAGGACTTGAATAGTAAACATCCGTTCGGGGATAATACCTTCCTATATACCCTTTCCATCCATGCATCAACTTAACCAGTCGTGGATATATTTGATAATACAGCAATCGCCAAGTTGGTGATATTGAAAAAACAGCCGTTTCGAGATGGCCTGTCCATTTCGCATCCGTAAGCTCTTCAATGTACTGAGTAGATATCTTATTAAACTCTCCTCCAAAATATTTTTCGTATTTCTTGGCGAAAGCCGTACCGCTTTGGTATCTAACCATTTGGAGAAATGCTTGGATAGCTCCGTCGGAATTCTGCTTATGATAGTTTTTCACTAAACAATCCTCCAACATTGAGACTCCACCGTAATCGTGTAAAAAACGAAACTCCTCTTCACCTGCACGAACATCAATACTATCAAATTCAGCAAGATAGTCAGACACCACACTGGATCCAGTATTACCAAAGCCTGCACAGGTCAATATTTTATATTTTTCCATATTTATAATGTCTCCAAAAGATTTTTCACATTTCTACCCCAATTCTCAGCAGTAAATTGGCTTACAGTATCTTCAATATGATTTGTAAATTGTTCATAATGTGAAGCCATATAACATATTTTTTCTGCAATATCATTTACATCATTTTCCACAACAAGTCCGTTTTTACTAACTTGAAGAATTTCACTCACCCCTCCAACCTTTGTGGCTATAACTGGCGTACCCAAACATATTGATTCAACAAGAACGGTTGGAAAACCTTCAGACAGAGATGTCATGATTAAAGCGTTTGAACTTTTCAAATATGGATACGGATTAGAAATAAAACCTTTAAAGAAAATATGATTTCCCATATTTTCTCCTGCTTCTGCTTTAAGTGATCCTTCTTCAGATCCCTGCCCAAATATTAGCAACTCCACATCCATTCTTTTTTCTTTGATTAATTTGTTTACAGCCTTAATTTGAACTATAACATTTTTATTATGGTCTAATCGGCCTAAAAAAATCATGCGGAAGCGTGAAGAAACATGGACATCATCTTCGCAAGATTTTTCTATCATTGATTTAAAATCATATCCATTAGAGATCAATTTTAGCTTATTCTCTGCAAAAGGAAACAATTGAACAATTGATCTATACGTATTTTGAGATATTGCTACCACAGAATCAACCTTCTTTAAAGCTCTTTTTTCTATTGTATATTTTATCCAATTGAAAAATAAAGCTTTTCCTTTCAATTTTTTATAGTCTAAATCATATAAATCACCATGATTCCAAGCAATTTTCTTAGATTGCTTATTTGGACTATTGGCGACCAATAATGCCGAATAAAGATAATTGAACGATATTTCATAATCATAACGACCATTAATGAAATGCCGATAGACAAAGCCAGGAAAAAGAGTTGTAACTATAGATAGCAATTTACGCTGAAGGTTCCAATAAGTCTTATTCCATCCCATTTCGTCTACCATGTGAGGGAAATAAGTCATAGACTTTAGTTTGTTAACATTCTTAGGTAGATCATAGACGAGAGTATTATCTTCCCAACGCTCAATAATATCAATTTTATACCATTTTGACAGTTCTCCAACAAGAGTATTTAGAACTCTCTCTGCCCCTCCACCAGCAGAAAATGTATGTGCAATAAAGAGTATTTTTTTCATTATTTATGCAATTTGAATTATAAACAGACTTTCTTCCTTTTAGAAAACAGGAAAATGAAGATTAATGTATATGAGATAGAATCTAAGACGGATACCAGCGAAGATCTTACGACATATATTAGAGTTGTATATATGGAAAAAGAAAAGGCTATGATATATGGATTTGTTACTTTATAGCCAAAAGTACTTTTTTCCATAAATGAGAGAAGAATACCCCATAAAACCATTATAGGTATAACTCCCCATATACCAAAACTTACATAAATATCAGCAATAACTGATGTTCCCATCCCAAAATCCACATTTGATATTTCGGTGATTAACCATGCAGAACCTTTTAAAACATCTGGAATTGACAAGGCATTAATTACAAAAGGTTGCAATCCTGGTACTATTACTAAAAAACCCAAAACAAATGTAATACCATAATTATAACCTATATTTTCTGGGATGTTAGAAAGAGCAATATGCAGAGATGAAACATTGAATGCTAATTCCTGCGTCAAAGGAGATATAGACACACTTCCTTGTAAAGCTTTTATTGCTTCGTCCATTGTCATAGTTCCTTCTACTCGTGTTAATGCCATTACGCCCATTAAAACAGAAAGGCCAATTATTGGAATCAATAATTCTCTAATACCAAATTTATATTGGCAAACATATATAAAACTTATTAAAACTAAAAGAATATCTTTTATAGCTTCCGTACGTCTTCCACTTAATAGGATCAAAGTCACCCACAAAAATACAGCTAATAAAAGTGTTTTGTTAATTCTTAGATATTTAGACACTGATGTCTTTATATTACAACTCCTTAATTTACATGAATTAATTACAAATGCAGAAAACAAAAGACCTTGGATGTAGATACTAAGATGATATGCAATATTACCTTGTTCTATATGGTTTGGATAGCCGTTAATCAAGTAGTCTTTTTCAACAAATATCAAATATAAAATAATTAATACATAAATACAATTAACTATTATTTTTGAGTTTCTATATATATACACATGATGAGCTGTTATATTCCATCTCCCTATTTTGTTAAATAATTGAAATCCAATCATAAAGGAGGACAACCCAATATTCGCCATTGCAAGACTCTTACAAACGACTGTAGTATCATACCATATAAGCGATGTTCTTTCATTAACTTCAACAAAGCCCAATACATAATCAATGTTGTATTGATAAAAGACAACAATATAAGAAATTACAAATAAAACAGAATGCCGAAGATATTGTTTCTTAATACCTGAATTTTTAGTATAATAATTAAATATAATTGATAATAGTGCGACAATTATCATGGTTGCCATGAAAAGCATATCCATTGTTAAAGGCGCCAACGAATAAGCATATAAAGATATTATTAAAAAAAACAATTGAATAACCATTCTGGTCTTCTTTTCTATTTTCCTATGAAAGCTCCTAGTCTAATATTATATTTTTCCCACAAAAGGAAAAAGGGGATTTTTCTATAAGTTGAATAGCGTATAAGACGACTCAGGAGATCGTCTCTTTTTACAAAAGAAACAACATCCTTCATCTTTTCTAATTGATAAGGATCAATAGCCTTTTTGTAAACTAACTGGATATATAGGAGATTTATTAGTGGACTGGACATAATCTGTACTAACATCTTCTTCCTATTTAATGAGGACGAAGCACATTCCTTGATATAGTCAGGGACAATTCGTCTACATATAAGATAAAAATCATTGTAATGCCTAATTTCTGCTTCTTTAGTTACCGTCTGACCTTCGCGTCCAATAAAGTAATTATATAGATAAACATCAATATAAAAAAATGTTTTGGCACTTGTAAGGGGGAAATAGCAAAATTCTATATCTGTATAGCTTATACCTTCCTGATGCCTAAGTCCGGAAGCACGTAAGAAATCTGTTCTATATGTAATAGAATGCATACTAAGAAGACTGGTATTATCTGATGATATAAAATCATAATCTTCAAAGTAAGAAATATCAGCAGGCATTCCCTTAACATTCTTGGTCTTTACCTTACCATTACTATAACAAACTTGATGCATAGTAAATACAACATCTGAACCTATATTTTTTAGCTTGTCCAAAAAAACTTCTAATGCTTCCGTATTATACCAATCATCAGCATCAAGAATCCTAAAGTATTTACCACTTGCCTCTCTAATTCCACGATTCACACATGACCCGTAATTCCCATTTTCTTTGTCAATAACACAAAACACATTAGGATATTTGTCTTGGTACTCATGAGCTATTGCCGAAGATGAGTCCTTGCTACCATCGTTAATTACCAACACCTCAAGTGTTTCAAACAAATCATGATCTTCTAATTTCAGCGAATCCAGACATCTACGGAGATACTTCTCCATATTATAGGTTGGAACAACTATAGTCAATAATTTATTCATTCTTATATTTCTTAATTTTATTTGTTATTATTAGTAGAATTTCATGTTCTATTGAGCTCCTAAAACAATATTGTCCAAATAGGTATAGCAAAGTACATATTACAATCACAATAATGAGACCTATCCAACCTTCAATCTGGTTGAATATCAAATAAGCTACTACCAAGAACGTTGATGATAACACAATAGCCTGAAACAATTCTCTCCTCAACACAAATCTAACAGGTGTGTGACTATATATAAAAAACAACATGACTCCAAGGACAACACTTTCGGCAATTACAGATGAGAAGGCAGCACCAGATGCTCCATATAATGGAATCAATATCAAATTAAGGAAGAAATTTGAAAATGCGCCGGATAGGATTGAGCAAAGAAAATATTTGTCATATCCAAAACCCAACAATATTTGAATTCCAGTAAGATTATTGAAACCAATAGCTACTACAGTAAAAACAATTATTTGTAATGGCAAAATTGTTCCATAAAATTGTTCGCCAAAAAACAATGGGACAAAAACTGGTGATACAGCAATCACAGCAAAAGTAATTGGAAAGCTAAGAAATCCAACAATGGAGAATGACTTATTTAACAAATCATTAATTTCCGCCCATTTGCCATCTTTCTTAAGTTGTGTGATTCTAGGAAGAACCACAGCGGCTAAACTTGTAACAATTGGTACCAACGCCTTAGACAAATGTGTAGCGCAATTGTAATAACCAACCTCTGCGTAATCCGTCATGAAACCCAGCATAAGGGTATCTAAAACTGCATATATAGAAATTGCAATAGTAGAAGAAAAAAGTATTAATAATGGCTTGATATGTTTTTTTCCAGATAATGTAAAATACGGATGTATACCATTCCTATACATTTTAATGAAGTTCCATATATCATTAGCTACTAATGTGACAGCATTCAATGCAACATATATTATCAAATCATCTTTTGTTCTAACTACAATAAACAACAATACTACACTTATTGTTTTAACGATTAAAGATCTTAGTGCAATATAGCCAAATTCCTCTTTTCCTGAGAAAAACCAATCTGTTCTTAATGGTGTAAAATACAATACAATGCATGCAATTACAAAGACCATGTAATTCTCATTCAACTGGTTTACAATACATATCAACAAGAAAAGAATAATTGTGATGAATAATGTTGCTACAGCGGAGATTGACATAATCTCTGAAACAAACTTTGTCTGTTCATTAACATTATCTCTGATTTTCGCAATCTCTCTTATTCCATAAAAAGGAATACCTAAAGCAGCAAATAAAGAGAAATAATAAGCTAAAGTTTGGGCAAAATTAAAAAGGCCTAATCCATCTGGCTCTAGAACTCTTGAAACATAAGGAGCAGTCACAAGAGGAAAAAGTACTTGTGATATATTAAGGATGATATTATATATAAAATTTCGTTTTATCGATCTCGCCATTTTTCTATTTTTGTTTTTTTAAATAGAATGCAAGTTTAATACTTTCTCAACAATCGGAGCCATGTCATAATATTTATATTCTGCTAAACGACCACCAAAGATGACATTTCGTTCGTGACTGGCAAGAGCGCGATATTGATCAGCCAAAGTATTGTTGCGTTCATCATTTACCGTATAGTAAGGCTCCATCCCATCTTTATACTCCATAGAAAACTCACGGCTAATGATAGTCTTTGGACAATCATACACCTCCTGACCAAACATCTCAAAATGCTTATGCTCAATGATGCGCGTGTATGGTACTTCTACTTCGGTATAATTCATTACAGCGTTTCCTTGATAATTGGGCATTTCAAGAATTTCCTCCTCAAAGGATACCGTGCGCCACTCAAGTTTGCCAAGTTTATAATCAAAGTATTCATCAATAGCTCCTGTATAAACGATTTTATCTGCAATACTCTGCCAATACACACGATCCTCGAAGAAGTTCGTGTTTACTTTTGTCTCAACACCTTCAAGTAGGCCATCAATCAACTTGTTATATCCACCGATGGGAATACCCTGATATCTGTCGTTGAAGTAATTATTATCGTGGATAAATCTTACAGGCAGGCGTTTAATAATAAAGGCTGGCAACTCTGAGCATTTACGTCCCCATTGTTTCTCTGTATATCCTTTGATTAAGGCATTGTAAATATCTTTACCTATTAATATCAGGGCTTGCTCCTCCAAATTTCGAGGTTCAGATACGCCTGCAGCTTTCATGGTTGCAACTGCCTCTGCTTTCTGTTCCTCAATCTTTGCTTTGGCCTCATCTGGAGTCAAAACGCCCCACATTTGGTAGAACGTGTTCATATTGAACGGCAGATTATACAACTTACCCTTGTAGTTCGCTATAGGCGAATTTGTATAGCGGTTGAACTCCACGATGGAATTCACAAAATCCCACACCTGCTTACTATTCGTATGAAAGATATGCGCTCCATACTTATGCACATTAATCCCCTCAATTCTCTCACAGTATATATTACCACCTAAATGAGGACGCTTTTCAATCACCAAACAACGTTTTCCTATCTGTTTGGCTCTATATGCGAATGTAGCTCCATATAGTCCAGAACCGACAATTAGATAATCATATTTCATTAAATAAAAAAAGTTATTGAGCCTTTACTTTATAATTGACTTTATTATCTTGGAAATTAACAACTCCGCCACATTCTCTGCTTCAACCAAAGGAATCCGTTTAGGAATAATTACGTCAAAGCGATTCTTGACTTTTTGAACGAGTTCATCCGTATAAACAAGACAACCATCCTCTACATTCTCGATACCATCACAGTATATCGAATTGCGGTTCACCTTCTCCATCTCCCCAAGAGAATAGTCAGGAACCATATACCCCTTAACTTGCTCACCTGTTCCATCAATGATGAACGGATAACCACCAATATGACCATCAACACCGGGAGTATGAATCTTGATAGCCTTCTTTTCACGAATAGCAGAAAGGATGCTATAAATGATGTCAAAATTACTAGAGGCATTCATCATATTGCGTTTCTGGTCTGTAGGCATAGGAATTCCACAGGCCTTATAAACCTCATCATGGTTGATGTCAAGTTCCTTGCCTTGATACTTGATGCTCAACAAAAGCTTAACTCCCTCTGTATGACCTTCCTTGCTAATCACCACATCGTGGAAGTGACTAGCAACAAGCGTAATGTTAACATCATTTAAGTTCTCAATACCGAACTTCTCTGCCACAAAGAATTTCATACGAGGAATCAGATGATTCAGGTTGCCGCTACCAAAATCAAAGTAAGGCATACCAGCACTCTTCAGCCAAGGAATAACGGCATCAGAATAAGAGGTATTGATACTAATGGCATTGCAATCTGCCTTTCCATATGCCTCCATGATGTTCTTACCAAGAAGGACAGACATGGGACTCCAAATGCCGTATGCACGAAGGTTTGACCAGGAAATAGTACCATACTTCAAACCGGCATAGAGGCGACTGCTATTCACAATAAAATCAGGCTGTATCTTTCTCAAAGCGGCCTCAATTGATGCAACGTCCTTGAAGTCACAACCTCCTTCAACCACAATCTCACTACGCATCTGCCTACGGATAGTAGCTGCTGTACGGATGATATTCACATCCTGCTGCATTTTTTCAGCGTTACGTCCTACCACAACAAGTTTTAACTGCGGGTCTGCCAACGATACCAGATAATCCAGCAGATAGCAACCAACACTACCCAAGCCAAAGATGGCAATGGTTATCTTCTCACCTCCATCCAATTTCTTCTGAAGGAGGTTTAACTTCTCGTTTAACGTTTTCATTTGCTTAATGCTTTGATTGCCTCACGGTAGTCTGCCACGGTGTTGCAGTTAAACCAGAGGTTGATTCTTACTATGTCTAATTGTGAACTCTTATATGCGCCAAAATACTTTTGGATAATCTCCAAGTTGGTTCCCTGTTCCTGTTCAGGAGTCAAGAACTGGCATATCTCTCTCACCCTACTGGGAATCTTAAACTTCCACATCTGGCCGGAATTATAGATAGCCGTAAAAGGTTCGTGAATCTCTAAGCAAGAATGGCTGGTATCATAGATGTAATGAGGATAATTGTTTGCATCGAAGTAGAGTGCAACGGCCTTATTGGAAAGGATGGGCTCATTATTCACAGAAATGACATCCTTCTTGGAGGTGATAATCTTCTCTACGCTCTCCGTATCAAAGAACAAGTCTCCTTCAATAAAGGTTATCTCATCAGCCTTTTCCGAAACCACTTCAATGCCTTTGAGCAAACTATAACCTGAACCATAATCGTGATAGTGGTCGTTATATACCAACTTCATCTTACGGTTCACATCTTTCATCTCATTGCGAATGAACCTTTCCAAATCCTCATACTTGTAACCACCCACCACAATGATCTCGTCCACCAGATCAAATACTTTATGAACCTGAAGGCTAATCAAAGAGTTGGCAGGAGTATCCTCATAATAGAGGCACTTCAATACATCCTCTTTTGTATCCTTATTGAAGCGGCTGGACATGCCGGCCACTGTGATAATGAGACTCTTCATTACTTTTCAATTGATGCAACGCACATATCCAACCCTTTCTCAAGAGTAATGATAGGAGTCCAGTCAGTACGAGTACGAATCTTTTCAGTATTCAGAATTCTACGCTCAGGATCAGAGCTACGGTAGCCGTTAAAGATAATCTCTGGCTTGGGAAGTCCCATCTTCTCAGCTATCTTGTAAGTCAAGTCAATAATGGTTATTTCCTCATCAGTAGCCACATTATATACAGTACCATCAAGAGCCTTGTCTGAATTGATCAAAGCCATTATCGAACGGCAGCTGTCAATATTATGCAGGAAAGCACGACGGTTCTTCTTAGAGTTCTCCAATAAGGTCACAGAACCCTTCTCCAGCAGTTCATTGATGATGTGCGGAATAATATGCTTGGCAAAACGCTCATGCTTGCTATACACGTTGGCAAAACGGATGGAACAACCCTTAATCATACCCTTATCCACGGCATCCTTCATAAAGAATTCCGTCATCAGCTTGCCACAAGCATAACTGGTGCGCTGGCTATGTTCTGCTGTTGACATCATCAGGTAGTCACTCTCGCGAACACCACCATTCTCGTTCCAGGACTGCATAGAATACACCTCGCTGGTTGAGCAGTTAATATATGTATCAGCTTTTACAAGGATGGCCTGCTCCAAAAATGATTTCATGGAAATCACATTAGTTTCCCAGGTGTCCTCCACCTCATAGAAATGCTCTGTATGTACCACAGCCGCACAGTTGATATAAACCGTACGGTCGTAAGCACTCTTCTCATGCAGAACCTGCTCTTCGATGGCCTTCATCTGATCAGCGTTATTGATATCGTATTCATAGAACGCGAATCCAGGGTTGTCAAGATACTCTTTAACGGTATCTATTGAACTTGCAAAGAAGTTATCGAAGCCAATGATACGGCTATCTTTCTCTGCCTCTAATATTTGTCTCACAAGCTCGCTACCGGTCATTCCGGATGCGCCACTTAATACATATAGATTTTTCATATTCCTAATGTTAATCTGTCTTTATAAAACTTATCTACACTATCACTAAACAGTTTCTGCTCTTCTTTCACGTCATACCATACGCAACGATGCTCATAATTACCACTCTCTACGTCCAATATGCCATACTGAGCGTATGGATTGTGATTACGAGGTTGTCCTACGGAACCAGGATTGATAAAGATTGTCCGTTTCTTATTACGATAAGCCGCATCATCAGAATCGAAGAAATGCTCTACGTAATGAGGGACATGCGAGTGACCGCTGATTACATAATCGTATTCCGCAAAACGCTCATCATTCAACTTATCAATACAGAACTTGCCCCAGTAAGGTTCATCCAAATTGCCATGCATGAACAGGAATGATTTCCCATCGATCTGACACTTCTGGTATCCACTATGCTCCATTTCCTTATCCAAGTATTTGTGAGACTCTGGGGCAAGGATTGTGTTGGTATATTGCAGTACTGCCCTACCTCTGTCTGTTGCAAAACGCTCTAGGCTTCCACCAAAGATGGAATACTCGTGGTTTCCCCATAAGTTCACCAGTAAAGGCTTGTCCAAACCTTTGACCATCTCAATAATCTCATTGGGGCGTGGGCCATAATTGACTAAATCCCCAATGATGGCAAAAGCATCTACTTTGCCAATGGTTGAGATGTCTGCAAAAACAGCCTTGAAAGCTGTTACGTTGGCATGGATATCTGAAAGAATTACAATTCTCATTTCTTCAAGAACTGCATCAAAGCCTCTTTGTTCTGGATAGGTGTGGTTGTAGGGCGGCCAAGATCCTTGCGGTTACCTTTCTTTACCTTGATCTCAAGCAATGCTGGACTCTCAAAGCTATTGACCTTTGCAAGTAGACTATCGAGTTTAGCCTTGCTATCAACACTATAATTGGCATTATAACCCACAGCTTTAGCCACAGCGGGCAGGTCAATATTCAAACCCACAGTAGGCTGGCCACCAACAGAATCATGAGCGCCATTGTTGAACACCACATGTACATAGTTCTTTGGAGCCTTGTTGGCTACAATGGCCATACTTCCCATGTGCATAATGGCAGCACCATCACCATCAAAGCACCATACTCTACGTTCGGGCTGAGCAAGGGCAATCCCTAATGCTATCTGAGAGGCGTGTCCCATACTGCCAACAGTCAAGAAGTCTCTTTCATGGCCTTGGTTCATGGCCGCACGATACTCAAAGAGCTCACGGCTAATCATGCCTGTGGTAGAGACAATGCAATCCTTCTCACCAAGAGCAGCAGCTACCGTCTGGATGGCCTCCTCTCGAGACATAGTAAGGTCATATACCTCAACATTCTGGAACTTGTAATCCTCAAAGGTATCCTTTTCTATCACCAAGGCAAAAACCTCTTTATTAGCAAGAGCTTTTGCGGCTTTATCAATCTGCTTGGCAGCCTTGTCTTCTTCCTTGGAGAGAACTTCATAGTTCACCCCCATCACATTCAGCAGCCCGGTGGTAATCTTGCCTTGCTTTACGTGCTGGGGCTCGTCATGAACACCAGGACGACCTCTCCAACCAATCAGGAGAAGTACGGGAATGTTATATACTTCTTGATCTGTGAGGGATGCCAAGGGGTTAATGATGTTTCCCTCACCACTATTCTGCATATACACGCAAGCAGGCTGGCCCGTTGCCAGATAATGACCGGCAGCGAGACCTACTGCTGCACCTTCATTGGCGGCAATGATGTTGTGGGCTGCATCAAAGTGGTCTGTGATGTAAGCACAGATATTCTTCAGTAGGCTGTCAGGAACACCGGCAAAGCAGTCAATGCCCTTCTCTCTTAGTGACTCTATAAAAAACTCAGGTCTAATCATAGTTCTGCTCCTTTCTTATTTTTTTTGGTGCCTGGGATAAGGTTCAGAATCTGCTTGATAGGCATGCAGTACTCATCAGATGCTTCCTGACAACGAGTTGTTTCAAGGATACGTTCTGCACATTTCACCATGGCAGGATAAGCAGAACGGAGCATATGGTTAGCATAAATCACAATGTTGATACCCCATTCAGCAAGTTCAGCTTCTGTAAACTGGCCGTAAGTAGTTGGAACCGCAACAATTGGTGTGTGGTCATCTTCCTCACGGAAACGCTGGCAGAATTCTTTGATATCCATACCATCCTTGTTCTTGGAGTGAATCATGATACCGTCAGCACCTGCTGCAACATATGCATGACAACGCTCCAGCGCGTCATCCACGGGCTTACCGGCAATTAAGCTCTCGCAACGAGAGATAATCATGAAGTCGCGAGTAACCTGAGCTTCCTTACCTGCTTTAATCTTTGCGCAGAAACCTTCGATGGAATCCTGTGTCTGAACAGCATCAGTTCCAAACAGAGAGTTCTGTTTTAAGCCTACCTTGTCCTCAATGATTACAGCACTAACACCCAGACGCTCCAATGTACGTACTGTAAACACAAAGTGTTCCGTCTTGCCGCCAGTGTCGCCATCATAAATAACAGGTTTAGTGGTCACTTCTAGAGAGTCATTCAGGTCGTGTAGGCGGGTTGTAAGGTCAACGGCCTCAATGTCAGGTTTACCTTTACTGGTAGAGTCAGTGAGAGATGAAGCCCACATACCGTCAAACTCGCGAATTTCATCACCCACTTCAACCTTAGTGTGTTCAATGATAAGGCCAGTAAGTCCACAATGGCTCTCCATGATACGAACAATGGGCTTGGCAGAAATCAATCTGCGAAGTGATGCAAGGCGTGTTTGAGGGGTTACACCTAAAGAATCAATAGCTTCTTTCAGACTAGATGCTGAAATACCCTTGGTATAAGGTATCTCTATCACTTTTCCACCCATGGCTTCCATGACCTTAAAAACCTCATCGCGGATATACTTATCCGGGCCATACAACCAGTCATCTCCGTGGATGATGTAGTCAGGCTTGTATTTGACTAGATTAGGCACATAACTCCAATCATCCTGAGGGACAATAGTACTAACGCCTTTGATGTTTTCTATTACTTGCTTCCTCTGCTCATAGGTAAGATAAGGCAAACGTTTATGAGTAGCAATAGCCCTATCCGTGAATAAACCAATCATCACATCGCCATATTTGGCTCCCTGATTGATAATATTAATCAAACCAGGATGCATGATATCACCTATCATGCCTAAATACACCTTTTTTTTCATTTTATATTGATTCTATACAATTTCAAAACATGTTGACACATTAATAATGGGAAGGGAACATTAGTAATAATTGAACCTTATTTGCAAAACATTCTATCGATGATACCTTGCTACCAATATATTGTATTTCACCTTTATACATTATGACTTATTAGAATCCCACCATAATTCTTCGGTTAATCCCCCCGGGATTAACCGAAAATGGGGGATGTTTTATGAGGATGAGATCCCTCCATGTTGGTCGGGATGACAGGGGGAGAAGAGGCTCGAAAATGCGATTGGATATCGAATTTTGTCACGACGCAGCAGAGGGAAAGTAAACTTTTCTCTGCATTTACTGCTCCAAAATTTGACTGATAGTCGAATTTCCTCACGACTCAGCAAAGAAAATGCAAGCATTTATTTGCATTCGTTGCTCGAAAATTTGGAAGTTTGAGAAAAAATGTGTATCTTTGCAGATAGTATTTTGAAATAATACTATTAACTTTTATAAATAATAAACTATTTCCTAATTATATTATGGTATGATAAAACCATCAGATTATTCTAAGTTAGATGCTTTATATATAGATTATGGCTTCAAGCCTGTTCAAATTGAAGGGGTGAAGTTATATGAGTATAAGCATGGACGTTACTTCGGTGTTGATATAATAGACGATGGCAGTGATAACGTACGCAAGATTCAGAATATGTACGCTAGCCAGAACTTTTCTACAGCCAGAAAACAATATGAAGATATTGATTCTGCCGAGGAAGATCTTTATTTGGGTTTTTTTCAGATTGAAAACAGACGAAAAGATGGTTTAAATAAGTATAATACATTTAAGGAAAGCCAATTAAAAGGTCTTTCTGAGGGAGCAGAGTATCGCTATGTCGATTGTAAATATAATATTCTGCACTTTGATAATGATAACGCTATTTGTCAAATGGGCGAATTAAGATCGGATAATGTGATTAATACTATAGGTAATGGTATTTTGAATGCAATATCTGAAAAAACTCCAATGCTTACTATTATAGAGGCTGCAGCTGGATTTGGAAAGACCTGTACCGCATACGAACTTGTAAAAACAATATGTGAGTCTAATGGTTTTGAAGGTGTTGTTCCTCTATATATAGAACTATCAAGGAATCGTGAAGCACGTATTTTTAAGCACATTCTTCAGAACGAGATAGAACGCCAATTCCAGAATGCTATAACATCAAAGGTTGTTGAACGTCAAATCCAACGAGGTAAAGTTCTTGTCCTGATTGATGGCTTTGATGAATTGTTATCCAAAGAAGTAACATCCGAAAAAGAACAGCAACGAGATGTCGAAAGTATGTTGACTACTATTTTTAACCTCCTTCGGGATAAAGCGCAAATTGTTATAACTTCTCGTAAGACTGTTATGCTAAATGGTGATAGCTTCCAGAATGCTCTTTTGAGACGTAAGACTCCATTTAATGTTCTAAGAATTACTCTAGCAGAGCCAGATATTAATGATTGGCTTGATTATAATCAACGCAAGGTGTTAATTTCTGCAGGCGTGTCTCTTGAGAATATTGCTAATCCTGCAGTTCTCTCTTATTTAAGGAGTATGCCGATTAATGAATTGAAAAAAATAACGGCGGAATCGAATATTGCAAAGATTTATATGGAGTTTCTTTGCAGAAGAGAACGTGTAAGGCAGAATATTGATATGCAATATGAAGTGCAACTTCGCATTTTCCTGAAATTAACACGCATGATGTGTGAACTTGATATTAATGCAGGAGAGCGCTCTTTTATTAAATCATTAATTCAGGAATATAATACAGAATTGTTTGATGATTATATTAATAATGTGCGTGATGATACAAGGTTTACTCAAGAAGAACTTGCAGACACGCTAACAAATCATGCACTTCTTGACAGACGTGATAGTGAAAATATTGGTTTTATTAACGATTTCGTATTTGGAACATTAATTGGGATGAACTTAGAAAAAGGGAAATTCCAACTTCACCATAATAATCCAGAGGATGTTCTGTCACAAACTTTTGCCTCGATTGCCTTGGAAGCTTATAAAGAACAACCGAAAATAAACAGAAAACAGTTGTGGAATGTGTTACATGAGATCCCTTTCCCATATGATTCTTCGTTTGAATTTATTAAAGATTATTTTCTTATGGGAGAAATAAAAGAGGAGTTTTTCTCTGATTTTATTATCGATGATCTTAAGATTAAAAATCTTCATTTTGTAAATCCGGCTTCATTTGAGAATGGTATTTTTACTAATTGTACATTTACCAATTGTAGCTTTGATATCCATTGTTTTACAAAGACGAGTTTTACTAACTGTGGTTTTTATGATTGTGTATGGGTGTCTGAGACTCACCAAGAGGGTGTAGAAAATGTTATGATGGCAGGATGTGAAGCAAACAATGATTTTTATACTTGTTTACTTGAAGTGGATGAGAGTAAGGATACAGAGCTTATTGATCAAGTTAATTATGAGGAGTTGATTCTGTCCTTATTTGTTCGAGATAAAATTACAGGAATGAAACGACTTCAAGTTATCAAAGAAGAATTAAATCAATATCCATCTAAGGAGATTGATTCTGCTATTAGTAAAATGAAAAGGAATGGGTATGTAAATATAAGCGGTGGTAACTGTTTCATTAGGAAAGAGGGTATCAGTAGTTATAGAAAAAAATATCAGAAATAAAGTATGTCTGTAATTCTGTATAATGCAGTTAATCCCGGTTTGAGAACTATTGAAAGGGATCTTTATGAACAGATATGTGATGAGGTGTCTCGTTTTGGGATACTTTGTCGAGTGTTTAGTAGGGTTAAATCGGAAAAATCCTTGATGGAAAAGATTGAAAGAAAGGGTTTGGGTTATTATAACCAAAACAAAAAAATGCAAGATCTTTTTGGAATTAGGATTGTTGCTTATTTTTATGAAGATCTGGATTTTATAGAAATTCTTCTTTCAAAGTGTTTTAAAGAGGTGAATAGAAATGTTGATAATGGAGGATTGACAGAATTTAAACCTTTACCCCGCAATATAGTATTTAGTCTGCCGGATAAGGATGCAAGGACTTTAGAAGAGATAAAGTCAACTTATGGTGATTATTTTCAATATATTGACAGTACTTTTGAGGTCCAGTTGCGGAGTGTTTTATCGGAAGGATGGCATGAGGTGGATCATGTTTTGCGATATAAATGTCATGAAGAATGGGAAGGAATACCAGAATATGACAGGATGTTAAATGGAATATATGCTACATTGGAAACAAGTGATAAGGCTTTAAAGGCATTATTCGATGATGTTGCGTATAGGCATTATAAAAAACATAATATTACTGGTATGTTGAGAACAAAGTTCCGACTAGACTTTTTACCATCAGAATTATCGGTAGGTTTAAATAATATATTATCCGAGAATAATTCAGTATGGAAGAAAATTATGAAAATTGACAGGAAGGAATTTCTGGATATATTATCTGGATCTCATATTCATCTTCCTGTAACATTTGACAACTTAGTTTTTATTATTAATCGGATGTTTTTGAATAATAATGATATTAGATTGCTGGAACCACTAAATGTTAAGTCGGACTTGGATGAAATAAAATTTGATAATACGGACTAGGTCCGTCCCTGGTCTGCCATACCCTCTGCGCAAGAATTCTCTCTCTCTCTTGCTGACTGTATGAGAATCAAAACTGCCATCAAGATCACGAGGTGTGCCAAAGGGCAAGTAGTTATAAAAAGGTATTGTTTTCATGAAGAATATTTATCAGTTGGCATTGAGATGCGAAAGCATTTTAGATAAAAAGATAGAAACAGATAAGAATCTGATTCCATTTGGATTTTTTTTCACAGATTACACTGTAAAAGGGGCTGTTGATGAGTATCTGAGTGCTATAGATGAATTACAAGAATAGAGAGATATGTCTGAATGAAATGGGAGCAGTTTGGGCAACTCGCATTAAATGATGTTTGCGAAGCTATTTATAATAATCATATTTTTCCGAAAGAAATGAATTTAACCAATACTAGAATCTTACTTTCTAACTATCCTAAGTTTCAACAACAGGTGCCTTTTCAGAAGGGCGGGAGTGATGAGACCTTAGAGATCTTATACGGATATGATATCAAAGTGGATAACCATCAGGTTACATTGCAAATCATAAATGATCTGATTACCGCCATTTTGGCATATGATCATGTATATATTTTGGGTAATAATATTTGGGATGTACTTTCTGTGTTTGGTTCGATGAATCTTGAAAAGTTGTTAACAGGCAATATCCTGCACTTCATCCCAGATAATGAGCTTAGCCCAGTTATGATGAAGATGTCAGATGGCATATGGAGACCTGATTTCTTTGGGTACCCGAATGGGGTCGGGGATGGAAAAGGTGGTTCTGTATTTCGGGCTGTTCAAGAGGAATGGGGAAAAATAGAAACGACTTTTTTCGAGAAGGGAATTAAAGGGAAAGAAGCCCAAGCTTTCTTGTATTTGATTGATGAGCATAAAAAAGTTCTTAACCAGAAGCAAATAGCTGAGCTGGCGCGTAAAGAAACATATAATGACTTGAAGAACGAGCTTTTTGTTACAGAAAATAGTATTTTGAGAACAAATAAGCTTGGTCTGACAGAATTTCATCAGTTGAATATTCTAAGGCTACATGAACTAAATACAGTCGCCATTTCCGCAGGATTACTCGGAGCAGATGCCTTAAAGATTGATGGCAAAATCAGTGACTTGATGAAGCAGAAGTGCGCTTCGGCTTTTTCAGAGAAATTGAAAGATGGCGTAGAAGGTATTCAGTCCGTGTTGCGAAAAAAAGGATTCCCCGATTTAGGACAGTTGTTCTATAGTGACGTAATAGATCTTGATGATATTCTTAAGTTGCGTGATAGCCTACCGGGAAAGATATTCAGATATTGGGCAATGAAAGATGCCTATGATGAGGTTGAGATGCAGAAGGATATTATGAACTCTGTGCATACTGTCCTTGGAACGAAAATGTCTGGTGCTATCAGGTTTATTACTTGTAATGCTATTGGGATTATTAGTACAGTTTCAGGGATTGCAGCTTCTGCTTTTGACAGTTTTATCCTTAATAAGGTAGTTCAAGGAT
>JAEEGK010001764.1_pt1 | contig 54081 bp, 45 predicted proteins | sample 8958771 | NCBI WGS metagenome assembly JAEEGK01 (sample SAMN16246547, study PRJNA631951) | gut metagenome | biome: gut microbiome; feature: rumen; material: SC-attached | host: Bos | place: Iran: Karaj | collected 2018-10 | reverse complement strand
AGAGCACCCCCGGACGGGATCCAAGAGAGAAGTAGCCAAACCCATATTTGCATATAACTTGCACGAATTATCATGCTATGGTATATAGCAATTTACAATGATTGCTTCTCCAAATAGCGTGATGACTGTTTTCAATTATTGGATGGCTTGTTTTAATTATTTAACTTTGTTTTATGAAAGATAAGGCACTATCGTAATAGAATTCATCTTCTTCATGTTGTTTTCTTGAGCGAGGTTTTTTAATAGATAGAATCATCACTATGGCCAGTTTTGAATATAACCCTATTGCAAGCTATATTTCTCTTCGTTTTAAATGTCCGACATGTTCAACTGACAATGAAACCGATGCAATGGGTGTACCCTCTCCCGATTTTACTGCAGAAACAAGTCATGACAGTACTAATTCCGAAGAGTATTTTCATTATTGCCCTGAATGCGGAGAAGAGTTTCGCATTGATCTATATACTAGTTTCTATGATGGGTACGGGGAGATAAACATAGATAATGATGTGAACTTGTTCGTTGAAGAAGAATTTGAAGAGGAGGATTATGATTATACACCAGACGTAAATGAATACCTCGCTCAAACAAAAAATGCCCTGGAAGAGATAGGTTCTCTAAGTCAAGAGAATCAAGACATACTGTTAAGAGTTCTTTATGCTAATGCCATTAGTTGTATGGAAGGGTACTTATACAGTAGATTGTTAAGTTGGGTTCTTTCGTCTGACAAAAATAAGAGATTTTTTGTCGAACATTTTTATGATTCTCAACAGCAAAAAATTGCTCTTTCAGAATGCTATAAAGTGATTGATGGCATTGACTCTAGAATTAAAAATTTATTAAAAGATGTCATCTGGCACAACCTTGACAGGGTTAGCAAAATCTACAAAAGTGTAGGAGTTGACATCGGAGAAATAGAGGACCTCTTAAAGTGTGTGGACATCAGGCATGACATTGTTCACCGCAATGGTAAAGATAAGGAAGGGAATTTACATAAGATAACGAGAGACAACGTTGATGAATTAATAATTCAAGTCTCGAATTTCATTGATAGTATTGAACAACAATTCCTCAAGATGAGCTAACTCTTTATTGGAGGCAGCAGGCGGACCTCATCATTGTAAAGTAATTGCTTGAATTGAGGAGAAAGAGAGCAATATCGCGGATGTGATTATTCCTCGAGAGATGGCGAAGGTTTTCTTGATTTGACCAACCAGATCCGGTTATAAACGAATTCGTGCTTACTGCGGTAACGTGTGATCTAGTCGCTCAAGAAAGCCCACATTGAAGAAGTCAGGGAACATATCTGATTGGAAGTGGACATGTGCCAGTAAGCGCAAAAAGCCATATCCCACAGCATCTGTTCTATATGGGATAGGATTATATCTTTTCTTAAGCTGTCGATCAAACTCACTTAGTTCTTCTGGAAGTTTAATACTTGTTTCGACACACAGATTCTCAGATAGGTTTGCTTCAAAAAGCAGCTGCTCAATATCGACGTCATCGCATGGGTATGCAACCTGAAGGTTTACCTTTGATTCTTTCACCAGGTTATATATCAATTCATATAATTGCTGGCTCTGAAAAAATGAGCATATTTCGCATAAAGTGACTAACAATAGCGATGATTCATCTTGATAATGATCGCTTTTGTTGTGAAGACTTTTTGCCAATTCTATCCTGTTTCCATATAGTTCTGGGAGCATTCCTTGTTGATGATAACGTAAGATGATATTCTCTATAACCCGAATCATATAGTCGAACAAGAATTGAACGTCGTCATCATTCTCTTTATGACATACAACGAAATGGAAAAGGAGCAGTAGAGGGATACTTTGAGTGTCAAGCATAACAGAATCAAAGCCGCTGTTATGTTCAAGGAGCTGTTTTATTTGTTCTCTTTGGATTTGATAGTTATTATGACGCTTCTCTTTGTCGTGAACGAAAGCGTTCATGGCCTCATATAAATAGATGAGGCTTGCTAAATAATCAAAACACCTTAAAGGATAACAGACTCTTTCACCTCCCACATTGGTGATATCGTAAAGTCCCTTTGCTTGCATCGCAATTGGCAGAGTCCGTTCATAATAGTCTTGGTAAATTCTGAACTGGAGAAACAATAAGCCATTGAATCGCTCGATTATAGTTTTTTTACCTTCAAACTTGTTCTTGAGAATCCATGCCCAGGTTTTCAAAATCGCCATATCAGAGCATACTTTGGCCGGATAGAGATTCTCTTCGTTTTTGGCAAAACTGTAGATAACAGCGGTTATCAGCTTAACGCTAGAGAAAGTATTACTTATCTCTCGCGCCTTATGAATCGAAGGGTTGGAGAATTTGCTTAATTGCTTATCTAAGAGAAGGCTAAGATCTTCAAACTCGCTTGAACGAACTTCCAGCAAAACAAGGGTTTTCTTGAATAATTTATAGCTTTCCTCGTCCGTAAACAGACATTCACTAAATAAATAATCAGAAAACAAGGACGTTAACTTATTAATGTCCCACCGTTCAAAATTGTTCTCAGGGAACTCTCTCTTAATAAAGCCATCATAAGTTGGACGAGTATTCTCCATTAACAGCCCATTGTGGACAAAAACGATACGCAAAGGCAACGAGTCAAACTCAGGAATAGAAGAATCGTTATATGCAGTATCTTTCGCCGCAAGAATTGAGTCTCGAAAGCCATCTTTCTCGAAAAACGTCCTGTCGTTAATATCCTTTGCCGCATTCCCCTTCAACTCGAAATAGAAACGGGACATAACACCAGCACTATCTTTTCCAACAGCTATTACGTCTTTACCATATTGAGACTGACCTCTTGAATTCTTTGGCGTACTTACGATACGAAACCCCATGCATTCAAGTAGCAGGGGGAAAATATAATCTAGTTCATTTGTCTCATTAAGAGACTCCAAGTATTCCCGGACTATAATATTTCGCATGGTTCTGTGACCTTAGACCAGTCAGACATTACTTTTTGTTCAAAAGTGAGATTCTCCATCAAACTGTTCGAGTGATACATCATTGGAAAATAACCATGGGTGCTTAATCGAGCCAACCGTCTTGTATGACCGTTATCGTCTCTAAAACCACCACCTCTGGCCAGCAGTACCTTAGGGAATATATCTATAAATGAGGGGCCTCGTTTCGCTTCCGCTTCATCTATGGATGACTGCATATACGCCGATTCGGCTTTTCGGCATTCGTTATATACATCATATTGTGTTGAAAATGCGTGTAGTTCTTTGCATCTCCCCTTTGCATCAAACATTGAATCAATTTTAGCCAAAACCCGTCTAAAGAGATTCGCCTCATCATTCTTCACGTCCTCAACAACACTCATTTTCCCTTTGATAACGCCCAAATAGTTCTCTGCATATGGTGTTAGTGAACATAATAATGTATCTCTAACCAACTTAGACTTAGAGCCAAATAAACGTAACGCGGATTCCACACGAGATTCCGGGTTAATCATATCCTGGACTATTGATATTGCGAACCTCGCTTGAAACTCCTCAGAAAGCTCTAGTGGATCAAACGAAGAATGTCCCAAGTCGAGGTTATCCCAAACCACCCTGCCTGCGAACCGAATCTTTCCCAAATCATCCGTGATCATCTCGACCGTGGCATTTGTTATCATCTCGGAGTCTCGCTGATACATCTTTCTCAAAAGAACTTCTAGGTTCTTTGGAGCATAATAATCCACTTTTTCAGCAATGAGCCTGACAAATGACATAAAGGAATTAGGGTCAAAAAGCGTTTCGGTAGCATAGTGATTATCAAGAACCTTTATGTCGTCAATAGAGAGTTCTCCTTTTGTCACTGATGATATCAAAGCCTCTTTTATGGCCCCGAGATCCGGTGCTTGCTCATATAGTTGTTCAAGAATACTCTTTAAGCCTTCATTCATAATGGGCACAACATCTTTTTCCCTTTATATAGCATTGAATAACAACGGATTACGGACATAAAACAGATGATTTACATATCTTGTTTAGCCCAAATTTTAGCCCTTTCCTCCTTTCATCTCATTGAGGCCGATTGCTAAGGCTTTATTAAGGATCGCCTGCTGTTCACGATATCTATCGCCTATTCTATACTTCCTAGCGCTGGTCTCTCCGATATAGTTTAATACTCCCGACGATACTAATTTCTCAACAAACACTCGAACTTGTTTCTTTGACAAATGGCCAGCAAATAATGCAACGAAGTCTGTCATTTTCGCGTATTCATTCTTTTCCAGAAATGGTATCATGACGGATAGGACCTGTTGCTCATTCCAATCTGTTATTTTCGAGTATTCTGCAAGCTGCCCAGATAGTTCGTAATACTCTTTCCCTAAAATATAAAACGTCCCACTGGTTTTACCTCGTTGCTCAATATAACCCTCTTTTAATAAACGAGATACTATCTTCTTATCTAATTCTTTTTTGGGCTTTCCGATGCGAATCGAATTTAGGGTTGTCACATCATATACAGTTAGTTTTTGATCATTGGGGAGCCCGTCCTGAATACCTTTTATGAACTGTGAAAAAGCCATGTCCTCAATTTGTGCTGAGAGAATCAACGTAACACAAAAGTCATCCGTCTGGCTATAATCCGGGGTTGGCTTCCCTTCGGAAAGAGTATTTAAGAATATCTGATCAACACCTTGGCCAGAACGCTCGACAAGACCCGTCTTTGATAAAACGTCGGCGAGTAAACGGTTTCTGGGTGTGCTTGGCACATAAATGATATTGTCTATTGTTACTCCATATGGCAGTCCTCCACTATTAGTTATAACCATTTTGGTGGGATACTGCTTGATTACAGTTTCACTTTGTATATGGTAATCACGGTGTGCTATTGCATTGTTCACCGCTTCTCGAATAACATCTTCATTAAACAATGGGATATCATAATCTTTATACAAGCCATTTCTGATTGGCACCGATCCATTTCTGTCATTAATCCGCGCCCATAGGATATCTGCCATTAAAAAGAATGGCTGACAAAAGTATGAGCGGCTATCAAAGTGTATATTTGCCTCGCTTGACCTATATTCTAAAGAAACCCGGGCCTGTGGGAAGTGTTCTTTAAGTATATCTTCTTTACCCAATAGAATAACCGCGGCATTTGTTACTCTATCCCCAACAATCAGAGATAAATCTGATAACGCCTGTTCATCAGACAAGGAAAGGAAAGAAGGATTTTTCTGTTTCTTAGCATATTTTTCCTTTAATACCTCGATTGCATTTTTGTCCAGGTCCTCGAAAGAAACACCATCACAGAATTGTTGGGAAAAATCAGGCTCTTGCTCTTGAAGTATACTACGATACATCTCGTCAGACATAGGAAGCAATTCTTCTCCAACCCTCATCAAAGCAACATCTTCAAATTTAAACACTCTACCTAAAGGCCTAGATGGAACGTTTATAACAAGAACACGTTTTTCTCCTTCATATAACTCATAAATATCCGTACGTATACCGGAGTCTTTATAAATGTTTGCCTCAAGGTCACCAATTGCATTGATAGACTGTTGTGTACCGATTACTTTATGAGGATACGCATCATGCATTCCTATAACAAGGTCGCCCCCTTTTTCATTGCATAACGCAGTCACATATCCAAGGATACACTTTCTCCTTTCTTTAGGGACTGCTTTTGTCCCTCCATTATAAGAGATGTTTCCTCCTTCACCTTTTTTAAATTCCACATGGTCTTCAGATTCGCGAAGAACCTTGAATTCGTCTAGTGTTCGTCTCATTATACTAACAACTTTTGCCTTTAATCGCCTACCAAAACTTAATCTAGGCTCAGTAATTTGCCGTTTTTAACTAGTGAAGAGTTATTATTTATCAAAATCTTCTGCCCTTTGAAAGGGCAAAACAAAGTTAATAATAATCTATTTATTGACAAGGGTTCATCATCTCTTTTTCTGAACAATCACACTGGGACTACTCTAATAATCCATCAAACTTCGTCATCGAGCTCGCCTTGATGGAATCCACGATGTCGATGTAGGGCTTCATGGCCTTGTAGTCAGAGTGGCCGGTCCACTTCATCACGATGTTGGGAGTGATGCCGAGGGAGAGGGCATTGACGATGAAGGTGCGGCGGCCGGTGTGGGTGCCGACCAGTTCCCACTTGGGTTGGATCTTGTCGGTTCGGACGTTGCCCTTGTAGGTGGTGACGCGGATCTCTTCATTGATGCCGGCGAGACGGCAAAGTTCCTTGATGTCGCGGTTCATCGCCTGATTGGTGTAGTTCGGCAGGGCCTTGTTGTCCTTGAAGGGGGTGTCCTTGTATTTCTCCAGGATGGCCTTGGTGACTTTGTTCAGTTCGATGGAGAGGCTATCTGCCGTCTTCTGGGTCGTGATCTCTATATGGTCACCCTTGACATCGCTGCGGCGGAGGTTGTTGACGTCAGAGTGGCGGAGTCCGGAGAAGCAGCAGAAGAGGAAGACATCCCGGATGGGATCCAGGTAGGCCTGGGATTCAGAGAATTCAAGCTCCCGGACGCGGGCGATCTCCTCCTTGGTGAGATAGATGACTTTCTTTTGCGTCATCTTCAGGGTTGGGCGGAATTTCTTATAGTCCAGGTTGGTGTTGTAGCCCCGGTCGGTCGCCCAGTTCAGGAACCAGCGGAGGTAGCCCAGCTTCTTCTCGATGGTGGAGTTCTTCAGGCCAACCAGATCCTCCTGGTCATAATCCTTTCTTTCTCCCTTCTTTTTCCGGGGAGTGCGAAGCTTCTTGCTGTCGCGCATGTACGCGACGAACTCCGTCAGCGTCGCCTCCGTCAGGTCGGAGAACTTGATGTTCTTCTTGAAGGTGGTCAGATCGACGCGCATCGCCTCCATCTTCTCGAAGGTGGCTTCCGTCCAGGCGTTCTTATCGCCGCATTCCTTCAGGAACATATCATAGATCTTGAAGAAGTCCTGCTCCTTTGGCTTGCGCTCTTTCTTCGGTTCCGGAGCGGGCCGCTGAGGAACAGTACCGTTAAGCCGCTCCTCGAATTTCTTCTGAAGCTGCGAGGGTGTTGGGATCTGTTCGATAGCCTCGTAGAACTTGAAGGTCGAGTCCATCTGATCCTTGATGTTCCGAAGCTCGTTGTTGATGGACAGGGCGGTCTCTCCCTTTGGGCCCTTGTAACCGGACTTGACCAGTTGGGCCTCATCGTCCCAGGCTTTCTGGTCAACGAGCTGGCATCCGGTCTTCAGGTCCAGACGCTGGCTGTTGAACGTTACACGAAACCGGATCTGATACCGGTTCTTGTCCTTGCCATAGGCAAAGAGACGGAATGCTGCATTACGCTTGATTTTCATTCTTTGACTCCTCCGCTAGTCTAAATCGTATCCCAAAAATATCCCAAAAATGCTCAAAGGCGAGCAACGTCGTTTGCAAAGATACGCAATAGAAAGCATTCCTGCAAGGGTTTGTGAAGGGGTTCGTACTTGGTTTACGATTCTCGTCCTCTCCGCAAAAATCCCTTACAGAGCGTTCTGTGAGGGATTTTTCGTAAATAGCGGCCCAAAAAATGTCCCAAAAATCGTTAATTTGAACTTAAAAAGGTGTTCGCAGGTCGGCACCTTTCGACGAAGGACATGGAGTTCTTGTGAACTATCTCTTCCCTCCCTCTTTGGATTCGTTTACTAATATTTTACCGATAACCTCTGAGGCATAGCGTTCGTCGGTGTGGTGCGCGACTAGGAAGTTATATAGAAGTTTTTGGTCTGCCTTAAGATTACCCGTCCGGATGATGGCTGGTTGGTTGATGCTCATGAGCATAGAAAGACGATCCCCGGTTAAACTCTTAAGGGCACGTTTGATTTCTACCTTGGAGGTATCGTCTCTTGTGAAGATAAAAATATCCTTCTTGGTTAGGTTGTCAATGCTCGCCTGCTGAGAGAAGAATTGCTCAAAGTATTGCCTGTCGTTCTCTCCGAGGGAGTGCCCAAAGATAATGACCTCGTCTGTATTATTCAAGGCAGACACGATGTCCGGAGGGCTGAACGAGTCGTCCATTACCTTTTGTAGGAAATCATATTCGGGTTCCATGGGGGATCCGTCGCGGGTGCCGACGATTATCTTCCCATCTTCGCAGCTTCCGTGCATATAATTGACCGGAACATCTCTAAGGTTATGCTCCCGCATCTGGACGCAGGTGTAATTGAACGTGTAGATGCTTACCGAGTTACCGGCTTCAACACATTTACTGATGGCGAGAAGTAGCTGGAAAGCGATGGACAAATTCTCAGGAATAGGCTTCTCTATGGATTTCAGATACTTGTAGAGCCCCTCCTTGATGAGATCAAGCGCTTTTCGGTCACGCCAGATAGGAGACTTCAGGGCGTCATCTTTGAGATATTCATCCATTGCAGGAATCGGGCGCGCACTGTATAGAAGAACACCTTTGTCAACCAATGATTGAAGGAGATCTATCTTGTCATTGTACCAATGGCATGCAAATCCGTATGAAGTGAAGTCTTTTAGGAAAACCTTTTCCTCTTCAGTGAGGATGTCTTCTCCGTCTTTGAGGTTGTGAAGCCCTTTGTAATAGTTTAATAGTTCATTCTCAAGGTCATACCATTTTACGGCTTCCAGATTGTCCGGCCAGCGCTGATTAAGATGATGGATAAGTGGGGCTGGATAGTCCTTGGGACAGAACTTGGACTCCCAAAAGTCTTTGTAAGACGTTTTGAGACCTAGGTCAAGGTCAAAGCCATTACCGAGAACAAGTACTATTTTTCTTGATTCGGACATTCTATAAACTATTGTAATACTGCTTTATAAGAGCGGTCATCTTGGCCCGACGTGCTTCGAGAAATTCAGCATAGCGGGTATGGTCCATCTCTAGGACATCAAGGGGAATGCAGTTGTCCTCAAGATTTCGGATAAATTCCTCCTCTGTTTTGATGGACTTAAATGAGGTATCTTCCGCACCTCTGATTGCCTCCAGCGCCTCGTTCAGATACACCTTCGGGGCTTTCTTGCCAATCTTAATATTGATGGGCGTATCGAGATAAGCGTAGTTGGCTACCTGGTTGTATTCATGCTTGTCGTAGCCGTTGTCCACCAGGTATTGTTTCGGGAAAATGTGATGGATATCTCCTCCCAGGTTTACGAGTTCGCCGACTGGGATATGGGAAAGAAGGGAGTCTTTCTTGAAGAAATTCTGCGCCGCAAGGAAGACTTGATACGTGGGGTTGATGGAGGACACGAAGGTCAGATTCTGGCTTAGTTGGATGTTCCAGAAGTTGTCCGACAGGGTGGCATCCTCAATGGCCTTGAGCGTCGCCTTAACGCCGTTTTCTCCAATGGCACGGATGTCCTTTGCAAAGGATGATTCCGGTGAGGCGCTATACCGTCCGGTAAGGACGGAAAGAACGTACCATCGTTGTACAAGGCTCTTGATTTCATCAACAGGGGTTTCTTTGGATTCCTGCAAGATTAGATAGACAGCATAAGCAAAGTCTATGGCCATCACGGAGTTCACCAATTTCTTGGACGTGAAACCGGCGGTGCGGATAGCCAGCATAAACTGGGTGAAGTTGTAGCCATTGATGACGTTGTTTACTCCGGCCTCTAGATCTTGATAGGTGGTTTCAACAATCTCCTCTTTGAACTCACGGGTCTCGAAATCACGACCGGAGAGCATCGCCACGAGGTCGGCAAGCTTTGCCCTCTTACAACGATGCATAAAGGCCACTCGGAGTACGTCATCGCACTCGGGGTCATAGACAGTTTCCTTGTCGTCTTTGAGCCATTCCAGTTTGCCTAGATATCCGGAGTTGGCAAAGGCCAGGTCCTTCTCTTTGATTTTGTTGTAGAAGGTGCCATCTTTGCAGAGATGGGCGAAATAGTCGATGACCTTGCGGAGCGTATTGCCACCATGAATCTCGTCTGCCGCAATCTTGGACATAACGAAGTCACCCTGACTGAGGGCGGTCCCCTTTGAGTTGATACGAATAAAGATATCAGTAACGATATCAATATCTAGGGATGCGTCAAGTTCAATAACACCAATATTACAGTGTTGTAAATTGCGAAGACTCTCAATTACCCGATTCAATTCCTTTCCGTCCATTTCTGGGTTATCAGCAACATATTGCGGAACGAAATCATAGGTTGAGAAATTTATGTCGAATACCTCCGCTATATCAGGTATCCAGCGTTTACTCTTGAGGTGTGCTGGCGTCTGTACGGCGAACAACTCTGCATCAGGGTTTCCCGAGATGGCCGCAAAAGGGTCAAAGGCAATCTTGACACGACCTTCGCTATAATCATCAAACACGATGGTCTTTCCTGCGATGGCTGTCATAAGCGCCGTAATGCGCTGCTGGCCATCGATGAGGACTTTCTTACCCTCTGACAAAGAACCATTCTTGAGTTTGACAGAAGGATTCTTCCAAATGATAATGTAACCGGTGGGATACCCTTTATAAAGAGAGTCCATCAGGTCTCGTACCTGGGAGCGACGCCAAACAAAGGGTCTCTGAATCTCAGGAATTGCAATATCGTTGGCCTCAATCAGCCCAAGTATCTGGCTAATGGCCAATGGGTAGTTATTATATTTCTGTTTGTCCATATCAATAATACATCTCAATGTAGGAATACGCCTTGTCAAAGACCTCCTGGTCCTTAATCTGATACTTAATCCAGAGGATTGCACGGAGCTTCTTCTTGATCTCACGGCGGGCGGTAACGCTCTGGAAAGCATCATTAAACTGACGGACGATCTTGACCACCTCGTTGTCAATATCGTTCACCACTTGTTCGACAATGATGGGCGTTTCGTCGGTTTTGATGCTCTCGAATAGTTCCGTCAGAGCTGCACGTGCTTTTGCTCGCTTGTCCTCGGGCTGATCAATCTTTTTCTCCTCCTCCAGGACATCCTTAGCAAGTTGGAGCAGTTGCTTCAGGAAATCGATACTGGAAATAAGGCTCTGTTCCATCTTCTGGCGAAGCTCATCCAGTTTTTCCGCAAATTTCTTGTAGTTGGGGTCGCCTTTGTGAGTGCCGAGACGAAGCCTGAGAATCTTTTCAACCTCGACAATTTTCTTCTCTCGGTTCTTCTCGTCCTGGAGAACAGAATCAATGATATCGGCATCAACCACAAGGTCTTCCAGCGGAGTCCCAATATCAATCGTATCGATATTCCGGTGGATTATCTCAATGGTCTTAGCACCAAGGAGCGTCCAGATAAGCGATCCTCCTGTTGAAACGGGACGTACGCTCTGATAAACCTGGGCCATCCAAGTATAATCCTCTTGCCATTGAGCGAGGAAGGCATCCGGGCTGACGATTTCCCATGCTTTTGCAAGGCGAGCGAACTTCCTGGCGAAATTCGTCTTTACTCCTTCGTCTTTCAGACATTGCTGCGCAGCAGAAAGGCCTTCCCAGCCTCCGACAGTACGATCCACACCCGGGAAGAATTCCAGGCATTCCTGCATATAGACAGGAATGAGAGCCTTGATCTCATCAATATTCTTGATAACCGTTTTAACAGTCTCCTCGTCGAAAGCAAGTGATTTGGCAACATCGTCGAAAACGCCGACAAAGTCCACTACAAGACCGCATTTTTTGTTCTCGTTGTAAGTGCGGTTGGTACGACAGATAGCCTGCAGCAGCGTATGATTCTTCATCGGTTTGTCCAGATACATACACTGGAGAATCGGAGCATCAAAACCAGTGAGAAGCTTACTGGTAACAATGACAAACTTCAGCGGGGATAACGGGTCACGGAATTGGTCAAGCAGCTTCTTTTCTTCATCCCGGGTGCGACGATAAGCCTTGTAGTCATCCGCCTTATCACCGCCGGTATGCATCACGATGGTCGTCTGGTCATCCGTGCCGAGGAGTGCGTCAATTGCTTTTTTGTATTTCACGCAGCAGGCTCGGTTATAGACCACAACCTGAGCCTTCATGCCCGTAGGCTCAATATATTCCCGGAAGTGATTGACAATGTACTTACAGACCTCATTGATTCGATCCTCTGCCGTAAAGAATGCTTCAACGCTTGTACGACGAACAAGTTCTTCCCGATCAGTCTCGTTGATCTGATCCGTCAGTGCATCAAACTCTTCTTGCAGCTTTGCCTCATCCAGGTGCATGTTGACAGGAACGGTGCTGAAGTTCAACTCCAATGTAGCACCATCCGCCACAGAGTTCTGGAAGGTATATTTGGAAATGTAACCGTACTTATCTTCTTCCGCCCCGAAGGCCGCAAATGTATTGTGATCATTCCGGTTGATTGGAGTTCCTGTCAATCCGAAGAAGAAAGCGTTGGGCAAGGCGGTGCGCATCTTCTGGCCAAGGTCACCTTCCTGAGTGCGGTGCGCCTCATCCATAAGCAGGATAATGTTGTCGCGAGTATCAATGACCTCGCCATTATCCAGATCTCCAAACTTGAAGATGGTTGTGATCAGAATCTTTCTCTGACTTATCTTGGTCTCAAGCTCCTGCTTTGAGGTGATGTTTTCGACATTAGGAATCTCAGCGCGGGTGAAATCGCCCGTAATCTGGTCTTCCAGGTCAATACGGTCATCAACAATGACCACAGTTGGAGCTTTGAGTTCGTTTTGGAGGCGAAGCTTTTGCGCGGCAAATACCATCAGCCAAGATTTGCCAGAGCCTTGGAAATGCCAGATCAAACCTTTCCTCGGACCTTTGCCCGCACGATAGGTGGTAAGAACACGTTGGACAATTGCTTCTCCACCCAGATACTGCTGATAGCGAGCTACCACTTTAATCTTCCGTCCGCTAGTAGTCCCTGAAAAGACTGTATAGAAGCGGTAAATGTCGAGCAAGACGGATGGCCGGATAAGCACACCATAGTTATGGGCGACAGCCTTGAGGTCTCCCTTTTTGCGCTCCTCGTCTGCATACCAGGGCCCCCACTTTTCTATCGGAGCACCAACACCGGCATACTGTATCTCGCGTCCCTCACTAGAGAAGGAAAGGATATTCGGGACAAACATCTCCGGAATACTCTTCTGGTAATGGATAATGTCCATCGCTCCATCACCCCAGGTAACTTGCGGGCGTACCGGAGATTTAGCTTCTCCGATCAGCATCGGAATACCGTTGATGATATACACCAGATCCAGGCGCTTTCCTCCTTCCTTGCTCTGGCGCGGGAACTCCCATTGGTTGGTGACAACACACTTGTTCTCGGATGCTTTATTGCTGAAGAACCGAATATTGAGATTGTCTCCATCTTTCCCAAAAGGATAGGAGTTCTCTTCAAAAAGCAGTTTCCGGAACCGATCGTTGGCGGATACCAGTTCATCTGAATTACTGCCAATTGAAACCGCAGCACGAAGCTTATAGATAACTTGTTCAGCCTGGTCTACAGTGATGGGATTCAACTGTAGAAGAGCCTGCAGGAGCCATTCTCCTACAAGGATCTCATCATACTGGCGAGGTATGTTCTGAGGCTCGACATAGGTCCAACCGTTATTCTCTGCCACATTGATGAGCATCTGCTCTACGGTGTTGTTTTCGTTGAAATATGCCATAGTGTTTCGTGTTATCTAATTCAAATATTTTGATTTATCGGCTTGTTGAACAACGGAAACAAACGACCGTTGCTCATCTATTGGAGGGAGAATTACCGGAATACAAACAAGGCTTTTCTGAGTCAACTTCTGCCGAGTTGTTCCAGTCACATATGGAGTCAAATCGCAAATGGTCAAATAATAATGAAGGAAAGTGATATTACAACTATCATTAGGCTTTACCAGATGAGCATGGTTGTTTACCCATGCTTTTCCAGTAATAATATAGGAACTCTCTTCCCCCTCTTTATAGTTGCCGCAATCTTCTGCAATGCAAAGAAGCGTGTCATCCGTCAAATATGAATTGATCATATCCACTTGACCTGTCGCTCCATAATAAGGGTACAACTTTCCAGTTTTCATGGATTGGCGCTCGGCATCGTTAATGGGTCTTCGTTTATCATCCATTAACTCTACGACATCGCCAAGTTTATGCGAACGCCCATACTTTGCAAACTGTTCGATAAATCGGGATTTCACCATTTCATCGGTGGCTAATAGAAGTGCATGATAACTCTCTTTGAGCTTTAGGGCTGACCACAGTTTGTTGGCAAGAGACTCTTGCTCCTCATAATCTGAGAGGTTGAACTCATAGTCTTTCAAATGTTCCCATTTGACGCGAGGAGATAAAGAGCCCGCAGAACCCTGTATTGCATAATCGAAGAATCGTTCATTCTGAATGATAAACGGAAGAAGCCGAGGGGAAATCTTTCCAGGAATCGCCTCAATCACTGTAATATCTCCAGAGCAAATTCCATCGAATGGTGCAATAACGGCCTTTTTCAAATAGACACGACGGCGACCGAGTAAGACTTGGTCTTTACGGAACATCTTAGAGAAAGTATTGTCGGTATCAGAATCCCACGAGGAAAGCGTAATTTCCCCAGGAACAAGGTGCTCCAATCCAATGATTGGAACTCCTTGGGTTGAACCTGTCCAAGTTTCCCTCTTCTCGATGGCGACATCCCCTAATTTAACCATTGCCATAGCTATTCGGATAACGTGTCTAACATAGTCTTAAAAGAATCCATTACCGAGCAGTGCAGATCTGACCACTCTGTGATAGAATCAGATAGAGAGAGAACCGATTCCTCAGAGAATTGTTTTGCATAAGCATACAACGAAATGTTTAGATTATAATTTTTCTCTGCCAATTCATTTATGCTTACGAGCCGACAAAACCCGTCTTGTTCAGCTGACTGGTGATAGCAAATTGCAATTTTTGCAATATGTTGATCTGTCAAGAAGCTTTCTCCATTCCGTCTTGTGACATCAGAGATAGCATTGATCATCAATATTCTTTGTTTTCTCTCGACCGGCTTGTTTCGATTGCAAATTATGATGCAAGCCTCCATCGGAGAGTTATAGAACAGATTAGGTCCGAGACCAATTACACAATCAACCAAATCGCTTTGCACCAAAGACTTCCTTATCTCGCTTTCTTCATCCCTGAAGAGGACTCCATGCGGTAAAAGAATCGCACAGCGCCCAGTTTTTTCGTCCATCGAGGCGATGATATGCTGGATGAAGGCATAATCGGCGCGTCCCTGAGGCGGAGTGCCGAACATATTGCGTCCCCAGTAGTCGTGTGCAAAAGCATCCCTATTCCACTGTTTGATGGAATAAGGCGGATTCGCAAGTACAATATCGAACTTCCTCAATCGGCTGCCATCCACAAAAGCAGGATGCGCGAGCGTATCCTCTCGAACAATGGAAAACTCTTCTACACCATTCAGATACAGATTCATCCTGGCGATGGACGCCGTCAAAGCATTGATTTCCTGCCCGAATACCTTTACACCCTGCCAGGGCTGTCCCTTATCACGGAGATAGTTCAAGCACTTGATAAGCATGCCTCCGGAACCACACGTCGGATCGTAGATACTCTCATCTGGCTTAGGCTGGAGGATCTCTGCCATCAGCGTGACAACCGTACGGTTGGTATAGAACTCCTGAGCCGTATTCCCAGCATCATCGGCAAACTTGCCGACCAGATACTCGTAGGCCTGCCCCATTTCATCGGCAGGACAAGATTCAAGCGACAGATCGTATCTGGAGAAATCCTCAATCAACGAGGTAATGATACTATCCGGCATTTTGGACTTATTGGTCCAGCCATCCTTCGGGCCGAAGATACCTTCCAGTCCACCAACGACTCGGCCGTCAACTTCTTCACCGGGGTTAGCCTGTTCGATAGCGATAAAGGCTTCCACGAGTCTCTGACCGACATTCTCGGTAACTTCACGAACATCGTCCCAGTGAGCTCCCTGCGGAATCTTTATTGCAAGGTCCTCGACCTGCATACCGGCATATTCCTCTCCGCCTTCCCGTAAGAAACCGTTATACTGCTCATCATACACATCGCTGATGCGTTTGAAGAATAGCAATGGGAAGATGTATTCCTTGTAACCGGCAGCATCGATCTGACCGCGCAGACGGGTCGCAGCGCCCCATAGGAAAGTCTTCATCTCATCCAGCGAGATAGGCTCTCCAGGGACACGATATCCCGAAACTAAATGCTTTGTTTTTAATGCCATATCTCTAACTGTTTATGATGGAACGGAATTCTGCTTCTGCCTTTTGGACAGCAAGCAATGCATCCTTAAACTCTTGCAGGACTTCGGCATAAGGACGAACCTCTTCCTTGTGGTAATCAATATATCTGTTCGGGGATAGATTCCAATCCTTGGCCTCGATGTCTTTCAGGGTGACCGCCTTGGAATAGTCTTCGAGATTCTCATAGCCCGTGTATAATTCGTACAGGCGATCAACATCCTCCGGAGCAAGAATGTTCTGAGCTCGTCTCGGCGTGAGAATCTTCGATCCATCAACCATCAAAATTCTGGAAGAATGGTCGGCTTTCTTAATCCGACGCAGGACAAGGAAACACGGTGAAAGTCCCGTACCGTAGAACAGCTTATCGCCCAACGTGACAACTGCCTCTATCAGATCTGATTTAATGAGTTTCTCTCGGATGCTCTTTTCGTCATCCCTAAAGAGAACACCCTGGGGCATAACTACCGCCATGCGGCTATTACCTCTGCCCATAGAACCGATCATGTGCTGGATCCATGCGAAGTCTCCGCACGAATCGGAGGGCGTTCCCCAGATATTACGACCGTATTTGTCATTCGACCACTCTGTGGCGCCCCATTTCTTCAAGGAGAATGGCGGATTTGCGATTACGCAATCGAAGGTCGCTAGTTCGCCTCCAGACAGGATCTTAGGATTACGCAGTGTATCTCCCTGCATAATGTTGAAATCAGATGCACCGTGCAGAAATAGATTCATCTTGGCAATAGCGGCGTTGACCACATTCTTTTCCTGTCCGAAAATGCTGCCACAGCAAAGATTGTCGTGATGCATGTGATGGACGGCCTCGATGAGCATACCTCCAGATCCGCAGGCCGGATCATAGACGGTTTCCCCAGGTTGCGGGTCAAGGATACGTACGAGCAATTGGACTACAGGGCGAGGAGTATAGAACTCGCCGGCCTTTGCTTTGCTGTCATCTGCGAAGCGCTTGAGCAGGATCTCATAAGCATCGCCCATCAAGTCTGCCGGATAATCTTTGTTCCCAAGGCGCCTGGTAGATAGATGTTCAATCAAATCGCGGATCTTCCCGTCAGGAAGGCTCTTCTTATCCGTCCACTTTTGCGCTGAAAAAGTAGAGAGGACACCATACAGCGTATCCGGATTTGCAAGCTCAATTTTACGCATGGCCCCAACAATCGCGGCCCCTAGATTCTCTGAACGCTCACGCACGTCGTTCCAGCCGCATCCTTCCGGGATTACGAAACGGTGCTGCTCGGGGAGAGAAGCGTATTCTTTATCACCACCGCTTTCCTCCAGGGCTGCTTCGGTTTCCTCATCGTAAACGTCGCTGATGCGCTTGTAATATAGGATAGGCGTGATATAGTCCTTGAAATTATCCTGCGAGACTGGACCACGCAAGATATTACAGGCCTCGAACAAAAAGTTAAAGAGGTCCGACACGGAGTCTATCGTTTTCGTGTTGGTTTTTAGGGCCATGGGGTTGCTTTCTTGCTAGAAAGCAAAGATAACGATTTTGGCAGGAATTCGTTGTCAGAGTACTATGAAATCTTCGCCCCAGCATGGAGATACCCGAATAAATAGAATGGCGCCTAGGCCCGTCTGCCCGGCGGCCGTTCCTTCACGGGGGCGGCCGTTTTTACATCTGCCTTGAGTCACGTATTCGTTCCCACGAGGATGACCGGCACTTTTGCCGAGGTGGCAAACTGTTCCAATCCGCGCTGTGGTACTTGGTCTGGGTGTTGCAATCCCTCAATGATGACGGCGCGGACGAATTTGCGGTTGACCATGCCCTGGGCTTTGCTGATAATGACACGAAGGTCCGGATTCTTCTGGTCGACAGTGTAGAGTCGGGTGGCTTTGGATTCATTCTGAACCATCCCTTCCAAGGCATCGGCCCGGCCGGTCAGAGAGAAGAAGACGACGTTGGTGTTCCATTTGTTCAGCAGGTCGGAAACCATTTGCGCCGAAAGGAAGAGCGCCCCCTCGGCGTCTTCGGCGCATACACAGTGAACACGGCCGTTTTCGAAACCGGGGATTTGATTGATTATTTCTGCCATATCAAGCTTTTTTCGGCAAATATAACCAGCGCTTCGGCAAAAAAGAAGCAGACGGTAGTAATTCTCTTTCTCCTATACTGAAGAAAAGGAGTCTGTATCGAAAAATAAGAATGTGAATTGTTTGATAAAGGATCGTATCAGACGTTATCCTTCAATATCCAAGTATTTCCTTTTGAATTCTGTGTAATAATCCCCCAGCCGACCTTCTAAAGCAATAAGTTCTTCCACCACGCAATCAGCGTAGATGACGTGGATAAATGGTTTAATTTCCTCCTTGCACTTCGTGAGGATATAGTCTACTCTTCCCTTGAGGTCCTTACGAAAGGCCGGAAAAAGAAAACAAACGTGCTGACCTGGATTCTTCGTGGCGTAAAGAATGTTTCGCCACAACTGATAGTTTTCAAAAAACTCGTATTGGTTTTCAGGGACAGAGGCTGTTTGTGACATCAAAGGCCCATATATCTTACTATACTTTTCAAGATGATTATCATCGTCTATTGCGTCTCCGAAACGATCTTCCGAATATTTCACTTCAACACTAACGGTCCGGATTCCGTTCTGTCCAGATACGTAAAAATCGAACTGAGTCTCTTCTGCAGGATCTTTGACATACTCATAGGCGCAGAAAGGGAACTCCGCGTCATGGCAGAATGGCCCTAACATCGAGAGCTTTTTTTCGGCAATGAGTGGTGTGAAAAAGTTGATCGTAAAAGCCTGGGAGGATGTCATATGGGTAAAATCATTTCGCAGTGTCCCGTTTGCATTGAGTTTCCGAATGCAACCCGTCAGTTCATCATCGAAACCTTTCCCTCCAATAAGGTTTTTTCTCGGGTCCGTAAAGACATGTTTTATCCCGTTACCGTTTTCGTTATCGTGTAAAATACACTGTTTATAATGGATGAGATGCTCCATCATCTTTTTCCGAGGATATGCGGTTTGCCTCTCATAACGGGAAACCCAGTTCGGGGAGGCATCTTCAATACATAGGTCGTCATTGGAGCACATATCCCCTATGTTAAGAGACCCATTAGGAACCTTAACGGAATAATAATTCTGATTACTATCTTGAAGAAGGAGCCGACTGTTTTTCGGTCCACTTTGAATGACGTATACAACGTTGTATTCCATAAGTTACTGATTGGATTGATAGCGGTGAAAAAGACGCGAAAACGTCTCGGAAAGGCTATTCCTAAGGGAAAGAGGCTCCAGGACTTCCACACTATCCCCGAACCCCAGCACATCCTGCTTGAAATCATAGTCCGGAGCAAGGTAGTACGAGAACACGCTATACCCACGCGTGGTCTCAACCTCTTCCTGGCTGCTGTGCAGCGGCAGGGAGCGGAAATAGCGGACTTGCTTGCCATAGACCTTCAGGAGGACTCTCTCGCGCTTCATGTCTGGGTACTTGCGAACGCCGTAGAGGGAGCTGAACCAGGTGGGGGCATCAAGGTCGCCCGGCAGCTTGAAGGAGTCTGGAAGGATTTCCGCTTCCGTCATCCTGTCCAGGGCGTACATGTGCGGCTTGGTGTCCTTGTCGAAGTCCTTGTGCCCGTACAGATACCAACGACGCTTGTACTCGCGGATGAAGTATGGGTCGATGTCAAAGGTCCGTTCCCGACCCATGCGATAGCCCTGATACTTTACCCGGATTCTGCGGTTGTCCCGCATGGCCCGGATGATAGTCGGCAGCAGTTGGTGGCTGGTGGGGACGTCCTCAAAGAAGATCCGGTCCTTCATCCCGGCACTCTCGTTCAGCAGGGAGTTCAGGCTGAGAGCATCGAGCATCCAGGCACGGATACCGTTCCCGTCCAGGTCGCCTTCGTTCTCAATGCGATACGTGTTGTCCCGCCGGTCGCAGACGATGTCGATGCCGAAAATGTCGGCAATGGCGGACACATGGTTCGAGAAGGTGCGGGTGGCGAGTTCCTTGCCATCCTCGTTGACAGAACTCCTCGCCCATAAGTCCTTTATCTCATTCAATGTCAGTCGGCCACGGCTTTGGAGCGTCTCCAGCAGCCAGATGTAGGATTTGAAATAGTTCTTTGCCATAACTGCTGCAAAGATAGCATAATCATCGGCAAAATAATGGCCGATGTAAAACTTTTCGCTTCTGCCGGAATCTAGCCGAACAAGTAGAGATCTTTGTCGGCGAGAAATCACTGATGACCTATGGGCAAAACAATCATAGAAAGAATGTGCAGCATCGCCGAAAAGCTGAAGGCGGATGACGAAAGAGGGAAAATGTCCCTGGCAAACAAGAAAAAGGCCGCCTCTGACATCAATGCATTGGCAAAAAATCTTGGACTGAGCAAGGTCCAGGTGTAGCCACCCCTAAATCAAATGAAGGGAAAGAGAATCAAGATTTCTTCGTAACTTTGTTTTGATGAATCGGAATTGCTCGACTTGCTTCCCAAATGGAGACAAAAGAATGGACAGCGTTATGAGTGGAACCATCAACATCCTGTCAGACAACCGTACCGCGAATCCGGATCGCTTCGGATGCGAGCATGGCCTGTCCGTGTTGGTGCGTACTCCGTCGGCTAATATCCTGATGGACACAGGAGCCTCCGGGCTTTTCGCGGTCAACGCCGCCCGGATGGACATCGACCTTTCCGATGTGGACTATGTCTTCCTCTCCCACGGCCACTCCGACCATGTCGGCGGCCTGAAGGCTTTCCTGGACCTGAACAGCAAGGCGAAGGTAATCGTCTCTTCCGATGCGGTATCCGGCCGCTTCTATTCGGGAAGGGGCGGGGTGCATTCCATCTCCTGTGACTGGCCGCTCTCGCAGATGCAGGGCCGGACGATAGCCGTGACCGACACGATGACCCTTGCCGATGGAATGCACGTGATTGCCCGCATCCCGCAAAGACATCCGCTTCCTTCGGGCAACCGGCTTCTTACCGTCCGCCGGGAGGGCGGCCTGGTCCCGGATGATTTCTCCCACGAGATGGCCTTCTATGTGGATGGCCTGCTCTATACAGGCTGCGCGCACAACGGCTTGGAGAACATCCTGGATGCCTGTCCATGGCCGGTGGACACCGTCATCGGCGGCTTCCACCTGCTGGACTCAAATGGCATGCATTCCTTTGAATCCGAAGATGAACTCACCGCGCTGGCAGAACGCCTGGTTGCCTGTTATCCCCAGGTTTCTTTCCTGACCGGCCACTGCACAGGAAAAGAAGCCTTCCGTATCCTGCAGTCTGTCATGGGTTCAAGGCTGCAGCAGTTTGCCTGCGGCATGCAAATTGACATGAAGTAACAACCATCTTATAGATATTTCTTATGCAACTCTTACAGAAAATCGCCGTTCCAACCTGCGAGGGAAAACTATGGCCCCATTTCGGCAAGGCCCCTCAGGTCAGCATCTTTACCGTCCAGAATGGCCGGGTCATCGACTCCGCCGTACTGCAGGCCCCGGAGCATGAGCACGGTGCGATGCCCCGGTTCCTGGCGGCCCAGGGCTGCACGGATGTCCTGTGCGGCGGCCTTGGTGCCGGAGCAGTCACCCTGCTTGACGATCTGGGCATCAAGGTCCACGCCGGCGCCCCTGCCATCGAGGTGGAAGAGGTCTTGAAGATGTTCCTGGACGGATCCATCATCTATGGCGACGGCAGCTGCCATCACGACGGCTGCGGCGGGCATCATCACGAGCACTGATTGAGTTCGGGTAATCCCCTTTTTCGGCATAAATGATACTACCCGAGATCACACTCCTTCCCTTGCAACCCGATGACCGGGAGCAGTTCATCCTGGACAACCAATGGGCGTTCAAGTACGGAGCCCAGCAGGAGTTTGGGATGCGGGACGAACGTTGCGAAGAAGGTGAGGAGGTCATCTCTCGCAAGACCATCGAGGATTCCATTGACGGGGAGAATGCTGAGGCCTATCGGATCGTTCTTGACGGTCAAAAGGTGGGCGGTGTTGTCCTTCGTATAGACAAAGACTCGGCTAAGGGCGAGTTGGAGCTACTTTTCGTACTGCCGGAGGTCCACAGCAAGGGCATCGGCCAGGCGGCCTGGAAGGCGGTGGAAGCGATGCATCCGGAGATCAAGGTCTGGGAGACCATCACCCCTTACTTCGAGAAACGCAACATCCATTTCTACGTGAACCGCTGCGGCTTCCATATCGTCGAGTTCTGGAACAAGTATCAGCACGGCCCAGCCGTCCCCGAGGAAGAGGAGGGCAACTGGAGCATGGACGATGAGATGTTCGTGTTCAGGAAGGTCATCACAGACAAGGGCGCCATTAGGGAATCAGACTAAGAGTTGAAGTACCTTTCCAGAATTTCTTCCTTATCCTCTCTCGAAAGAGGTCTCTTCATGGCACCCAGAACGGCCTCATACTGTTCGCTTTTCTTCGTAAAGACACGCCTCTTTTCCTGGCCGTCGATCATCGCATAAAGGTGGATGTTACCCGAGTCGGTCATCTCGAACCGGATCAGATCCGAAGTGGCGACAGCCGGTTCAAAGACATCCGGAGAGAGTTCTCGCAGCCGAGACTCTATTATGTCGATGAAGAGAGGGGCGACACCGTTCGCTGAAGCCAGGGACCGATAGTCTTTGAGCGCTTCTTTAACCTTGTCGATGTATTTCGCGGGATTCTTGATGTCGTTCTGGGCGGCAAAGGCCATCAGGTCCGCGGTTGTTATGTCCTCGAACTTTCCTCGCACGGAGAATTCGTGACGCTTTTCCGGGGCTGTCGCTGTCTTCAAGATGAAGCAGAGGTCGTAAGCCGGAGAGAGATGCCAGGAGCCATCCTTCTCCATGATGAAGGAGAAGTTCTTGGCGTGGTCATCCGTATTGTTGGACAGGATGTTGAACACCATCCGGAGGAAGAGCTCGTTCAGTTCATCCTGGGGGATGGAGAGCTGCCTGCAGGTGGAAAACAGATCCTCGTAGCAATATGCCTCCGGATTGACAGCGGCAAGAGTCTGGGTGAACACCTTCTCGCCGGCACGGCGGTCAAACCGCTCTGTCAGGAAGTGGCTGATACCTTCCACCTCGATCAGGCGGGACGGCATCATCGTGATTCCGGCCCTGGTGGCCAGGTCATACCAGGTTTTCTCGATCTCAGAGAGGCAGAACTCGGGGGTGTTGAACTTGAAGATGTAATACTTCCTGTCGCCTCTTGCCGAGGTCTGGCCGGAGAAGATGTTTCCACCTTCGTCCATCGCGATGATGGCCTTCTTGAAGCGTCCACCGGCGGATGTTCCGACGGCCATCAGGGCCTTCTGCGTGAGTGTCTCTTCCGGGGAGATGATGGCGTGCTCGCGGTCCTGCTCGATCTTCTTCGCCAAATCGTACAGTTTCGGGATCATCAGCCTCTCATTCGGACTGATGGCATCTTCGCTGCAGGGGACGAATTCGAGCGCACCCATGGCGCGGCTACCGACAAAGGAGAGTTTCGCCAAAGGAGTCTTGTCCTTCTCGTGATAGTGATGTTCCGCGAACCATTGGTCAAAGAGGGTATTGCCCCAATCGTCCGGAAGTGAGTCCGCGATGAACGGGGGGAGTTTCTGATACTTTGCGGAGTCCGTGTTGCCATAGATGGCGAAACGGGCCGCGGGGCTCTTCGATGAGGCGGTCAGCGGCGCAATGTCGAGCCCCGATGAAAGGTATTCGGGTGAAAAGAAGAAATAGGAATTCCCCTTCGCCGGGTTCCAACATAGCTGTCCGATCTCCTGGCCCCAGAGCATGACGCTCAACCTGCCGCTGTCTATATTCCTAGCCATTGCTCTTCCTCCTTACCCTTTGTTTCTGATGCTCCGGAGCCGTCAAGTATGGATTCTCGGGCTGCTCCGGAACCAGGTCGTCGAACCGGTCCAGCAGGCCGACCGGCCGGAGCAGAGCCATCAGGTTGGTGACGTTCATATTCGTGATCGTGCCCGTTTCGAACTTATGGACGGTGGAAACGGAAACGCCCGCAGCCTTGGCCAAGTCTCCCTGGGAAAGGTTCATCATCAACCTGTAATCCTTGAACCGCAGTCCTAGCATTTGCAGGATCTGGGTATTCGAATACTTCTTCAAGTCCATATTGCATCAATCTTTTCCGACGCAAATGTAATTAATTATAGTTAAAATTCAAATAATGCGGTTAATCATTATCTTATTATAGCTTAAGGTTGTCTTCTCTGTTCCCTTCCCAGTTTTCTTAGCAGTTTTCTTAACAGTATTCAGAGCCTTGTAAAGAGCCTTTGTAAAGAAACCTTCTGTCCGAAGGATCAATCGTTGAGTTCATTATCATTCATTTTGCTACATTTTCAGTGAAAACGTAGCAAATCGAAGGATTCGTTCCAAAAAATGCGGTGGAACACCTAAAACTCGTTGGAAAAAATGCGCAACCCCAGCCGCCCCACAGAATAAGCCATTGGCAATCAGGCTGTTAGCAAAGAAGAAAGAAGAATCCCCTAGATTTGCGTCCAGGGGATAGGTCAAACCGTATGTATTATGCTTTGAATTCCACATTAAAGGTGGTAAGCTACCACCTTTAATGGTGGTATACTTTTATGCGGAAGGAATGATGAATACATCCCATTCCCCGTCTTTCTCTCGACGGGCGATGTATCCCTTTTCTGTCATAGACTTCAGGTGTTTCTGGATGGCAGATGTGTTGATGCCTATTCTTTTGGCCAAAGCCGCAATGGTTATTCCCGATTCGGTCATCAGCAGATTCAAGATCCTTCCGGAGTTCGCGCTTCGGAAGGCAATGCGCTGGCCGTCGTACCACCAGATGTTGGGATCCCGAGTCTGCAGGAAGTCCACGTCATTCTGAACCTCTTCGGTCACCATTTTCTTGAACCAGTTCACGAAATGGCGAGCATCCCGCAGACTGGCGCGTGAACCATCACTGGGTACCGGCCCAACAACTAAATCAGATCTGTGCAGCGCTTCCAAATAATCCTTCTTGTTCCGGCTCCGGATGACGACCATCGGATAATTGTGTCTGGCCAGGATATAGTTGGCGAGCAGTCGCGCAATTCGTCCGTTACCGTCCTCAAAAGGATGTATCCGAATATAGCGATAGTGGAAGAGGGCCGCTAATTCAACAGGATTGAGATCTCCGGATTCTTCCGCCCAGTTATACCAGTCCACCAAATCTGTCATCAACGCTGTGGTTTCTTCCGGAGAAGCATATTCAAAACGGTCGCCGTATCGAGTAATAACACTATTGGGACGTGTTTTATATGTTCCCGCGTGTATGGTATAACTGGTTACGGTTCCATCAGGGAGAGTTCGATACACAGGATGGTCCTCACGGAGTAAGGTCTTGTGCAACTGGCGGATGAAAGTCTGCGTCAGAGGAGTGTCCTTCAAAGAAGATTGCTCCTTCATCATTATCAACCCGACATTGCTCGCTTTCATCTCCTCAAAATCTTTCATCTCAGCCTCGCCAACTACTTTACCAAAAAGCAACAGCAATTCCGTCTGGCCATAGGTCAACGTGTTCCCTTCAATGTGGTTGCTATTGTAGTTGAACTCCACGGTGAATTTGCGACTCAAGCGGTCCCTATCTTTATCCGATAGAGGCTGTAAGGCGCACCAAGCTTCGTATGTCTCATTCCAATTCATACTCCGAGTTTTTCGCAAATATAGCAAAAAGGTGGTAACTTACCACCATATTTAGCATAATTACCGCCAAATTCCGATAAAATGCCGCCTTATCTGCACTCCTTTTCCGCAACAATCACATTTTTGGGAATTTGTCTTCACTCACTGTAGCCACCCCTAAAAGTGTAAGCGTCCCCTTTTTCGGACAGTTTAGAAGTTTACGCCAAAGTTAGTATTTATCATTCAATTTCAAACTCATGAAAAACTTCTCAAGGGTTAGCCGCCGCAGCATCGTGGTTTTCGGTTTCCGGACCGGGTTCTATAGAATCAAAAGGTGATGGTTATCACCTGACCTGAGCCGCCTCTACATAGGCCTGCATGATTTTCGACGGCCGGTTATCAACGCCGAATGCGCCGAGGCTATAACCGCCACGGGGACGGGACTCCGGAGCCCAATAGAAGATGCCCTTACAGTGCCCGTCCGTGTTATCACGGGATTCCCGGATGGCCTTGGAGAACTGGCGATAGCTCTCTTCCGTCACGGCGGGGTCTGTCGCAGAGACTTCGAATCCGGTTTCTACGATCATGGATTCCTTGCCGAAACGCTCATAGACATGCTTGATGTTGGCGATGCAGTCGTCGATCACGCCGTCCGCATCCGTTCGGCCGCCTTCCAACGCCGCCCAATAGGGATACAGGGACATGCCGACCATATCGTATTGGGCTCCGTACTTCTCCAGCAATCCCAGGTTCCAGTCATACATCGCCTGATCGTACCCATTGTCAAGATGGACAATCGTGATGACATTGGGAAGTACACTCTTGGCCGCCTTGTGACCGGTGTCGATGAAACCTGCATACTGCTCCGGATCGAGCTTACTATGACCCATGTGTTCAGCCACCGGCACATTGTTCGGATCCTCCGGTTCGCCGGGTTCACGACGAGCGGCATTCCAGAGCAGGCCGTTGCGGGTCTCGTTCCCGATCTGGACCCACTTGGGTTCAACTCCGTTATCCTTCAGATACTGGAGGACTTCTACGGTATGATTGTACAGATCCTGCTTCATCGTCTCATAATCATGGCCCATCCAAGCACGAGGAATCGGCTGCTTCTTCGGATCAGCCCAGGTGTCAGCATAATGGAAATCCACCATGATCTCCATGCCGAGAGCCTTGGCTTTCAAGCAATTGGCCAGCAAGTCTTCCTTGTCGCACATCCCCGCATGGTTGATCTCCTGCGGCTGAGTGTCCGGCTGGGGCGTGACTCCTTCACCGGGCATGGGGCGCCGACGCCAAGGCTGGGGATTGACCCAGACACGGTAGCGGACAGCATTCAGTCCAAGATCGTGCATTAACTGCGTCAGTTCATAGGTTTCGTCTCCTTCGAAACTCATCAGCCGGTCGCCCCGGGCGTCCATTCCGTTGGCAGAACTGATATCCGCCCCCAGCCAATACTCCGGAGCCGCAGAACGTTGAGATTGGCAACCAAGCAGCAGCCCGGCCAGGCCGGCGAATGCCGCAAAACGTGATAATAACTTCATATCCTTTATGTTAATTAATATGACAAGGCTATTAGGGTTAGCGCTTAGAAGTCAAACAAATATAATCATTTTTTGACTTATCTCTCGCCTACACCGCCCACTGGTGGTTCGCGCCGGATCAGTCTTTGAAAAGGGACTCTCCCGTCCTCTTGTCGAAAAACATCTCCCTTCGAGAGGGCGTATCCTCCTCCGGAGGGACGTTGTAATGCAGAGCATAGTCCGGTTGGTAATCCTGTGGCAAACCGGGATGATTCTGGAGACGAATCTGCTGCCATTTGTCCAGGCGCTCACTTTCGAACTTAATACCACTGATTTCCTTCCACTGCTCAGGACTTAGCCATTGCCAGCAGTCATCGGCCAGAGGCAATTCCGGCCAAAACCGATAGCCATAGTAGTGACATGCCTCCGGATCATCATTAAAGACGCAAGAAGCGCATTTCTCGGTCTTCTGCCAATAGTATTTCTTATTCATAGCACCTCAACTACGACGATTGAGGTGTTGGTTGATTTCGCCAGTTGCTCCAGCCAGCGTTTGCCGACGGTAGCCAGCGTCGGGAGGCCTTCGATGATCCCCTGCGCCTTGCGGAGGATGACATTGAGGAAGAGAGCGTCCACCTTATCGGTGGCGCAGACACACTGGACGGAACCGTTTTCGAAGCCGGGGATCTGATTGATTATTTCTGCCATATCGAAAGTTTTTTCGGCAAAAATAATCGCGGATTCTGCAAAAATTCGGCACCGCTAACACATATAATATGATACTGACGATGGTACCTTTAGGGAGTCGGGAGGAATTCTATCTCGGGGAAGGACTTGATTTCGCCATTGGTGAATTCCTTGGGCGAAGAAGTGGAGATCTCCATAGAATGGCCCTGAATGTCCGTCAGCCGGACCGTGAAGCTATACTTGCCGGCCGGGACGGGGATGAAAAACTCCTCGGCCGTATCCGACAGCGTGAGGTCCGGACGGATGAGGACCATCCTGTCTTCGTCCCAAGGATCCAAATAAGGGACAAGGGTGCCTGTCTCAAAATCAATAGCGAAAACGCCGCTGAGTTGGGTATCCGGGGAGATGATTGCGATCGAAACGATCTTGTCGGTGTCGGGATTCTCCCCGCTATACTTCTTGACGGAGAGCTTGACCGCAGCCGTAAGGGCCATCACGGGCAGGGATTCCTCCGAACTATAGGCGACAAGCGGAAAAACGCCGCTCTGGGCTTCCTGCGGAAGGGTTACGGATAAACCATCCTTCCAGATGGTCTCGGGATACACGGCCTGGTAAGGCGGCTCAAGGAAGTCGGAAAAAGAAAACCTCGCGCTGCGGCTGTGCGCTTTCAGGCCGTTAAGCGGTTCCGATACGACGCCGTTGATGGCGATCTTGTCGCCGTTGGCCCAATAGACGGGGCGATTACCGTCGGAGAGTTCGCCCAACGTGGTCTTTGTCGTCGGCATGGTGAGGGTGACGACTGTCTTCGGGGATTCCCCAACAAGCGTCTCACGGGTACAACCGAGGGCAAGAGCGAGGGCCACTATGCCGAGAAGAGCAAAAATCCTTTTCATGTTACCAGTCCTCCTCTGTTTCTTTATATTCGGGAATCGTAGGGGAGGTCAGCAGACAAGACTCCGTCTGGGCGGGGCAGATCCAGATGGCCGGGCTGACATATTCCTGACGGGAATCGAACGGGCGTTTTTCCATCGCAGTGCAACACTTTTCAAAAACCAAAGATAGTTATTTGTTTACAGTATTCCAAAGGCGTGCTGTGGCCGAGGAAGATGTGAAGGAATTACGTTTTCTTCGTATCTTTGCTTCTGTAAATCGGAATAGGTTTAACGATTAAGTTATGGACTTCAAAGTATTTGGGACGGAAGGCTCTCCCACACTGATGCTCATTCCCGGCCTGGGAGTATCCTACGAGATATTCCTGCCCCTGATTGACTTGTTGAAGGAAAAGTATCGGATCCTTGCCGTCGAGGTGGATGGCTTTACCCTGGGTTCACACACCCGGTTCACCTCCATCGATGATCAGGCGGCGCAGCTTATTGCCTATGTCAAGCAACAGCACGGCGGCCATCTGGACTGCGCCTACGGCCTTTCGCTTGGCGGCAAGATCCTGTCCCGGGTATTGGAACGCGACGAGGTCGTCATCGACCACGCCATTCTGGATGCCGCTCCGCTGCTGCCGCTGCCCAAATGGCTGGTCGGGCCACTCCGGTATTACCAATGTGCCAATGTCTGGACCTGCTATCATTGGACCGGGTTCTGGCGCCGGGTGTTCCATTCCCATTACTTCGACGTGCTGCTGGACGAATGCAGGAAGGTTTATCCATTCGGTGGCGGACGTGCTGTGCTTGACGGATACAAATCGGTTTATACCAACAAGTTGGAATCCATTCACGGGGCCGATATCCATTACTGGCACGGAACGCTGGAGGCCTTTGTCGCCAAACCGCAGGTGGAACATCTGAAGAAGATTTATCCTGACGTACAGATTGAGGTCTTTCCGAAAATGAACCACGGCCAGCTGTTGGTTGACCACCCGGAAGAGGTCGCCAAGAGAATAGAGGAAATAACGCTTTAGGAAAAGCGAACGCCCCTGTCATCCTGTACGCAGTGAAGGATCTTTCACTCCTGTACGTTCAGTTCCGTGTGGTACCTTTCCGTCATTTGTTCTACGGACATTTCACCGGCGGCGTCGTACAGTTTGAGGACTCCGAAGCCGAGGTTGTCTGACAGAATGCTAGAAAGTGTCACCGATGCGAGATTGACTTCGTTCTGAGGCCAAGCCGTCAGTTTTGTCAAATTCTTGTTCTCGCGGATATCCACCGTCTCGATCTTGCACCCCTGGAAGTTCAACGACTCCAACCCACGCAGGTCGGAAACATCCAGCGCTGTAATACTATTCTTGGAGCAGTTAAGATCCTGCAATTCTTCGAGGCATTGGACATTGATTGAAGTCACCCCGGCATTCTCGCAGTTCAACGTATTGATGCCTCCGTTGCAGGACATATCAAGATCACGGTCATAGTTGGTATCGGAAATATCCAGATTCTCCAGCGCAGGGAATACAGCTAAATCACCTGCTGGCCAAGTGCTGAGGGTCGTGCCGGACAGATTCAGCGTCTTCAGTTCGTTGCATCCGGTCCAAGAGACAGAATTACTGATCATGCAGTTCGTAATGGTAAGAGACTCCAATTCCCCACAATCGAAACATTCGAAAATTTGAAGACCTCTAAGCTCATCTAAAACCAGAGACGTAACCCCGGATTCGGAGCAATTGAAGACTTCGAGTTCACCTCTCGCGGCCACCTTGATTTCGGTCAATGCCGCAGTGTTGCTTACATTCAGCGTTTGCAGGTTCGTGTTGGCGCTCAAATCAAGTGCCCCCTCAAAGTTGCTGCCGGAAAGATCAAGCTTTTCCAGATTTGATAACCCCATAAAACTATCTCCCGGCAAGGATGCCAGTTGGGTATTGGATAACAGGACTTTCTTCATAGCCGTGCAATCGCTCCAGGTTATCGAACCGTTAACCACTGACCCGCTGAGGTTCAACTCTTCAAGTTCTAAACAGCCGGAGCAGTCCACATTCGAAAGAGATGGATGATCAGACAGATCCAGCGCTGTCAACTTGGTTCCGGAGCAGTCAACTGTATTCAACTCGTTGAGCCCCGTCAGATTAAGCGTCTCAAGGGCATTATTGCGGACATTCAAGAACATCAGCATAGTATTCTGGCTGAGGTCCAGACTGGCGAGAGGACCCGGCTCATCCCCCGGGGCGGAAACGTCGAGGGTCACCAAGTTCACGAACGCTTCGATTCCCTTCAGCGAGGAACAGCCGGGACACCGAATCTCCCTTACCCTAGACGCTTCCTCCAGGCTGATCTCCCCATCGCCATCATCGTCGAAGTTCGCCACGCAGTACGCCTTGAATATTTCGTCATCAAATTCCACGACCTCCACCGGCTCCAGCGCCACCTCCAGGGCCGCCATCGTGCGCCGGACATTCCGGGTTATGGCCACGCTGTTAGGCGTGGATATCTCATACCTTCCAAATTGTCCGCCCTGGTAACCGAAAACGGTCAGCGTGAAACCCTCGGAGAATGTTCCCGGGGGAATCACGAAGCAGAACTCCGTAGCCGTCTCTGCCGTCGTCCCGAGGCTGACGGCATCACAGTTGATCACCACTTTCTCGGACACATAGGCATTATCCGGATCCGTGATCATCCTAGCTGTCGGGATCCCGTCCGAGCCTACCGTGACAACGGCCTGCCCGGCAAGAATCTCATTCTTATGCCCCGTAATGGCCACTTTGCTGATGCTAATATCCTCTCCATAGAGCCTCACCCGCAGATATCCACAAAGGTTCTTGAAGAGCAGTTCGGTGTCATCTGATGCGGCTATCATCGTGTTGGCCCCCACGCCGAACGAATTCTCCCGGTAGGCCTGCTCCGACGGGAGCAGAACCACCACGGCTTCATCATCGCCTATCGCCGCCTCCGGATGATAGGGATAAACGGCAAACACCTTCGAGATGGCCGGATCCGAACCGTCGCCCTCGGACACCTTCACAAAATCACCGGAGAGATCGCCGTCGGCGCCCGCGAAACGATATTTCTCATTAGCACTTGTCTTGTTGAAGAGGCTGATGAGATCGCCCTGATTCCAGGCAACACTGAGATCCTCGGTCAAATAGGCTTTGGTGCCGGTGTTGCTCTCCGTCGTCGCGTGGAAAACCGGACTCTCCGCGCCCTGCCTGACGATATCGATTTCCCTGTTGCAAGAGGCAAAGGAAATAAGCGCAATGGCTGACAATACAATAACTCTTTTCATACTTCAAGCACTTTTCGTTACCAACCAATAATTGTATTATCATCCTCGACGCTTTCATTGCCAGAACCCTTGGGAGACTGGCAGACAATGCCCTGCATCTCCACGATCAAAATTGTTGAACGCGGGGACTCATAAAACTCTTTTCCGGACTGCATAGAAACGTGTTTTAGTTGTTTGAATCAAAGTTACGCAATTATTACTATTTTTGTGTGTGAATTCTAAATTGAAGTGCAACACTCTTCAAAAGCAGGATGATAGCCAGCAAGGGTTAGATTCTTCGCTGCGCTCAGAATGACATCGGGTTCAGGATGACAGTTGGAGTGCTGGTAACGTCCCGATTTCCAGGACGTTAGGAGCAAAAACGGGCGTTTTTGCTCGAGGTGTCCCTGATTGTGGGACGTCTCGAACGTTCAAAGGATTGAATGCGATGGAGTTCTCGAAAAAAGACCCTGAAAACTGTGCTGCGAGGACTCTACAGGATCAATAATTGGGGAAATCTGCCTATATTTGGAGTGTCAGATCGAATAAAGAATGCTATATGGAAGTGAACAACAAACATCCCTATGAGTCTCCCGAAATGGAGATTGTCATAGTCAAGACCGAAGGCATCGTATGTGTCAGCGGCGACCTGTCCGGAATGCCTGGTTATCCCGGCGGCGGTGATCCGTTTAATCCTTAATCCCTAAAACGGCAAGATGATGAAAACAATGAAACATATCATTTGGATGGCGGCCCTCGCACTGACGGCAGCCACCTTGTTGTCCTGTTCGAACAAGGATGAGCTCGCGCCTGCACCGCAGGCCCGTACCTATACGCTTACCACGACGCTCTCGCCGAAGGGCGGGGTCGGGACCCGCAGCACGATGACCGACAACGAAGACGGCTCCATCAGCGCAGCGTGGGAGGTGGGCGACCAGATCTGGGTGCTGTACACCAACATCGGCGATGCCCCGGAAGAGACTACGGCAACGGTAACCGCCGTCGATCCCACAACGAAGGCCGCCACGATCTCGCTGACGCTGACCAACCCGAAGAATGGCGGAAGCATCACCTTCGGCTACCCCGCCGGCTTCTTCAACGACCCGAAGGATCCCGCCAACGACCAGACAGGCACACTGGACGACATCAACGCCAACTTCGCCGCCATCTCCGGCACGGAGACGATGTTCGTCTTCGATTCGGAAGTCACCCTGCCTGACGTGACGATGATGCCTGCCATGTGCATCTGGAAGTTCTCGTTCACCGACGGCACGGACGACATCACCAGCGCCGTCACGAAACTCGTCGTCGACTTCCCCGCCAACAGCACGACGTACGCTGTCACCCCCACGTCGCTGGACAACATCTATGTGGCCATGTACGGCGACATCATCAATGGCCAGCCCGTCAGCGTCATTGCCCAGACCGACCTGGGTGTCTATCGCAAGACGGCGGCGAGCGTCACGCTGGCTTCCGGCACTACGTACACCTCCACCGGTCTCGAACTGACGTCGGCAGCCATCACAAACGCCGTGGCAGACGATATCGGCCAGTTGGTTGGTGCCGACGGGAACATCTATCCGAATGCCGACATAGCAACGGCCTTCGGCACCTCCGGCGTGGCCATGATTGGCTATGTCGGGGATGAATCGGACTGCACGCATGGCGTTGCCGTCGCTCTGGATGACGAGAATGGCAAGGCGAAAATGGAATTGAGTGCGGCTACAGCGGCTTGTGCCGCAAAGGACGCCGTCCCGGACGGCACCTGGAGATTGCCGTCGCGCAAGGACTGGCAGTATCTTTTCATCGGATGCGGCAGCAGCTGGACATACACCGACTCTCCCAGCGGTTCCATCGATTGCAGTGGTCTTCAGTCGGCGTTGGACGCCGCCGGAGGCATCCTGATGTCTGATCGCTATATATGTGCGGAAGGCGCTCGCGTGGATTTCACCGACGCCTCGGCGTCTTTCGGATTCACGAGCAATCCCTGGTACGTCCGCGCCGTCCTCGCATTCTGACCTGTCGGGCCGTTCGACCATGAAACAGCCGCCATCTCTCCGGAGGTGGCGGCTTTGCGTTTATATCGCACACGTACACAGATACCTTCGCTGCGCTCAGGATGACATGAGATCCCGGGTCAGGCCCGGGATGAGGGGTGATCAGAAGTTCAGTGCGAGGCCGAGGCCGTTGGGGGTGGGGCCGATGTTGAGGGTGGGGTTGTAGCCATAGGCTTTCGCGCCGTAGCGCTGGTTGTAGTCGTCTGCGATGGCGTTCAGCCGCTTGCTGCCTCTGATCATCAGGGGGATCCCGATGCCGATGCACGCGGCACCGACGATTCCAGCGCCGATATACAGCGCGCCCACGCTGGAAGTGGAGCTGCTTCCTCCCATATGCATCTCAGCGACTCCCCTGTTGTAGTCAGACTGCATCGCACCGCATACGACGGAAGTGATCACCAGGCAGCCCCCGCCGATCGTGAGCCACATACCACCATCGAACTGGTTGTTGGCCTTGCGGTATTCGCTTCCGTAGAGGGAGACGCCCAGGTAGTCCCGCAAGTCGTCGGCGTGCACGCGCCCGTGACGGTCGTAGAAATGCCCCCAGCGGTATTCCAGGGGTCCGTAGGCGTAGGGGCTCGAGGCAAAGAGGTCCGCGGGGGCGAAGGATTTCTCCGTCCCGTTCTGGAAAACGATGCGGGCTACCCGGCTTACGGACATCCGGTAGTTCGGGCCGTCCAGGTTGTCAAAGGTTTTATAGAGGATGTCGTCGTCGCTGATTTCGAGGACCTTGGCCTCGATGGAACGGCCGTCAATGGTATGGATAATGTCTTGGGCGAAAGCATTTCCACAGAGTGCCGTCAGCGCACAGAATAGAATTAATTTTGCTTTCATAGCTGTTTCTCCTTTTGGCAGAAACTTGCAAGAAACATGCCCCCCGCCAGGACTATCGGCCGGGGAACTGGTAGGTGACGCCGAGCATCAGCCAGAGGCCGGGCTGGGGGATGTCGCCGAAGTCGTACCAGCTGCGGTTCAGCAAGTTGTTGGCCCGCAGATACAGATTCATCCGGGGGAAGTCGTAGCTGAGTTTGGCGTCCAGCAGGGAATAAGGGGTCAGGAGCGCGGAGCCGGTATTCCGGTCCACATAGCGCCAGGAGAGGCCGAGGGCCAAGTTATCCCCAAACCTAAAATCGGCTTGCGCCACAAGCTTGTGGCGGATGTATTCCAGGGAATAGATGGACCGCAACCGGGCCTCGAGCTGTTTGTCCTGCGACTGGTGGGTATATCCGAGACTGAGCGATTCGAAAAAGAAATCAGGCCTGTCGATCAGGTCGGGAAGGGTGAGCCGGAGGGAGAGTTCCTGTCCGAAGGTGTTCAGCCGCGTATGGTTGACCGACATCCAGGGGGCGTCCTCCCCTGCAGAAGTATCTTTGATCCAGTCGATCAGATCATAGCCCCTGTTGTAATAGACGGAGGCGTGGGCGCGCAGGCCGCGGCCGAGGACTTTGACGCCGCCTTCCAGCGCCCGCAGTTTCTCCGCTTTCAAGTTCGGGTCCGCCAGGTGGCCGCCCACCGAATAGTACAATTCGGTGAACGTCGGCATCCGGTAGGAGGTGTTGTAGGAGGCATAGATCCGCACCCCATCAGATATCCGGATATTAGCGTCGACACCGGGGAACAAGCCGATCCCTTCCTGATTGCCGGTATTGTACACGGTCGTCAGGCCCGCCGAGGCCGAGAGCCGTCCCAAGGTGATGTGATGCTCGAGAAACAGGTTGAAGGCCGTGCGCGAGAGGCCGCACACGTAGGCGCCCCAGGGATGTTCCAACTTTTCTCCCAGGTTCGTGCTCACGATCCGTTCGTGACGCGCTTCAGCGCCGAAGGCGGTCTGTCCCAGGAGGGTCTCCAAACGGAAGTTCAGGTTCGCGCCGGCGACGTCGGTCTTGTGGTAATTGAAAGGGTATTTCCCGGGCGCGTTGCGGAAGAGTTCGAAGCGGTCTTCGCCGTGGTTCCAGTACAGGGCCGGGGTGAAGTGCAGCGCGCCTTTTCCCTCCGACTTGATGGCGGCGAAAGATTTCAGCGTATGCTCGAACTGGTCGTCATAGGCGGCGCTGTAGAACGTGCTGGATCCGAAGTCTTTGTTGCTGATGCCGGCCTGCCAGCTGATGTCGCGCGGCCCGAAGTCGTGTGCGCCGTGCCAGAACGCCTTGACTGCGCTGAAATCGCTGTTCAATCCGCCGGCGGCATTGCGGCTGTAGCCGTCGCTGCGCTGGTAGCCCGCCGAGATGCTGTTGAAGCCGTTTCTGTACCGGACCGCTCCGGACGCTGCCGCAGCCAGGGTGCCGAAAGAACCGCCTTCCAGGCTGGCGGTGACGCCGGTCCCTTCCGCCTTGCGCGTGACGATATTGACGGCGCCCAGCAGCGAAGAAGTCCCGTACACCCGTGCCGCGGGCCCCTCGAGGACTTCGATCCGTTCGATGTCGCTGATGTTCACCGGGAAATCGAAGGAATTGTGTCCTGTCTGCGGATCGGTGATGTTGATCCCGTCCAGCAGGACGGCGACCTGGTTGTAAGTACCGCCGCGGATGCTGATGTCGGTCTGCATGCCCATGGCTCCCCGCTGACGGACGTCCACGCCCAGCGTATATTTGAGCAGGTCGTTGACCGTCACGGCCGGCATGGAGGCGATGGTCAGGCTGTCCAGGAGCGTCACGATGCGTGCGCTGCTGGACAGCGCCACGGGGATGCGTGTCGCCCGAACCGTCACGCTGTCGATGTTTTCCGGAAGGGACTGGGCCGCGGCCGTCCCGGCCGGCAGTCCTGCCAGCAGAAAGATAAAGGCGATCGTGGCAAGTCTCTTCATTGCGGGCAGCAAAGATACGAAAAACTTGTCATCCTGAACGAAGTGAAGGATCTATTCGTGTTTCGGCATAAATGCGTATATTTGGATTTGCTTAAGCGGGTTTATCTTATGGATCGTAGTTCTCAGATTATACGGACGAGTGTTATCGGGATTGTCGCGAATGTGATGCTGGCGGCTTTCAAGGCCGTGGTGGGCATCATCGCCAGCAGCGTGGCGATCGTGATGGATGCCGTCAACAACCTCAGCGACGCCCTGTCCAGCGTCATCACCATCATCGGCACCAAGCTGTCGCAGCGTCCGGCGGACCGCAAGCATCCTTTCGGCTTCGGCCGCATCGAATACTTCAGCGCCATCATCATCGCCGTCATCGTGCTCTCCGCCGGCATCACTTCGCTCATCGAGTCGGTCAAGAAGATCATCGAGCCCACGGAGCCCAGCTATACCCCGCCGACGCTCATCGTCATCATCGTGGCCATCGTGGTCAAGCTCCTGCTGGGATGGTATGTCAAGCGGAAGGGCAAGCAGCTCAAGAGCGACGCCCTGATCGCCTCCGGCTCGGATGCCCTGTTCGACGCCATCATCACCACGGCCACGCTGGTCTCTGCGGGGGTGATGCTGATCTGGGGCTTCTCGCTGGACGGCATCCTGGGCGCCCTGATCTCCGTGCTCATCATCAAGGCCGGTATCGAGATGCTGGCCTCCCCCGTCAATGAGCTGCTGGGAGCGCGGGTGTCGGCGGACCTCATCAAGGAGATCAAGGAGGAGACCCTGGCCGTCGAGGGCGTACGGGGCGTGTTTGACATCATTCTCCACAACTACGGTCCCGACGTGATGATCGGCTCGCTGCATATCAGCGTCCCGGACACGATGTCAGCGCACGAAATCCACGGGCTGACGCGCGGGATCTCCACGATGATGTTCGAGAAGCACGGGATCATCCTGACCGTGGGCATCTATGCCGTGGCCACCGGAGAGAACCGAAGCGCCGAGCTGCAGTCCAAGGTGTTGAAGGCCCTCGCCGCCCACAAAGAGCTGGTCCAGGTCCACGGGTTCTACTATTCAGAAAAGGATAAAATGCTATCCGTGGATGTCGTCCCGGACATCTGCTGCCACGATGACGCCGCCCTCCGCCGGCAATTGACCGAAGAGATCCAGGCCCTCGTGCCGGATCTGCAGGTCGTCATCGTCATCGACCATAATTACAGCGACTAATCATTCTAACAACTATGGTTCCTTCAAGTTCTATCGTTTTGATGTGCGTCAATGCCTTCCTGGGCATTGCCGTTCCCGCCGCCCTGGCCTTGTATCTGGTGCGGAAACATCACGCCAAGTCCTCAACCGTCGTGATCGGCGCCGCCACCTTTTTCCTCTTCGCCCTGGTCCTGGAGAGCATCCTGCACCAGGTGGTGCTGAAAGGCCCCCACGGCAGCGCCATCACGGGCAATAAATATTGGTATGCCCTCTACGGCGGACTGGCCGCCGGCCTCTTCGAAGAGACCGGCCGCTTCCTGTCGATGAAGTTCCTGATGAAGAAGGAGCCTTCGACGCCGCTTCCCGCCCTGGCGTACGGCGCGGGCCACGGCGGAGCGGAGATGATCCTCCTCTTCGGGCTGACGATGATTTCCAACCTGGTCATGGCCATCCTGATCAATACCGGGCAGACGGAGATGCTGTTCGCCAAGATTCCGGTGGACGCCGGTGCGCAGCTGCAGGCTCAGCTGGATCAGCTGCAGAACGTGGCGGCCGGGTCCTGGCTGATCGGGCTCTGGGAGCGTTTCTCCGCCCTGATTCTCCACCTGGGTCTGTCCGTGCTGGTCTGGATGGCGGTTCGCAAAGGCGGCAAGTGGCTGTGGCTGTTCCCCGCCGCCATCCTCTTGCACGCGCTCGTCGATGCCGGGGCCGTGCTGCTGCAGAAATCCGTCGGGATGATTCCCCTGGAACTGATCGTGACGTCCGAAGCCCTCGCCGTCGCCGCCATCGCCTTCCTGCTTGCGAAAAAACTGCGCCCCGAGACATGACAGTCAAAATAAGGACAACCCGGTTTCCGGCACAGTTAGAAGGCCTCGTCGAGTATCACGGAACGCTTGCTGGAGAATGTGGAAGCCCTGCTGCGAGAGGCCTGGCTGGTGGAGATGGAATGTATGGCCGTCACCGGGAATGGAGACGGGACCTTCGCCGCGCTATGATTGCGACTCCTTCTCGGAAGGTTTTTGCTTTTTGCGCTTCTCGTTCTTCAACTCGTCGATGTAGCTGGCGGTGATGACGCCGGAAGGGAGGGCGATGATGGCGACGCCGAACAGGGATGAAACCATGCTGATGAAGCGCCCGATATCCGTCGCCGGAATCATGTCTCCATAACCGACGGTCGTGAGCGTCACCGTGGCCCAGTAGAGCGCGTCAAAGAAATCCTGGAAGGTCACCGCTCCCGTGACAGGGTTAATATGAGGCTCGGCGTTGAACATGATCAGCGCCGTGAGGAAGACATAGAAGACGGCGATGCCCAGGACCGAGAGCAGGACGCTCCGCTCCCTCCGGAGCACGCGGCCCAGGACCCGGAATTTGCTGGAATAGCGGATGGCCTTGATGATGCGGAGAATCCGGAGCAAGCGGGTGATCCTGACGATCTTGAAACCGCGTCCGATCAGGCTCAGGCCCGGCAGGATGGACAGCAGGTCGATGATGGCCCAGCCCGTGATGGGATACAGGACGAAGGACCATCCCCCCTTCCGGAGCTTGTAGTCGGCCGTGGCCCAGCGCAGGATGTAGTCGATGATGAAGATCCCCACCGTCACGTGTTCGATCATGCGGAAGGCCGCGTTATCCTCCATGAACATGAGCGGAACGAGGCTGACGACGATGGCCACCAGCATAAAGATATCATAGATAAGGCTGGCCCTGTCGCCGCCCTGAGAGGGTTCTATGATTTCGTAAATGCGCTTTCTCATACCGGATAATGAGCTGAACGAAGTCAAAATTAAGCATTTATTCAGAATAATCCAACGACTGCGTGCTGGCAGGCGGCTTGTATTTCTTCCCGGACTTGTTTACCTTTGCTCAAATCTTTGCGACGAAAATGGACAGACGGGATTTTCTGAAAGGGATGGCCGCGGCCGGAGCGGCGGTGTGCGTGCCTGCGGGCGTCGCAGGTGTGCTGGCTTCGACCTGCACCGGCCCGAGAAAAGCGGCGCCGGCCTCCGGCGCGTGGGACTTCGACGAGCTGATCGACCGTTCCGGGACCTGGAGCATCAAATACGGACGGGCCACGAACGGCGAGATCCCGATGTGGATCGCCGATATGGATTTCCGCACCGACCCCTTCGTCCGCGAGGCCCTGCAGAAGCGCCTGGAGCGCGACGTGCTGGGCTATACCTCCACCCCGGAAGCCTTCTACGAGGCCGTCGCCGCCTGGGAGGCCGCCATCCACGATTTCCCCGTCGAACGGGAATGGGTGGGCTACGCCCCCGGCGTCATCACCGGCATCAACCAGGCCTACCTCTGCTTCACCCAGCCCGGCGACAAGATCATCATCCAGCCGCCGGTCTATGACCATTTCCGGCTCTACATCAAGCGGCTCGGCCGCGTGGCGGTGGACAACCCGCTCATCCTCGAGGACGGGCGCTACCGGATGGACCTGGAAGGCCTGGAGCGGCTCATCGACGAGCGGACCAAGGCCCTCGTGCTCTGCAATCCCCATAACCCTGTGGGCATCTGCTGGGACCGCGAGACCCTCGCCGCCCTGGCGGAGATCTGCGAGCGCCGCGGCGTGATCGTCATCTCGGACGAGATCCACGGCGACCTCTCCCTCTGGGGCCGCTCGCACTGCCCGTTCTGCCACGCGAGCGACGCCGCCAAGCGGGTCGGCATCCTCATCGCCGGCCCCACCAAGGCCTTCAACCTGGCCGGCCTGACCGGCACGGCCTTCTGCATCATCCCCGATGCGCAGAAGCGCGAACGCTATCTCGGCGCGCTCAGCGCCGCCAAACTCTCCGAACCCGCCATCCCGACCATCGAGGCCGTCCTCGCCGCCTACCGCGAAGATACCGCCTGGCTGAATGCCCTGAAGGAGTACATCCAGGGCAACATCGAGCGGGTGGAGCAGATCTTCGCCGAGCATCGCGTCAGCATCGTCCCGATGCGCCCGCAGGCCTCTTTCCTGGTATGGCTCGACTGCCGCGCGCTCGGCCTGCCCCAGGAGGAATTGATGAACTTTTTCCGGGAGCGGGCCAAGGTGATTCCGAGCAACGGAGCGGGCTACGGGGCCGGCGGCGAAGGCTTCATCCGGCTCAATGTCGGCTGCCCCCGGGCGACGCTTAACGAGGCACTGAAGCGCATCCTCGCCGCACTGGAGGGTTTGCATTCTTGAGAAATCCTGCGTAGATTCGCACCCGCAGATGGCACAGAAAAACGGAAAAATACTGGTCGTGGACGACAACGCCGGCATCCGGAAAGCGCTGGAGATCCTGCTTCCGCTGTATTTCGCGGAGGTGAAGACCCTGCCTTCGCCGGTGACCCTGGTGAACACCCTGGAGCAGTTCCGCCCGGACGTGGTGCTGCTGGATATGAACTTCAAGACGGAGATCAATACCGGCAACGAAGGGCTCTTCTGGGCCGGGGAGATCAAGAAACTCGCTCCGGATGTGGAGGTGGTGCTGTTCACGGCTTATGCCGACGTGGCCCTGGCCGTGGAAGGGATGAAGCGCGGAGCGTTCGACTTCATCGTGAAGCCCTGGGACAACGAGAAGCTGGCCGCCACGCTGACCGCCGCCCGCGACAAAGCCCGCAAGTGTCATCCTGAGCGCCCCACCTGTCATCCTGAGCGAAGCGAAGGATCTATGTTCTGGGGCACCACCCGCCCCATGGCCGCCATCCGCAAGACCGTCGAGAAGATCGCCCCCACCGACGCCACCGTGCTCATTACCGGCGAGAACGGCACCGGCAAGGACGTGCTCGCGCGCGAGATCCACGCACGCAGCCTGCGCTGCGGCAAGCCGATGGTCGCAGTGGACGCCGGGGCCATCCCGGAAACCTTGTTCGAGAGCGAACTCTTCGGCCACGTCAAGGGGGCGTTCACCGATGCCCACGCCGACCATCCGGGCAAGTTCGAGCAGGCCGACGGCGGCACGCTCTTCCTGGACGAAGTCGGCAACATTCCCCTGCACCTGCAGGCCAAGCTGCTGCGGGCGATCCAGAGCCGCAGCATCGTCCGCGTGGGCGGCAGCGAGGCGATTCCGGTCAATATCCGGCTCATCTGCGCCACCAACCTGGACCTGGAGGCCCTGGTGCGGGCCGGCCGTTTCCGCGAGGACCTGTACTACCGCATCAACACCGTCCACATCGCCCTGCCGCCCCTGCGGGAGCGCCGGGAGGACATCGTTCCGCTGGCGGAGCGCTTCGTCGAGCAGTTCGCCGGGAAATATCACCGGCCCCTCTCGGGGCTGGACGGATCCGCGCGGGCGGCGCTGGAGGCCGGCCGCTGGAGCGGGAATATCCGCGAATTGCAGAACTGTATCGAGAAGGCGGTGATCCTCTCGGAGGGGTCCGTGCTGAGCGGGGAGGATGTGCGGGTAGATTCTTCGGTCGCCTCCGGCTCCCTCGGGACGACAGAGGAGGCCCTGATCCGCGAGGCCATCGACCGCAGCCGGGGCAACATCTCCGCCGCCGCCAAGATGCTCGGCATCAGCCGCCCCACCCTGTACGCCAAAATGAAAAAATACGGACTTTAGGTGCCGCTCTATCTGGTCATATTGCTCCTTGTCGCCGTCGCGGCCGTCGCGGCGGTGGTCGCCGCCGTCCGGACGCGCCAGAAGGACATCCAGAAGGTGGGGTATATGATGGATGCACTGGAAGACGGCGAACTGAACTTCCGCTTCCAGGACAAAAACCGATTCAACCGCACCCTCAACCGCATCCGCACCATCTTCGAGAAGCAGCGCCAAGCCCACGAGCAGGACTCCTGGACCAAACTCATCCGCGTCCTGACCCACGAGATCATGAACACGGTCTCCCCCATCGCCTCCCTCTCCGACGCCCTCTCCAAATCCATGGACGCGGACGGCCGCAGCGAACTGGACGTCAAGGCGGGCCTCGACACCATCAGCGACTCCTCCAAGAATCTCATCAAGTTTGTGGAGACCTACCGCCAGCTCTCCGGCGTCGCGAAACCCGTCCGCCACGCCATCGACCTCCGGGAACTGATGGACAAGGTCTTCTCGCTGAACAGCGAACTGATCGCGGCCCGGAGCGCCGTCTGCCGCTACACCCCGGAAGGAGAAGACCTGGTGATCTACGCCGACGAGGGCCAAATCTCCCAGATTTTCATCAACCTCATCAAGAACGCCCTGCAGGCCGGCGCGAAGCAGATTGACATCTCCGCCCGGACGGGGCCGGATGACGAGGTCATCATCCAGGTCGCCAATGACGGCGAGCCCATCCCGGCCTCCGCCCGGGAGCAGATCTTCGTCCCGTTCTATACCACCAAGAAAGAAGGTTCGGGCATCGGCCTCTCCCTGGCCCGCCAGATCATGCGCCGGCACGACGGCTCCATCGACCTCCTCGGCAGCGACGAACACCGCACCATTTTCCAGCTCACCTTCCGCTAAATTTGTCAAAAGTGTAAAAAGAAGTGTAAAGGGTGTAAAGTCTCTTTACACTTTTTCTTTGTTGCCCGGTTTTGGATAATTCTGATTATCAGCGTCTTAAGCGGTTTGGCACGGTGGGTGTTGGGATGCGGGTGTATGAAGATACTAGCATTATTATTTTTTGCCCTGCTGGGGCTCGGCGCACAAGGCCGGGAGATGACGCTGCACGACTGTATGGAGTATGCGGTGTCCAATTCCACCAAGATGCGCATCCGGCAGGCGGAGACCGGGGATGCGCGCATCGCCCGCCGCGACGCCATCCTGTCCGTCTTCCTCCCGACGCTGAACGCAGGCTCCTCGGCCTCCTTCAGTTTCGGCCGCAACATCGACCCGGAGACCAATACCTACATCAACACCGTTTCCTTCAGCAACGGCTACAGCCTCTCGGCGGGCATCACCCTGTTCAACGGCTTTGCCGCTGTGAACAACCTCAAGATTTCCCAGACCTCCCTCAAGATGGGCGAGACCCGGGAGCGCCAGACCGAGGCGGACCTCTGCCTGGCCGTGATGGAGGCCTACTACAATGTGGTGTACTACCAGCGGCTCTGTGAGGTGCTCGAAGAGCAAGTGGCGGTGGCGGAGCAGTCCCTGACCAAGGCCCGGCGCCAGGAGGAACTGGGCCAGAAGGGCCACGCGGACGTGATCGAGATGGAGGCGGACCTGGCCGCGCGGAAGTACGACCTGACGAACACGCGCAATCAGTACCTCGACCAGAAGACGCTCCTCGCGGATCTGATGTTCTGGCCGCCGGAAGAGGAGCTGGTGATCGCCGGGGAGGACAATGGTGTCATTCTGAGGGAGCCGGAGGCGACCGAAGAATCTGTCTCCTTCGCCCTCACCCACACCCCCGCCGTCCTGCTCGCCTCCTGGAACGTGGACAACGCCCGGCGCGAACTCAGCACCGCCCGCTGGCAGATCCTCCCCTCCCTCAGCCTCAACGGCGGCTGGAGCACCAGCTACTACAGTTTCCAGGGCGCCCAGCAGACCCCCTACTGGGATCTGCTCCGGCGCAACGGCGGTGAATATGTCTCGCTGTCGCTGAGCGTCCCGATCTTCAACCGCCTGTCCCGCCAGTCCAACATCGCCCGCCGGCGCAACGCCCTCTCGCGCGCCGAGGCCGAGTACGACCAGACGCTCCGCGACGTGGAGAGCGAGGTCCGCCGGGCCATCCAGGACCGCGACGGCGCCGCGCTGGCCTGGGAGCAGGCCCAGTACAAAGCCGAGGTCCAGGAGGAGGCTTATACGCTGAACCTGAAGAAGTTGGATCAGGGTCTGATCTCCCCGCTGGAGTTCCAGACGGCGAATAATAATTATCTCCGCGCCCGGGCAGACGAGATGAACTCGCTGTTCAAGTACCTGCTCAAGCAGGCCGTGGTGCGGTATTACAACGGAACGGATTACATTGACCAATAATGGACAGAATTATTGAAAAGAAAACGGGTTGGCGGCTGGCATTCACCAAAAAGGCCCTGCCCTGGTGGCTGGGCGCCCTGCTGCTGGCATTCATCATCTACCTGATCGCCCGGCCCGACAACAAGACCCTGCGCGTCGACAAAGACACCCTCACCGTCAGCACCGCCGTCCGGGGCGAATTCAACGACTACATCCGCATCAGCGGCCGCGTGCAGCCGATGACCACCATCCAGCTCTCGCCCCAGGAGGGCGGCATCGTCCAGACCATCCTCATCGAGGAAGGCTCCCCCGTCAAGGCCGGCGACCCCATCCTGGTGCTGTCCAACGACAACCTCGACCTGCAGATCCTCAACTCCGAGGCAGAACTCGCCGAGAAGGAGAACATCCTGCGCAACACGCAGATCCAGATGGAGCAGCAAAAGCTGGACGTGCGCCAGAACGAGTTGGAATACGGCACCCAGGTGGAGCGCCTGCGCCGCTCCTACGAGCAGCAGAAGGCCCTCTACGAGGACAAACTGATCGCCCGGGAAGACTACGTCAAGGCCGAGGAAGACTACCGTCTGGCGCAGCAGAAATACGCCCTCATCCGCGAACGGTCCAAGCAGGACAGCCTCTACCGCGGCACCCAGATCGACCGGATGGAGGAGAGCCTGGACAATATGCTCCTGAACATGCAGATGATCCGCAAGCGCAAGAGCAACCTCGTGGTCAAGGCGCCCATCGACGGCGAACTGGGCCTGCTGGACGTGGTCCTGGGCCAGAGCATCGCCAGCGGCACCAAGATCGGCCAGATCAACTCCGTGGGCACCTACAAGGTCGAAGCCCAGATCGATGAGCACTACATCGACCGCGTGGTGGAAGGCCTCCAGGCCACCTTCGAGCGCCAGGGCGAGACCTTCTCCACCCTCATCCGCAAGGTCTATCCGGAGGTGCGCGACGGCAAGTTCAAGGCCGATTTCAAGTTCGACGGCGAACAGCCGGACAACATCCGCAGCGGCCAGACCTACTACCTGAACCTCCAGCTGGGCCAGCCCGAAGAGGCGGTCATCATCCCCCGCGGCACCTTCTACCAGAAGACCGGCGGCAAATGGATCTACGTCGTCAACAAAGAGGGCACCAAGGCCGTCAAGCGCGAAATCCGCATCGGCCGCCAGAACCCCCAATACTACGAAGTCCTCGAAGGCCTCGAACCCGGCGAACGCGTCATCACCTCCGGCTACGACAACTACGGCGACAGCGACGTGCTGGTTTTTTAAGCAAACAATTAATATTCAAATAACTATGATCCAAGTTTCTAATCTTTCCAAGATCTTCCGGACGGAAGAGATCGAGACCACGGCTCTCAACGGTGTTACCTTCGAAATCAAAGACGGCGAATTCGTCGCCATCATGGGCCCTTCGGGCTGCGGCAAGTCCACGTTGCTGAACATCCTCGGCCTGCTGGACAACCCCACCAGCGGCAGCTACAAGCTGCTCGGCACCGAGGTGGCGGACCTCAAGGAGAAAGAGCGCACCAAGTTCCGCAAGGGCAACATCGGCTTCGTGTTCCAGAGCTTCAACCTCATCGACGAGTTGAACGTCTATGAGAACATCGAGCTCCCCCTGCGCTACCTCAACATCAGCGCCGCCGAACGCAAGCAGAAGGTCACCGACATCATGAAGCGAATGGCCATCAGCCACCGGGCGAACCACTTCCCGCAGCAGCTCTCCGGCGGCCAGCAGCAGCGCGTCGCCATCGCCCGCGCCGTCGTGGCCGGCCCGAAGCTCATCCTCGCGGACGAGCCCACCGGTAACCTCGATTCCAAGAACGGCAAGGAGGTGATGGACCTGCTCAAGGAACTGAACCAGGAAGGCACCACCATCGTGATGGTCACCCACTCCCAGAAAGACGCCGCCTGCGCCCAGCGCACCATCGACCTCTTCGACGGCCAGATCGTAAGTGACGTCAAGAACGAACTTTAATGAGAACAAAGAGCGATATCCTGATTAAGGTGCTGTCCCTGGGTGTGGGGCTGGCCGTGGGCATCGTGCTCATTGCCAAGGTGTTTTTTGAACTGAGTTACGACAGTTTCTACAAGGATATCGACCGGGTGTATACGATCAACACCTGGTACTCGCAGCACGGGGATGAGCAAGATTACGGGCAGGTGAGCGGAGGCGTGGCCGTGGGCTTCATGGAGGAGGTCCCCGGCGTAGAGGCAGGTACGCGCACGACCTTCATCTTCAATGGCGACACCTACCTGGACGAGGAGGGGAATAAGCTGAAAGCCACGCTCGTCTGCGCCGATACCTGCTTCTTCAAGGTCTTCGACCGGCCGATCCTGGCCGGTGATCCGGTGAAGATCCTGGGGAAGTGGGGCGGCGTGATGGTGAGCCGGAGCTTCGCGGAGAAGCTTGTAGATTCTTCGGCTTTGCCTCAGAATGACAATGTCATCCTGAGCGGAGCGAAGGATCTCTCTTCCGTCATCGGCAAGATGATTTACAACGAGGATATGGAAGACCTGAAACTGCCTATCGAAGGCGTGTTCGAGGACTTTCCGAAGAACGGCAGCCTGGATTATGATATCCTGCTGTCGATGATTTCCTACAACGAGTGGAGCATCAACAACTGGATGGGGAACGACCGCTACAAGGGCTATGTGAAACTTGCGCCAGGTGTTGACCCCAACACCCTCACAGATGCGATCCGGAAGATGCAGGAGGCCCATCAGCCCCTCTCGGAGTTTGAGGCGCAGGGGCTGCGGTTGACGTATTTCCTGAAACCTTTCTCCAAGATGCATACGTCCAACCCGGAAGTGAGGTCGCAGGTAATCCTGCTGTCGATCGTGGCGGCGTTGCTGCTTCTCATCAGCCTGCTGAACTACATCCTCATCGTGATCTCGTCCCTGGTTAATCGTTCCAAGGAAGTGGGTGTTCGGAAGTGCTACGGCGCTGAGAGCAAGCACATTTACGGAATGCTGACGAAGGAAGCCTCCATTCATATCCTGCTATCCCTGGCCCTGGCCGCCATTATCATCTTCGCAGGACGCGGCATCGTGGAGAATCTGCTGGGCGTGCCGTTCCAAACCTTGCTGGTGCCCCGGAGCATCATCGCAATCTGCTTCGTGATCCTGTTCGTGCTGGTCATATCGATCGTCGTCCCGGCCGAACTGTACCAGCGGATTCCGGTCGATGCCGCGCTGAAAAACTACACGGAGAACTCCCGCCGGTGGAAGCTGGGCCTGTTGGGCGTGCAAGTGCTCATCAATGTATTCCTGGTGGTGATGATGCTCATCATCGGACGGCAGTATCAGCTGGTGAATCATAGCAATCCCGGGTATGATTATGAGAATTTGTTCTATATCAACCTGTTCGATCGCGACCAACTGGCACAGGCCCGGGCCGTGGAGACGCTTCGGAGCCTTCCGGAAGTCTCCGGTGTAGCGGCCAGTTACAACCTGCCTTTTGAAGGTTCCAACGGAGACAATATTTATCTCCCGGAAGACGAGCGGGAACTGTTCAATGTCGCCGACCAGTACGACTGTTCCGACGGTTTCTACGAGCTGATGGACATCCAGTTCGTCGATGGCCGGGCGCCGAGGGATACCACCGAGATGGCCGTGGACGAGAAGTTCGTCGCCAGGATGGCTGATTTTGTTGATTGGTCCGACGGCCCCGTTGGCAAGCAGGTGTACATCACCGGCCACGACCATCCCATCGTCCTCTCCAACGACATGGGCGTGAGCCCTTATACGATCTCCGGTGTCTATAAGAGCTATCTGATCGGCAATCTGACCCGCGTGGACCCGCGTCCCAGCGTCCTTTTCCGGGCCGAGATCGGCTCCGGGTCCTGGATGCCGCATATCCTGTTCAAGGTCCGCCCCGAGGCGCTTCCCAAGGTTCAGGATGCCTTGTCGCAGGCCCTGGAGGGCCGGGAAATCAATATCCTTTCCTACGAAGAGCAAATGCGCGCGGCATACGACGACAGCAAGAAGATGCGCAATACGATGGCGCTGGGCGCCGTGTTCTCCCTGCTGATTGCCCTGCTGGGCCTGATTGGTTTCATCAAGGATGAGAGTCTCCGGAGGGCGAAGGAAATGGCCGTGCGCAAGATCAATGGCGCCACCACCCGGGACATCCTGAGTGTATTCGCGAAGGACATCATGAAACTGTCTGCCGTTATGGCTGTGATTGCCTGCGTGGCCGCATTCTTTGTGGCCCACAAGTGGCTGGAGCAGTTTGCCGAGAAAGTGTCGCTAAATCCGCTGTATTTCATCGGCGGTGCGCTCCTGGTATTGCTGATTGTGCTGGGCGTTGTAGTGCTGAACTGCCTGAGGATCGCCCGAACCAATCCGGTGGAATCGTTAAAGAACGAGTAGTATGAAGAGTTATCTGAAATTCTTGTCCCGGAATAAGTTATACACTGCGATCGAGGCGGTGGGGCTGATCGTGAGCCTGGCGTTCATATTGCTTGCCGGGCATTATGTCTGGAAGCAGCGGCAGATGACGAGAAACGTTCCGGACTACCAGGATGTCTATTCTTTCTACAGGTCCTCAAACGGGAATTCCGGCATCGGGCAGTCCTGGGGTTTTGCCTATCAGGCCAAAGAAAGCATTCCGGAGGTCGAAAAGGCGGCTATGTTCTGGAGAGCCTCGACGCCGGAGGAGAACACGGTGGAAATCAATGGCAGCAAATACCATGTCCGGGAGTTCATGGTGGGAGGAGACTTTTTCGATATTTTCCCTACCGTGTTCGAAAGTGGCGATGCCCGCGTCATGGGGGATATCTCGAACGTCATCGTCAGCCGGTCGTTCGCCAACCGCCTCGGCAATGAGGATCAAGTCATCGGCAGTATCATTGACGGCCGATATACGGTTGCCGCAATCATCCGGGAAACGCCGAATCCGATTTTCGGGGATGTAGATATCATCTACAACATCGAGAACCTGACCAACCGGAAGAACGCGCCCTACCGGCTGGATGTCATCCCCTTCGTCAAGGTCCGGAAGGGAACCGACCGGGGAATGCTTGAGGTGAAGGCCGATACTTTGGTCGCCAAGGGCTTCGATGCTTTCGGCGGCAGGAGTTTCCTGGAAGACAGCGGCCTGGTCCGCTACGACGAGATCTGGTTCTCGCCCGCCAACAATCAATCCCTGAAGAAAGGAAGCCGGACGTTTACCGACATCATCCTGCTGGTGACGATCATCCTGCTGCTATCGGCGATATTCAATTACATCAACTTGAGCGTGGCCCTTTCCGGGAAACGGACGAAGGAAATGGCTACCCGGAAGATTCTCGGGGCGGATAACAAATCTTTGATTATCAGCAGGCTTTTGGAGTCCCTGTCCTTCACGGCGGTCTGCTTCCTGCTGGCCGTTGTCCTCGCCGAGGCGCTTACTCCCTGGTTCAACCGGCTCATCGGCGAAAACGGTGTTCCCGTCCGGGTATTATACACGCCTGGCTGGACCTGCATATACGCGTTATTCATCGTCCTGATATCCTTGATCCAGGGATACCTGCCGGCCTGGATCGGTACGCGCCTGCCGGCCATTTCAGTGGTCAAGGGGGAATTCCGCACCAAGAACAAGCACGTGTTCAGCAAGGTGTTCATCGTCTTGCAGCAGGTGTTCTCCATCGCGTTGCTGGCCCTGGCTATCGTAATGGGCCTGCAGGTGTCCCATATGGTGAACAGGCCGCTGGGGGTCGATGTCGATGGCGACTTCTATGTCCAGTTGAACGACAAGGGGCTCCAGCGGCTCTTCGACGAGAAGGTCGCGTCCCTGCCCTGCGTCAGCCGGGTCGGTCACAGCACGTATTTCCCCGGAATGGTCGAGGAGATGGTAACGGAAGACAAGGACAAGGGAATCATCAGCCTGGCCGTGATGAGCTGCGACCGGACCGCCTTCGACATCTTCGGATTCAAGGTCCTGGAAAGGTTCGAGGAGCCGGAAAACGGCACCATCTGGATCTCCCGGCAGGAAATGGACCGTTTCGGGGTCGACAGGAACACGGAGGATCTGCCGTATCATCATATTTTTGGAAGGTCGATCGGAGGAATCATAGAGGACTTTGCGCCCAATGACATTCTCCGGTATGATCCTGCTACGGGCAGTTTTTTGTTGATCGGTCCTTCCGAACAGCAGTACGGGCTGTTGATTGAGACGACTGGCGACCGGGCCCGGGCCCGGAAAGAACTGGCGGCGCTGTACACCGAACTCAGTTTGGAAAGAAACGGGATCGAAGACAAGCCTTATATGTTCGGATTCATCACGGATATCCTGTCCGAGCGTTTGGCGCAAGTCAAAAGGCAGTTGTCCCTCGTCCGGCTCTTCATGTTGCTGAGCCTCCTGCTGTCCGTCCTCGGGTTGATTGCCATGAGCCGGTATTACGCAGACGAAAGTTCCAAGGACATCGCCATCCGGAAAGTGTTCGGAAGCACGATGGAGACCGAAATCCGGAAAACCGTCCTGGAGTACCTCCTGCTGTTGGCCCTGGCCACCCTTATCGCCGTCCCCGTCGCCATCTGGCTCGCTTCCAAGCTTCTGGAACAATACTCCTACCGGATCTCCGGCTACGGCTGGGTCTTCCCGGCCGCCGTCCTCCTCGCCACGGTGGTGGCGTTCCTCTCCATCTTCTGGCAGACCCGCAAGGCCGCCCGGACCAACCCGGCGACAGAATTGAAAAAAGAATAGATCCTTCGCTTCGCTCAGGATGACAGTTTTGTCATTCTGAGGGAGCCGAAGGCGACCGAAGAATCTAATATATGAAGAGTTATCTGAAGTTCTTGTCCCGCAACAAGCTATACACCGCCATCGAGGCGGTGGGGTTGATCGTGAGCCTCGCTTTTATCGTGATCATCTCCTGCTACACCTGGCAACAGTTTGCCGTGACGCGGGAGGTGCCTGACTATGAGCGGGTGTATGCCCTTACGATGGGGGACGATTTCCTTTCGGCTTATCCGGGAGAACTGTCCATCGTCCAGGAACGGGTCCCGGGCGTAGAGGCGGCCGCCCGCCTGAATAATTATGGAACGGCCGCTTACTTCGATGGTCAGAAATATGACCCGGACATCTTCGCGGTGGATCCCGCCATTTTCGAATTCTTCCCCCAGGAGTTCCTGGAAGGATCGGCGGAAGTGCTCCAGGACAAGAGTCAGGTGCTGCTGGGAGAGGCCTTTGCCAGCAAGATCTCTCCGGACCGGAGCCCGGTCGGGAAGAGCATCGTCGTCCGGAGAGATACCTGCATCGTCGGCGGTATCATCAAGGAGCATCCCCGGTCGATGATGCAGGAGGCGGACATCGTGACGGCGATCAAGGAGCCGGATGCTCCTGCGAACGCTTCGGGCTTCATCATGCCGGTCAGCCTGGAACTGATCCGTTTCCGGAAAGGAACCGATATCGAAGCCGGCAGGGCGCTGATCGATACCGTGCTCGTCCGTGAATACGCGGACAGTTATTTCAAGGTCAACAAACCCAAGCGCTCGCTGACCGTTCCGGCCAAGGATCTGTATTTCTCCGATTCGTCTGCAAAGAGCGGCGTGCTCCGTCACGGGAATGCGACCCTGGTGTATGTGCTGGTCGCCGTCGGAATCCTGCTGCTGCTCTCGGCCTTGTTCAATTACATCAATCTCAGCGTCGCCTTGACGGGCAAAAGGGCCCGGGAAATGGCCATCCGCACGGCAATGGGAGAGTCGCGGACCCGGATCGCGGGCCGATACGTCGGCGAGGCGGTGGCCTTCGTCAGCGTCTGCCTGATCCTCGCCATCCTCCTGGCAAAGGCTCTGGAGCCGGTTTTCAACAGCTATGTGGCCGGGGACATCGGCCTGGAAGTGGCCCATTCCGCGCCCTACCTCGCCGCGTATGTCCTGCTGGCCCTGGTGGTGGGCGCGATTTCCGGCCTGGTGCCGGCCTGGATGATCTTCCGCTACGATCCGGTGGCCGTCATCAAGGGAGAGCAGCGCCGGCAGACGAAACTGGTCTTCTCCAAGGTGTTCATCATCATCCAGAACGTCATCTCGGTGGCACTCATCTCCCTGGCGCTGGTGATGGAACTGCAGTATCATCATCTGCTGAAAATGCCGATGGGGGCCGACGTCTCGAACCTCTACTATATCTCCTGCGGTACCGTGGGGCGGGACGAACTGGCGCGGAGGCCCTATGTGGACCGGATGGGAATCTGCCAAGGGTATCCGGGTTATGCCCAGATGAAGATGCGTACGACCTACGAAGGAAATACCTTCAATATCGGAATCCTCCAATGCGAGCAGGATGCTTTTGAGCTGTTCGGATTCGAAATCGTGAAAGACTACCAGGTCTCAGGAGGCGGTGTGTGGCTGACCGAATCGCTGGCCCGTGCCTATTCGCTGGATGAGGCCGAACCGAAGATTCCGGAGTTTCTCAACTATGTTATGGATGATACGGAAATCTGCGGTATCATCAAGGATTTTGCCACCACCGACCCGGGCGAGATGGCCGGAAATGACCTGGGGCTGGTCGTGGTCGGGGATCTGGAAGGCCAAGCGACCTGCATCCTGAAACTGAACCGTCTGGATGCCGAAGTCCGGGCCGACCTCCGGGAGATCGCCCGCCAGGAAAGCATCCGCCTGACCGGCGACGAGGCATACGGGGAGAAGGTCTATGGCTATGTCCCGGAGCTGATCGAGCAGAAGTTGCAGGATAAACGCCGGTTCATCAGCCTGATCGAACTGTTCATGCTGCTCGCCACGTTGATTTCGCTGCTGGGCCTCACGGCGATGAGCGCCTATTACGCCGGCATCCAGACCCGCGACATCGCGGTCCGCAAGGTTTTCGGCGGCACCATCGCCTCGGAAACCCGGCGCGCCGTTCGGGAGTATCTCCTCCTGGTCTGCGTGGCGATCCTGATCGGCATCCCGGTCTCCATCTATCTGGCAGGCAAATATTTGGAGCAGTTCTGGTATCGGATCGAGGGCTATGGCTGGGTGTTCGCCGTCGCCGCGGCGATCGCGCTCATCATCTCCTTCCTCTCCGTCCTTTTCCAGACCCTCAAAGCCGCCCGGACCAACCCGGCGGTGGAACTTAAAAAAGAATAAGAAGATGTTATTTCAAGACCTCTGAGTGGGTCCCCGTACGCGTCATGACCATAATCAGTTCATCATCCC
>JAEEGK010001759.1_pt1 | contig 54131 bp, 48 predicted proteins | sample 8958771 | NCBI WGS metagenome assembly JAEEGK01 (sample SAMN16246547, study PRJNA631951) | gut metagenome | biome: gut microbiome; feature: rumen; material: SC-attached | host: Bos | place: Iran: Karaj | collected 2018-10 | reverse complement strand
AGGCTGTAGTTATTTCAGACTTCAAAGAGAGTAGAAAGTTTATCGATAAGACAATAGGTGATGTTGAGGTTCAGTCAGGAAACAAAGCTTATTGGTTCAGAATAGACGAAAACGGCGAGCTTGTTGGAGGTATTTCCAAGTTCGTTGCTCCTATAAAGGATGCTGTTGTTTCAGCACTTAACCTTAAATCAGGCGATCTTGTTGTTCTTTCAAGCGGCAAGCTTGGAGCAGCACAGAAGACAGCAGGCGTTATCGTTAAGACCTTTGGAGCAGCGGTTCCCGGACACATGGATAAGGAACAGTACACTTTCTGCTGGATCGTTGATTTCCCTATGTACGAGATCGGCGAGGAGTCAGGTGAGCTTGAGTTCTGCCACAATCCTTTCTCTATGCCAAGTGGCGGTCTTGAGACACTTCTCAAGGCAGAGAGAGGCGAGATTGATCCTCTTTCCATCACAGCAGACCAGTACGACCTTGTATGTAACGGTGTAGAGCTTTCATCAGGTGCTGTCCGTAACCATGATCCTGAGATCATGATCAAGGCCTTCGAGATGGTAAGACTTGGTGAGGAAGACGTTAAGGCCAAGTTCCCTGCTATGTACAATGCTTTCTGCTACGGAGCACCTCCGCATGCAGGAATCGCTCCCGGTGTGGACCGTATGGTCATGCTCCTTGCAGGAGAGGACTCTATCAGAGAGATTATTCCTTTCCCTATGAACAAGAACGCACAGGACGTAATGATGGGCGCACCCGGCTTTGTTACAGACAAGCAGCTTGAGGAACTTCATATCAAAACAACTGCCGTAGAGCAGGAACAGGAAGACTGATAAACCCTGTATACACGAAAGATTAACCTAAATTTTCGTGAAATATTTATAAAATTGGAAAGTCGAATGTCGTAGATCTTAGGATTTATGCGACATTCGGCTTTTTTAATGAAAGTATGCAAAAATTGCGAAAAGGGCGTCATTTGTTGTGAAAAGTTAGTAAATAAGATAAGATATAAGGTAGGATTGTATCGAATTTTGCTGAAAAAGGAGCGTAGACAGATTTTAGATGCAGATGAAGCGAATGTCTGAAATATTTAGTCAATTAGCCATGATAGGTCAGTTGGGACTTTCTCTTATAATGCCGCTTCTTATGTGTCTGTTTGCGTGTTATCTATTATGCTCCAAGCTATCAGTGGGAGCGTGGGTTTATATACCGGGATTTATATTGGGGCTTGGAGGTTCTATGACGACTGCCTATAAGGTATATCTGGCGGTTCTTCACAAGGAATCTAAAAAGAAATCAGGAAATAACAAAGAAATATCTTTCAACAAACATATTTGATATTAGAAACTTAGACTAGAACAGGGGAGAAAGAACATGAAGTTACAGTCTGCGGTTAAGAAAGAGACGGGAATAGTAGCGGCAAGTACGGCAGCAGGCATTCTCATCATGATCGTGGTGTTTTTTGTTTTGCACATGGTTATACCCGATTGGGTGCCATTTGATATAAAAGTCATTCTTGGAGCCATCGGCGGTTTTGTTTTCGCCGTAGGTAATTTCTTTTGGATGGCGGTATCTGTGCAAAAAGTGGCGTCTATTACAGACGATGCTAAGGCTAGGAGCACAATGGGAGTCAGTTACAGATACAGGACGCTTCTTCAGTTCCTGTGGATCATTCTGGCAATAGTGATTCCTTTCATCAATCCGGTGTCGGGGATTATTCCTCTTTTTATTCCTAGCTTGATGATAAAACTACGCGGGATTATATCTGCGGGGAAAGGAGGTTGAAGACTAAGATATGAGTAATGATTTCTCGGTTGTCGGCCCCAAGATATATGCGACGATCCACACAGGCATCCCCGTTCTGGGAGATATCAACATCACAGAGACACTGGTGGTGAGCTGGATTGTAATGGCTATCATAACAGGCCTTTGCATATTCCTTACAAGGGATCTGAAAACTGAGAACATATCAAAGAGACAGGCGTTTGCAGAGATGCTTGTCGAGATGGGCAACAACTTCGTTCGTAACAATACCGGCGGAAACAAGTTCGATAAACTCATCCCGTTTGTATCGGCATTGTTCGCAACAAGCGTGATCTCGAACCTGATAAGCCTTGTCGGGCTGAGAAGCCCCACAGCAGATCTATCGACAGAAGCTGCTTGGGCTGTGGTCGTATTCATTATGATCACATCTACCAAGATCAAGGCTAACGGAGTCGGCGGATATTTGAAGGGATTCACGACACCTATTGCAGTTATGACACCTTTTAATATCCTGTCGGAACTTGCGACACCTGTCAGCATGGCTTGCCGTCACTTCGGAAATATTCTTTCCGGCGTGGTTATCGATGGCCTTATCTACTGGGCTTTGGGATTGGCATCCGCAGCACTCTTTGGACTTATTCCGGGAGCTGTTGGTAATTTCCTTTCCAAAATTCCTATCTTGGGATTTGGTATCCCGGCCATCACAGGCGTGTACTTTGATTGGTTCTCAGGATGTATGCAGGCTTTCATTTTCTGTATGCTCACGGTAATGTATATTGCCAACGCAGCAGAGGAAGGCTGATAAACACAACAATTTGATAAAAGAAAACAATAAATAAAAACAATTAGTTTTTAGGAGGCAAAGAATTATGGGTGATTTTCAGTTATTAGCTAGAGGTATAGCACTTGCAGGATGCGGAATCGGTGCAGGTTGTGCACTTATCGCAGGTATCGGACCCGGTATTGGTGAAGGAACTGCCGTTTCTAAGGCTCTTGAAGCAATCGGACGCCAGCCCGAGTGTAAGGGTGACGTTACAAGCACCATGCTTCTTGGTTGTGCCGTTGCAGAGACAACAGGTATCTACGGATTCGTTACAGGTCTTCTGCTTATCTTCGTAGCACCCGGAATGTTCATGAACTATCTGCAGTAATAAAGGATTCAAGTCTTAATAAGGAGAGTACATATGCAATTACAGGCTCTTATGATGTTCGCTGCGGACGCACAGAAGACGCAGGAACTTGTAACACTTGTACCCTGGACATTTATTTTGCAGATATTAAATCTTTTCCTTCAGATGTATCTGATCAAGAGATTTCTTTTCAAGCCTATCAACAACATACTTGAGAAGAGAAAAGAGCTTGCGGATAAAGAGATCAGGGAAGCAAGAGCGGCCAAAGAAGAAGCAGATTCTCTCAAGGATCAATATGAGAGCAGCCTGACCAATGCACATGCTGAAGCTGCACAGATAGTTTCCGACGCACAGAAGGAAGCTCAGAACAAGGCAGATGCCATGGTAAAAGAGGCTCAGCAGGAGGCATCGGATATCAAAGCCAGAGCTGCTGCGGATATTGAGCAGGAGAAGAAGAAAGCGATCAACGAGGCCAAGGATGAGATCGGCGGACTTGCAATGGATATTGCAGGCAAGGTCGTAGAAAAAGAGATTAATGAGGCAGACCACAAGAAGCTTATCGATGACTTCATAAGCAAGGTGGGAGCTTAATACAGAAAAGAGGTAATCATGAGTAAAGCTGGAGATCTTTATGGGCAGAGCCTGTATGATCTGGCAGCCGAAGAGAACCTTACGGATGAAATACTGGGAGAAATGGAGATCATAAGGGATCTTTTCAAAGAAAATCCCGATTATATCACTCTCCTCTCGGAACCTTCCGTACCCAAGAAAGAAAGACTACAGCTTGTGGATGAAGCATTCAAAGAGGGATGCCAGGAATATCTTCTCAACTTCATCAAGATCCTTATAGAAAAAGATCTTTTGCGCGAGTTTTCTTCTTGTCAGAAGAGATTCAGAAGGAGCTACAATGAGGAACACGGCATCGCCGATGCCCTTGTTACCACAGCAGTAGCACTTGATAACGCGCAGCTCGAGCAGCTTAAGAAGAAACTCGAGAACATAAGCGGCAAGAAAGTACTTCTTTCACAGAAGGTTGACCCCGGAGTCCTCGGTGGAGTCCGTGTTGATCTTGAGGGACAGCTCTTTGACGGAACGGTCAAAGGCAGGTTATCCGAGATACAGAGACGTGTCGACGAGACAGTTATATAAAGAAAAATAAACGTCGGAGGATAATATGGAACTGAAACCAGAAAAAATATCCGAGGTCATTCGAAGCCAGATAAAGAATTATCAGAATGCAATAATCCAGAACGAGACCGGAACGGTTCTAACTGTTGGTGACGGTATAGCCAGAGTCAGCGGTTTGCTTAACTGTATGTCCGGAGAGCTTTTGGAGTTTGAAAACGGTACATTCGGAATGGCCCAGAACCTCGAAGAAACAGTAGTATCTGCGGTTTTGTTCGGTGAAGATGTTGGAATCAGCGAAGGACAGACCGTTAAGCGTACAGGAAGAGTTGTATCTGTTCCTGTAGGTGAGAAGATGATCGGACGTGTCGTTAATGCTATCGGACAGCCTATTGACGGCGCAGGCCCCATCGAATCATCAGAATACAGACCTGTGGAGTCACCGGCTCCCGGTATCATTGCCAGACAGCCCGTTAAAGAGCCTCTTCAGACAGGTATCAAGGCTATCGATTCAATGATCCCCATCGGAAGAGGTCAGCGTGAGCTTATCATCGGTGACAGACAGACAGGTAAGACAACAATAGCAATCGATACTATCCTTAACCAGAAGGGTAAGGATGTTATCTGTATTTACGTTGCTATCGGACAGAAGCGTTCGACAGTAACAGCGCTGGTTGAGGATCTTAAGAAGGGCGGCGCAATGGACTACACTATCGTAGTTGCCGCTACAGCATCAGAGCCCAGCCCGCTTCAGTACATTTCACCTTACACAGGTTGTGCAATGGGTGAGTACTTTATGAACAAAGGTAAGCACGTACTTTGTATCTACGATGACCTTTCAAAGCACGCTGTAGCTTACCGTGCACTTTCACTTTTGATCAGAAGACCACCGGGACGTGAAGCTTACCCCGGAGACGTTTTCTACCTCCATTCAAGACTTCTCGAGAGAGCTGCCAAGCTTTCCGATGAGAACGGAGGAGGATCACTTACCGCACTTCCCATCATTGAGACACAGGCAGGCGACGTATCAGCATACATCCCTACAAACGTTATCTCAATCACAGATGGACAGATCTTCCTTGAGACAGAGCTTTTCCACTCAGGAATCATGCCGGCGGTTAACCCCGGTATCTCTGTATCCCGAGTTGGTGGTAACGCTCAGATCAAGGCAATGAAGAAAGTTGCCGGTACACTTAAACTTGTTTATTCACAGTATCGTGAGCTGCAGAGCTTTGCTCAGTTTGGATCCGACCTTGATGAAGACACCAAGGCGCGTCTTGCACAGGGTGAGCGTATCGTTGAGGTACTCAAGCAGGACAAGAACCGTCCCGTACCTGTTGAGAAGCAGGTTGCTATACTCTACGCCGTAGTTAACAACATCCTTATCAAGGTTGAGGCTACAGACGTTGCAGAGTATGAGGAAGGCCTTTACGAATTCCTCGACAACGATCCTTCAGGAATCGCTGCTATGCGCGATATCCGCGAGACAGGTAAGCTCGAGGCAGAGACAGAGAATAAGTTAAAAGAAGCATTGAACGCATACACTGACAATTTCTTAAAGAAAAAGGCAAGTGCAAACTAATAGGAGGACAACAAAATGGCCGGAAGTATGAAAGCTGTTAAACTCCGAATCAAGAGCGTTCAAAGCACTATGCAGATAACCAAGGCGATGCAGCTGGTTGCTGCATCCAAGCTCCGCAAGGCCAAAGAAAAGGCGGATTTATCCAAACCTTATCTTGAGACAACACTTGCAACACTTACAGACATCGCCAACGGAAACACTGATTTCAGGTCGCCCTATACCCAGAGTGGTAAGAACGATAAATGGCTGTATGTTGTAATTGCAGGTGACAGAGGGCTTGCAGGTGGATACAACTCCAACTTATTTAAGTTTATGGAGTCAGAGACCAAGGACAGCAAAGACTACACTGTTCTTCCCATCGGTAAAAAATCCGTTGAATACTTCAAGCACAGAAATGTGCCTATCTTCACGGAGGAATACGCCGAGGTGGCTAAGGTTACAATCTCCGATTGTTTCCAGATTGCCAAGATTATCTGCGACGCGTACAAGAGCGGTGAATTCGGACACATCTATCTGTGTTACACCAATTTTGTATCAATGCTGTCTCAGGTGCCTACGGCTTCATCGCTTCTTCCTTTGTCAGACCTAAGGTCAGAGGAAAAAGCAGATGACGGCAAAGCCAAAGACCTGATACTGTATGAACCGGACAGTGAGACTGTGTTCAACGCTATTGTTCCGGAATATTTGGCAGGAATTATGTATTCCAGTATCAATATTTCCTATGCAAGTGAGCTTGCTGCCAGAAGAACAGCAATGGAAGCAGCTACAGATAACGCAGAAGAAATGATAGATACACTTAGCTTGTACTATAACAGAGCCCGTCAGGCAAGCATCACGCAAGAGATCACAGAGATCGTTGCCGGAGCGGAACAATCCTAATCGGCGGAGCTCTATAAAACGAAGGAGTTTAACAATGAGTGAAAATCATGTTGGAAAGGTAATACAGGTTACAGGACCTGTACTCGACATCCGCTTCAAAGAGGGTGAACTTCCCGACCTTCACAATGCGATAGAGATCATGATCGAGGATCGCAAACTGGTTGCGGAAGTTGCTCAGCAGGTCGGAGATGACGTAGTACGCTGTGTAGCTATGAGTTCCACAGATGGTCTTGTACGAGGCGTTGACGCCGTTGACACAGGAAGCCCTATTACGGTTCCTGTAGGTGAAGAGTGCCTTGGAAGAATCTTCAACCTTTTGGGAGATCCTGTTGATAACGGTCCCGCTCCCGATGCAAAGGAGAGATGGGCGATCCATCGTCCCGCTCCTGCATACGAGGATCAGGTTCCTGCAACAGAGATCTTTGAAACAGGTATTAAGGTCGTTGACCTTATCTGCCCTTACGCTAAGGGCGGTAAGATCGGTCTTTTCGGTGGTGCCGGAGTAGGTAAGACCGTTCTTATCATGGAGCTTATCAATAACGTTGCTACTGCACACGGCGGTATCTCCGTATTTACAGGTGTAGGAGAGCGTACCCGTGAAGGTAACGACCTTTACGGAGAAATGAAAGAGAGTGGAGTTTTGGATAAAACAGCTCTCGTTTACGGACAGATGAACGAGCCACCCGGAGCCAGAATGAGAGTTGGTCTTTCCGGACTTACAATGGCTGAGTATTTCCGTGATGTAAAGAATCAGGACGTGCTTCTTTTCATCGATAACATCTTCCGTTTCACACAGGCTGGTTCAGAGGTTTCAGCGCTTCTTGGACGTATGCCTTCAGCCGTAGGTTATCAGCCCACTCTTGCAACTGAGATGGGTGCGCTCCAGGAGCGTATCACATCCACCAAGAAGGGCTCTATCACATCGGTTCAGGCCGTATACGTACCTGCCGATGACCTTACAGACCCGGCTCCTGCTACAACATTTACACACCTTGATGCTACAACGGTTCTTTCCCGTGATATTGCATCAAAAGGAATTTATCCCGCTGTTGATCCTCTTGATTCAACAAGCCGTATCCTCTCACCCGACATCGTTGGAAAAGAGCACTACGAAGTTGCCAAGGGAGTACAGCAGGTGCTTCAGAGATATCGTGAACTTCAGGATATCATCGCTATCATGGGTATGGACGAGCTTTCAGAAGAAGATAAGCTTACCGTATACAGAGCACGTAAGGTTCAGAACTTCCTGTCACAGAGTTTCTCTGTTGCAGAGCAGTTCACAGGACTTCCCGGAAAGTATGTTCCTCTTAAGGAGACTATCCGCGGCTTCAAGATGATCCTTGACGGCGAGTGCGATGATCTTCCCGAGAGTGCATTCCTTCTCGTTGGAACTATCGACGAAGTATTTGAGAAAGCTAAGAAGCAGTAAGGGGGATCTATATGTCCACTTCTTATCATTTACAGGTTGTATCCCTGGATGGTCTTGAATATGAAGGTGAAGTTCAGAAGATATTGCTTCGTACAATAGACGGTGATGTTGAGATCCTTGCTCGTCACACCAACTACTGTACAGCTATCGGAATGGGCACAGCCAAAGTCGTCACAGCGGATGGCCAAGAGAAAAAAGCGGCCTGTATCGGCGGAATGCTTTCTGTTATGAACGGCGAAGTAAGAGTTCTTCCCACAACGTGGGAGTGGAGCGAAGACATCGACATCGAGCGAGCTAAGGCTGCCAAAGCCAAAGCAGAAGAGATGCTTCAGAGCCAGATCCTTGATAAAGAAGCAAGAGTAAGGGCTGAAGCTAAGCTCTACAGAGCTCTGGTTCGAATCGGTTCCTCCGGACACGACCAGGAGTAATAACAAAAAGAGAAGCATTTTTTGCCAAACAAGAATAAAATATCGCTCCGAATGCTAAAATGATATACTATCTTGCGCAATAGCATAATATAGCATGATTTTAGCAATATGTACGCGGTAAAATAAGAATAGCAATGGTTATAATCAAATCATTAAGAGATAGGAGATTAGCCATGGCTAGACTTATTTTACCGCGTTTGTTGTCTAACGGATGCGTACTTCAGAGAAGAAAAAGCATACATATTTGGGGCTGGGATACTCCCGGTGTTACCGTAAAGGCACAGCTTGATGAAGCAGTCAAAGAGGCTACGGTAAATGACGCCGGAAGATTTGACATATTCCTTCCCGCAAGGGAAAGCGGAGGTCCCTATGAACTTACGGTTTCTGATAGCGAAGGTGAGAGTATCACTGTAAAAGACGTTATGATCGGAATCGTATGGCTATGCTCCGGGCAGTCCAACATGGAATTTCCCGGTTCCAGAGTTGCGGATAAATATCCTGAGCTTAGGACGATAGAAGCCAATGACAAGATCCGTACCTTCAAGATCGTGGAAGAAACAAGCTTTTCCGGACCTTACGAAGAGCACAATACGGGAAGCTGGGTGTCCGTAAACAAGGATACCATTATGGACTTTTCCATAGTCGCATTCTTTTTTGCAGAGAAATTAAGAGCCATGACAGGTCAGGCAGTCGGCCTTATTAACGCATCGCTGGGTGGCTCAAGGATTCAGTCCTGGATGAGCAGACAGATGCTTGAAGGCTACGATGAGCTTATTGCCGAGACCGATACATACAACAACGAAGCTTTCAGAAAAGAGAGAGCTAAGTGGAACGAAGATAAGACCAATAAATGGCTTAACGACCTATATGCCGCAGACCTTGGAATAAAGGAATCCTGGTTCAAAGAAGAGACAGATGATTCTACCTGGGATGAGCTTACAGTTCCGACAATGTTTACGGGAACACCTTTGGAAGGACATGTTGGAAGCGTTTGGTTTAGAAGGAAATTCGATCTGCCAAAAGAGCTTGCGGGTAAGAGTGCGCGTCTTTTCCTGGGAACCATGGTTGATTCTGATGAGACATATATAAACGGTGAAAAAGTCGGAGAGACTGAATATCAGTATCCCCCGAGAAAATACCAGGTTAGAGAGGGTCTTACTAAGGAAAAAGACAATACGCTTGCCATAAGGCTCAAGATAGAATTGGGACTTGGAAGGATCACGCCGGGTGCCATCAAGGAATATAAGATATTCAATGAAAGTGCTTCTGTACAGCTTGATGGAAAGTGGAAATACAAAATCGGCGCAACCTGTGACAAGATGCCACCTACAGACTTTATCAACTGGAATTCTTCCGGATTATATAATGCAATGACTGCTCCCTGCCACAACTTTCCTATAGACGGAGTTATCTGGTATCAGGGAGAGAGCAATGTGGGGCAGCCGTGGGATTATGCGGACCTTACCGAGAGGATGATCCGCGGTTACAGGAAAGCCTGGAGAGAGGACAATCTCCCTTTCATAGCAGTTCAGCTTCCAAATTTCGTCATTGACTTGACCGAAGAAGAGAACTGGGGAGAGTTTAGACTCGTACAGAACAAGATCCTGGACATCCCTTCAACGGGACTTGTTGTGACAATGGGACTGGGAGAAGATAACGACCTGCATCCTGTTACCAAGAAACCTATAGGAGAGAGACTTGCTCTTTGGGCAGGACATCTTAAATACGGATACTCAGGGGAATATTCGGGACCTATTGCCACAGGAGTTACGACAGCAAAGGATAGGGACGGTAACGTGGTTCTATCCCTTGTGCTTAAGCACGCCGAAGGCCTTAAGGTTTCTGATGAGGGAAAAGGAAGCAAGATAAAAGATTTCTTTATCCTGGACTTAGAGGGCAACTATCACGAGACAGATGCGGAAATAAAAGAAGGCACCATCATTGTACGCAGCAAAGACGATGTTAAGAATGCAAAGACTCTTCGCTGGTGTTGTGAAAACACCTACGAAGGAGCCCTCATTGAAAACGCCGCCGGCATACCGATGTGCCCCTTTGAACTTCCTATTGAATAAAGATTATGTGGCGGGAGTGAAATCCGCTCCCGTTCTGTAAAGCTTTCTAAACTCAGTGGGTGAACATTTGTTGATCTCTTTGAACACCCTGTTAAAGGTTGAAAGACTAAAGAACCCTGATTGAAGAGCAATATCCATGACGGACAGATCCGTATCGCCAAGGAGCTCCTGAGCCATCATGACTCTTCGCTTAGTTATGTACTGATAGCAGGAGATACCCATGTAGTTTTTGAACAGTCTCTCAAAGTGGAACTTGGAAAATCCTGCAAGCTCAGCCAATTGTTCAACAGTAAGATCATCCGATCTGTGTGAATCAATGTAGTTGGTAACGGCTACAAGCTTGTCGATATTCTTGCGCTGAGGATCGGCAGTACTCTGGATGGGATTGGAATCCCCAAGATGCATACTACCAATCTGGGCAAGTATCAAAGTTACAAGAGAATACACCGAGATCTGAAGGAATTCATCCCGCTGACCGTAGAGCCTGTCAATCTCCCAGAAATAGTTCTGGAGTCTTGCAGTCTCAACCGGATATTCTTCCTGCTTGATGTGAACATAAGCAGGCATCGCTTTGAGAAGCGGAACAAGGGATGAAACCTGTGAATATCCGCCGATGTCAAAGAGAAGGATAAGCTTTTCTCCATCGCCTGAATCGGAAAGGTACTCATGAAGCGTACCGGGAGCAACCATAACGATGTCCCCGGGAACACAGTTTATAACCGATGATTTATCATTGTGAAATTTGACGCGAAGCGTTCCCGACAAAAGCAGGATGAGCTCGATCTCATTGTGCCAGTGAGTCGGATATTCGCTTAGGGTGTTGTGATATAAAAGGACACCCTTTTGTGTATCGTAATAGATATCTTCGCGGGATTGTTCGTTGATATCATGTATCATACGAGTTTACTCCTTGCGTAAAAACAGTAAATTTACAGAAGTATTTTACCATATAACACTCAAAATAGTAGCTAGATATTTTCGTAAATTTTCGTAAAATGAAAGGACTTTCAAATGGAAAAAAAGAACTGGTCAGACCTATGGCTTTCATATGGCAAAGTTACGGAGCTTGGAGGCGCTAGAGTTCTTGCACTTGACGGGCTAAACGCCGAGAGCAGGATCATTAAAAGCGCAGTTGCAGAGCTTAAAAGAGGTCTAAAGGGACTAGCTGATATCGAGCTTGTGACTGATGGTACTGTCGCAAACTCCGGTGAAAAGATCACTTTAATAAGAGAACCTTCCATTCCAAAGGAAGGCTATGAAGTAGTATCCTCAGGCGGAGAGCTCAAGATCAAGGCAAGTGATGACAACGGAATTCTTTACGGAGTGTTTGCGCTACTTAGACATCTGGCAATGGGCCAAAGTCTTGAAAGCCTTAATGAGAAATCTTCTCCTTCAAATCCTATTCGAATGATGGATCATTGGGATGACATGGACGGAAAGATTGAGAGAGGGTACTCCGGAGATTCTTTCTTTTTTGAAAACGACGAAATAATTGTAAGTGACAGGATCGTTGACTACGCAAGATTCATGGCAAGTATAGGGATCAACGCCGTTGCGATCAACAATGTCAACGTGCGAGGCGCCGCAACGTTTCTTATTACCGACAGATTTTTTTCCAAGGTAAAAGAAATCCAGGATATATTTGCAGATTATGGCATAACCCTCTACCTTACGATCAACTTTGCGTCTCCCATCGAAATAGGAGGTCTTGAGACTTGCGATCCCCTTGATGAGAAAGTAATTACCTGGTGGAAGGATAAGTCAAAAGAGATATTTGAAAAGCTTCCCGGAGTTGGTGGATACCTTGTAAAGGCGGACTCTGAGGGAAGACCCGGACCTTTTACATACGGAAGAACTCAGGCCGACGGAGCCAACATGCTTGCGGATGCGGTTAAACCCTATGATGGCATTGTCATCTGGAGATGCTTTGTTTACAATTGCACCCAGGACTGGCGAGACTACAAGACAGACAGGGCAAGGGCGGGCTACGACTATTTCATGGAGTTTGACGGAGCATACCGTGACAACGTGATCCTTCAGATAAAGAACGGCCCTATGGATTTCCAGGTTAGAGAACCCGTATCGCCTCTTCTTGGAGGACTTAAAAGAACAAATCAGATGCTTGAAGTCCAGATCGCTCAGGAATATACAGGACATCAGATAGATCTCTTTTACCTCATTCCCATGTACAAGGAAGTTCTTAATTTCCATACATACTGCAATGAGGACTGCGATACCGTGGCTGATATCATAAGCGGCAAAGCTATGGGCAACAAGAACGCGGGCTTTGCGGCAGTTATTAACACGGGTAATGATTACAACTGGACAGGAAATGATCTTGCTGCGGTTAATCTGTATGGCTTTGGAAGACTTGCTTATGACACCTCACTAAGCGCAGAAACTATAGCAAGAGAGTGGGTAAGGCTTACATTCTCGATGGATAGGAATTCTGAAGATATCCTGGTGGAAATGCTCCTTGATTCAGGAAAGATTTATGAGAAATACACGGCGCCTCTTGGAATAGGATGGATGGTGACACCGCATTATCACTACGGACCAAGTGTTGACGGCTATGAGTATTCCAGATGGGGAACCTACCACAGGGCTGATCATCACGCCATCGGTGTTGACAGAACTGACAAGGGAACCGGCTATGCGCAGCAATATTATAAGAAGAACGCCGAAATGTACAATGATCCCGACACCTGTCCGGAAGAGCTTCTTCTTTTCTTCCACAGAGTTCCATATACAAGGAAGCTAAAGAGTGGAAAGACACTTATCCAGCATATCTACGATACTCATTTTGATGGAGCGGAGGAGGCAAAAGAGCTGGCGGCAAAGTGGGATTCCATCAAAAATGCGGTTCCATCTGATGTTTATGAGAGGGTGGCAGAGCGGTTCAAGCTTCAGATTGAAAATGCCAATGAATGGAGAGATCAGATCAATTCATATTTCTATAGAAAGAGCGATATCCCTGATGAGAAGGGAAGAAAGATATATTAAGGAGCAGGCCTTTGGCCTGTTTCTTTTTCGCATAATTCAAGGTGTAAAAAGCATTAAATGATAGGACTACTAATCTGATCATAAGTACAATGTTTATACATGTTATTGGAATCGGATTAGGAATATCAACATTACTAATGAGGTGGATGAATGAACAGAACAGAGGCAAGACAGAGAGCAAAAGAGCTCGTGGCGAAGATGACCGTTGAGGAGAAGGCGTCTCAGCTTCGTTATGATGCCCCCGCGATTGAGAGGTTGGGTATTCCGGCCTACAACTGGTGGAATGAGGCACTCCACGGTGTAGCTAGAGCCGGCACAGCAACAATGTTTCCACAGGCAATTGGAATCGCTGCAGCATTCGATGAGGAGATGATGAAGGATATCGGAGATATCATCGCCCTCGAAGGAAGAGCTAAGTACAATGAGCAGTCCAAGCGTGGCGACAGAGATATTTATAAAGGACTTACATTCTGGGCTCCCAATGTAAATATATTCAGAGATCCCAGATGGGGAAGAGGACATGAGACATACGGAGAGGATCCTTTCCTTACAAGTACTCTTGCAGTTCCTTTTATCAAGGGAATCCAGGGAGACGGAGAGTACATGAAGGCAGCAGCTTGTGCTAAGCACTTTGCTGTACACTCAGGTCCCGAAGCTGACAGGCATCATTTCAATGCCAAGGCTACTCCCAAGGATATGGAAGAGACATATCTTCCTGCGTTTGAGGCATGTGTCAAGGATGCTGATGTAGAAGCAGTTATGGGTGCTTACAACAGAACAAATGACGAGCCTTGCTGCGCAAACAAGCCCCTTATGGTAGACCTTCTTAGAGGTAAGTGGGGATTCCAGGGACATTTCGTTTCCGACTGCTGGGCAGTAAGAGACTTCCATGAGAATCACAAGGTTACAGAGACTCCCGAGGAGTCAGTAAAGCTTGCACTTGATATGGGATGCGACCTTAACTGCGGATGTACATATCAGAAGCTCATGAATGCATATAGAGCAGGACTTATTGATGAGAAAGTTATCACAGAGTCTTGCGAGAGATTGTTTACAACAAGATTCCTTCTTGGAATGTTTGATAAGACAGAGATGGATGAGATCCCGTTCACTGTTGTTGAGAGCAAGGAACACCTTGAAGTGGCTCACAAGGCTGCCAAGGAGAGCATCGTACTTCTCAAGAACGACGGCATCCTTCCTCTTGATAAGAACAAGATTAAGACTATCGGCGTAGTTGGTCCCAACGCAGATTCAAGAGTGGCACTTATCGGTAACTACCACGGAACATCTTCAAGATACATCACTGTTCTTGAAGGTATCCAGGATAAAGTTGGCGATGATGTAAGAGTTCTTTACTCAGAGGGTAGCCACCTTTGGAAGGCCAATGCCAGCGCTCTGTCAGATCCTAACGGTTCAGACAGGATCGCAGAGGCACAGACTGTTGCCGAGTATTCAGATGTGGTTGTAGTGGTAGTTGGTCTCGATGAGACCCTTGAAGGTGAAGAGGGAGATACAGGAAACCAGTTTGCATCAGGAGATAAGATTAATCTCAATCTTCCTATGCCTCAGAGACTTCTCATCAACTCAGTACTTGAGATGAAGAAACCTACTATCGTTATCAATATGTCAGGTAGTGCCATCAACCTTTCTAAGGCTGAGAACGAAGCCAGTGCCGTTGTTCAGGCTTGGTATCCCGGCGCACTTGGCGGCAAGGATGTTGCAGATATCCTCTTCGGTGATGTTTCACCTTCAGGAAAACTTCCTGTGACATTCTACTATTCTTCTGAAGAGCTTCCTGATTTCAAGGATTACTCCATGAAGAACAGAACATACAGATACTTTGAGGGAACACCTCTCTATCCTTTCGGCTACGGTCTTACATACGGCGATGTAGTATGCAAAGATATCGATGTAGCTGTTAAGAAAGCTTCAGACGGAACATTGGAAGGTGCTGAAGTAACCGTTACAGTTGCTAACGAAGGCAAGGTTGCAACAGATGACGTAGTTCAGCTTTACATCAAGGACAAGGAATACGAGCTTGCTATTCCCAATGCATGTCTGTGCGGATTTAAGAGAGTACACCTTGAGGCAGGCGCTTCTGAGAAGATCACTATCTTTGTAAAAGACAGAGCATTTACATCCGTAGACAACGACGGAAACAGAAAGATCTTTTCCAAGAAGTTCGATATTTTTGCCGGAACAATGCAGCCTGATGAGAGATCCAAAGAACTCACAGGAAAGACATGTGTAAAGGCGGAAATTCAGATTTAATGCCACGGACATAAGTGGTATAATGTCATGTATACATGGCAAGATGTTTAATTAGTTCTTTAGAGAGTTTGGCAACTCTTGATATAAAGAAGGACAAGAAAGGTATAGCGCAAAAAACGCGCAAAGAAAGGGGATTTTTTATGATAAACATACCTGAAGTAAAAATTGGTCTTGTTGCTGTAAGCCGTGACTGCTTCCCTGCATCACTTGCAGTAAACAGAAGAAAAGCATTGGTAGAAGCTTACAAGAAGAACTACAACGATAAGGACGTATATGAGTGTCCTATCTGCATCATCGAGAGCGAGATCGACATGGTTAATGCTCTTGAGGATATCAAGAAGGCAGGATGTAACGCTCTTTGCGTATATCTTGGAAACTTCGGTCCTGAAATTTCAGAGACACTTCTTGCTAAGCACTTTGATGGACCTATCATGTTCTGTGCTGCAGCAGAGGAGTCACAGAATGACCTTATCGACGGAAGAGGAGATGCTTACTGCGGAATGCTTAACGCAAGCTACAACCTCCACCTTCGTAATGTAAAGGCATATATTCCTGAGTATCCCGTTGGAACAGCAGAGGGATGCGCTAAGATGATCAACGAGTTCGTTCCCATCGCAAGAGCGATCGCAGGTCTTCGTGATCTTAAGATCATCAGCTTTGGTCCCAGACCTATGAACTTCCTTGCTTGTAACGCACCTATTCAGCAGATCTACAACCTTGGTGCAGAGATCGAAGAGAACTCAGAGCTTGATCTTTTCGAGAGCTTCAACAAGCATGCAGGCGACAAGAGAATTCCTGATGTTGTTAAGGACATGGAGAAGGATCTTGGCGCAGGTAACAAGAAGCCTGAAATCCTTGAGAAGCTTGCTCAGTATGAGCTTACACTTCTTGACTGGGTTGAGGAGCACAGAGGTTACAAGAAGTATGTAGCTATTGCCGGTAAGTGCTGGCCTGCATTCCAGACACAGTTCGGATTCGTTCCTTGCTATGTTAACTCAAGACTTACAGGACGCGGAATTCCTGTATCATGTGAGGTAGATATCTACGGAGCAATCAGTGAGTTCATCGGAACATGCGTAAGTAACGATTCAGTTACTCTCCTTGATATCAACAACTCAGTTCCTGAGGATATGTACAACGAGAGCATCAAGGGCAAGTTCGATTACAAGCACACAGATACATTCATGGGATTCCACTGCGGAAATACTTGCACAGGCAAGCTTTCAAGCTGCGAGATGAAGTTCCAGAGAATCATGGCTAGAAACCTTCCTGAGGAAGTTACACAGGGAACACTTGAGGGTGACATCGTACCCGGAGATATCACATTCTTCAGACTTCAGAGCACATCTGACAACCACCTTCGCACATACGTTGCACAGGGTGAGGTTCTTCCTGTTGCTACTAAGTCATTCGGTGGTATCGGTGTATTCGCTATTCCTGAGATGGGCAGATTCTACAGACACGTTCTTATCGAGGGCAACTTCCCTCACCACGGTGCTGTAGCATTCGGTCACTTCGGAAAGGCTCTCTATGAGGTATTTAAGTACATCGGAGCAGAGACAATCGGCTACAATCAGCCTGCATCTCTTCCTTACCCTACAGAGAACCCTTTTGTTTAATGAGGACTCGGCCGTGAGAGCGGTACAATATTAAATATTCCAATTAACCTAATTAACCAATTAACCATAAAAAGGGGGTCATGCCCAGATTATTTAATCATCTGGGTGTGACCCCTTTTCTGTACAAAAATATTGTATTTAACACAAAAACGGACTTCGAAAAGCTAGATTTTTAATAATGCATCATTCGCAAAAGATTATTTACAAATTTTCATATCTCTCTTGAAAAAGAAGGTGTAACCGTGCTAACATGTTAATTAGACGTTTACAAATACAATCATAGGGGAAAAGGAAAGAGAAGGGGAAATGGCAGATAATAAAGTCTTTATGGACACGAATATCTTTACGGAGGTAGTCAATTCTATTGGCATCTCCGCATCTAATTGTGTCCTTTCCAAATCAGTATTAGATAAAGTAGATACCTGGGATAACACCGCTGTAGGTAAGAAAATGACCAAGCTCTTAAAAGATGTGCTTAATTCATCAGATGTGTACAAAGATGGATCGGGCATGACACTTCCTGTTTCATTTCTTAAGATGCGGGACAGCATGATAAATGTAGATAATGCAGTTGCTTCCAGTTTAAAGGTTGACGTAAACAAAAGATAATGGGTAATAAATATGCGGACTATTGAAGAGATACAAGCAGAGATAGATGAACTTTGGGAAAAGATTAATAAAGCAACAGAATTTATAGCAATACTTAGAGAAGTGCAAGGGCGAGTTACAAAGAAAAAAGAAGATATAAACAGTGACATCTATAATCCATTTAAACTATACGATATGACCAGAGCATCCAAATGGAGAGGTGACAGAGAATGTGAGGCGGCAGATTTACAGGCGGATGGATGTGTTCATTTACAGAATTCACAGAAATCCACGGCGAATCTCCTTGATGAGATAGCGGCGGAAATAGAAAGACTGGAGAAATGTATAGAGGAATGGAAAAAAAGAATAGAACATCTTGAAGCTGAAAAAGATGAGCTGGAAAACCTTCAGGATAATGGAGATCAGGAAACGCAATAAATGGGGAATTAATGATGGGAAAGAGTTACGACGCCGAAGAGGCAAATCAGTTCATAGAGAATCTCTATGATCAGTTTGAAAGCTATGCGCAGAAAGCTGCTCCTCTTGAAGCAGATTATAACAGATATGTTCATAATGAAACATTTGTCGGAAAAGCAGCAGAAGCATCTAAAAGATATATAAGGGATAAACAGCTGGATTTTCACCATGAGCAGCTTAATATACAGAACAGGCTCTACCATATGTACAGCGAGATAAAAGGCGAGTTTGAAGGTACTGTTGATGCATCGCCAAAGGCTCGTATAGATACTGATGTCCTTAAGAGGATAAAAAGAAATATAGAGGACTTCTATTATGGGCTGGATTATCTGGGGAAAGGTATCGAGGAAGACGCCGCTTATCTGCAGGAGATGGCAGATAAGTATAGTGAGATAACGGATTGCACATTTACCAGGCCTGATTATGATCCGCCAAGGCAGGGACTTGAGAAAATCTGCGGAGACGGAGAATATATAGATACCTGCATAAAGGACTTTGAACAGTTTGACGATGATTGCTGGGATTATGTAAACAGATCAGGCCTTGAAGAGTATGTCTATGATCTTACGGAAGATATGAAACTTAAAGCGGCGGCGCTTGAACAGATGGAGGTTTATGAGCCGCATATGGAAGAGACCTTGATAAAGGTAGCAGAACTTCGAGGAATGAAAGCTGTCAAGGAAGTAAACATCCAAGATATATGCAGAGGGTATGATGGAAAAGAAAAGCTAAAGCGGATGGAACAGGGAGCAAAGATACTCTCAGCCATGGGTGATTATATTGAGCCAAAGATCAAGGATATTGGCAAAGAGATAATAAATAATCAGCCAGACAATGCCTATTATTATAAATTAAGTTCCATGGGACTGTTTACATTCTTTGAGCTTGCTGGTGGAGTGCAGAGCTATCTTGAGACTGGAACCTTTGCTGATACAGAGAAGAACGCCAAGACGAATTACAAAGCATTTCAACGTGGCGGTTTTTCAGTAGTGGTAGAAACCGTGACCGGATTCTTGAAACTTCCTGATCTTGGATTTAAGATAGGAAAAGGGATTAACGGTATTGCGGATAAAGGAGTCAAGTACGTTGAGAAAAACGGCACTGACAATCTTCCAAAAGATCTTGCCGCATGGGCAGGAGAAAAACGAAAGCATGTGATAACGCTTTACAATATCCTAAATGATAAGGCTCCCCAAAAGATAGATACCATGAGCGTGGAAGATGGGTATGAGTCAGCAGGGTATCTTCTAACAACGATAGGAAGCTTTTTTGTTGGAGGCGAAGCCGGCGCAGGATCAAAAGCCGGAGAAGTAGCCAAGACCGGAGAAGTAGCAGCCGAGGCAGGCGAGACGATAATCAATTCACTCGATGATATCGAAAGAGCAGTCGATAAGATCGACGACGTAGAAAGAGTAGTCGATAAGCTTGACGATGTCGAGAAGGTCATAGACAAGGTTGATGACGTTGCAGAGGTCGCAGCCGAGGAAGCCGATGATGTCGCGAGGGCTGCGGAGGAGTTTGATATAGAACTGAAATATAAAGATGGGTGGACAGATGTTCAAAAAGCAGAGGCGGATGCAAAAGTAAAAGCACTTTCAGAAGCTACGACTGTAAAAACACCGGCCAAAAGAACTGGAACTTCAGCGGCATCTAGATATAAATCAGCATATGGAAAAGATTCGATACCTAGTGGGTATGATATAGATCATACTGTTGACTTGCAATTAGGAGGCGCAGATGACATATTAAATTTAAATCCCTTAGAAAAGAGTGTAAATAGAAGTTTGGGGATTCAAATAAAAAACAAAATAAAGGATTTACCATTTGGAACAGTATTTGGTGATTTTACGATAAAGTAGGGAGATTAGTATGATAAGCAATTTTTTGAATTATTTTAAAAGCAAGGAAGTAATTGATTGTTCAGGTGATTTATATAATGATTTTGTCACACTATTAGGCGGAAAAAGGTTTGGAGAAGGATTGTTTAATTCTTTTTCTATAGAGAATGTTGAGAAATGGACAGAGATAATTGATCAAGCGTATCCTGAGTTTAATGGGCTGTATAAAGCGTTCGGATATGATTGGCTGGGGCGTTGCTTTGGTATAGATTTAAGAAAAAAAACGCAAGGAAATATTTTAATGTTTGAAATAGGAACTAATGATGTCCTAGAAATTCCTTGTTCATTTGAAAAATTTCTCAATGAAGAAATTCCATTATACGCCGATGCTTGTTTAGCTAAGTCTTTTTTTGAAGAGTGGAAAAATAATACTGGCAAAGAACTACCTTATGGAAGATGTGTTGGATATAAAGTTCCACTATTCCTTGGCGGGGAGGATAGTGTAAACAATCTTGAAGAAAGCAATATGGAAGTATATTGGGGCGTGATTACTCAAATAAAGGAGAAGATAAAATAGAGGTTGGCTCCCGACAGAGTCCAAAGTGAAATTGATTTACGAGATTTCTGTAAAAGATATTTAAAGAGATTACTTTTTTAACACCATCAAGATTCCTTGAATATAGGAGATAGGAATCTTGGTGGTGTTCATAATATCATTTAAATCAGAGGGTATGGATCAGCCGGCTATCTTCTAACAACTATAGGAAGCTTTTTTGTTGGGGGCGAAGCTGGCGCAGGATCAAAAGCCGGAGAAGCAGCAAAGACCGGTGAAGTCGCAGCAGAAGCTTCGGATGATGTGGCGAAAGTTGCTTCAGAAGCGGAAAAGCTTGCAGACAAAGGCGATGATGTAGCAAAGGCAGTCGAAAAGGGTGGAAGTGCAGCTGAAGATGGTTTGAATTCTCAAGTATCATATGATAGACCGTCTGGCTTTAGAAAAGGAGTCCGAGACAAAGTTTGGGATAATGCTAAAAATAGTAATGGGGATGTAATTGACCCAGTTACTAAAAAGGTTATGGATAAAGCAGAACCGTGGGATATGGGGCATAAACCAGGATATGAATTTAGAAAGCATCAACAAAGTGCTGAAAGCAGAGGAATACCACGAAAACAATTTTTAGATGAATACAATAATCCTGAGCATTATAGACCAGAATTACCCAGTTCGAATAGGTCTCATAAAGGTGAAGACATAACAGATAATTATTTTGGTGATTAAATTGGAGTAAAAACGATGGAAATAAAAAAAATAATTGCCCAAAAGGAACTTGAAGTGATAGGAGGAAAGCCTCAAGTTTTTCGCTATTGGGATGATGATCAAAAAAATAGTGTTGATATTTTTTCATCTTTAGATAGACCATATAGTGGGGTGGCTTCGTATGCGACTATTGGTTTATCTGAGTGTGAGATAGGTTTAGTAAGCAATGACAAAAGTTTAAGAGTGGAGCTTATAGGTGCTTGTGATAAGAAAGAAAAGCTCTTTGCTAATGTTTTATCTACTGTTGCATTTGAAGTTATGAAAAAAAAGAAGTGTTCTTATGGGGATATTATTCAAAATGTTATATCTGAGTATCGTATTGATTCTGAAATGAAGCATGTATATTTGATGAATCCATTTCTATGGGATGGATTTGAAACTCTTGAATTTAGAGATAGAAGTGTAGCATGGTTACTAATTATACCAATTTCAGACAAGGAAAAGGAATATGCTATTGTAAATGGCTGGGAGTCTTTAGAAGATAAATTCGAAGAAGCTGATATCGATATTTTTAATCTAAATAGAAAATCAATAATATAACTTATGAGAAGTATCAAGATTACTTAGAGAAATGTGAGTAATGCGCAAAAATATGAATAAACAAAAATGGATTATCGCATTCATTCTAATAGCATTAACGCTGGTTTCAACTGCATGTATTAACACAAGACATTATGTACATAAATATAGCATTAGAACGTCATATAAAGAATGGATTGATCAGATAGGAATTTTCTCTCACGATAATTTAAAGGTCAGTGGCTATAGAGAAGAGAATAATAAGATAGAGCTTGAATTAGAGTATGAAAATGGCATAACGGGTTATAAAGAATTATGCGATGTAGTTAATGCTCATAATACATTTGTGGATAATAATCCAGATTATTTTCCAAGTGATATAGATATACATATTTATAATATGAAAAATTTTAATGGTAGCGGATTTGCATTGTCGTATTTTTTTAATCGTAAGCCAAAAGGAACTAGGGATTTTAGTATGCTTAAAAGCAGGGATACAGCAAAAATACAGTATGAGTTTATAAATATGGAAAGGTTTGGCTATGAGAATATAGAGTATAAAGATGTTGTAATGGATATTCCAATATTAATATTGGATTGTTCGTATGCACCTGGTTATGAGGCATATGCGTTTTTGGATGAATTTAATAATGCAGAGCAAGTTGTTATTGATTACCACACGGTTGACTATAATCAAAAAAAGGCATGTGAATATATACATAAAATATTACCCAATGTTGAAATATATTCTGTAGTAGTTGTTGATGGACAGGAACAATTGAAAAGAATAAATTGATAATAGTCATGAAGGGAAATATGCTGAATAAAAGAGTATTATTAGTGTCACATGACGAAGATGATGGAATGTGTCCAGATTTTTTGTGAAACGGCTGGAGCATGGGAATTAGTAGTTTAAAACCACCTGTTCATCGGAGGCGAAGCCGGCGCAGGATCAAAAGCCGGAGAAGCAGCCAAGACCGGAGAAGTAGCAGCCGAGGCAGGCGAGACGATAATCAATTCTCTCGATGATATCGAAAGAGCAGTCGATAAGCTTGACGATGTCGAGAAGGTCATAGATAAAGCTGACGATGTCGAGAAGGTTATAGATAAAGCTGATGATGTAGAGAAGGCGGCCCGGAAAGGTGAAGAGTTCATGATTGATGACTGGGCGGGTTATCCAGATGAACTCCCAAAACCTGAAGGTCCATTTAGAATAGTTAAGGGAGAGGAATATAATAACGCTAGAAACTTGGCTAATAAAATAAATGCATATATACACAAGACTCGTCCGGATTTGAAAGGGTTACAGATACATGAAATGAAACCCGTAAAATTTGGCGGAAGTCCAATCAGTATAGATAATAAAATTGCTTTATTACCAAAGGAACATGCTAAATATACAGCGTATTGGAATAGAATTCTTAGGGATTTACTTAAAGGAGGTAATTGATAAATATGGATGAGCAAGAATTATTAAAAGAATACAATAAATCGGAAGGTGAGGAAAAGTTTAACAGTCAGAAGTATAACGTGTTTGTTCCGTATGTTAATTCATATTGTAGTGGTGAAGGAATGATCGGTGAAAATTCCTATCTTATGCTGTGGGACAAGGAAGATATAGAGGAATTGAATGATGATTATGAGGTTAATGAGTTTTTAGATGATAGTATTTTGATTGGTTCCGATGGGGGAGATACAGCATACGGAATTGATAAAGATGGAAGATTTTTCTCAGTTCCATTTATTGGAATGTCAAATGATGATATGAAATACTTAGGTGATTCTTTTATAGAATTCTTAGAATCACTATTTGAGAAGTAGAAAGTAGTCCCATGCTAAATTAGTTGATGGACAGTACAGAGAGTCATTTTTTAAAAACGCTTAAAAGGGAAAGAGACTACTTCGATATGAACGTGAGAACCGAGGTGATTGTCAATTTAGGAACAGTACTTTTATAAAATGTATATCAGCGTAGGGTTTCATCCGGTGACGATGACTCTACGCTGTATTTGGATAACGATGTTCATACGTTCTTGCACAGGCTTACATTAAAGAAATATTTGGGAATGTGCAGATGATGGGGAAATGGCAAAGATACTATCCTATTAAGCTGATTGATGTGGTGACGGGTAAGGTAAATAGTAACTATGTGTTGATGTATGTTACTGATTTTATTGATGCATTTGACTTAGAGAAGAGTAGCTATAGATATAATGAGAAATATAATTTCTATTCTTTTATTCCGATGGAAACTTATTTAAATGAGAAAGAATGTGCTGGACATGATGTGTTTCGGTGTTGTAGGAGTGTTGCATCTATATATGTATCTGAGAGAGTGAAGGCTATTGTTGAAAAAAATAAATGGATTGGTTTTGCTTTCTATCAACAACAATAGAGCATGGTAAAGGTCACCTTGGAACTACGAAGAGTGGTAAGCAAATGTCCGAGTCATGGTTGTTTGGAAAAAAAGGAAATCTAAGCGAAAGTAGGGTATATGATTCGCTTATTAAGGGTGGAATGAGTGAAGAAGAGGCATATTTAAAAACAAGTGAAATACTTGATGCGTATAGAAACGGACAGGTTGAGTCGATTCTATCAAAAGTAGATGAAGCTGGAAATGTAACAACATCAAAGCTTGATGATGCCGGAAATATAATCGATGATTGGCCGTAAAGGAGATATAGATGAGAGATACAAGATGTTCCACAAAATTTTTAGAAATTGTATTAAAGGTAAAAATACCTCATATAACAAAACTAAAAAGTGAAATAGGTGTTTTAGAAGAATGTGAGAAGAAAGGGATTCAGCGCTATCCAAAAAAAAATGTTGAAGTAATATATAACAATAAATTAGGTTTGACAGAAGATTTTACAGATATTCTTGATGCTCAGTACTCTTTAGACCGCATTGATATAGGCTATGAAGAGCTTTTTGATCTGTTTGTTGAATATGCAACGCACCTTAAGTTTGGGGATATTGGATATATTGTTTTTTTGAGATTCTTTTCGCTAGGAATAATGCTTGAGCTTGGTAAGGATAAGTTAAAACCATTAGTCGATAAGCTTGATAAAGACGGGATAGATGATATATTGCTTGGCTATATCGCAGAAGGTTACGGACTTAAAAGAACATTCAAATCTACAAAGTTTTATAGAGAGTCACCATACGCAAACGCAGCATCAATATGTGAAATGGCTACAACAGATAAAGAAAAAGCCAAAGAGATGCTCAAGGAGTATATGAAAAATTACCTTAAGGCACATTCAGATATGGGATGGCCCAAGGCTGCAAAGGAATGGGCAGATTATCGTGGCCTTTGGGCATATGAAGCAGCGGCAATTTCTAAGCTCTTTGGAATCGATGACAGCGAACTTAAGGATGATATGAACTATCCTTATGACCTTGCACATTACAAGAATGGTGATATTACTGCTCATAGCATAGAGATAATCACACCTGTTAAGGAAGAGATTAATCTTGATGTTGAAACAAATGGAATAACAAACAATAGAGAACTTGAGGCTATAATTCCACCTATCTTCCAAGATAGAATAAATGAGCTTATCAGTGATTACAGTACAATTTCTGACAATGAATTCTGGACGAAATATAACCTTAGAGAAGTGTGGTTTAGATGCGAAGAGTTTTCTGAAGATAAGAAGAAAGAATCAATGCTTGGCATGCTCATTGTTTTTGAACTAGTAGAGCTTGGTTATGTTCTTCAGATCGATTGGAAAGAAGATTTTGATGATTATAAGGATGAGCTCCGTAATTACTGGAATAAAGATATAGAAATGAAAACAGTAAGCTTTATTCTGGATAATGATCAGCAGTACTATGCATTAGTCCCGACAGAGTCCAAAGTGAAATCGATTTACGAGATTTCTGTAAAAGATATTTAAAGAGATCACTTTTTAAACACCATCAAGATTCCTTGAATATAGGAGATCTGATGTAGAAATATATACTGTAATAGGTGTTGATAGGGAGAATAGACTATAAAGATTATTTTAACGCAAAAGCTGCTCACAAGGCGTGAGCAGCTTCTGTGTTTTTAATAGATATCAGTTGTTGAAAAGAACATTGTTTACGATGCTCTCAAGGTATTCCTGCTTTCCGGAAATAGGAAGAGCGGGAGCCTTCATGTTAAGAGCATAATCTGAAAGCTCTTTAAGGCTTACTGCATCGTCGCGGATCTTCTTGCCGATTCCTGACTCGAAGCTTGAATAACGCTCCTTGATAAAGTCATCGATGCGACCGTCTTCGATCATCTCAGCAGCCTTGATGAGACCAAGAGCAAAGGTGTCCATTCCAAGGATAAATGCGTAGAACATATCCTCATAGGTGTAGCTGGGACGCCTGTTCTTGGAGTCAAAGTTGAATCCACCTGTGAGACCGCCGGCTTTGAGAACTTCATACATAGCCATGGTTGCGTCATATACGTTGCAAGGGAACTCGTCGGTATCCCATCCAAGAAGAGGATCGCCCTGGTTGGCATCGATTGAACCGAGCATGCCGTTGATGGCGCTGATCCTGAGCTCATGCTGGAATGTGTGCTGAGCAAGCGTTGCGTGGTTAGCTTCGATGTTCATCTTGAAGTCCTTATCAAGACCATACTGACGAAGGAATCCGATAGCTGTGGCAGCGTCAAAGTCGTACTGATGCTTCATGGGCTCCTTTGGCTTAGGCTCGATGTAGAAATCGCCTGTAAATCCGATGCTTCTGCCGTAATCTACAGCTAGGTGCATGAGCTTAGCAATGTTTTCCTGCTCGAACTTAACGTCTGTATTAAGAAGAGTCTCATAACCCTCGCGTCCGCCCCAGAATACGTAGCCTCTTCCGCCAAGCTTTACTGTGATGTCGAGAGCCTTTTTGACCTGAGCAGCTGCGAAGCAGAATACGTCAGCAGAACATGTGCTTCCGGCACCTGCCATGAAACGGGGATTGCTGAACATGTTGGCTGTTCCCCAGAGACACTTGATATCTGTGCCCTTCATCTTCTCGAGGATATAATCGGAGATCTCATCCAGACGTCTGTTGGTTTCGTTAATATCATCTGCTTCCGGAACAAGATCAACATCATGGAAGCAGAAGTACTTGATTCCGAGCTTTTTCATAAACTCAAAACCGGCATCAACCTTGGCTTTGGCGTGCTCCATTGTTCCCTCTGTGCTGGCACCAAAGGACTTATCTGCTGTTCCGCGACCGAACATATCTACGCCGTTGGCTCCAAGATTATGCCACCATGCCATGGCAAAAGGAAGGTGCTCTTCCATAGTCTTACCCATGATCACTTTCTTGGGATCGTAGTATTTAAATGCTAATGGGTTCTTACTGTCTTTTCCCTCAAATTTAATCTCGGGAATTCCTGCAAAAATTTCACTCATTGTAGATTTCCTCCTTATGTGGTTATCGTGTTGATTAATGTTAGCAAATGCTAACAGAATGGTCTAGTTAAAAATTGCTTTTTTATAATCATTTAATGCATAGAGTTAAAAAGAATAGTTTTTATAAAAAAATGGACACATTTATATGTTATAATTTTTTTTAGTGAGTGGAGATAATTTTTTTGAGTAAGAGGAGAAGGTATATGAGAAAAAAGACCAAAGCAATTCTTTCAGTAGGTCTACTGCCTATTCTGACAGCAGCCCTATTTTTTTCGCCCGTAGCCGGCACTAAAGCATCTGCGGCAGGTGCAGAAGTTGCCACCGGAATCGATGTTTCCAAGTATCAGGGCGGTATTAACTGGCAGCAGGTTAAGGCAGCCGGTGTTAAGTTTGCAATGATCAGAGTAGGAACCACTAAGAAAGGACTCGATGAGCAGTTTGTAAATAACATCAACGGAGCTAATGCGGCAGGAATCAGAACAGGTATCTATATTTATTCCTATGCAACAACTCCTGAGGCAGCTGCAGCAGAGGCCAACCAGGTTCTTGCGTGGATAGCTCCATACCAGGTATCTTTCCCCGTTGCTATAGATATAGAAGACTCCAGCCAGAAGGGACTTAGTGCCGGACAGCTTCAGGCTATTGCAGATACATTCTGCGGCATTCTTAATTCCAATGGCTATGAGACAATGGTTTATGCGAACCGTAACTGGTTCAGAGACAGAATGCCCAATGTAGCAGCTCCCAAGTGGATCGCACAGTACGGCAACGCACTTGAGTACGGCGGAGACTATGCTATGTGGCAGTCTAGCAGTAACGGACAGTATCCCGGTATTCCAGGAAGAGTAGACGTTAACCACCTTTATACAGATTATTTCTCTCGTATTATTCCTGAGGGATTCAACAATGTTGGTGGCAATACTTTCTATTACAGCAACTATCGTAAACAGTTTGGATGGCTCAATCTTGCAGGACAGAGATATCACACTGATCCCAACGGTGTAGTTCAGACAGGTTGGTTCCAGGATGAGAGCGGAGTATTCTTCCTTGATCCCGGAGCAGGCGGACTTGCCAAGACAGGATTTGCAGATATTGAAGGTGGTCATTATTACTTCGATGAGAACGGTGTTAAGCGTACAGGTCTTTTGAACCTTGGCGGAACAATCTATTACACTGATCCCAATGGTGTGTGCCAGAGAGGATTTATTGATCTTGAAGACGGTAAGCACTATTTTGATGAGCAGTATGTAATGCGCACAGGTCTTACACAGATCGGTGATAAGCTCTATCTCTTTGCGCCCAACGGTGTTATGCAGACAGGTATGCAGGCGCTTGAGAATGGTAAGTATATGTTTGGTGCTGATGGAGTAGCTATCAGCGGATGGTTCTCCAATGAGCAGGGACAGCGTTTCTTCTTTGCACCTGACACACATACAGCTATGGTAGGTCTTCAGAATATTGAGAATGCTAACTATCTCTTCGGACCGGATGGCGTTATGGTAACAGGATGGAGCGGTAACCTTCCTGACAAGTTCTATTTCGGACCTGACGGTAAGATGGTTACAGGCTGGAACGACATCGAGGGACGCAGATTCTACTTCGGTGCAGACGGTAAGCTTGTAGTTGGTCTTGCAGGACTTCAGGACGGCGTATATTACCTTGATCCCGCAGATGGACACCAGGTTGTAGGTTGGGTACAGCTTCCTGACGGATGGCATTACTTTGATGCCAACAACGGCAAGATGCTTGCAAATGTGAGCGCACCTCTTGATAACGTGCCTTGCACATTTGACAAGAACGGTATACTTGTTGATCCCGCAGGTTGGACACCCGGAACTCCTGCTCCTGTAGCAGAGCCCGCCCCCGAGGCAGCAGCTGAGGCTTCTTCACAGGCTCCTGCGGCACCCGCAGCAAAGCCTGCAGGCTGATAGCTTAATAGGTGTAAGAGTCTTCACAGGCTCTTTTCCCCAAAATAAATAATAAGATTAAAGAGGATGTCGGGAGACATCCTCTTATTATTCTGTTCGCTTTTATTCCGGGGGTGAAATTGCGGTTTATTAGGCACATTCTGACATTTTTTTTTGCGTGAAATGTAGTATAATATGATACAAGTGTCCATAGTCAAAACAATTTGCTTGCCTGGCTTTTTTTGACTTTGAGATATGAAGTATCATAATGAAATGCTGCAGTAGCAGCTATTGGAGGGTAACATGAATTTTGAAGAGGCTAAAAAGAAACTTGAACAGTACGGACAGACACATGTACTGAAATATTATGATGAGCTTACAGAGAGCGAGAAAGCAGAACTCTTACAGCAGATAGAAGAGACTGACTTTGCGGTGCTTGAGAATTGTAAGAACCTGGGACATAGTGCAGGCAGAGGTAAATTTGAACCTCTCGCAGCTATGCAGGTTTCAGAAATAGAAAAAAGAAAAGACGAGTTTACAAAGATCGGTGTTGAGACCATCAAGGCAGGTAAGGTTGCAGCGGTTCTTTTGGCAGGTGGTATGGGAACAAGACTTGGTTCCGACAACCCCAAGGGAATGTATGATATAGGACTTACCAAGCACGTTTATATTTTCCAGAGAATAATCGAGAATCTTCTCGATACTGTTAAACAGGCTGATGGCAGCTATATCCATCTTTTCATCATGACAAGTGAGAAGAACAACGATGCTACCGTTAATTTCCTCAAGGAGCATAAGTTCTTTGGATATCCCGAGGACAAGGTTACATTCTTCAAACAGGAGATGGCACCTGCTTCCGATTACGACGGAAAAGTATATATGGAAGCCAAGAACAGAATCTCAACATCACCCAACGGTAACGCAGGATGGTATTCTTCTATGCTCAAGGCTGGTCTTCGCGACGTGATCCTCAAAGAGGGCATCGAGTGGATCGATATCTTTGCAGTAGATAACGTGCTTCAGAGAATCGCAGATCCTTGCTTTGTAGGTGCTACAGTTAATGCAGGTGTTGACTGCGGAGCAAAGGTTGTAAGAAAGAATGCTCCCGATGAGAAGGTCGGCGTTATGTGTCTTGAGGACGGTATGCCTTCAATCGTTGAGTACTACGAGCTCTCACAGGAGATGATGGATGCCAAGGATGAAAATGGAGATCCTGCATACAACTACGGCGTTATCCTCAACTACCTCTTTAATGAGAAAGCTCTTTATGACATCGCTCAGAAGACTCTTCCTCTTCATGTTGTTGAGAAGAAGATTCCTTATATAGATGAGAATGCTAATCTCATCAAGCCTGAGAAGCCCAACGGATGCAAGTTTGAGCAGCTGGTTCTTGATATGATCCACATGCTCAGCAGCTGTCTTCCTTACGAAGTAGTAAGAGAGCATGAGTTTGCTCCCATCAAGAACAAAGAGGGTATTGATTCCGTAGAATCCGCAAGAGAACTCTGCAAGAAGAACGGAATTGAATTATAAAAGACATTAAGTTTAATAGGAGAAATATACAATGACAATACTTGTTACAGGAGGAGCCGGATTTATCGGCTCACATACAGTAGTAGAGCTTCAGAATGCCGGATATGACGTGGTTGTTATGGACAACCTTGTCAATGCCAGCCCCAAGTCACTTAAGAGAGTTGAGGCTATCACAGGCAAGAAGGTGCCTTTCTATGAGACTGATATCAGAGACAGAGAGGGACTTGAGGAGATCTTTTCAAAAGAGAAGATTGACGGAGTGATACATTTCGCAGGACTTAAGGCTGTAGGCGAATCAGTTGAGAAGCCTTGGGAGTACTATGACAACAACATCACAGGAACACTTACACTTGTTGATGTTATGAGAAAGCATGGCTGCAAGAACATTATCTTTTCATCATCGGCAACAGTATACGGAGATCCCGCATTCGTTCCGATCACAGAGGAATGCCCCAAGGGCACTTGCACCAATCCTTATGGATGGACCAAGTCAATGCTTGAGCAGGTTCTTTCTGATATCCAGAAAGCCGATCCCGAGTGGAATGTAGTGCTTCTTCGTTACTTCAATCCTATCGGAGCTCACAAGAGCGGTACAATAGGCGAGAATCCGAACGGTATTCCCAACAATCTCATGCCTTACATCACACAGGTTGCTGTTGGTAAGCTCCAGCAGCTCAGTGTATTTGGCGATGATTATGACACACATGACGGAACCGGAGTAAGAGATTACATCCACGTTGTGGACCTTGCGATCGGACACGTTAAGGCTCTTAAGAAGCTTGAAAAAGGCAGCGGACTTAACATCTATAACCTTGGAACAGGTAATGGTTACAGCGTTCTTGATATCGTCAAGAATTTTGAAGAGGCTACAGGCAAGAAGATCCCTTATGTTATCAAGGGCAGAAGAGCCGGAGATATTGCTACTTGCTACGCAAGTGCTGCAAAGGCTGAGAAAGAGCTTGGCTGGAAAGCTCAGTACGGCATCAAAGAGATGTGCGAAGATTCCTGGAGATGGCAGAGCCAGAATCCCAACGGATATGATGATTGATGACGCACGGAGATTTTTATGTTTAGACTTTGGGTAAGACTTATAGATGACAATCATCTGATAAAAGATATGGTGGTGTGCGATGACACTGTTGATACCCGCACGCATAAGGTGATGAATGCCATTGAGAAGGCATGTTACGAGATGGATCTGTCCAAACCGATCTGGCTTGACAGTATTGTGAGGGACTTTCAACTTCACAACAAGTGCAGGTTTAATAAGGATGCATTTATTGAACAGGTTTCTTTTGACTACATGGAAATACAGGTTTTAGAAGAGGATTTTTAATTTTTTGATTATAATTAAATTATAATTAAAACACATTTGCGTCACAGAAAAAAACTATACTAAAGCCATAAATTCAAAGGTATGCAAAGAAAGAAGGTATCTAGTTATGTACGAGGATGAGAACAAATCATACAACAACAATAGCTACAACGGATACTCTTATGACAGCAATAAGGGCCCTTATAGCGGAAGCACATATAACTCCGGATCGGGAGCCTATGGATATGGCGGAAATAATCAGGGGTATGGAACATATAAGTACAGCACGGATCAGAATGCTGCAAGTGCAGCACCCCAGCCTGTAAAAAAGAAAAAACACGGCGCAGCGATCGCTATAGTGATCCTGTCACTTATCATTTTGGCAGGTGCAACATGTGCGGGACTTTATTTCTTCCGTGCAAAAGGAAGCATGGCACCACAGAGTGTTGCCCAGATAGAAGAAGATGACAATCAGACATCAGCTCAGGCAGGAGCGACAGCTTCAGCACAAGAAGACAAGGATGAGCAGCAGACCAAGACAACAACTACATCCTCCGATGAGACCAGAGTAGTTGTAAGCGATGTCACAGGCGTGGTTGAGAAAGCAATGCCCTCCATGGTTATCATTCACAATAACCGTACTGTTTCATACAGCTATTTTGGATATGTTCAGGAAGAGGAAGAGACGGGATCAGGTAGTGGTATCATAGTTGGAAAGAATGACACAGAGCTTTTGGTAGCCACCAACTATCATGTTGTTGAAGGTGCTGATTCACTTGAGGTTATCTTTAACAATGAGCAGTCAGCAGAAGCTGTTGTAAAGGGAACTAACTCAGATATGGACCTTGCGGTTATAGCTATCATGCTTGAAAATATTCCTCAGGAGACCATGGATTCCATCAAGGTTGCAACACTTGGTGACAGCGATTCACTCAAACTTGGTGAGCCTGCGATTGCCATTGGTAATGCTCTTGGATATGGACAGTCAGTTACAACAGGTGTTATCTCAGCGCTCAATCGTGAGCTTGAGAGTGAGGAAGGCGGAGAACATCGTAAGTTTATCCAGACAGATGCAGCGATTAACCCCGGTAACTCAGGTGGTGCGCTTCTTAACCTCAACGGTGAAGTTATTGGAATCAACTCCAACAAGCTTGGAGGTAACGTTATAGAAGGTATGGGATATGCTATTCCCATTTCATTTGCTAAGCCTATCATTGAGCAGCTCATGAACGAGAAGACCATGATCAAGGTTTCTGATGAAGAGAGAGGATATCTTGGAATATCTGGTATCAGCGTAACTTCTGATGTATCAGAGAGATTTGGAATTCCTCAGGGTGTATTCGTTTCTGAAGTAAGTCAGGGCGGCGGTGCTGAGGCAGCAGGTATCAAGAAGAACGATGTCATTACCAAGTTTGACGGTCATGAGATCACATCAATGGATGATCTTCAGACCAGACTTCAGTACTACAAGGCAGGAACAGCAGTTAAACTCACTGTTATGAGAAGCGGTGATGATTCAGAGTATAAAGAGACAGAGCTTGAAGTTACACTTGGAAAGGCATCTGAGGATAAGATTTCATCAGGATCATACTCAGGTAAGCCCCAGCAGAGTGAAGACTCAGATGAGCAAGGAGATGAGGACGGAGATAATTAATGCAGGATAACAGAGATGATATTCTCGATTTCAGAGAAGTAGACGAAGAGATCAATATTGAAGAGAAGGGAAAAGAGAATCAGACCGACGACCGGGTTTTGTCAGCAGAAGGAAACGGTTCTGATAATACATCGGAAGGAAGCACTTCGGGAAGCTCTTCAGAAAACACGGAGAATACCGGAGACAATTCCGGAAACGATAATGCTTTCGAAGATGTGTGTTTTGTGTGCAGAAGACCCGAGAGCAAAACCGGAAAGATGTTTCACCTTCCCAACAACATCAGCGTCTGCCCCGACTGTATGCACAAGATGATGGATACAGTTACCCAGTTTGATTACCAGAACATGCTCAATAACCCCAACCTTATGAATGAGCTCAACAGAAACATGGGCGGGTTCCCGGGTATGAGTATATTTGATATGGGCAATATCCCCGGAGGAGATATGAACAACGGTGGTATTCCCAACTCTCAGAAGATCAAAAAGAAGAGCGAAAAATCATCTAAACCGGATATTGATATCAAGAATATTCCTGCACCTCACAAGATAAAGGCTAAGCTTGATGAATATGTCATCGGGCAGGATCAGGCCAAGAAGGTAATGTCCGTTGCGGTTTACAATCACTACAAGAGAGTCGCAACAGGTACAATGGATGACATTGAGATTGAGAAGTCCAACATTTTGCTCCTTGGTCCTACCGGAAGCGGTAAGACATATCTTGTAAAGACACTGGCAAAGCTCCTTGATGTGCCTCTTGCCATAGCAGATGCAACCTCTCTTACAGAGGCAGGTTACATCGGTGATGATATAGAATCTGTTGTAAGTAAGCTTCTTGCGGCAGCAGGTAACGATGTAGAGAAGACAGAACACGGAATCATCTTCATCGATGAAATAGACAAGATTGCCAAGAAGAAAAACACAACATCAAGAGATGTAAGCGGTGAATCTGTTCAGCAGGGAATGCTTAAGCTCCTTGAGGGTTCTGAGGTAGAAGTTCCTGTTGGAGCCGGCAGCAAGAACGCCATGGTTCCTCTTGCAACAGTCAACACCAGAAACATTCTCTTTATCTGCGGCGGTGCTTTCCCGGATATTGAGGAGATCATTACCCAGAGGCTTAATAAGAAAACATCAATTGGATTTGATGCAGACCTCAAAGATAAATACGAGGACGACCCCAACATACTTTCAAATGTAGTGGTTGAGGATCTTAAGAAATTCGGAATGATCCCCGAGTTCCTTGGTCGTCTTCCTATCATATGTACTCTTCAGGCTCTAACCAAAGAGATGTATATTCAGATATTAAAAGAGCCCAAGAATGCGATACTTAAACAGTATCAAAAGCTCCTTGCGCTTGATGAAGTTGATCTTCAGTTTGATGACAGCGCACTTGAAGCCATCGCAGAAAAAGCTATGGAGAAGGAAACCGGAGCAAGAGCTCTTAGAGCTATCATCGAAGATTTCATGCTGGATATCATGTATGAGATTCCTAAGGATGAGAACATCGGAAGAGTTATCATTACCAGAGAATACATAGAAGGTAAGGCATCTCCAAGAATAGAGATTCGCGGAGAAGAAATGCAGAAGAGACTGCCTAAGTTTTATACGGAACAGGCGAAGAACTGCTAATAGAAATATAAGAAAAAGGCTACCAAAGGTAGCCTTTTTTTGATGAATTATTCAAATGTAATAAATGTTCCGTCCTTGCCCTTAAGTGCATCTGATACAGATGAAAGTGAAGTGATAAGGACTGAACCACTGTGGTTGGCCTCGAGGAATTCAATGGCAGCATTAATCTTGGGAAGCATATCAACTTCGCCAAACTCGCCTGCTTCTATGTACTCCTTGGCTGTAGCCACGTTCATCTTCAGAATGGGCTCCTGATTATCTTTGCCAAAGTTCTTATAAACTGAAGGAACTGATGTTAAGATAATAAGTCTGTCAGCGTTGAGATCTGAAGCGAGCTTGCCTGCAATCTCGTCTTTCTCGATAACTGCTGAAGCGCCCTTAAGAACATGTCCCTGCTCGATAACAGGAATACCGCCACCACCACAGGCAACAACTATCTGTCCTGCATCAAGAAGAGTCTTGATGGCGTCAAGCTCAACAATTTCGATAGGCTTGGGAGCAGCGACAATCCTTCTGTATCCTTTACCGGGCTCTTCCTTAACGAAGTTGCCCTTTTTTATTTCCATATCTGCGTCTTCTTTGGACATGTTACGACCGATTGCCTTGGTGGGAGCGTAGAAAGCTTCATCATAAGGATCAACCGTAACCTGGGTTAAGATGGTGCTGACTGACTTGGAAAGACCTCTGCTCGTAAGTTCTGTCTTAAGTGAATTCTGAATATCGTATCCGATATAACCCTGACTCATTGCGTTACATACGCACATAGGAGCAGAAGTATAATCTATATACATTCTGTGTAGCTCGGTCATAGCCCTGTGTATCATGCTGACCTGAGGGCCGTTACTGTGAGTAATGACCAGCTGGTAGCCTGACTCTACAAGGTCTGCAAGAGCCTTGGATGTGAGCTTGAGGGCTTCCCTCTGCTCCTGAGTATTGACACCAAGAGCCTCGTGACCAAGAGAAACAACTGCTTTTATGTTTTCCATTTTGTCCTCATTCCTGCACAAAAGAGCTTGTGCGATAAAAGTAAGATAGTACTATTCTACTCTATTTGTCCTCTTTTTGGAAGTCAATAGAGTTAAGGGAACGTGCGAAGTTTGGGTCAATGTCCGGATTGATCTTGGTTATTTTACGGTCATAAGTCATAAGACCGTTGACTTCTTCTTCCACGTCAGAAAGCTGTGTATAAACTGCGCCGGCAAGACCTTCTTTTATGAGGGGCTTGATGCTTCCGTTCATAAGATTGTAGTAAGCGACACCAAGAGCATCCAGATTATCGTACTTCTTGTAACCATACACCCTGTCAACGCTGGAATGACCGTCGATATGACAGGTGTAACCGCCGTACTCCGAGATAACAAAGGCTCTCTTTGGATCTTTTTCCACTATAAGAGGTCTGAAATAGTTATGAACGCTACGGTAGTTGCCGCTTCCTTCGTCAAACCATCCGCTGGCCTGATCGATGGGGCGGGTATCGTCACACTCTCTGGCCATGATCGTTGCGCCGGCTGCATTAAATTGTCCCCAGCCCTCGTTGAAAAGAACCCACGTGGCGATGGAAGGGACGTTGTACAAATACTTGATTGTGCTTCTCATCTCTTCGATCCACTCTTTGCGACCCTCTGCGGAGTGCCTTGAGAAAGTCTTATAATAGGCGGGACCGTCTGAAAGCCTTCCGAATAACTTAGGGAAAAGAGTGGGAAGATAAGTCACCACGGGCTTGGCATAAGAAGAACCGCCGCATACCATGTCCTGCCACACAATCATACCAAGTTTATCGCAGTGATAATAATATCTTGCAGCCTCAATCTTGATGTGCTTTCTAAGCATATTGAAGCGAAGGCGTTTCATCTCCTTGATGTCATATATGAGTGCGTCGTCTGATGGAGCGGTGTACAGACCATCCGGCCAGTAGCCCTGATCCAGGACGCCCATAAGAAAGTAAGGTTTATTATTTAAAAAGAATCTTCTTATTCCTTCTGAGTCTGTATCGATTGAATAAGAGCGCACAGCAAAGTAAGAGCGCACGTGATCGCTTCCTGCCTCAATCTGTATAGGATACAGGAAAGGATCCTCCGGACTCCACAGGTGCGGATCTTCCAGTTCGAATCTGAAATTGTAACAGTGAGATGTATCAAAATCTTCGGCAGCAGACATGGGACATTTGTCTGAAGAGATCTGCGCGGAAGTGGCGTGGCGCCTTTCCGGTGCATCGGTGGATGCCGGGGCTTTTACAAGTTCCTGTCCCGGGATCTTTACAGAAACATTTGTCTCTTTGGTGGTGGTGATAGTGATGCTGACAGTTTTAAGATCGGCTTCCGGAGTTATCTTGATATCTTTTATAAATACCTCAGGAACCTCCTCCATCCACACAGTCTGCCATATTCCGCTCTGAGCGGTATAATACATACCACCTCTTTTGAGAGTCTGCTTACCTCTGCTGTGATATGAAGTATCGCTGGTATCACGTACCTTTACCACAAGAGAATTCTCTTTTTCCTGATCCACATAATCAGTTATATCAAGGGTAAAAGGAAGATAGCCGCCGCTGTGACTTCCGACGAGAACGTCGTTTACATAGACGTCGGCAAACTGATCAACTGCCCCAAAGTGCAGAAGATATCTTGAACCTACAAAAGATTTTGGAAGCTTGGGAAGAGTGCGCTTATACCACAAGATCTCATCAGGTTTAAGCTGCTTCTCGACTCCTGAAAGAATGGCTTCCGGTGAAAAGGGGACAAGTATCTTGCCGTCAGAAATATCGGGAATAGCTTCTGACGGATTGTCTTTTGTTATGGAATAGTCCCAATAACCGTTTAGATTGATGTAGCTGCTGCGTACAAATTGCGGTCTCGGGTACTCTTTAAGAACATTCTCCGGGTCGAGCTTCTCGCCCCAGACTGTGTAGAGACGATTTAACACATCGTCTTCGTGTGGCTTGTCGATTGCTTTGATCGCATCAATTAAGTCCATAGTCCACCTTTCCGGCGTTGCCGTACTTTACTATAAGATCTTGATAAAATGCAGTTAGCGTAGCATATCTGTAGACGCTTATCCACAAAAGCGGAATAAACAAAGTAATAACTCCGAATAGTATCAGCGGAATGAAGCTCACATGCAGGTAAAAGAGCTGGAATCTGTGACCCTTCATCATATCCTTACTGAATCTAAGCAGCTCTTTTGCCGACTTATCAGGGTAGTCGTGGAGCAAAAAGAACGCCTGAGAATATGTGAGTGAAACATACACGTTCACAACAATTCCGATGGCTAAGGCAAAGAAAAGAGCGCCAAGAGCTGCAGGGGAAGGTGTGCTGCGCGCCACATACATAAAAATAGATCCGGGCAGGCTTACGAGAAAATCAACCACAACAAAAAGAGCCTGGATAGTTACGGCTTTGCTGGGGTGTTGCTTGAATCCAAAGAATATATCATTGGTCGAAACTGCCTGTGAATACAGAAGATTCATGTATAGGTACGCCTTGCCGGAAACGAGAATGCCCACAAGGATACTGACTATAAGAGTAATGAGCTCGTTTAAACAAAAAACTATAAGATTTCCCGGATTGGAAATTGTGACCACGGCCGATACGACGAACTGTATGGCGAAGATCAGAATATTGGCAAAAATAAGTGTTCCGTATTTGTCTAAAGATTTTTCCTTAGCGATAGCTTTAAGTTCTGATGAACTTTTGAGACTTGTCATTGATAGTGTTCCCCACCTTATCCGGCAATATCTACGTGAGCGCCCACAAGTCCCTGACGATCGATGGACTTCCTGGCTTGCTGATAAGGATTCTCCTCGTTAGAATATTTAATCTTGGTTGCGGTCTCACCGTCGCTTACATAGGTTCTGCCGCACTCAGGGCAAACCGCAGTTTTTAATGATACAGAAGCCTGAAGAACTTTGCCATTGTTCATGGCAGCCTTCTTGTAGGCATTGCTTACGTGCTCCGCCTCGTGGCCGCGAACTCTTGCAGCGGCTGCTTCGGGGCTTATATGCTGTGCACTTTTAAAAGAGACCATCTCATCGGAACCGTCCTGATATTTACGGTTCTTACAGGTCTCACACTCCGCCGGTGAAGAAACCTTGCCGGGAGCCTTCTGCGTAGACTCATTAGGATTGAGAATAGGCTTTTTTACTTCTTCTGCGGCTGCAGGAGATGCTGCAGCACCGGCAGTGCCCGCACTAAATGCGTTCTGAAAATTATATGCACCGTATCCGCTTCCTATAGCACCAATTAAACTCATAGGCACCTCTTTTCATATCCTTATTCGCCAGCTTCGACACCGAGATCTTCAAGTCCCATGTCTTTTAACATGTCATCAAAACTCTCTCCGTTAATACGCTCTGACATGATATTGATCTGTTTTCTGGCTTCGGGGTCCGTAAGCACCAGATGAAAACTGCTGACCAGAACAGCGTAGCCGATCACAATCGCAGCAGAACCGAATAAGATAGCTCTTTTTGCCTGCGGAAGCATCTTCTGAAGAGTGCCCTTGGACAAAAGAGCCAGAACTACAGCCACACCGCCCATGATAACACCTGTGTAAGCGAAGATACACATTGGGATGGCAATGATTCCCGTAAACATGGCGAAAGAAGCCAGACTTACGTGTCTGTCCAGTTCGTTGTGGGTCTTGTTGTAGTTATAGTTGTTTAAGTAGTAATTATCTTCCCCGTTTTCTCCCATAGTACGTCCTTTTAACGATAGTTTGTTAACATAAATTCTATAATAAAAATGGCTTTTTTACAATGTTTGAAGCCTCGGGCAGTCTTGAAAACAGCACGCTGCGATTGGTATAATAAGGGAGTGTGTGGCTGTTTATAAAAAATTAAGCGAAATTTATGCCTGATTTAATCGGGAAAAAGGCGGTTTTGGCCCACATTAGTTTATTCATTAGAAAGCTCTTTTGGATAAAAAACGGTAAGGCGAGGTAGCTATGGATATTGTATTAAAGATCAAAGAAGAACTGAAAGTTGAGAAATGGCAGGTAGAAGCAGCAATCAAGCTGATTGATGAAGGGAACACGATTCCTTTCATTTCACGATACAGAAAGGAGGTTACCGGCTCCCTTAACGACGAGCAGCTTCGTAACCTCGATGAGAGACTTAAGTATTTACGCGGACTTGAGGAGAGAAGAGAGCAGGTGCTTGCTTCCATAGAGGAGCAGGGCAAGATGACAGATGAGCTCAGAGCCAAGATTGTTGCAGCTGAGACCATGGTTGCCATCGAAGATCTGTATCTTCCCTACAGACCAAAGAGAAAGACAAGAGCAAGTGTCGCAAGAGAGAAGGGCCTTGAGGGACTTTCAGAGATTATACTTGCTCAGGAGACCACCAAGACTCTTGAGGAAGAGGCAGCGGCATTTGTTGATCCCGAGAAGGGCGTGGAGAATGCAGGGGAAGCTATTCAGGGGGCAATGGACATTATCGCCGAGGATGTTTCCGACAACGCGGATTTCCGTGCTTATATAAGAGAAGTCACCATGGATCAGGGACTTCTTACAAGTAAAGCCAAGGACGAGAAGGCTGAGAGCGTGTATGAGATGTACTACGGCTACGAAGAGCCAATCAGCAAGGTGCTTGGACACAGGATTCTTGCTCTTAACAGAGGAGAGGCCGAGAAGTTCCTTGTGGTTAAGATAGAAGCTCCCAAAGAGCAGATTCTCAGATTCCTTGAGACCAAGATGATCAAAAATGACAACAAGGCGACTACGGATGCGCTTAAGGAAGCTATCGCCGATGCTTATGAGAGACTTATTGCTCCCGCCATCGAGCGTGACATTAGAAATGAGCTCACAGAAAAAGCTGAAGACGGCGCTATTTCCGTATTTGGCAAGAACCTTACTCAGCTCCTTATGGCTCCGCCTATAGTGGGTAAGACTGTACTTGGTTGGGACCCTGCTTTCAGAACAGGCTGTAAGCTTGCAATTGTTGATGCGACAGGTAAAGTGCTTGATACAAAGGTTATCTATCCGACAGCACCTCAGAACAAAGTCGAAGAGTCCAAAGCAGAGCTTAAAAAGCTCATTGATAAATATGATGTTGATCTTATCTCTGTAGGAAACGGAACTGCATCAAGAGAATCCGAGCAGGTCATTGTAGAGCTTATAAAAGAGCTTGCTAAGCCCGTTCAGTACGTGATCGTAAACGAAGCAGGTGCTTCCGTATATTCTGCTAGTAAGCTTGCAACAGAGGAGTTTCCTCAGTTTGATGTGGGACAAAGAAGTGCTGCATCCATCGCTAGAAGACTTCAGGATCCGCTTGCTGAGCTTGTTAAGATTGATCCTAAATCAATCGGTGTCGGACAGTATCAGCATGATATGAACCAGAAAAAGCTCGGTGAAACTCTTGAAGGCGTTGTAGAAGACTGCGTTAACAAGGTTGGTGTTGATCTAAATACAGCATCTGCACCGCTCCTTCAGTATATATCAGGTATCTCCAAAGTGATCGCTAAGAACATAGTTGATTACAGAGAAGCAAACGGTAAGTTTAAGAGCAGAAAAGAACTTCTTGAAGTGCCTAAGCTTGGACCAAAGGCTTATGAGCAGTGTGCAGGATTCCTTAGGATCGCAGACGGTGAGAATCCTTTGGATGCAACAAGTGTACATCCGGAATCCTATGACGCTACATTAAAGCTTATGGATAAGCTGGGAATAACTTTTGATGATGTGCGCGCTGCACAGAAGAATGCTGCAAAAGCAGCTCTTGAAAAACCTGCGGTTAAGGCTGAGGATAAGCCTCGTCCGCAGAAGAAGCCCAAGCAGGTTGTGATCAGGAATACAGGCACAGCAATGGGAGCAGCCCTTGCGGCGGCTCTTGCAGGAAGCAATCTTGCGGTTGTGGATGATGCAGATGCAAAGGCATCTTCCGGCAAGAATGGCAGCAAGGGCGGAAGCAGCGCAGCGTCAGGAAATGGCGCGGGAGCTAATGGAATCGGCTCTGATGCAGGCGTACAGGGCGCTTTCGCAGGTTCTCTTTCTCGCAAGATCTCTGAAAGTGATAAGAAAAAGCTTGCAGAAGAACTTGGAGTAGGTGAGATCACTCTTACAGATATCCTGAGCGAGCTTGAGAAACCTTCAAGAGATCCCCGTGAGAACATGCCTGCTCCTATCCTTAGAAGTGATGTCCTTGATATGAAGGACTTAAAGCCCGGCATGGTGCTTAAGGGAACAGTCCGCAACGTTATCGACTTTGGCTGCTTTGTAGACATAGGAGTACACCAGGACGGACTTGTTCACATCTCACATATTACAGACAGATACATCAAGCATCCTCTTGAAGCAGTGAGCGTAGGTGATATCGTGGACGTTCAGGTACTTGATGTTGAACTTGATAAGAAGAGAATCTCTCTTACAATGAAGATTGGTGATCCTGCCAAGGTTGCAGCGGAAGCAGAAGCAAAGAGAGCTGCCCGCGGCGAAGAACAGGCAGCCAAGGCAGCTGCCCGTAAGGCTGCAGAAGCAGAAGCCAAAGCTGCAAAGGCAGCTGCCAGAGCAGCAAGGCCTGCGGTAGCTAAGACATCAGCAAGCGGTACGGCAAAGGCAGCGAGTGGCGCGACTAAGGCGGCAAGCAGCGCAGGCGGCAGTTCGGCAAGCGCAGGAGCTAAGGCAAAGAGCGAGGCGGGCGTTGCGGCTAGAGCGGCAAGTAGTGCGGTTAAGACAACCGGAAGTGCCGCAAACAGCGCAGCGGGCGCAGATGCAGCCCCGGTCAAGAAGTTCAAGAAAAAAGGAATTGTAATTTTCAAGGGAAATGCAAATGATTGATTAGTAGGCCCCGGTCATAGTGATATGACCGGGGCTTTTATCAAATAGAGATCTTTCGGTGATTCGGCCGAAAGATTTTTTTGTGCACAAACACCAAATTTAAGTAAATTAAATTGTAGATTAGGTAAAACATAACAACTTTTAGCAAAATTTACTTGACTGAAGCTCGTTAATGAATATACTCAAATTAAGTAAACCAAAACTTGATTCACTTAAATTACTTAAGGAGGAAGAATTATGAAGTTGAAAAAAGTATTGGCAATAAGTCTGGCTTCAGTAATGGCATTGTCCTTTGCAGCTTGCGGTAATGCAAAGACCGGTGCACCTGCTGCAACAACAGACGGATCGGCAGCTGATGGAGCTGAGGCAACAGGTGGCGAGAGCAAGGGCGCTGATGTTGCAGAAGTTTTGGGGGACATTCCTTCCTACACCCAACTTGACCTTAGTCAGTATGGTGACACCGCCGGCTCGATCAAGTTCTTGCATCACAAGACAGATCGTGCAGAGGACGGAACCATGGACAAGCTCGTTGCGGAGTTCAACAAAGAGTTCCCTAACATCAAGGTAGAAATGGAGGCTGTTACAGATTACGCGCAGGATTCTCTCCTTCGTCTTTCAACAGGCGACTGGGGCGATGTAATGTTCATTCCTGCAGTTGATAAGGTTGATCTTGAGCAGTACTTTATGCCCCTTGATTCACTGGACAACCTCTCAAAAGAGCTCAACTTTGTTGACACATGGGAGTACAACGGACTTTGCTATGGTATTCCTTACATGGCTAATGCACAGGGAGTTCTCTACAACAAAGCAGTATTTGAGAAGGCCGGAATTAACGAGCTTCCCAAGACACCCACAGAGTACCTTGAAGATCTTAAGATAATCAAGGAAAAGACAGATGCGATTCCTCTCTACACCAACTATGCAGCCGGATGGACAATGGGCGCATGGGATGCATACATAGGAAATGTTTCCAACGGAGACGACACCTTTATGCAGCAGAAATTCGTTCACACCGCAGAACCTTTCAAAGATCCCGGCGATGACACAGGAATCTACAACCTTTACAGAATCCTTTATGATGCAGTAGCGCAGGGACTCGTTGAGGATGACTACACAACAACAGACTGGGAGAGCAGTAAGGGTATGCTTAACCGCGGCGAGATCGCAACAATGGTTCTTGGATCATGGGCATATGCTCAGATGCAGGAAGCAGGCGACAAACCTGAGGATATCGGATACATGCCATTCCCTATGACTGTAGGCGGAACACAGTATGTATCAGCAGGCGGCGACTATAACTACTGCATCAACGTTAACTCTTCTGATGAGAACAAGCTTGCTTCACTTATCTTTGTAAAGTGGATGGTTGAGAAGTCAAACTGGTGCTACAACGAAGGCGGATACACAGTAGTTAAGAACGGTAAAAATCCTGATATGTACGCAGCATTTGATGGATGCACTGTACTTTCCGACGCTCCTTCAAAGCCCGGTGAGGAAACATACCTTAATGACATGAACGCTGAGTCAGAGCTTTCCTTCAATGCAGGTGGAAATGACAAGGTTCAGAGAATCGTTGAGGCAGCTGCCACAGGTTCTGAGAAACTTGATGACATCTTCGCAGACTGGACCAAGAAGTGGAATGAATCACAGGAAGAACTTGGAATATCAGTTGACTACTAATGAACGCGCTACGGCGAAAACACACACGAAATGCCTATGACCTCAGGCATGAAACAAATTAAGTAAAAAACGAAAAACAACGAAATCACACAAAGCGCCGGCAGGAGCAACACTGCCGGCGCATATAACAAACACACATATATAAACACCTATTTAAACATCAAGACGGCCAGGGGGATTTGACACAGTCTTAAATGGAAAAAGATTCGGGAGAGGTATTATGAACGCATCGGTTAATGCTGTGAAAACAAGCAATAAGCGAACATTCAGGGAATGGTTAAGTAGTAGAGATGGACAGAAAGTGCTTGTCATCTCAGCTTTTTTGATCATACCAATGATACTGCTTATGGTATTCACCTATATTCCCTTTGCGGAAATGGTGAAGTTTAGCTTTTATAACATGAAATATATTGGAGCAAGAAAATTTGTGGGATTTAAGAACTACGCCAAAGTATTCTCAAGAAGTGACTGCTTTGGAGCTCTTAAGTTATCCCTGTATTATATGGGCGGATCCGTGGTTCAGTTATCGCTGGCGCTGTACCTTGCCACAATACTGAGCTTTAAGGTAAAAGGAGGAGACCTTTTCAAAGGCTTCATGTTCTTCCCCTTCCTTATAAACGGAATTGCCATCGGATTTATATTCAAGTTCTTTTACACAAGAGGATTTGTATTTGACACGGTGCTGCAGTGGTGCGGCTTTGAACTAAACAACCTGCCCTACTGGTTAAAAGACCGCAGCATCAATAACATCTCCCTTGTTGGAACCAGCGTGTGGAGATACTTTGGCCAGAATATGGTTCTTTTCATAGGAGCTATCATGTCCGTCGACAGCGAGCTGTATGAGGCTGCAATGCTGGACGGCGCCAACAAATTTCAGCAGTTCAAATACATAATCATGCCCAGCATAAAAACAATTTTTGTATTGAACGTAATCCTGTCAATATCAGGTTCCCTCAGCGCATTTGAACCTCCTTTCGTTATCACCGACGGTGCCAACGGAACGGGAACATATTTCGTAGTAATGCACGAGATAGCCCACACCCAGCAAAAAGTCGGATTGGCTTCTGCAATGGCAGTGGTATTGCTATTGATCATCTTCACAGTGACGATATTACAGAAGCTGTTCTTTAAATACGTGTTCAAAGACGGGACACAGTAACGGAGGAGAGACATGAGTATTAGGGAAAAGATAAGCTTATACATATTGACGGTTATTAAATATTTATCGCTGGTGTTCTTTTCTTTCGTCGCACTTTTACCTGTTGTATCCTGCGTGATCACGGCATTTAAGACCGATGAAGAATACCAAAACACAAACGTAATGGTGCTCCCAAAGAGCTGGCTTAACTTTGGCAATTTCGTAAGCGCCTTCAACAAAGCCGGAATGGGACGCGCTTTTATCAACTCAACAATAATACTTGTCTGCGTGCTGCTGTTCTCAACACTTATAGGAACGCAGCTGGCATACGTGCTAAACAGATTCAAGTTCCCGGGAAATAAACTCATCAGGAACATGTTCCTGTTTGCATCAATGCTCCCCGGCGTAGCAATGCAGATCCCGGTTTATGAGATCATGTACAAACTGGGCTTCATCAACCTTCTGCCCGGCTATATCACCGTAATGTGCGGAACCGACGTAATAGCCATATACATCTACATTCAATTTTTCGAAAACATAGATGTGGCGCTGGATGAATCCGCCATCGTGGAAGGAGCGTCCTATTTTACGATCTTTTACAAGATATTGTTCCCGCTCCTGAAGCCGGCAATCGTGACATCCTGTATACTTAAGGGCGTCGGAACCTACAACGAGTACTACATGGCCAACATGTATCTGCAGGATAAGACCAGGCTCGCCACCGTTGCAACATCACTGTATACCTTTGTGGGCCCCCTTGGCAGCAAGTATAACCTTATCTGTGCAGGCGTTATAATATCGCTTCTTCCGGCACTTATAGTCTTCATAACCTGCCAAAAGCAGATCTATTCAGGCCTCACATCCGGCGCGGTCAAAGGCTGATCGCTTACCGGATTATAATATACTTTAATTTAATTAAATGAGTACATTTAGGTTAAATTAGCTAAAAGCCTAGAAAATGTAAGTGTTTCATGGTAATATTGTAACGATGTTAAACGATTTATTTGAGGCAAAAAAAGAGGTTTTTAAGGGGATTACAGTATGATCAGAAAAAGCGTTACCATGGGAGATATTGCAAGAGAGCTCGGCGTAAGTACGGTATCTGTTTCCAAGGCGCTTACAGGTAAGGATGGAGTTTCCGACGTTGTCCGTGAGATGATCGTCAAGAAAGCGGAGGAAATGGGATACCGTTATACCGGTAACAAGAAGGAAAAAGCAGGCGCGAAGCACAACATAGGTATTTTGGTCAGTGAGCGTTTTATAACCAAGGATGCTTATTACAGCAGACTGTATGAGAAGACAATGATGAAACTCTCTGAGCAGAAGCAGATGGGTATGCTTGAAATCATAAGAAGAGAATCGGAAAAAGAGCTTCAGCCACCGGCACTGCTGGTTTCCGGACAGATAGAGGGTGCGATAGTTCTGGGACAGATGTCAAAAGAATATCTGCAGCTGCTGCACGATTATGAGCTGCCTCTTTTGTACATGGATTTCTATGATGAAGATGTTATAGAGGATGCGGTTATTAGCGACAGCGTTTACGGCTCCGGTATCCTCACCAATTATCTGATACACAAGGGCCACGAAAAGATTGCTTACGTTGGCAGTATCGGAAGCACCAGCAGCATCATGGACAGATATATCGGTTACTACCGTGCAATGCTTAAGGCAGGCCTTACCATTGACGAGGGCTGGCGAATTGAGGACAGAGACAGCGAGGGCGACAAGATAGAGATGACCTTGCCAAAAGACATGCCTACAGCCTTTGTGTGCAACTCCGACGCTTCGGCTTTTGAGATTGTAAAAAAGCTTCAGAAAGAGGGTTACAGAGTTCCCGAGGATATTTCTGTAGTTGGCTTTGATAATTTCATCTACTCAGAGATGAGCACTCCCAAGATCACTACTTATGGCGTTGATACTGACGCGCTTGTCAGATCTTCCATCAGGATAATGCTTGATAAACTTGCTGATCCGGAATACTCCGTAGGACGTGTGATCGTGGGCGGAACCTTGGTTGAAAGAAATTCTGTAATGCCTCCAAAGGGAGCTCAGAACAAGAAAACAGCTGGTAAGAAACGCTGATAAAAGGGATCTTGCCTTCTGTAAATACGACTTAAGAAGGGAATTTGCGCATAATAAAAATGCAGAAAATAAAAGAATACTCAAATTATATTTTCGATCTTTACGGAACTTTGATCGATATTAAAACAGATGAACGCAAGGCAGAGCTTTGGAACTGCCTTGCGGATTTTTATAATGTCTACGGCTGCGACAGAAGCGCTAAGGACATGAGAGATATCTTTTTCCTAATGGACAAAGAGGAAAGGATAGCGCTAAAAGAAGCTACGGGATACACATATCCTGAGATCAGGCTTGAGCGTGTGTACTCAAGGCTTCTCTTTGAGTGCCAAAAGACGCATCCTGTTAGCGCTTGTATAGACGGCGTTCCCGTCGATGAGCTGCGGGAAGAATATGTAAATAACAAAGAGAAGGTCATTGATTTTGTTCAGACTAGCGACTGGTGCATGAATGTCGCCAACCTTTTCAGGATCATGTCAAGGGAACACATAGGCCTTTTCCCGGACACTTTAAAGGTTCTGGACGAGCTAAGAGCAAACGGCAAGAAGGTATTTCTTTTGTCTAATGCCCAGAAAATATTCACCATGCCTGAGATAGAAGCTATGGATCTTAAGAGCCGTTTTGATGGCATGTACATTTCATCCGATGAGTACGCCATGAAACCCGATACGACCTTCATGGATAAGCTGATTGACAGGGAGAACCTTGATCGAAGCCGTAGCGTCATGATCGGTGATGATCCCACCAACGACATGACCCTTGCCATTAAGAGCGGTATGGACGGGATTCTTCTCAACACCTCTCACAGAACGGATGCGGAGATAAAAGAGGTAATCGACGAGGCTGTGCGCGGCCTCAAAGAGCCATACACCGGCAATATAACTATATTGAATGAGATAAAAGAACTTACTTCCGGCGAGAATTGAAAAGGTATTGGAGGGGTGATATGTCTATTAAGTTTTTGGAAAAAGAGAAGCTGTTTAAGATTGACACGGCCAAAACTTCGTATGCATGCGGCATTGTAGGGGATGAGAAATTTCTTTTGCATGCGTATTACGGTAAGAAGATAAGCGATGACGACGTGCGCTATCTTACCAGGATATATGAAAATCCTTTCACGCCGGATACCAACGACCGCGACAGGGGAAGCTTTCTTGACGCGGCGCCCTTTGAGTATCCTACGGAAGGAATAGGAGATGCCAGAAGCGGCTGCCTTGAGCTGGAGACAGCTTTGGGACATCGCGGAGCACAGCTTGGCTACGTGGGACATAAGATATACGCCGGAAAGCCGGAGATTCCGGGGATTCCTGCGACATATGAAGGAATGGCAGGACAGGATAAGAATAATGCCGGCGCGCAGACTCTTGAGATTACACTGGAAGATAAGGTAACGGGGCTAACCGCTGTTCTTTTTTACTCAGTGTTTGATGGAATTGACGCGGTTGTCAGGAGCGTGCGATTTGAGAATAGGGGAAAAGAGCCTTTGTATCTGAGGAAGGCTCTTTCACTATGCCTTGAGCTTGATAATGAAGACTATGATCTTATAACCCTGCAGGGTTCCTGGGCTAGGGAGAGACAGATTGACAGAAATCCTATCGGCTACGGAAGACATGAGATAAGTTCTATCCGCGGCGAGAGTTCTCATCAGATGAATCCTTTCATGGCGGTTGCGGGCAGGAATACTACCCGGACCACCGGAGAGATCTACGGATTTAGCTTTGTCTATTCCGGCAATTTCACCGCAAGCGTTGAGAGATCTCAGCACAACAGCTTAAGGTGTCTTATGGGCATAAACCCCGTGGGATTTAGCTGGAAGCTTGATAAGGGAGAGACTTTCAACGCTCCTGAGGCCATTATGGTGTACTCATCGGAAGGCATAGGTACCATGAGCCGTACCTTCCACGACCTTTTCAGAGAGCATCTTATCTGCGGTGCTTCAAGGGATAATATCTACAAAGAAGCTCCAAGGCCGGTGCTTATCAACAACTGGGAAGCGACCTACTTTGAATTTGATACAGACAAGCTGATCGCCATTGCCAAAGAAGCGGCTAAAAGCGGTATAGAGATGCTTGTAATGGACGATGGCTGGTTTGGCGAGCGAAGCTCCGACAATATGTCACTGGGCGACTGGTTCGTCAATGAAGATAAGCTAAAAGGCGGACTTAAGCGCCTTGTGGATGCGGTTAATGCTGAAGGACTTAAATTCGGTATCTGGTTTGAGCCTGAGATGATATCTCCCGATTCAGATCTTTACAGAGAGCACCCCGACTGGGCAATTGCAATTCCCGGAAGAAGACCCACACTTATGCGAAACCAGTATGTCCTTGATTTTTCGCGAAAAGAAATTGTGGATGAGATTTATTCCAGGATAAAAAATGTGCTCACAAGCGCCAATATCGAATACGTAAAATGGGACATGAACAGAGGCCTGTGCGACATGGGAAGCTATGCCCTTGAAGCAGATAAACAGGGAGAGCTCTTTCACAGATATGTTCTTGGAGTTTACGACATACAGCAAAGACTTCTAACTGACTTCCCCAATCTCCTTCTTGAGAACTGCTCCGGAGGCGGTGGAAGATTTGATCCCGGAATGCTTTACTACAGCCCGCAGATCTGGTGTTCCGACGATACCGATGCAATTGAAAGACTGAGTATCCAAGAGGGAACAGCTATTGTTTATCCGCTATCCTGCATGGGAGCACATGTAAGCGACTGCCCGAATCACACAGTCGGAAGAGTTACACCTTTTGAAACAAGGGGCTACGTTGCCCTTGCCGGAACCTTTGGCTATGAGCTTGATATCACAAGGATTCCCAAAGAAGACAGAGAGATGATCCCCGGGCAGATTGAGATGTATCACAAATACAATGCTCTTGTAAGAAACGGCGACTACTACAGGCTCACATCCTATAAGGAAAACGGAGCTAATGACTCCTGGATGGTCGTGGCCAAAGATAAATCCAGGGCTCTTATTACCTATATCAAAGTTATGGCGCAGCCAAATAAAAGAAGCACTTTGATAAAGCCCATGGGCCTGGATCCAAATGCAAGCTATCGGATACTATGCGATAAAAAAGTACTCAGTATGGAAGGTGATGTTTTGCAAGGCGACACCATCATGAATTGCGGACTTCTTATAAAGGACAACAATTCTCCGGACATGTGGGGAGACTTTAGGGGCGTATTGATAGAGCTGGCAAAGGTTTGAAGGCTATAACAATATTTAGTTAGTTATCAGCAAAAAATGGCGTGATTACCAAGTAAGATACAGGTATAATGGATGTGTATGATGTTGCGGGAGGAGAGATTTCTTTTGACTTCCGAATCATCATTGTAAACAGTATCTCAGCGCAGAGGCGCTTGTATATTGAATTAGGAGGTTACATATGCTTTATATCGGAGTAGATTTGGGAACATCATCCGTTAAGCTCGTGCTTATGGATGAGACAGGTAAGATTCACGGAACAACATCAAGGGAGTACAAGCTCTATTTCCCTCAGCCCGGCTGGTCAGAGCAGGAGCCCGCAGACTGGTACAACGAGGCTATTACAGGACTTAAGGATCTTCTTAAGGATGTTGATAAATCACAGGTTGCAGGCATCAGCTTTGGTGGACAGATGCACGGACTTGTTATTCTTGATGAGAGCGACAATGTTATCCGTCCCGCAATCCTTTGGAACGACGGCAGAACTCAGAAGCAGGTTGACTATCTCAACAACGAGATTGGCAAGGAGACACTTTCCAAGTACACTGCCAACATTGCATTCGCAGGCTTTACAGCACCCAAGATCCTTTGGGTAAAAGAGAACGAACCTGAGAACTTCAAGAAGATCAAGAAGATAATGCTTCCTAAGGATTATCTTGCATATAAATTATCAGGAACATTCTGCACAGATTATTCTGATGCATCAGGAATGCTTCTTTTGGACGTTAAGAACCGCAAGTGGTCCAAAGAGATGTGCGATATCTGCGGCATCACAGAGGATATGCTTCCTCAGCTTTTCGATAGCTTTGAGAAGGTTGGTCAGCTTAAGCCTGAGCTTGCCAAAGAGCTTGGACTTAGCGAGAATGTCGTTATCGCAGCAGGTGCAGGTGACAATGCGGCAGCAGCTGTAGGAACAGGAACTGTTGGAAACAACAAGTGCAACATCTCACTTGGTACCAGCGGAACAATCTTCATGTCATCAGACAGCTTTGCAGTTGACAGCAACAACGCACTTCACTCTTTTGACCACGCTGATGGACACTTCCATCTTATGGGATGCATGCTCAGCGCAGCAAGCTGCAACAAGTGGTGGATGGACGAGATCCTCAAGACCAAGGATTACGCAGATGAGCAGAAGGGAATCGAGAAGCTCGGTGAGAATCACGTATTCTTCCTTCCTTATCTCATGGGCGAGAGATCTCCTTGGAACAACCCTAACGCACGTGCTACCTTCACAGGTATCACAATGGATACAACAAGAGAAGATATGACACAGGCAGTTCTTGAGGGCGTTGCATTCGCAACAAGAGATATGTACGAAGTTGCCAAGAGCATCGGCGTAGCACCCAAGAGAACAATGATCTGCGGCGGCGGAGCTAAGAGCCCTCTTTGGAGAAAGATGATCGCCAATATCCTCAACGTAGAAGTAGATGTTCCTTCATGCGAGGAAGGCCCCGGAATGGGCGGCGCAATGCTTGCTATGGTTGCTTGCGGAGCATACAAGACTGTTGAGGAAGCTGCAGCAGCTATCGTCAAGGTAGACAAGACAGAGAAGCCCGATCCCGAGCTTGTAGCTAAGTACGAGGCAAGATATCAGCAGTTCAAGAACATCTATCCCGCTCTTGCTGATACATTTGATAAGATTATCTGATTGTAGATATTCTCGGTGATAACATTTACTTATCAGATTCTTTAGAAAAAGATTATCAAAAGACCTATTGCTTTTATTGGTTTATTACTGTATTATCATAAGCGAACTTACGAACATGTAAGTTCGCTTTTATATTTTTATACGACGTTCTCTTATTCAGAGTGGTGGAGGTACATAGGACCTGTGAAGCCACGGCAACCCCTCACATGAGGAAGGTGCCAACCTGAGCGTGCAAGATACGAGCAATAAGAGGATCTGAAAACCAATCAGTTCCGCTTGTTTGTGCACGCAACAAGCGGTTTTTCATTTTAAGAAAGGAAATATTATGGACAAGTTTATTTTCACATCCGAATCAGTAACAGAGGGACATCCCGATAAGATCTGCGATAATATCTCAGACGCTATCCTTGATGCCTGCATGGCAGAGGATCCTATGAGCCGTGTAGCTTGCGAGACAGCAACTTGCACAGGTTTCGTACTTATCACAGGTGAGATTACTACTAAGGCTCACGTTGATTATGCTAAGATCGCAAGAGAGACAATCAAGGAGATCGGCTATGACGATTCAGCCAAGGGCTTTGACGGCAACACATGTGCTGTTCTTGTAGCTCTTGATCAGCAGTCAGCTGATATTGCTATGGGTGTTGATAAGGCACTCGAGGCTAGAGAGAACCAGATGACAGATGAGCAGCTTGAAGCAATCGGTGCCGGCGACCAGGGTATGATGTTCGGTTATGCTACAAACGAGACAGAAGAGTATATGCCTTACGCTATCAGCCTTGCTCACAAGCTTACAAAGAAGCTTACAGAAGTTAGAAAGAACGGAACTCTTGCTTACCTTAGAGCAGACGGTAAGAGCCAGGTTTCTGTTGAGTATGATGAGAACGGCAAGCCTTTCCGTCTTGAAGCTATCGTAATCTCAACTCAGCACGATGAGAAGGTTACTCAGGAGCAGATCCACGAAGACATCAGAAAGTACGTTATCGACGCTGTCGTTGATCCTAAGATGGTTGATGCTAACACCAAGATCTTCATCAATCCTACAGGACGTTTCGTAATCGGCGGACCTCAGGGTGACGCAGGACTTACAGGACGTAAGATCATCGTTGACACATACGGCGGAGCAGCTCGTCACGGCGGCGGAGCATTCTCAGGTA
>JAEEGK010001757.1_pt1 | contig 54138 bp, 53 predicted proteins | sample 8958771 | NCBI WGS metagenome assembly JAEEGK01 (sample SAMN16246547, study PRJNA631951) | gut metagenome | biome: gut microbiome; feature: rumen; material: SC-attached | host: Bos | place: Iran: Karaj | collected 2018-10 | reverse complement strand
TCCATTCATTAAAGAAGCGAGGACCTCTCATCAGACCCCGAACACATACAAACGGGAACACCGCAACAAGAACAACTCCATGAAGCGCATATCCGAGGTAGTTGAGGAGGAACACAAATTCACTTCCTAAAACAACACACCATAGAACAGACTTAAAAAGCAGGTTCCCATCGCTGAGACCACTAGGACGGACACTATCCTCAATTGAAAGAGCTCCTGCTCCGGAGCCAAAAAGTTGAAGTCGGATATCCTTTGTTAAGTAATAGATACCCATATCCCTTAACTCCAGGGCACCCTGTAGGGCCATTGGCATAAGCATAAGGGCGGCAAAGCAAATGGCTATATTTTTAACAACGCTCAGGGTAATCTTTCCTGTACCGCCGTCATCCATAATGCTCGCCTTGGGCGGGGCGAATGATAAAATACTTTTAATATACATGAACATGGCCACTACGGACATGATCAAAAAAGCATATTGTCTTATGACTGAATAGATGGCAGCGGCTACGGTACCGTAAACGTTCCCGGGCTCAAGACCGAACTGGAACAAGGTAGTATAATGGCCGTCAACCATAATTCCATTACCATTAACACGTCCCATGATTATAGCATCAAGAGAAATCTGCAGAAGGCCCAGAATACCACTTACAACCCATCCAATAAAATAGATCAGCGCACCAAAAGAGTTCATGACTATCTTCATTATGCCCTTGGCACCCGATGATTCATTAGCAACGTCGAAACTCGCCACCTTGCCTGAAACGGCATAAACCTCGTTGTTTTCTCCGATCTGACTAAGAACAGAACGCCCCAGATCACTATTATTTATATAGTTTGCGGCGAGTTGTTTTGTATTATCACTGTAGTTGCCACCACCATAAGCCACATAGTTCTTATAGGCGTACTTAATGTTCATTGTGCCTTCATCATACTTAGCGATACGATTACAGAACTCTTTAAAATCCTTAAAGTTCATGGAAAAAACAGAGTTACTGATACTGTTTATGCTATTCCCTTTAGCGTGTGCGACAGCTTCGGCAAGAGTTGTGTCTGAAGATAGATCATAGTTGAAATCATAATAATCATATGCTTTAAGCACTTCTCCCATAATCTGTACCCAACACTGAGCGTTGTAACTGAGAGAATCGTAATACCCTTGTGTAGAATTTGAAGAATTGACCTTATAGTTATTAAATGCTTTGGTAAAATCCTTATAGCCACAATCCCAATAAGAAAGGTTATCAATAAATTCACAAGGGAATTGAGTGTCAGTGAGACCATCTGCAAAAGAAAAAGTAAATGCTTCTCCGCCGATGTACCGCCCATTAACATAGGCGCAGGCGCGATAAAGCTTATCGTCATATTCATGAAACCCAAAGAAACAATAATTTGTATTTCGTGGGTTATAATATGCATTCAGCGCATTAGCAACGGTGTTCCTGGCTAAAATATTTTTAGTATCATAAACTTCGATGCCATTCACCCTTACAGTACCGGCTGCAGCGTAAGCTGAGGATGCAGGGAGAAGGCACGTGGCCAATACAAAGAGCAACAACGCAGCGATTAAAGATAAAAATCGTTTATTTTTCACCCTTTCCACTCCTTTCAGCCTTAACTTCTGCCATATTTGTTTCTGCAAGTACTGCCTCAACAGATTTTATATAATCTACTTTAATGAAAGCTACACGCTCAGAATCCTGAACGCAAACCTCGCCCCGTTTGCTTTCATATTTTGTAGAGTCAAGCCCATCTTCATCCGGATCATAGCCGATCGTTAAAATACGTTCGGCCTGTGAAGAGTTCAGTTGAGTATTTTCAAGAATAAAAGGAACTGCTGTTCTCTTATGACGGAGTAAAAATAGCGTGCTTGCATTGTTGAGGATACTCATTGTTTCCTGTGAGACCTTAAAATCCGTGATCGACTGTGTGGCACACCATGGAGATACAAAGCGTTTACGTCCCGTTCTGTACACCTGCTCGATTATCTTGCGGGCCTTTTCATAAGGAAAGACCATATGGATCTCATCCTGTAAGAAGATAAGCGGGGACATCTTTTTAGGGTTTGCCGAGTTAGTCCGGATATCCTTTTCCTCGATGTAACCAAGGACAACCAACATTGCGAAAGGTTTTTCGTCTGCAGGTAATTGTGCGATATTGTAATCTATATAAGGTGTTTTGTAACTGGCGTGGAGTGTTGATTGACCATCAAAGTAAGACTTAACACCACGGACAACAACAATGTTTTCCCTCTCGTTTCCGATGTTATGGAATCTATCACCTGTTTGCGGATCTCTTGGCAAAGCCTCATACTCTTTTCTAGAAAAGAAAGTTAACGTCTTTGCACCGTAATAAACCTCCTTTACCCTAACACTCAGTGCATCAAGTAAAACCTGATAAGCTACAGAGTGGAGCTGGTTGGAATTGCGAGATGCCATTAAAAGTGTCTTCTTGTAAAAATCGGTAAATGTAGGCATTTCCTTCATTCTCCGCCCGGAAGAAAGGGTTTCTCCGGATTGACATATCTCATAAACACTGTCCGCGTTCCCCTCTTCAAATCCTCTTTCTTCATAGAGCAGACTGCAGATATTGGAAATGATAGAAAGTAGTGCTTGTTCCATGGCGACATCGATGGAAGCGCCATTGAACATTACCATTGAAAAGACAAGGTTTGAAAGATAAACCAGTTTTTCATTTAATCTCAAAGTAGGGAACTCAATATCATTTACCTCGTCGTACTCCATTTCATCTGTTATTTCAAAAGGATTTAAGATATTTGAGCTACCCGGTTTTATATCAAAAACAATACCCCCACAAGCTTTAGCGACAGCGGCATACTCACCTGAAGAAAATTTGGATTCTACGTCCAAAGTTCTGGATCTGACACCGAAAGCACAGAATCTTGACTGTATCAATTTGATCAATACGGATTTACCGGATCCGGAAGTGCCTGAAACAACAACATTATAGTTAGTATGTGATCTATCGAAAGGATCATACACAAACACCTGCAGCGAGTCGATATAATGTCCCAGGAATACACCGTTTGAGTGTGAGAAAGTATTGCTTGTATGATTAAATATGTCTCCCAGGCTCTCCCTTTCAAAAACATGCTTTTTAATGATCGGGCTTGTACCCTTGATCGTCTGAACCTTATTGAGGGGAAAAGCAGACATAAAAGCCTCTTTTTGACAGCAATAGCAACTTACAGCATCGATGCCATGACGCCTTGCAGTGTCTACAAAGCTGGCAAGCATATGCCGAAGGCTATTTTCCGACTCAGCGTAAAAAGTAAACAAGAATTGAACATAGTACAGGGAGTTTGTACCTGTTTCAAGATAATTAGCCCACTGCTCCGCCTCAATGCGCTTCTGAGCCGCTCTTCGTATATCATTGCGGTTTCCGCTCTTGATCGTCTCTGATTCACTCATGGATGTAGTGGTAACACGGCGATCAATCATTCTCTGTGCTTCTTGTGCGGGAATAGGATCTATAAAGATACTCGTCACAACATCAGGGAAGTTGATAAGCTGCGCATAAGTTGTAGCAAACTGGCTACTCTTCGGAAGTTTATGTATATACATACTGCTAACGAAGAGATTCCTTCCGGAATCGTGTACGATTATATAATCAGGCGCTGTGTTCGCTACTCCTACAGGCGCAATAAGCTCCTTGACAGTCTTTCGTTGCTCTTCAAACACGGGTCCTGTAGTTGCCGTTTTGGAACTCAATGTTTCGTTTGTCTTTTTCTTACTCATCACTGTTCCCCCTCCTCTTCAGCTATTACACTTTTAAGAATGCTGGACGTCTCAGAAGACATGATGTCATCATAATACGATGATGTTTCGATCTGTTTCATACTTAGTTGCTCTGATGCTATAGGCTGAGATAAGCGCCTGCACATATCAAGGATCTCTCCCTGTGAACATACATGAGCTCTGACACCGGACTCCTTAAGGGCATTTATCTTTGCACAAGCAATTTGTCCCAATTCCTCTTTAGCAAGCTCAAGACGCTCCTTTTTGGTATGTCTGACTTCATAAGCAGACGGCGAATAGATCCAATCAAAGATATAGTCCTGGGTAACATCTTGTATCACCTCGGCATTTGAATAGTGGTCAAGCGCCTCGATCTGCACTTCCAAATGAGTTATCTGAAACCTGACAATTTCAAGCGCAGACTGTATGGCCGAGACTTCACTAACGTCCTCATGTTTTTGGGCACTCTTTAATTCCTCTTCGAGATATTCAGCCTGAGCACTCAGCTCAGCCAATCGGGTACCGTACTTATTCATAACCGGGGAAATATCAAGGGATTTTGAATATGCTCGATATGTTATAGGCGTATCGATAGAGGCTATGAAGCGCTGATATCCATTGACAACTGAAAGTTGTTCAGAAGCGTTTCGTTCGTAGAAGTTGATGCCTCGGCAAGCAATAGCAGATATAAACCTCGTGTAGCCATCAGTTATGATTATCCCGTCAATAATATCATCGATATCGCGGACAAACTCCTTAGTGTCACCAAGATGCTTAATGTCTAAGCTGGCAATATCTGTGTTTTTCTTTGATGATGTATTATCATCAACAGGCTTCTGTTTACGGCGATAAACCATATAAAAGACCGCAAAAAAGATCAGTAAAAAAATAGCAAAAATAAGTACAAAGATGTTATCCATTAGCCCACCCCGTCATAAGAATCTATGCCCAGAGTATATATGGACTTATGTTGGCGAAAGTATAGCTTTTTCCAAAAAAGATCCGTAAGAGTTCTTCCGCCACCCGATAGATAGTTGTTTGCGTTTTTCTCTATAATAGAGAGAATGGCCCACACTATAGCCCATACAGCTACTATCGCAGCGAATACGAGCGTTCCTACAGTTAATCCATTGAAATAGATCAACAACATCGGAATGCTTAGTTTAGCTATCGCTGAGACAAATACCTTCCTGGGAAAAATCTTTAACCATCTTTCCTCAGAACCCATATCTGTTAGTATTGAGTGAACAAATTTATTCATACAGCCTCCCCTATCTTAACAGCAAGATCGATTATCTTAGAGATCAGCCAAGGCATTCCACCCAGAACAAATGCTTTAAAAAGTATGTCACCTGCCAAACGCATATAGTCATTTGCCCAAGGAGCCTTATTTTTTGCCAATGCCATACGAAGAACTTGTATCAACCCCGCGATTATAAGCAGCATTAATCCGATTCGTTTTAACACAGCGTACGCATCAACAAACCATTGGGAAAAACCATTGTTTTTAATCTGTTCAAACATACCAAAAAAGTTATCAAAGAAATCCTCGGGTGAGTTATCGAGCAAAGAAACGCCATTAAACAAAGTTCTGATACCATTCTTGCATATAATTAAGAAAAAATTTTTCTGCATACGTCCTCCAGAAAAAGAATATCGCCGAAACAGCGTTCCGGCGATAAAACTACTTACCTATTGATGAGCCAACGACGTACATCCAACCAACAAGTTTTGGAATACCGGCAAACGCTGCTGCGGCTATGAGTATCTTTATAAACCAATCCTTGTAGCTTGATGCCTTATTCTCGTTATGTACAATCCCGCTCATTATTATCGACAGAAAAGCAAAAAGGATAAGAAGCATCCATCCGATTTCATGTATTGAATGATAGGCACTCGCCAAAATGCCTGAAAGTTCATAGAAAATGGCGTAAAACCTATTGTGAACAAGAGACCCATCCTCCAGCTCCTCACGGATCACATCTCCGGCGCTATATATTAGGTAATTAAACATAGGCATAACCCTATACAACGTCAGACTTTATCGGCAATGCCGGCAATTGTTGCAAAAATTGTAGGAATAAGCGTAACGAGAGCAACTGCGGCTATCAAACGGATAAGCCAGGTCTTGTTTCTCTGAATAGCCTGTTCATTCTTTAAGATACCAAACAATATTCCAGCAGCGATACCACACGCAAGAAGTATCATAAAGCCAACGTTACGGATTGTTTTGTAGGCACTTGCAACAGTATTTGCAAGTGCCTTTTCTGCAGCACTAAATGCTCCATTATTATCGGACTCAAGGCGCTCCATAGCGTCCCTTACATCTCCTTCAGCCGAAGGTGTAGGCGTAGGCGTCGCAGCCGCTGCAACAACAGCGGGTTCAAGGGCAGTGATCACGGGCGCAAAAGCCAGCAACATGCACAGTAAAGTGCAGAAAACGTAGTAGTTTTTCTTCTTCATAACAAGATCTCCTTTGAAAAAAAAAATTATGAAATAGTTTTTTGGGATGTTCTTCTTCTGGAGGAACAGCCAGTTTTTTTATAAACAGAGATTGGCGCCGGATAGACATTACGTTCAAGACATCCGCCTGCAACCTCAATGTTTCTTTGTTGAAAATCTATAGCATTATCTAACAGATAGACACTAAGATTTTGAATAGAAAAAGCATTTCTAAGACAATTCTTAAAGAATTGACTTCTCTTGCCTTTTGAAATAAAGCTAATCAGTCTATTGACATCCTTATCATTGTCAGATATGACAAATGAAAAAAAGCGAACCTTCGGTGAATTTTCGGGACACACAAGTGGCACATCTAACAATATTTTAAACGGAGTTGCATGCGCATAGTTTACAACGGCTTGTTCCATCATAACCCGGACATTATAATCTGCCTCTATCAGCGCTATAAGGTCAGCATCCCGTAAAGCTGTTAATCTAACATCAAATCTCATAAAAACCTCCCTAAAAAACCGTCTAATATAATTGTAAATGAAGGTACCCTAAACTACGCAATATGTTTTTTTTAAAATTTTTAAAAAAAAATTCCCATGAACAAAAATTGTTCATGGGAATGATTCTATTGAGGCAAAAGTTTGCGCCCCAGGAACTGAGACATCGTTTCGGCGGGATTGACTTTTACCTTCTTTTCAGCTTCTGCCTTGGCATTTTCTTCTTTTTTTGCCTGTACCGCTGCACGCTTGACAGTAAGTGATATGGCTTCTTCGCCTATATCGCTGTTATCTTCTTTAGCGTTTTTCTTAAGGCACCGTTCCAATGCCGTGTCATAGTCATATCCGATCGGCTCGGATATGCGCTTACAGATATCTAAAAACTTATTACGGTAATATGCTTCATACAACACATCGCCGCGTTTGATCTCATCCATACCCTTAATATAATCACGGAACATTGCAACGATGAGTTTTAGATCTCCGGTTGCAAGATTCACGGTTACTTTATGGACACCTTTTTTGTCGATCAGGACAGGACCATCGATAGTGACGTCCTCACCATCTCCGCTCTTGCGGATCTCTTCGAGAATTTTAGCCTGCACGGAAGAAGAAAAATAATTTTCTCCAATAGGGCTATCGGTTTTGTGAAAGTCCTCTATCTTTTCCCATCCAAAGCTGTCGCAAAAATATGCTGTGTGGCTTTCGGGAAACTCTACAACATCAGAGACCGACAACGAATGCCCCTTAAAGTTCCCGGGCCTTTCGATATTAAATATCTCAAAAAGCCTATCAAGGACATCCATGGCATCGTCCTCACTTCTTATCTCAGCCCCGCGAAGTCTTGCCGAGTACACATTGTTATAATCAACAGAACGCACAGGCCTACCTTCTCGAAACTTTAGAGGCTCAAAATGAAGATCCCGGAGTTCAGGATCGGGCTTCATCTGCCAGATATTAAATGACAGATTGCTCATGCTACCGCCTCCTTTCCGAGATACTCTTTTATGGTTGTCCCGATTTTAAGATGCAGATCCCGTTCAAGTGGCAGTCTACGCCCACCTACTTGTATGCGACAATCTTCAAGTTCCTGGAAGGATATATAACCTGCCTCCCATTCGTATCCGATCTCTGCCCATCCAAAGCATAACCAGGTACCATCTTCCTGCTTTTCTGCCTCAGTTATGAGCCACGTACCAACTCCGTAAGGATTAAAGATCTTGCAAAGGATCACTGCATCCTCGTCAAGCTCATCCTGTGAACCTAAAGGATGTTTTTCAAATTCCTCACAAATGGTCCTCGTTAATAAACACATAATAGCTCCTTTCCGATCAGCCCCCTACGGAGGCTAACCTAAAACCTCCATAGAGTTCTGAAACGGCTAACGAGCCGCTACGGTTTCATAATGGCAGTGACATAAACGTTGTAGTCGCCCTGCCTATTGATCAATCGGCACCAGTAATTAGCTGACTTGCCGATGTAATATAAGTTTCCCTCATCTTCAGAGGTGAGAGAAAGCTCTGTATCAGCAGAATTAAATAACCTCGAGAAGTTCCGAAGGCCGTTGGGAAATTTTCGAAGAAGATCAAATGTGACCTTTTCAGTTTCCTCTCCAACAACTCTTCTTTCATCTACTGCAAGATCGTTTGCTGCCTCATCATGGAACCATGATGTATGCCAGCGATATCTGTCATGGTCGCTACGGGAGTGAAGGATCCGCTTTCCTTTCATATCGGCTTCACTCGTTTGAGAAACAAACACTAACTTATTCCTTTGAAGGAACGTCCCTTTCTCGCCGTTAAAAGTTGTGTTACTCCTCGAAAGCTCTAAAGGATCCGACACTTTTGACAGCGTGGCAACCTGTGATAATTCAAAGGCAATATCACCGCAAACGGAAAACTTTATGAACGATACTTTGTACGCAAGTTCTTGCTCATACGGAACACCGCTGCCTAAAGGCTGAAACCACAACCAGTCGGTTCTACCGATCACCCCACCACAGCCATGTCTGTTCGCGAAACTTTCGATCTTGTTCACAAGTTCGAAAGCTCTTCTTTTTGAAGAGTCATCATCACTGTAAAAAACCACGAAAGTCTGGCCATTCTTTTCTACGGGCTCCACTCTTGAATTGTCAAACCATCTTATCTGCCCTTTTTCACAAGCAGATATGATATATTTAGGGAACATAATAACTCCTTTCCGGCAGCCACTAAGGGCTGCCTATAAAAACAACCCTTAGTTAATGCCAAGGAGAACTATGCCTCCTTTTTATCTGCCTTTATAACGGTTCTGGGATCAATGAGCATCAACAGACACATCGCATTCTCGTCTTCACCCTGCAAGTATGCCTGACGATCACCTTTTTTACCAACGATTGTTATTGCGGCATTCGCACACGCCGAAACAACTGTGGCAAGAAAATCGCGGGAAAATACTATGTCTGTTTCACCTGTCTGAGCCAGGGGTTTTAGACTGATTCCGTTTTCAAGCTCAGTTTTGGGCTCGGTAAGTTTAACGGTCTCACCCTTAAGCTCAACCCTTACCACCTTGCCGCTGCCTGACTGGATAAACGACAACGCCTTGAGAAGATCTGTCTTTCCGATCTGGACAGCGTAGTCATAAGACTCCGGACCTCCTAATCCGCAAGCCGTTTTATAGGTCTTTGGCTCCTTCAGCGTGATTCCGGTTACAGTGCCCTCGTTTGAAACGGAGATCATGTTGTCAGCAAGACCGATCTTCGTCTTTTCTTCTGATCCGGAAAACTGAAGTGCCGACGAATTAATAATGTAAAACTTCTCATCGGCAACAGCGGCCTCAACAGTTTTTCCACCGCCCTCTATAGCAACGTCAGCCATGGCAATCATATGCCCTTCTGTTGCACAAAGGTGCAAATGAGGCTTGCCTTCTACTTGCTTTATCTGCAAGCAGACAGTATCTTTGAACTCTTTCCTTGCTGAGTCTGCAGACGCGAAACAGGTTTCTTTGATCGCACTTTGGAGCGCCACAGTATTAACTGTTAAAGGAACCTTATTTTCCGCCTTAAGATCAAACTTAGCGGGAGCTTCAGCAGACAGCGGCAGATACGTTTTAACGTTTGTACCACTTAAGTCCACCCTCGTGCACTCTCCCTCCTCGTCAGCAATAAACTCAAAAGTGAGTTCATCTGAGAAGTAGGCAGCATTAGCTATGGTTGCCAATGCAGTTTTGCCCAATGCGAAAAGGTCGGGTGCAGCGTCTTCGCCTTCCGGGAGCTTGAATCCAACGGAGCCTGAATACTGGGAAAACAGTCCCGTACCCGTAAGCACGTATTTCTGTTCTTCAACTTCAAACAACACACTTTCCTTTGCATGCTGTGCACACTTGGAAAAAACCTCCTGGAGTTCTTTTGCTTTAAAAACTATTTTCATACCTTTGTCGTGCGGATCTCTTGTCCGCACTTCCTCCTTTTAATAAATGTAGTCTGCCCTATGGACGGGCAGACTCAAAACTATGCCCGTCGGGGCAGCACGGAATTTTTTCCATATCGTGCACTTAGAAGAGCGTTCCCATTTCTTCGAGAAGGGAGAGTTTCATCTCCTTTTTGCTCTTCTTCTTTTCTTTCTTTGCTGCAGAAACGGCAATCTTTACAACTTTGATGTTCGTTTCAACAGTCTGTTCAACCTGTTCTTCAAAGAAGAAATCCCAGATGTCCTTGCCGGTGTTTTCGGCAACGGCCTTAGTGTTTTCTTCCATTGAGATAACCTTTGCTTTTGATTCAAGCGCAGGCTTGACAGGTTTGACAACTTTAGGCATTATCTTCACTCCCTTAACCTTTATTGCCGGCTTAGGTGTGTCAACATATGCTTCATAATCTCTTCCGACAACGTCTTTAAAGACCTTCATCTTCTCAACATCCTTGAAAGAGTCGTCACCATTGGCGGCCGCTTTTACATCGAACATTTCCTGAAGGTTGTCTTCAAGACCACCCATTTCTTTGTCCGATAAAGCTTTAGCCAAAAGGACTTTAGTATCGACACCCTCTGCCATCGCCGCAAGACCTTCGCCGGAAAACTTTCCCTGGATGGCAGCGGTCGCTGTCATCTTCTTGGCGATGATCGATATAACGGCTTGCTGCATCGTACCTTCGTAGGCCATGTAGTACGTGCGACAGTTTTCCGTCTGGTTAAGACGGAAGTGACGGTGAGCAGCCTGCCAGATGGTCTGTAAACTGTATCCCATCTGGTAAAAAACAATTGTCGGGTAGTTATAATATGTCCCCTCTCTCGTAAAACAGAAGTCGAGACCCGTTTCAACGCATCGCGGATTGGTGATAACGACCTTTGCTCCATTAACGGCCTTGTCCTGGATCCACTCTTCACGCTTTGAGGCTTCAGGACTCTCAGACCTTAAAATCTGGACCTCGTCCTTTTTTAAGCCGCAACCCTTGGCAATGATCGCCTGCAGACGTTCTGTAACACACGTCTGTGGAGAAGCCGTGTACTCTGCGTAAACAAAGCAGTTCCGCCCTTCAGCCAATTCCGTCTTGAGGATTTCGAGAAGAGCTTCCTCTTTGGGAAGAAGCGTGTCCTCATCCTTAAATTCGGGATGAGATTCAGGTTTAACCAATTCCCTACCCGTGAACGGATCCAAGATAGGATCAACATCGTAGGGCTTGTCAAGATAAGACAAGCTAAACTGCAACGTTGTAGCCAGTATACCCATTCCAAGAGACTGTTGTTGATCTTTTAAAAGGTCAACAACGTGACGATAACTCTGCATCACATCTTCATCGCCGTGAACAAGGACAACCTTTTCGTCAAGTTCCGGTATGTACTTGGACATATCTGTTATGTCAAGGAACACCGTCCTGTCGAGCAGGAAGTCGATGAAGATCAGAGGTGAGATACCTGGTTTCTTGCGCCCGCCGGATGCCATAGCCTTTGACCTTGATGATTTGCCGTATCTACGGTCAAGCTCGTCAGTCTTTACTGACATTTCGAGTGTACCGTATTTTTCCGTGAACTTCATTTCCGAAGTCCACTCATATCCACGACTGATCATTCTTCTCGGATCCAGTCTGAAAAGACTGTAAAAAAGATCTGAGGCATAACCGCCGGCGATGGTACCTGTAAGTCCGAGTTGCCGTTCAGAAGCCACACATAGCGCGTGCATCGCTGCCCCCTGTGCCGATGATCCACTCTTGTAAAGATGCATCTCATCAAACACAGCTATATCGAAGAAGCCTTTAAGCTGCTTCTTGATATATTGCGCAGGGGAGTATTTCCGCACCCCATCTTTGTCGATCCTGTTAAGCTCTTCTGAACCAACAGCTTTAAGGTATTCATCAATATGGTTTTTTAGCATCCATACAGTCTTACTACCTTTTTTCGCTTTGTTAGCCCAATGAGTTATGCGAACCCACTTGGATGTCTTAGGTTCTTCCTGCTCGCCGCTTGTGTCTATATTCTTCACGTGCGGCTCCCAAAGGGGAGTACCACAATAGATGCAGTAGCTGTTTGAGTCACGTCTTTCAGTGAAGTCTGCTGGTGTGAGTGGATAAAGGTCATATTTTTTTACCTGCCCGTATCGAAGGAGCACCCTTCCGCATTCAGGACAAGCAAGACCCTTAACAACCTCATCAGACCGCTCAAACTCATATTTATGACACCCACAGCTACATGATGTGCCGGATACGTTCTTTCCGCAAACTTTGCATTTGCGATCATACACCCACCCTTTTTTGATAACAGATGGGATAGGCCGTTCCTGGTATGAGAGTTTAGCAAAGTCTTTAGACATTACAAAGAACTCACGCCCGGTCCTCTTCGGTCCGAGCTTCTTAAGGTTGACGAGTTTATTGAAATCATCCACTATGATCGCTTTAGCATAAGGGATCTGCTCTTCGATCTCTCTCGCCCATTTTTGAACGAGGTGTCCCGGACACATCACAACATTTCTATATTTGATGCGCTTAGGATCGCTATAGATGTCTTTTAGAGATACCTTTTCAGATACCTTTCTGCCTTCGTTCTTCCGAAGTTCTTTCTCTACAGCATACGCCTCGCACATAGCCGCTGCCTGCAAAGTCTTTCCGGAACCCATGCCTTCATTGAGAATGGCATACCTCGACGAGAATTTCCTGCGCTCTCTCTTATTCCCTTCTCCACCATTAAACAGCCCCACCACGGCGTTTACCATAGCAAGTTGCTGCGGGTAGAGAGCCTTGTCAACAACTGTGAAGTTGTGACATTCTCCGTCAAGCGGAGTAAGAGGAGCAAGTTGTTTTTTTAGAGGAGCAACTATATCGGCGCCATAGTGCTCGACATACGCATCGATCCCATCCTCAAGTACCGGTTTCGGAGTCCCAGCACCCATCTCAAGTTTTTTAAGCTTTATTGCCTCACTGATCTTAACCATGAGACCATTTTTTTCATTTAAGATGTTTGAGAGGTATGGGCGGACAAGCAGCAGATCCCTGGGATCTGTTTCCTCGCTTCCAAAAAGCCTGAGAGTGCCTTTACTATCAGCACCTCTATAGAAGATGTGATCGCCAATATCATCAAGGGTATATACGAAACGCTCACGCTTTGCCATGTCCCAGATGAAAGGCTTCCACTCCTCTAACAAAGGGAAAGGTGTCTTCTCCATTATATAAGAAAAGAAGTCATCTTCAGCCCTTCGTCGGGTGGTGAGGTAAACCTCTGTATTTCCTTCTGCACCTGCGTCGTCTATATGATACACAACGGAATGGTAGAACGGATCTGTCCCGTTCTCTATCCTCGCTACTTTGGCGCGATATTTGCCGCGGGGAGAAATGTAGAGGTCCCTCACATTTGTGCCTTTTACATACACGAGGGCATTTTGAAAAACTGCTGCATTTATCGCTTTTATCGTCTCGGAATTTCGGGCAAAAAAACTGACAGCAAATAGATCCCCGCCTCCCTTGATCATAAAGTCAAGGGAGGCACTGAAACCGCCGGCCACGACGGTTTCATAAAAATTATTCATACGCGTCCTTTCCAGTCTGCCCATGCGGGCAGACTTTAAACTGCTCCGCATGGCAACCAAAAAGGTCGCTATGTCAGAATTTTATAGTTACCACATCCATCAAGCACATGCATTTCCACGTGCGTTGATTGGGTGATGACCGTCTCGGATGTGCCATCCTTACCGGCCCTTGTTTCCTCCCTTTGCGATACTCGGCAGTAACCTCGCATCACATGAGAGTCTTCTCCTTCTCCAACAACACCCTGCCTCACACCGCAAGCGGCAGCGAGATATACAAAGGATGGAGAAAGATCCGTTGTAGGTTTACCGACTTTCATTGCTTGATATTCCGAACGCTGGGACACCTTATCGAAAAATTCATAGATCGGACTTTCGGCAAGTGACTTTCCGGCCTCCACTGTATCAAACTGCTTTGCGGCAAACCTGAGCTTGTTAAGTTCAATTCCGGAAAGAGAGATCAATTCTTCATCCGGCAGCGGTTCTTTCGGCAAAAAAGGCATGTTATCAACGTTCATACATTGTTCAATCTGCTCCTTGTAGCGAACAGTCCAAACTTCGTCGAAAGATGCCGGCGTCTCTACGGCGGGTTTTCTCTTACCCACTACAACAACTTGCTTAAATTGTTCATAAAAGCCATCGTCAAAACGATAAACGCCGAGCAATTCGAATCTAACAAGATATTCCTTTAAAAACTTGTTAGATGCAAGTGTATAGGACGGAATGATCAGGACATAGATACCACCTTTAGAGATCATCTGATACGATTTCTTCATGAAAAGGGTTTCTTGTCTGTCTCCGTCGAGGGAGTCACCGTAAGGGGGATTACTTACGCATAAAGGCGCAAAGCACTTTGACGTGTACGTTCCATGAAGAAAATCGGCATTGATCACCGTGCCCTTCACTTCTCTATCCTCCAATTTTTGCCTGGCGTCAGTTACGGTTTTTGAATTCAATTCAACTCCGTATACCTCTGCCTTTTCTTCCCAGCCACCCGCCTTTAAAAAAGCGAGTAATGCGGACATATCTCCGCAACTGGGTTCAAGGATTTGTATCTTCTCCGTTGTTACTTTGAAAAGATTTGCTATCCTTGCCATCATCTCAGGCGGGGTAAAGTAAGCACCGGCCTTGAGATTGTTGTAGTTCGTCCTTGAAAACGAACTCTGGGACATTAGGTTGTCCATACTCCTCCTTTCTTATGACAAGCATTTAAACAAATAAAAAAGCCCGATCCATAGAAATATGGTTCGGGCTATAAATGCCTGCCAAAAACTCTCGTTCATAGTCATAGCACATATAACGTGCTCGACCTAGAACAAATTTTTTCTTTACAAAATTACACGTATATAAATATATCATATAAAGGTAAAAATGTAAAGAGTGGCTATACTATGCAAGCTCAAACGAGCATATATCATAAGAAGAGTAGTTGTTTACCGCATTGACAGAGATCACTTGATCGAACAGCTTATCACCGCTTATGCTTGCGTAGTCACATATATAAAAGACACCAATAGTGGCAATCTCCGCAGTTGCTTTATGATACCGCTCTATCTCCATTGCCGCCTGCTCCGACTCGCAGATCACGATATAAGGGAAGTTATTTGGTCTGGAGGTAAGTTGTTTTTTTAGAGTGTCCTTCCATTGCTCGTTGCCGCGCGAAGTCACTATGTTGAAACCTAGTTTATTATTGTTTTTCAATGTCATAAGAACCTGGGCGTCGGTTCCTGCAAGGCCGTAATTTTGAGCTACATATACCTTATGGTACATATATTGAAGCACCAGCGTAATGATAAACTGATTAAAGGCAAGGCGAGAAACGACTTCTATGGGAGTTATGATATGGTCATAATCGGCTTTTCTTTTCTCCTTACTTTCAGTGAGTGAACGATAAGTACCCAGTTGATAAATAAATGGCGAAGAGTGCTCGACGCAAAAGATGTCAGTGTAAACGATACGAAAGCGCTTTATAAGTCCTGTTTTCATTAAAGCCTTAAGAGTTTTCTGGAGTGGTCGCTTGTCTTTTTCCTCTCCACCCCGCTCACTTCCTGTTATAAGGCAGCGGAGCATATAGGCATTTAGATACTCATACTCGCCTAAAAAATCCAAGATCATCTTGTCAGTATTTTTAAGGACACCTTTTTCTATAAGGCTTTTAGCACTTGCGTGGGCTCTACTATCAGCAGTGTCATATTCTATCCTGCTTGTAGCACGGTAGCTGAACATTGATGTTTTCTTTATGTTTTCATCGGTATTATCCATAAAAGTTAATAAACCTCCGTATATGCATTACCTTCTTGATCATCTTCAGCAGGGTTTATTCCGGTTTCTTCATTATTTTGATCAGTAGGCACTGTTGGCTCAGCATCGGATGATGAAAGCACACAATCATCCGGTTCAGCAGTTACAACATTATCATTAAAAAGATCAACGCTTGACTGAATAACAGGTCTCCTGGTTTCATCCTCTACAGGCGTATTATCAGATGAGTTACCAATATTTGTAGTAGACGTCTTCTTCATGACCTTAGTGAAGTCAACATCGTTATATATATCAGGATGCAGTGTGTTTACATCGCTGTACTTTTCCCATTCAACAGTGTATCGGTCAATATATCCGCCGTTTTTCTCGTTAAGGAAATTAACTTTACCGACAAATGGCTTAAGCGGCATACCCCTACGGACAGAGTATACATGACATTCAAGGAAGCGCCGATAACGGATATCCGTTTCCGACACGATATCATCGTCAACGACGGAATTGCTCGTAGATGTTTGCAATGTCGGATCCGAGACAGACAGAGCGGATTCTCTCGTGGATTCTTCTGTTTCAACTTTTTTCTTTAAACCGCCAACTTCCGAGTAATAACGCATCTCTTCAAGGCTGGCTCTTCCAAACAGCAATTGGTGACTCATGTTACCTACAAAGACGTTTTTAAGGTATTTTGTAGATTCCGATTTATCTATCTGACCTAATGACTGCAAGAAGAACATGCAACCTACTTTATATTGTCTAAACAACGTTGCACAAAACTCCATTCTTGGATGAAGAAGGACATGGGCTTCATCGATAAAGAAGAAATGAGGTATGCGGGTCCCGCGGCCGCGCCTTAAAACAGCATTGATAAAGTTTAGCATGAAGAACAGGCCAAACGATGTTGAAACATCATGACCGAGAGAAAGGTCAAAGTTGACTATTGTGATCTCTCCACGGCTTAATATCTCATCAAAATTTATGATGTTAGGAGCTGTAAGTAACTTCTTTATCCTGGGCAAAGCTATAGAGCTTTTAATGATATTTCGCAGACCTGTACACTGTCTATTCATGTCTGCAGCATTTGCACCGAGAAAGTCAACGTCGATACCGTCTACATATTGCTGAAGAGCATCACCAACGTTTGTACGTCCCAGAGCAGTCTCCTTACGTCCGTTCATTCCCGGGGCGCCAAATCGTTCGATTATCGTCTCTCTATAAGGAGAGATAAACTGGAAGTTACTTAAAACCCTAAGAACATCGGGAATAGTGGCAAATCGTCCGTCCCTTAAGGGAACGGCAATGATCATAATAACAGCCGCATTGACAGCCATATTGGTATTTACTCCGGCAAAGTACGGATCTGAACGGGCAGATTGATCAAATATTGCCTGATTTACTTCGGCAAAAAGCTCAGCGGTCTGGATAACAGCCTCAAAATATTGTTCCTGATCAATGTTTAGTAGTTCGGGATCAACGTAAAGGGGGTTCATTCCGACACAATCCTCCTTAAGCCCGCCGGACGGAGTAAAGGACGGATCGATCCTATTAACGCCAAATCCCTTTCTTTTCGCTATGTTGTATACCTCGTCGGCAAATGCGGAATTGGGGCACATGATAGTCATGCCTGCATTCGGGATCCTCTTTGCCAATTTGGTGAGCTTCTTATTATATTGACGAGCGTATTTACCGGTTCCCTCAAAAAAGCATAAGTTGAAATCCTTATCAGCAAATGTTTGCTTTATCCTGACATTTCCTGCCTCTAACCATTTTTGGACTATCTTTTTTTGGATGTCTATATTCTGCGCTTTAATATCGAAATCATGGGCAAGGCTGACGCTTACGCAAGAGGAAGTTTTACCCGTACCAGTGGCACCGATACCTAACATATGCAGGAATCGATCCTTCATACTGATCACGTATTTTTTACCCGTATCAAGATATCGGATAAATTCAAGTGTGTAGGAATACTTTTTCCTGACATAGAAATCACCGAAAAAGTCGGTAAGGTAGAAGGCGTTGATCTTCTCCGTCGTCAGCTCGTCGGCTATATTTGACAATATGAGCTTATAGAAAAATACGCTCATCAAAACGTATATAAGTCCGATAATATAGTATCCGAGATATACGACAATTCCTGATGAAACATGACCATTGACCGGTATATACAGTAAAAGCGACGTTACAACGAACATCACGGCACGAAGAACATATTTAAGGATAACCTCGGCGCCGTGTATAGTTACGATGATAAAAGCAACAGTTCTCCTCCTTTTATATGTAAACCATTCTGAAGCAGTGCTTATAATCCAAAAGAACAGCGGGGCCAAGGTCCATGCAAAAAGAAGTAATAAATTATCAGAAAGGAGAGAAACGTCAAGCGTAATGATCGCATACACACTTGTAAACAGTCCTAAAAGAGTATCCAGGGCTGTTGCTATAAAGACTATATTCAGTAAAATGACTATGATCGTTTTAAAAACACTGGTATTAAAAAACCAGTACATCATACCGTTTTCAAGATTTTTGTCTTGATGTTTTATTTGGCGGATCACCTGTCTCTTTGTTAATGACACTTCGCTATTATTCTGATTTGTATTTTCTTCTTTATCTTTTGGCATTATAACCCTCCCGGAAACTACTTACCTGTGCCCAACCCGCGAACCAAAATAGTAGTTTCACTTCTGTTTGCACAATCATTCCGCCATATAGAATAGGCTCTATATTAATTTTAACTTAATGTACCCCAAACTACGCAAGTGGTTTTAGAAAAAAAGAGAACTTTCTGAAAAAAAGTTCTCAACGAAAAAAAGAGGCCTCTCACGAGAGACCTCCGTAATCACTTTTCAACAGAAACAGACCTGTTTCCAAACAGCTTCATAAGCCATTTAGCAAAAGAAGTTAGGCCTTTTACAACATTTTGCCAGAAAGCCCCTGTCTTTAGACATGGGGATGAATGGCTTTTATAAAAAAGTACGTCTCAATGACGTATTTTTTGTGTCTATACGTTAGATAGCTTGAAATTATCTAATGCTTGTAATATAATTAATCATATCAAAGCGGGAGAAATTTCATTATGGCAGACGATTATAAGCATAAAAAAGGTATTGTATATAAAAATCAGTATCATGTTATATTTTGTCCTAAGTACAGACGCAAAGTTCTTGTAGAGGGGGTTGACGTTCGACTTAAAGAACTTCTTTATGAAGTAGCTGAACGCTATGAGATAGAAATTAAGGCTCTTGAGATTATGCCGGATCATGTACATATGTTTATAGACATGGATCCAAGGCTTCATACTCATGAAATTATTAGAGAGTTTAAGGGATATTCTTCCAAGATACTTAGAGAAGAGTTTCCTTGGCTTAAATCAAGAATCCCGTCACTTTGGACAAGAAGTTATTTTTGCTGCACGGTCGGGCATATAAACGAAGACACTATAATTAAGTATATTGAGGATCAGAAGAATAAATGAGTTTTGTACTAACGCTTAAACTTAATACAACTAAATATGATGAAACAGTATTAAATAAGCGCTTCTACTATGGCTATAGGATTTCAAATGTTGTGACTGCTTACGCCGGTAAGCAACTACGACTTATGAAACGAGATCCTGTATATCAGGCACTTTTATCTGAAAGGCGAGAACTCAAAGATTCTGATGCTTCCAAAAAAGCGATCGCTCGTGTCAATGACGAACTTAAAGCTATCCGCATGAGCTATGGATTGTCAGAGTATCAGTTGCATAGCTTTGTTAAGATACAACAACACAGATATAAGAAACATATTGACTCTAGTACCGCTCAAAAGATAGCTACACAAGTATGGCAGTCCGTAGAGAAGGTTCTTTATGGCAACGGAAAGTATCTACACTTCCACAAGTATAATGATTTCTTATCCATGGAAGGCAAGTCAAATGCTTCCGGTATTAGATATAAGAACGGCAGTGTTGAGTGGAATAAGCTTTCTGTTCAGGTTCAAATGCCTAAACATGGTATACCCGGTAGTGCTACTTTTAAGGAATACGAATATACGAAAGCCTGCATAAAACACAAAATTTGTTATAACCGTATTAAACGTATGCAAGTAGGCGGCCGCTGGCATTATTATGTACAATTCGTCTTTAATGGCGAGCCGCCTGCAAAACCGAATGCACATATAGGAGCCGGCCGTGTTGGGATAGATATAGGGACATCAACTGTAGCAGTATCGCATTCAGACGGAGTTATTCTTAAAGAATTAGGTTCCGATGTGAAAGACTGTTCGAAAGAACTTAACCGAATCCAGAGAGCCTTGGACAGATCAAGACGTGCTACAAATCCTGGTAATTATAACCTTGACGGCACCGTTAAACAAGGTGTTAGACTCCGCTGGTTTATTTCAAATCATTATAAGATTTTAGCTGCAAAGAAAAGATCTTTAGAACGTAAACAAGCAGCTTCGCTAAAAGATAATCATGAAGCCCTGGCAAATGAAATAATCTCCCACGGAGATGATGTCTATGTGGAGTCTATGAGTTTCAGAGGTCTACAACGTAGAGCAAAAGAAACGACTTATAGCAAGTCTGGTAGAGCTAACCCTAAAGGACGTTTTGGAAATTCTGTTAAAAACCATGCTCCGGCGAAGTTGATAAGCATCATTGAGAGAAAGCTTGGGTATGAAGGTATTGAACTTCACAAAGTTAAAACAAGGACATTTAGAGCCAGTCAATATAATCATGTATCTGATGATTATATAAAAAAGCGTTTATCCACGAGACATGCCTGGGTAGATGGTAACTGCGTACAAAGAGATTTGTACTCGGCATTTCTTTTAATGAACAGTGACGCATCTCTTGAATATACTAACAGAGACAAATGTAATGATACCTTTAATATTTTTCTTAAAAACCATAATGATTTGATTTTAAAAATGCAGAATGATGATATTCGCTATCCATCATCATTTGGACTTAAATATATCAGGATAGCATCGTAACTATTAATATAATAAACGGGTTCGGCTGGATCCGCAGACGTTAACATCCACTAGGACGTTGTCTGAAAACTCCATGTAAGAACAGTTGGTTATATCGGACGGTACACTTATATATAGAAAAAGAAGCCCTAAATCCTTTTTAGGATTCAAAGCTTCTTTGTATGTAAGAATCTTAAGTGATACCAAGTTTGTTTTTGGAACCCCGCGACTTTAGTCGTCGGGAGTAGTCAGAATAAAATCCCTGAGAAGTTTCATGGGAACTGCGTGTTTAAGGTACAGACATGTCAATACCTTTTATGCTATTACACTTACATTTAAAAAGGAAGTCAATGCCTCCTTTTCAAGTTTCTTACGAAGCATCTGCGCTATATGCAGATCTGCCCGCTTGAAACTTACATTGAGTTTCTGCCCGTCAAAGGAAATTCGACAAGCAGGCAGAAACATCCATTTGAAGAGCTTGTCCGCTGCCGATATTTCTCTAAGGCAACTTTCAATTTCCTCAATGCCCCGTGGTGTTTTGGGCAAAATATTTTTTTCAGCTTCTTTCACGGGCTCCGGCATCAACTCCGGCGTAGGCTCAGGCTCTGATACATGTATTGCTTCGGGCTCCGGCATCAACTCCGGCGTAGGCTCAGGTTCTGATATATGCGTCGGCTCAGAACAAGGTTGTCCTTCCATGCGCACAGGGATTACCCTGTCGAAATTTGTGGACACTTCAACCTCATCACTTGTTTCCTCCCCCACCTCTTCCTTGGCCGGTCCGCTCAAGGAGTTTATTTCCTTAAAGGTGAGGAACATTTCGCCCATAACAACCGAGCTTAATGTTTCTTTTTTTGAGACCAAAGGGACAAGTGTTGAACCCAGGTGAACAAGCTTGTCGAGCGAGATATTTTGAATCAAAGATTTTATTTCTTTTATATACTCGCTCCACCCGAACACCTTTCCACCGGCCTTTATCACCGCTGCATCTACGGCTATGCCAAGAAGCTCAGAAAGAAAATTTTCAAGAGGAAATCCTTCGGCGTAAGCCGTAAGTTCTCTTATAAACTCTCCTTCCTGTCCTTTAAGAAGTGTCCCCAGGATCCGAAATTCAGTCATGGAATTTCCTAACCCGGAAACTTCTTTAACCGTTTCTATCTGCACCGGCTCGTCAGGCACGGTACATGCAAGTAGTTTTTCCAATAGGCCCAAAGCGTTACGCATCGACCCTTCGGATTGCTTTGCAATAACCCTGCAGGCGTCTGCAGACAATGCCCTTTTCTCTGCCAACGCTACGTGGGAAAGATATTTTGCAATATCTTCCATCTGTAACTTGTAAAAGTTACAGATCAATGATCTTGACCGCACAGGCAGCGGGACTTTAGAAATCTCTGTAGTACACATAATAAACATCGTGTACTCAGGAGCCTCTTCGAGCACCTTTAAAAGCACTTGCCAGCAGGCCGCCGAAAGCGCGTGTGCTTCATCAAGAATGTAGACCTTGACCTTGCTCTGCACCGGAGAAAACGATATATCCTCTGACAGCCTTTTGGCCATAGAGACCCCGTTGTCCTCCGCTGCTGCTATCTCCTTGACATCGGGATTGCTCCCGTCAAGGATGCTTCTGCAAGCTGCACACTCGCAACAAGGATCACCGTTTGGCAGCGGGTGCTCGCAGTTTACCGCCATGGCATGAATACGGGCAAGCGTTGTCTTTCCGCCCCCGTACTGACCTGCAAATATATAAGAGGCACTATGAGTGCCTTTTATGCTTTCGCAAGAAAGAATCCTCTTTGCGTTCTCCTGTCCCACAACTTCTGAATATTTCATGGGACGGTACGCAGTTTTTAGATTCATAAAAACCTCCTTTCTGTGCCTCTGTTAAAAAGCTTCGCATACTTCTTTACAGAAGGCAAAAAAATCGTTTTTTGAGACTGAGGGTGTTTCAAGCTTTCGGCCAAACCTTGCGGCAGCCATTCCGAGCCTATACCCCTTATATTCGTCTCTTAAAACATCAAATGCGCCATCCGGATAGCACCCACCCAAATACATTCCGAGCGTATTTGAGAGATTTACAAGGAACGGCATAAAATCCTTGTCCGTTTCAAAAAGGGTTTTTGTCCCATCCGGGATTATGCCCATTTTTTCCAGAAAAGGACCTTTTTTGCCGTTAACTAACCCGATGCACGCATTACATATAGAATACGTCTGATCGGGATCCATTTCCAATAGCGCCATATAAGCGCTTAAGTAGCCACCGGAAAGGGCGAATAATTGAAAATCAAACGGAAACCCATTTCCTTCAACTTCCGTTTTCATTTCCTCGTAAGTTAGCCTGGGAACTTCAATAACGTCCATACGGCTTCTTACTGTTTTTAATATGCTCAGTTTGTTATCCGCCGAGCATAGGAAATCTGCATCACTTTCCTCCCAGATCTTCAGCATTGCATTCTGGAAGTCAGGTGTTGCACAGTCCAATCCGTATATAAGGACTGTCCTGCGTTCAGAACAGGCAGGTGCATGATTAACAAATGCTCCGATCTCTCCCGCTTGCTCTTTTTTGATGCAGTGTTTTTCGGGCTTCAGAACAAGAATATCGGGTGAAAGTTTATTTTTCACCCGATATGCATCCAGTTCTGAAGAGCCTTTTAAAAAAAGTCTCTTCATGAAGAGCACCTCCTTATTTAAAAGGAAGTTCCTCATCGATACCTTCCGGAATATTCATAAATCCGGAGTCAGTTCCTTCAGGCTGAGGTCTATCGTATGTCTGTTCACTGCCGCCACCCTGAGAGTTCTTGCTCTCTGCGAACTCAATGTTATCAACAATGACATCCGTAGTATAAACCTTCTGTCCTTCCTTATTGGTATAGCTGCCTGTCTGAATTCTTCCTTCAAGTGCTACCTTAGTGCCCTGTCTCAAATACTTCTCTACAAATTCAGCCTGCTTACCGAATGTGACGCATGAAATAAAATCGGCTGTCTGCTGATTTACATCATTACTTCTGGAAACTCTTCTGTCAACGGCAAGAGTAAATCTTCCGATGGCTGAATTATCCTTCTGTGCATACGAGATGTTAGGGTCTCTCGTTAATCTACCCATTAATACGACTCTGTTCATAAGAGCTCCTTTCATTTGACTGCCCCGCACGGCAGTCTCTAAGTGATTGCCTGTGCGGAGGCTTGCAAATGGAATAAACGGAAAAAAATAAGGCCTGATGCTTACCATCAGACCTTTAAACTCTATCTGAAAAACAACTCATCAAGAAGAATGGTACATAACACCAACCTTCCGATGCGAAATTTTATCACTACCGTCTATTCGATATAAACATAATAGCAACATCTTTAGATTTTGTCAATAACTAGCTCACAAAAGACTGGGAGTACGGGTTGGTCAACGAATGTTGATCACCCTTTAGAGAAGATATACTCCGGTCGCCCTCGATAAAATCTTTTGTGATACGGACGCTCTTAAGCCCGCTGCCGGGAGCATCAAATCTGATATTAAGAAGGATATCTTCTATGATCTTCCTTAATCCTCTGGCTCCCGTTCCCTCTGCCTTTGCCTTTTCTGCGATCAATGTTAGCGCGTCATCATCAAACGAGAGATCGATCCCGTCATAGCGGAAAAGGGCTTTAAACTGAGTAAGTATTGAATTTGCGGGTTTAAAAGCTACCTCTTTAAGATCTTCAACTGTAAGTTCATCAAGGAACGTGAGTACAGGAAGACGTCCGATAAATTCCGGGATAAAACCAAACTCGATAAGATCATCATTTTTGGCATATGCCAGAACATTTTCAGTCGGCACACTATCCTCGTCGAATAGCTCCGCACAAAATCCCACACTTACTTCACCACCACCAAGACGTCGCTTGACTATCTTTTCAAGATCAGGGAATGCTCCACCGCAGACGAACAATATGTTTTTAGTATCAACATCGACAGGTTTGCCAAGTTCACCTTCAGGTTTAATGCTTACCTTTGTTCCTTCTATAATAGGAAGAAGTGCTTGCTGGACACCGATACCCTGCTGACCAAATCCGTCACGGCCACGTTCCCCACGTCCGAGCTTGTCGATCTCATCAATGAAGATTATCCCTCTTTCACACTTCTGAAGATCTCTGCCGCTTGCTCTATAAAGAGCCGCAACAACCGTTTGAACATCATCACCTTTGTAACCTGCCTCAGTCAGTGTAGTTGCAGGACAGATTGCAAGAGGAACATCTATTGCCCTAGCAAGTGTTTGCATCAGATAAGTTTTTCCGGAGCCGGAAGGGCCGACAAGCAGAACATTTGATTTTTGGATCGAGGGATCGTTCAGTTGCTGACGTTTAAAATGCTCGTATGCGGCAACGGACAGCACCCTTTTGGCGTGTTCTTGTCCGATAACGTACTTGTCTAAAACCTTTTTGACTTCCCTTGGAGTCCAATTTGTGGCAAGTTCAGAAGAATGCCTGCTATTATGATGAGAAGGACTCCCAAAATCATCCATCATAGAAGATCGTTCATTGCCCTGATAAAGACCGGTTATACCATACTTTACGCCTAAGTCGGAAATTCTCTTAAGACAATCGTGACAAATGGCATTTTTTCCGTCAAAAATTACATTTTTCGAATTTACGTTTTTATTGCATATTGAACAGGTTGTATCAAAAAGCATTAACATCACCTCTTTTTTTCTTTGTTAAGCCAATGCTACCAAAGAAAAAAAATTAAATCAAGCAGTGGCCACAAAAAGTTGAAAACAAAAAAATCCCGACGTAACAAAACGTCGGGATAAGATCATATCTTTTCAGCAAAAAAGTGCTCTGTCTCAGAGACGATTTTGCCATTTGCGGAATGGTATCTCTTGCGGCCGATACTCATTCCCGGGTTAGCGTGAAGCCTCACAGCTTCGTTTTCCAATGCTAAAAATTCATTTATCGGTATGTCGTCATCTTTGAAGCCAAAGACCTCGACAAACCCTTCTTCAATTTCTTTCATTTTGCAACACCGCCTATACTGCCCAGCCGTAAACGGCAGCGGGCTTGTCAGCAAGAGGAATGGTGACACCGTATATATCAGCACACCATTCATCATACTCTTCATCCCTGATCTCAGGCTTCAATTGCCTAAATTCAAGAATAGTGGGGTTGTATGGGTTATCGTGCCCGTACTGTGAAAGAAGCATTTTCCCAGCTTCACAGTATATAGTGAAGGTGTTATCACCTTCAAAGCACTGGACGGCGCTTTCCATTGCTTCGCCAAGGTTACGGGTTTCTAAAACCTTGTGAACGGAATACACCCCGTCCCAACGTTGCAACTTCCCCACAAGGACGACCTTGTTAGGAAGTTCGATATTGAGGTTCATAACCTCATCTCCGAGATCCTGTTCAAAGAACTCGTGAAGCTCATCGTCATACTCGGGCTCGGAGGTCCAAATGATATTCTTCATTAGAAAAGTTTATCCCCGTTCCCGGGGAAAGGTAGCCTTTCTTCTACCTACCCCGGTCTGGGGGATATAATCTAGTGACGATATGCAACAAAGTTTTCGGAACGACCAACAATGTTAAGCCCAGCCTCTTCGCTGTTGAAGAGTCCATAACTGACATTGACGTTTTCTTTATCGGCAAGACTGTCAAGAAGTGTCTGTGCTTCATTTTCAAGGTTAGCAAGGTCCTCTAAGGTTTCAACCTCATTATCGCTGATGCCATACTTATCAAGGGAGCTTTCGGCTCCTTCGCGAATCCTGTCAGACGTTCTGCCAAACAGAAGCTCCATGCAGTCATGACAGTATCCATCATTTGGTAAACGGATAAACTCTCTGACAGCCGGATCCATATCAGGCAAACAATTCTGGATAAGGTCTTCGTGGAAGTAGTGCTTCATGTAAGCACTGAACTCAGCATCAGTAAGGAGTATATGACCTGTCTTGTAGCACATAGGGCACGTTCTTATTATTTTTTTCATAATACACCTGTTTATCCCCTTGCGGGGAAAGGCAGCCTTTCTTTCTGCCTAAGCCCCGGAGGGGGAACAAAATAGGAGAACCAAATAGGTTCTCCTACCAGTGAGGTCGCATCATTTCGCCCTATTAAGACTTGAAGGTTTCCCTTCCTTACATCATAATGACCTCTGCTGGTAAGATGATAACATGGTAAAAAAAAATTGTCAATTAAGGAAAAGCTTTAATTGCTGTTCTGCTGTAAGATCGGATATTAAATCCTTAATCACAGCCTTATATATTTTTTCAAGGATATCTTCAGGAACTACTGCTTCCCAAGGAAGTCCTTGATCCTTAATTGTTTCGAAACGCGTCGCACTTACGACACGAACCTGATCATAAACGGCATACGATTTTGAATGACGCAAGCGCTCAGGCAAACACTCAAGAAATCCAAGTTCAAGTTTATTTGCCCCGACACCGCACTCATTGCTGGTAAGCGGTATAGCAACTACGGTGATGCTATTATTGTTCTTTTTTAAAACCACCGCTAAGTGCTTTTTGCCAAACTCTCCAACTTCGGTTGGATCGAAATTTACATAGTAAATACTTCCAACATGAATATCGGATGCTTTCATAATACACCTGTTTATCCCCTTGCGGGGAAAGGCAGCCTTTCTTTCTGCCTAAGCCCCGGTGGGGGAAATAAATGATTAGAGAAGCGATTTACCCGTCAACTCTCTGAAGAAGTTGCAGAGTTTTTTCTGGGCTTCAACCATCTCCGCTGTTGTCTCTTCGTCCTCATCACCGTACTCGATAGCGCTCGACAGGTTATCGTAATAGATAGACGCTGCCCTCGTTACCTCGAGACGGCTCTTTTCATCGCTACCGATGTGTTGAAGAACCTTTAAATGGTGAAGGAATACTTCAAAAGTGTCATTAAACTCCCCGCTTGCGTGAAACGGATCATCAATGGCAAAGTATTCAAGAACATCGATCCGCTCATTTATAGCTATCTTGCGGAAATTATCGTCTTTACTTGCTTTTTCGACGATCTTTTTGAACTCTTCTTCCAAGTCGTTGACCTCGGGTAACATTGTAGTATACATCATTGTTTATACCATTTATCCCCACATCGGGGGAAAGGCAGCCTTTCTTCTGCCTGCCCCGGTCTGGGGGATAATTGTTTTTTTGTTAAGCAGCGGGATCATAAAACACAGATCCCGTTGCAAAAAATCATATAGCGGTCGCCGGGACCTCCTCTCTGTCGGCGAGCCTTAACTCACCGCCGACAGTGTATTCATATACACTGTCGGAAAGGAAATCTGCCTCGTTTACCACAGTTTCGTTCACCCCTTTAACGGTTTCACTCAGCATTTTCAGATCATAGGCATTGATCTTCGGAACTATGATGATCTCATGGATGCTGGAGGGGAGGACGTAGATTGGACATCCAAGCCTCTCACAAATCTTGTTCAAGGTCTGACTCTGCAACATTACTGCCGCACCAAACATTCCACTCTGATTTGTCAGAACGTAGATTTCTGACAAATCAAGCACCCGCTCTTCCATAAGATTGATAGCGGGCGTCCCATCGCATATACGCCTTACCAAAGCTTCGAGAGCATAAAGCTCGGGCTTAAAGATCTCTGAGGTGTTTTTTAGAGCAAGATCGTAAAGATCCTCTCTCTTAACACCACTCTCCTCGAGAGCAGTATTTGTCAATGGCGACGACACTGTTGCGCCGTCCTCATTCTGATTGAGGACTCTATATCCTACGACCATGTCGAGTTTTTTGTCGAAAGGATACTTATCCTCGATGCCCTCAATGCTCTTCGCGCTCATAAGGCGCATAAAAATATTATTTTTCATATTTTTTTCCTTCTTGCCCCACTCGGGCAAGTACAGTTGGGTTTTTAACCGCTGTGCAGCCCGTAGGCAAATAAAAAAAAAACTATTCAAAGGACAGTTGTCCACCGGTGGCAAGGAAGTCATCTTCTCCTTTTCCGAGAGAACCGTCCCAGAAAGCCTTGCCCATTATGAAACCGAGCTTTTTAAGCTCTTCACAAGAAACAAGGTTCTGTTCCATGGCCATTACCTGTCCGTTCGTGTGCTTGTCCGCATCAAATGCAGAAACAAGCACTTGGACACCCCTTTCACGCAAGATCTCCGCAGGGCATTTGCCCGTTTCGTCCCGCGTAAGGAGTAACGACCATGAATTTACTCCCGGCAACGATATGTGGGACTTATGGATCTTCATCTCAGCATACATTGCCTTTTTCTCACCCTCCGTAATGAACCATATGTACGGATCATCACTTTGGGGATCAGTGTAGAAACCGCATTGATTGCCGGCGTCCACACCTTTTGACTTCCAGCCCGAAGCGAAATTACGGTATTTCCCACCATCTTTTATCTTGTGGGTGATGCCGTCCTCGTCAAGGACTGAAAAGCCTTTGTGATTAAAGTAGGTTTTCTGGCCGGTCCTTTCGTCCCTAAACCAGTGACCTTTAAAATCCCGTCGGATCTCACCGTCTACATCTCTGTAATTTCGGCGGATACGGACCCTGTACCATTCACCTTTGAGGTTCGGTGTAGGTATTATGAGCCCCGAGGGTCCGGCAAAAGTCCAAAAGTTTGGCTTCACCTCCCACGCTCCGGGAGTCCCTTCAAGCATTGCGGTTTCTCGCTGAACGATAGCCGCCAGCTCCGCCCTTGAAGGGTTGACGTTTTTTCTTCCCCACTTCTTTCGAAGTAGGTCATCTTCCGGAAAAGACTTGATACCGGACTTGTCTATCATCTCGTCCGTCCAACCCTCTCCTTTCAGATAATTCCTATCCTCGTCTTCGAGCTTAAGGTGACTCAAAAGACAACGATAGACAAGGTCTAATGCCCCATCGGGCAAGACCTCGTTTTTTACCTCCGCCTCGGTAAACGTTACCCTCGGCTGAGGCTTTGGAGTCGGCGTCTGTCTTTTGGAACTATCATCGCCGGCATTGTTGTCCGTAAATGAATATGTCCCGTTAGACCAGGCAGTTTCAAACTCCGAAATGTAGTCACGCTTCGGCGATCTGCCGTTGTCTGCGCACCACTTTTCGTAGTCCCGCTGTCTGTTCTCGGCCTTACTCCGCTGTTTTCTATGGGCATCCTCCTCTTTTAAGAGTAGATACCCGTCTCCCTTCCTTGTCGGACCGTAGGAGTACCAAATCCCTCCGTCCGCACCGATAAGGCGCGCCCCGTAATCAAAGTTCCCTCCGGGGTTAAGGGCGGAGACTTCAGAACAGAACATTCTGGCCTCCCATAGATAATTGTACCCATTTGAGGGCAACCAGATACACCAGTTTCTCTGATGACCTTCTCCGTGGCCGCAAAATGGACACTTACCCATTATGGGTACCATATTACCCATACAAACCTCCTTTCCTGTTACGAAGAATAAAAAAATCGCCCATGAATAAACATGGACGATTAAAATTCTTCCAAAACAAAGCACCGATCGGGCAAACTATATATCAGTAAGCTCTTGGATGCAATTTTTGTTCTTAACAAATAAATTAATACAAGACTATATTACCATAACGATCCACATTTTTCAATACTTTTTTTGTTTTCTTGGCTGATCATTCTTCTCCACTGAGCTGTCTCCATGCAGAAGGAAGGCCCATATCTATATAAGGGCGTTTTTGAGAGACTGCGATATTTACCCCGACATACTTGATCCCATAGAGAGCATTGTAGAAATCTCCCTGGAAGGATTCACATACCGCGTAATCGCTCGTGATCAAGGCTGTGTTTTCCCAGAAGTTATGCTCGTAATCTTCCTTCAGGATATTAAGAAGTGATCGCATACCTTTTATATCCTCAACGATGAATACGACAAATAGCAGCTCATTGTCTTGAAAATTGGTTGTGTATCCATGTATCATTTTCTTGAGCATGTCGATACGATATTTAACCCTTTCATAATTATCTTCAAAGGTCAGTTTATCAAGCGGAGTTTGAAACCTTATCGGCTCAAATACATAAGTATGACGAAAGCGCTCGTCCTCAAGTACAGCTGTTCCAAAAAACTTGTTTTTAAAAGTATGATTACCTTCCTTAAACTCCTGCAGGACAACGTAATCGGATTCAACGCACTTCTTGCTCTGAATAAATGCTGACATAACCCTGTTGGCAGCAAGATACTTAAAAACCTCAAACGGCGGCTTATAGGAGCTTTTCTCGTCATAATAAGCACCCCTCAACATGAGCTCAGTAGAAAAGAGCAAGAAGCCTTCCTTGGTGATAAAAAAGATGCGTTCAGCTACGGCAGCAGGAACTCTTTTGTACATGTAATAATAGACAACACCACGCTTTGCAAGTAATCGCAGATACCTATCCATGTCATCAACGGTGAGGATAGGGACAAAACGTCGGTTCGTACCCGTGCGGCACAAAAAACGAACTCTTGCAAGGACGTCGGCAGCCGTAGCGAATCTCATTTCATTTAAGGTCTGAAGCATATAGTAATCTTGATCCTTAAAGTGACCGGCTCTGGCGTGCGCCTTGATCTCTTCATTAGAAAGAAAACCTGCACCACCGCCACCCCAACGTCTTGAGATATCAGTCTTGTATGTGTAGAATGACTCGCTCTTCAGGGCATTGGAAATCTTTGGTCCGCAGTCCATCTCAGATGTTTTTATATGTTCTGTACCCATAGTCTATCACCTTTCTATCATTATAATTTTGAATCATCTTCTCTTTTTAACCGGAAAGCGACCAGGCGGATCCTCTTTCGGGGAATGTCGATGCTATTGACAACGGCAAGATACTTGTGGTGAGCTTCAAGTCTCATGTTGGACTTGACACTGACGTACCCGTTAACATTGATACCCTCGATCACGCAAGCCATATCAGTCTGATCGGAAACAGAAGGAGAGGCAGGATTCTTTCCCTTTCTTCTGGAACCGGTGACCATCACCGTTACGATATCGTCAAGATGGATGCGATCTGCGATGTTTTCCCACGGATCAGGGAGAAGATTCTTTCTGGTACATAAGAAGTCATAGGCGGATGTGTTCTTGTACCCGCTGCCTTTTTTGGGGACAATACGCACGTCTATCGGCATACCTATTTTGCATACATCATGGATGTCATTGACAAATTCCGTAGAGAACCAGGCAACAGGGAGCATAAGTACAAGATTTGACTTAAGAGGCCTTACCACTGCGTGGCTACCCCAACCATGCCCTTTCATTGCAACTACACGTCCTACAACATCTATCTTTTCTCCTGCACTGAGCTTCTTCTCCGTCTCTTCGCGCTCACGGACTCTTAAGATCTTTCCGGCTTCGGAAAAAGAAACAGAAACAACACCTTTCTTTTTATCTATATTCGAAACGATAACCATGATCTCATGCAAAAGCATAGTTTCGACGTGATAGTTCCTTCTTCTTTCCTTTGTGTAGTTACCAAAAAGATCTGTCAGCGGCAGTTCAATGCGTAAACGATTATTTTCATCCCCTTCTTCTGTCCAAAAAAGAAGGTTTTCATTATCGATGCCTGTAAAATTTACGCCAAAGGGTTCTCTTGTCTTAAGATTATCTTCGTAAAACGTTAAGTCTCTCACTTTTCTTCCTCCCGCTAAATGAAAAATACATTAAATTTACCCAGATATAACAAAGTTGCAAATATCAGAACGATTGGGATCACGGCGCAGAGTCCGTAACGCGCCCATCGTCGAGTGTTTATGTCCCTGATGGCTATAGGCTGGATTATAAGGCCTGCTAAAAAACTGGCACAAGCCAGGATAACGGACGTGGATATGAACAAGGTACCGAGGATCGATCTCACATTAAAGCTGATCTCAGTGTTCACAACGCCATTGTCACCATAGTTATCCATTGCATTTTTATACATATTTTTGTATGCACTGTCTAACAGAGTATCTTCCTGAATAGTCTGAACGTATTCATCGTCGAGCTTTTGGTAGGCGCTCCCGTCCACATAGAAGTCTGCAAACAGAAATCCTCCTATATATAATAGGAAACAAAGTGCCGGAACCGTCACAGCCGTTATGATGGCCGAACGCCTGGAGTGTTTATTTTTTCTCGAAAAAACCGCTATTATGACGGATACAGAAACGATCACCAGTCCTACGATAAGGTAGTAATCCGAAATAAAATAGATAAGTTCTTTAAGGATGCCTTTGACCTTATCGAGCAGCTCTGTCATATCGGACATGATCTCACCGCTGCCGGACACTTCCTCTATAAACGAGCCTAGGTCACCTGCCCCCTCGTTTACTACTTCAGTAACTGTCTCGACAACCTCATCAGTTTCCTCGCCTACGTCTTCAGGAAGATTATCTGTCACCACGTCACTTAGGTCGCCTGAAAATATTTTTAACATAAATAAATACCTCTCTAAATATAATTGTAAGTGGAGGTACCCCAAACTACGCAATACCTAAAAGAATATTTTTTATATTTTTTTTACAGTCTTCCCCTCTTTTAAAAAACTAATAATTCTTCCTATATATGTTACATTATGTCGTAATCTCACCAAACTTCACTGGCATTCTACCCTTTTTGATTACCCTTTCTGTGTTCGCCCTGAACAGTTTTAAGGTTTTACGCATCACTACGCTTGCGACCACCCGGGGGAAAGGGAGGGGAAGAGGGAAAAAGGGCCCTCTATCGAGGGCGTGATCAAAAAGAAGGTACTGCTCCCTTCACACGGCAGCGGGGGCGAGGACTAAAGGATAGAAAATAAGAAAAGGGGACAGGGAAGATTGGTAAGTGTTTGACATAATGTAACATATATGTTAAAATTCATAATATAAGGAGGGTTCATTATGGAATCTAGATATATTTCGGATGAATTTAAGAACAGAGTTTGGGCGCTGTTTTCAGCCCAACTTCATAAAACGAATACAAGAAACGCATACTGGACCGCGGTGTGCAGGATATGCGATTATCTAAAGAAAGATTTTTTAGAGATAACGGCAGCGGATGCCCAGGAATATTTTGACATGCTCTCTTCCGGTGGCATAACAAAAAAGAACGGTGATCGGTACACCGTAGCTTCGATATATATATTTTATTCCCAGCTCAGGGCAGTATCCAACTTTATAATCGAAAACAACTCGACTTTTCACGATCTCGCCCACAAAGCACCATTTACCTTTGTTAAGATTAAGGAGCCATCACAGACCGTAGAACTCTCTTATATGCTCTCGATAAAAGACATAGGACGGATCCTTACAGCTTTAAAGGGAACAGATCTGTATTTTATAACAAACCTTGCGTTCCGGCTGGGGTTAAGCAGTAACAACATCATTAAGTTAAGACCTTCGGACGTACAAGTGGCCAAAAATGATCGGCTTCTCTTGGAGATCCGCCCGGACTCTCCTTTAAAAAGCTCAAGGCATTTGGTGGTTCCCGAGGATATGGCAGCGGATCTTCAAAAATATTTAGATACTGTCCCCTTATCCTGCAAGACTTTATTCCACAACACCAGATATGAACCATTAACGAGAAAAACCCTTGATTACAACCTGAAAAAAGCAACAGAGAAAGCCGGTTACAAGGGCGTGACGCTGCAAAGGATAAGGACATCTGCAGGACATCACATGGCAAAAGCCGGAGCAACACCTACCTCCATCGCACTTCAACTCGGGATAAACGAAAGACACGTTACTCGTTTCACGGGTTCCCTGGATGAGCTCGAGGGACAGGCGAGCGAAAAACTCAAGATCGATTGAAAGGACAGAAACGATGTTCAACAAGAACTCAGGATATACCGGTTTTTCTATGAGCAACAGGGCGGCCGAGGCATATACTAACGGCGAAAAGCCGTATTCCAAATGGACAAAAAGGGAAATATTGGAAAAAGTCCGCGAGATCTCAGCAGACAAAGAACAGCTGCTCTCACGTCTTCCGCTAAACACCCTAAAAGACACTGTACTCGTTCGGACTTCCTGGCATCATACATCCTCCAGATGCAACAGAACGGACTTCTATTCCGTATCAGACGAAGCTGTTCAGAACTTTTCAGAAGATCAGGTTACAGAATTATGCCAAAAGACCACCTCTGAAAAGGCAGCGTCTCTCCGTTACCCCGGCGAGATCCGGTATTTGGAATGGAGTGGGACGAGAGCCCATCCCCACGCCGAAACCATCGTCCTAAAAGATGTCATGATCGAAGAAAGGGGCAGTTTCTACTATATATATAAGAACGGTGAGGAGATCCTGAAGAAAAAGATCGGATCCAACGGCACAGAAATAATAAATTACGATGTGGAAGAGCGGAAAAGGCAGCGCGCAGAAGAAAGAAGGCTCCGTATACAGAACGAATCCTCAAAGGAAGCCCTGGAATTCTACGAGAAGATAAAAGAACACTGCGAACGGTCAAGCAGTTTTCACATATATCCGCAGGGGCGCAAGCCCGGCCGTGTCGATTATGAAAATGGGCTTGAGAACTTCTTTTCACTCGGTGAAAAGAGATTGTCCGAAAACGTGAAGACCGGCGTACTTACTCTGGAAACATGGAATGGGACCGAATGGATCGTTGAGAAGTGATTCTTTCAAGACAAAAAGCCTTGTAATATTCGAATACAAGGCTTTCCGCATTTGAAAATATTTTCTCAAGTGGTCCCTTTAACCACAAACTCAAATAACACAGACTTTATTATAATCATCCTTACGCTATTGTAGCGCCTTATACTCCATATACTCCGTTACGTTTTCTCGCAACACCTCGTACAAGATGCTAGCGTGCACACTATTCTCTGTTCTAACCCACTCGACACTGTCAATGCTGACCACAAATTCATCGCCCTGTTTACTCAGCGTAATCGGTATCGATGTCTCAGACAACATAGTTTCACCGCCATCTATCTCAACCTCATCAACCAAAAAGCCTCTCTTTACGATTGTCTCATTTCCAATGTTCTCCATAATTTTATTTCCTCCATTCTAAGCAATAGGTTATTAACTTTAACAAAAAACCAGCAAGAAATCCCCCACCTCTATAGGTGGCGGGATGAATTGCGATAAACACGGCGTTTTCTTGACTTTTGTGTCTTATAGCATTATAATCTAATTGTAAACCAGTCGTATATATCAGAAAGGTTATAAAAACAATGCAATTAGATACAAACAATCATTCAGTATTCATGTTACATTATCACCTAATTATGTGTGTAAAGTATCGCAACAAAGTGATAGGTGATACCATCTCTACCCGTCTGAAAGAGATATTTGTAAAGACTGCTCCTACATATAACATTACATTGGAAGAATGGAATCACGACATAGACCATGTTCACATTTTATTTAGAGGGCAACCAAATACTGAAATTAGTAAATTTATCAACGCTTATAAATCGGCAAGTAGTCGTATCATAAAGAAAGAATTTCCTAAAATACGTAAATCTCTTTGGAAAGAAATGTTCTGGTCTCAGAGTTTTTGTCTATTAACTACAGGCGGAGCTACTGTAGACATTATCAAGCAATATATTCAATCTCAGGGGCAGAAAAATGGCAAACAAAGCAATTAAGTACAGAGCATATCCTACAACTGAACAAAGTATACTATTTGCCAAAACCTTCGGCTGTTGCCGTAAGGTCTATAACCTTATGCTTGCCGATAAGATTGAGGGTTATAAAACTACGGGCAAATTCCTTACTGTCACACCAGCTAAATACAAAAGGGATTATCCATATCTTAAAGAAGTTGACAGTCTTGCTCTTGCAAATAAACAGATGGATTTGCAGTCGGCTTTCCGTAATACATTTAGTAAATCTCGCAAGAAGAAAAACGGATTTCCTAAATTCAAGTCTGCGAAACATAGTCGTAAGTCATATACGACTAATAATCAAAAGGGTACAGTAGCTATCATAGATAATAAATATATTAAGCTTCCCAAAATAAGTAAGGTAAAAGCTATTATCAATGCTATTAAGTTAAGCCGATAGCAGCCCAAATCAAAAAGCACCCAATTCTCAACCAAGAAAAAAGGGTGCTTTATTTTTTGCCAATAATTGAATTAAAGTTACTGCGGCTATATGATTACATATCTAAAATGGGTATCGTATACTTGAGTTTTTCAGACAAAAACGAGACCTCATAAGGAGGTCTCGTTTAGTCATACGTTTTTAGTAAGATGCTATCTTGGTTAGAGCATTAATAATTGCTTCATGAATACAGTTCTTTTCGAAAACAGGGATTGTGGCTTTGTTTTTTTCGTAGTAACGATTCATTTGTTTGAATTTATACTTCGTTTCAGAAAGCTCATCGAAAAACTGCACAGTAGCAGCATCTATATTATCATACTGCCCTTCAAAACACCTTGCTCCTCTTTCGACATTTGTAACCATCCAATGTCCGTCTTCGTAAAAAAGGTTAACCTTTTCATCACCTTCAGTTCCTAAAGAATAAGCGTAATCTGGAACCTTATACTTTTCCAATGCATGACGAACGATGTCCAAGTTCTTTTCTGCGGAAGATGTAAGGATAATATTTGTAGCATCATTGGCTACATTTTCAATAACGCTTTTATTAACCATCTAAAATCCTCCTTCAACACTTTATTCTTTAGTAAACGTGCTATTCTTTCCTCGTGATAATACTGAATGGCTCCACCTTCGGAAGAAAACCCTTTTGCGACATAGCCCTTCATTACCACACATTTTACTTTACAAGATCTTCTCACTATGTATTCGTGATAAACTCGCGTTTCCTTCAAAAATGGCAATGAAAGTTTTTCGTATGGTGTCCCATAAGGTGCGGAATAATTTCCGTAGTTACTTCCATATCGTATGATACGGGTGCCCTTGGAGAGAATGTAATCACGGATAACATACTCTCCGTTTTCCATGACCTTGTTCAAATCAAAGCCGTGTTTGTCTGCTCCAACGATCAAAAACCAATTAATCTGACCATTCTCGCCCAAAAAGGAATTATCCGCAACAATATCTGTTTGCTTGATCCTTTTTCCAAAACAGTTTCTTTTCATTTTTCCTCTCTTTCTCTATTTAATTTTATATATAAACAGAGAAAGGCCTCCGGCACCTATCCCTGATTATTTTTACCAGGGACGTGCCCTATTTAATTATTTACAATAAACTACGTACAACGATACTCCATCTATATCCATCAGTTTATAATCTGATAATGGAAGAAAAGAAATTTGCGCTTATTATAGAAAGAATATTACCTGCACCATCTATATTATACACGCAAAGATCTCCATTTTCAATATATTTAATACTTCTTCATAACGAAGCGCCTCCAGCCCTAAAATAGAACTTATCTGTAAAGATTTTTACATTTATCCAGATAATCTTTTAAGAATCTATTCCAATCCTGATCATCATCCGAAGCGATATAGCGAGTTGCGGCTCTTGCTACCGTTCTAAGATCATCCTTCACCGGTATATCGTTGTCTATTAACATATGATAGGTCATTGTCAAAACCAATTGTTTTTCTGAAGAGGTTTCGGTGATATATGCCTCAAACTTTATATCTTCAGTATCAAGAATTATACTATCATTGTGTTTACAAGGAGAACGAGGTATGGGATATGTCGGTATTACATTTCCAAACTCATCAGTTCTGTCGTATTTTGGTTTACGCACGATTTCCGCCGAACGTATTTTTCGAGGCTTTTCTCCATAAGAAACCAGTTCTTTGAAGATTTGGCTCAAATGCTTACCATCTTGTTTTCTGATAGTGTATTCGACCAGATCAAAGTCAAAGATATAACTAATATATGCCATTGCAGACGCAGGGATATCCACTTGGCCGTTCTCGTATCTGCTCAGAGTTGATTGATCAACTTCTATCTCTGAAGAGAGGTTTTGAAGAGTGTAATTCTTGCGCTTTCGGTTGCGCTTGATTACATTACCAATATTCTCTAAAAATTCTTTTGCTATTGTTTCTCGTTCAATTGAATTATGCTTACTCATTCAGAATCTCCAACAAATAATATGTATCTCATGCAAGTTTTTTGTGAATAATACATAAGACATATTTACCATAAAACTTGCATGCTGTGCAAGATATTTATTCCGTATTATTTAACACAACAGTAACGCTTAATGATATAATCAAGGTATAAAAAAACATCAGAAGTTTCGCAGACTTCTGATGTAAATCGCGATGTATAACATCACTCTATCTCACATGCTTATATGATAGCACTTTTCATTGGCGACTTCAAGAGTGAAATGTAAAAAATCGCAAACTATTGAAAGGACACAATGAAAAGAACGTACCAACAAAGTGCTTTAGCCTCTCATGAGAATTCCGCCTTAGAAGAACTAAACAAAGTGATCAGATCTACGGTAGATCGCATTTCGGATTTTACCAGAAATCCTGGGGATTTTACGAGAAATCGAAAGCTCAACGCAGAGAAAACAATCAAAGTAACTCTTAATATGGCAGGGCAGTCACTTAATACAGAGATGATACAAGCTTTCCCTAATTTGAATGATCGCATGACAGTGTCAGCGTACGAACAACAAAAGGCGAAGATGTCTCCGAGCCTTTTTATGCAACTTTTACGGGGATTCAACAATACCACTTACCATCATAATCTTCACAACGGTAAGTATGAATTATATGCGGTTGACGGTTCTGATTTCAATATGCCGTATCAGTCTAAATCCAAGTATGCTATGAAAGCACCCACAGGCAAACCGAAGATAAATGGCAAAGCTTACAAACCTTTCAGTCAGTTGCACGGGAATATGCTCTTTAATATCACAGACAGGACTTATCAGGATATTGTGATACAGCCTAAATCCTCTGCCGATGAGCGTGGTGCTGCTCTTGAAATGTTCGAGCGTCTGCATCCGAATCATCCGTATATCATTATGATGGACAGAGGATATGACGGTTTCAATATGATTGAACATTGTAACCTCTTTAACGGTGACGGATACTATGTTATCCGTACCAAGGCAGGTGACGGTGGTATCAAAGAAATTGCAAATCTTCCTAACAGGGAATGTGATGTAGAGATGGAGTTCAAGGTTACAACTTCCAACAGATATTACATTCAAAACAAAGATACCGAGAACATCCATCTGATAAATGCTCCGAAGAATATCCATAAGAAATATCTGTCTCCGAACACAAGGTATCAGCGTTGGGATTTCAAGCAGTTCGAGAAAATCAAGTGCCGTGTTGTAAAGTTTCAGATTAACGACCTTGAATCGGGTAAGCAGGTATGGGAAGTGCTGATAACCAATCTGAACCGCTTTGAGTTCCCTATCAAGAAGATGAAAGAACTTTATCACATCAGATGGGATATAGAAACCTCTTTCAGAGAACTGAAGTACGCTCTGGGAGCAGTACAGTTCCATAGCCGTAAAGATGATTTTGTGGAAATGGAACTGATAGCACATCTCATCATGTTCAATGTAGTCAGTAGAACTATCAATGCTGTATCAGTACCGCAGTCGGCACAGAAGAAATAGAAGTATGTTCTGTCATTCAAGGACGCTGTGACAATTGTACGTAAATACTTCAGACTTCATTCGTCAGAACCTCCGGATAGAATATACGTTGAATTACTCAACTATACAAGACCTGTTGTAAGCGGAAGAGCTGATAAACGCAATATGAAGCCTAAATCGGCAGTATGGTTTGTTTACAGAGTTGCATAATCCGATTCATCAAATTTAATGAGTCAAAACCCTTATTTCAAGTCGGCTGAATGAATCCGACCATATCGTTATGCTATCGTACAGCAAAATAAAAAGACCTACCAAACAGATTTCTCTGCCGATAGGTCTTTATTTGTTTTCATCTGCCTTAACTAAATAGGCTTTTGAGATTTCAATGCTGATTTTGGTAGTCGAGATGTCGAAACAGTCTTAACTAATTAGCATTGAAGCTATTATCCATCGTATTCCTGACAGTAGTTGGATTATTAAGTCAGCAACTGTATCACAGGAATCAGATGGCAAGTATTATATTTCTGTACTTTTTGAGTTTGAGAATGCTGTAAATCTTTATAAAGCTGACAGAACTAACACTATCGGATTAGACTATACTTCTGATGGCTTATATGTAGATAATAATGGTAATGTTGGTACTAACCATAAATATTATCGTGAGAGTCATGAAAAACTTGCTAAAGCACAACGTAAGTTATCACGTATGCAAGGTTCTAAGAAGAATGAAGTAAAATCCAATAACTACATGAAGCAGCTCCGTAAAATCAATAAAATCCATAGACATATCGCAAATCAGCGTTTGGATAATCTTCACAAAATATCTACTGAGATAGCCAATCAGTATGATGTTGTATGTGTGGAATCTCTAAACATGAGGTCTATGTCTAATAAAGGATTTGGTAACGGTAAAGCTACTTTAGATAATGGTTATGGCATGTTCTTATCTATGCTTGAATATAAGTTGTGTGATAGAAATAAGTACCTCATAAAAGTAGATAAATGGTTCCCATCATCACAGATTTGTCATTGTTGTGGTTCCTCGCATCATGAAATGAAGAATTTAGCTATCCGTAAAATGATATGTGATTGCGGTCTTACAATAAATAGAGACCAAAATGCGGCTATTAATATCCTAAATGAAGGATTGCGACTATTTACTGAAGTAGCTTAAAACTAAATATACAGTAGGGATGGAATAGCCCTAACTAAACGCCTGTGGACATTGTGTAAGACATTGAGTTACATATCATTGTAGCCAACGCAGTAGTGGTTGAAGCAGGAAGCTCCGACTTCTATAAGTCGGAGTAGTTCACTCCTCTCCTTGTCTGTGCTAGGACACCCCGCGCCAAAAAAAACTTCTATATTCAAATATAGTATAATCACCTTTTACTTTCAACAACCTTGTCAACAAGGTAAAAGAAATTAACCAATCGTCCACCTTGATCCGAACTCAGTCGCGCGTTTTGACACGATACCCACAAGCTCAACCTCATCGGTTTCACGAATGCTCGGATATTGACTGTTGTCAGCCACATCTAACACATGAAAAACGCCCAATTTTTTTCAATTGGGCGTTTTTTACTTTGCAAGTCTCTGACTGAGTTCGTCGGCCACGTAATTGATGCCTACGTGCGTGCCCCAGCCCCAAAAAAGAGGTTTTTTTTCATAAAATGATGTTGCCGACTTTAAGGCATCCTCATAATTCACCTTTCCCGCGCCATATTTCATTATACGGTCTGTCAGTTTATAGATCTTCAGCCTCTTTCTATTCGTCATCATTTTATCACCTCCTCGCCAATGATCGTGACGAACTTGCATAATTTTTCGTCTTTAAGGACGAATTGCCGAGAATTAACCGGCAACCAGTACCTGAAAAATGAGACGCATTTTCTAAATACCGTTGGTTTTTCCTGATACCACTGCATGACTTCATCAACATTGCCATCAGCGATCGGGCCAATGACGAATCGTTTATGAATAGTATCGATCCCTGCTATCTTCAGCCTAGCCGTAAAAACAGTATTTAAGAAGGCATAATTTTTTCTTTTGAAAAAAAGCGCCTCCGATCCGCATTCGCGGATTATGGACTCTAGGTCCACCACGAGCGTTAGAACAACAGCCCTGTTATCCGTCTCTCTGGAAATTGATTTCGCCAAAGCTGTCCTCTTGGCGTAACTCTTACGGTCTGCCATATAAAAGCCATATCCAAAATCCAACTCCTTTTTATCCGAGAAGTTTATTCTGGGATTTATCCCCTTTTTTATCTTCTCTGCGTCCTTAAAAGACGTTCCATGATATACTATCATGTCTTTTCCTCCTTTTTTAGGTAAGGAGGTACCCCATGGCGCCTCCGATTAATAAATCGGGCGCCATGCCCAACAGCTCATGGGAGCTGGAAACATTCAAATACAATCCATTTCAGAGCCGGTACGGGATACCGTTTCGCCGTTTCAAACGATTCTATGCTCACTACAGAAGTAGCTGGATTGGAAAACCGGCACAATGCCGCATTTTTCAAGTTCCACCAGGGAACTTTTAGCACCCGCCATAGCGAATGCGGTAAATTCGTCGTCGAGTAAGGCACCTATGTCCGCATCTAGACACGACGATAAAATAAAATAATTAAAATAATAATTTTCTTCTATATAATATACTCATTTCTCTCAACAGTCAAGACGACAGCCACACCGATAGCACAAAAGAAATTAACCGATCATCCGCCTTGATCCGAAATCGGTCGCGCGTTTTGACACGATACCCACAAGCTCAACCTCATCGGTTTCACGTATGCTCGGATATTAACTCCTTTCCCTTTTCGCCTCGACCTTTTTTACAACCATCTTTTCCCGTAAAAGTCTATCCAACGTCGGCCGGCTCACCCCTAACTGCTCTGCGAACTGACGTTTGTTTATTCTCCGTTCCGCATATTCGGAATTGAGCTTTTCAAATAGATCTCTGTCTATCTTCTTAACCTGACCACCTCTGTACTTCCCTTCGCGTTTGGCAATAGCAATGCCCTCCCGCTGCCTCTCTAAGATATTTTCACGCTCAAACTGTGCGATCGCACCGATCATTGTCAGCATAAGCACTCCGGAAGGCGTGCTGGTGTTCAGGTTCTCTTTATTGCTCACAAGATGCACGCCTTTCTTCTGAAGCAGCTCTACGATTTCCAAAAGATCCTTTGTGCTTCTGGCCAAACGAGAAAAGTCGTGGACGTATATCGTATCGCCCTCACGGCAGTACTCCAACATCGCCTGGAGCTTCTCGCGGTTAGTATCCTTACCGCTTACTTTTTCTTCGAACCACTTATCTATATTATATTTTGCTAAAGCCTCTTTTTGCCGGGCATCGTTCTGTTCGATCGTGCTCACGCGAACATATGCAAGATTTGCCATAAAGATCCCTCCTTCCTTAAAATACACATCTACAAGGTAACACAAAGTAAAATGTAAATCAAGCACTTGCTTTACAAAATGTAAAACAAATAAATTACCAATTCTGATTTTACCGAATTTTACGGGTTTAGACACGTAAAATCTAAACATACCCCGTTTTTACTCCGCCGTTTATGATTTTTCTGGCTAATATATTATATAAAAAAAAGAATTGTTTGCCTTAATGACAAACAATTCTTTTTACTTCTGCAGCAAAAGGCACATCACGCATCGTCAAAAAGTGATAGCTGCCTGTACTCAGGCTCCTTTGCAAAACCGATTGCCGCATCGATGGTCTTGAGTCTAGAAGCCCCCATTTTGTTAACGGCAAATTCGGTACCGGAACAATCCAGCACACACCCAATCTGCTTACCGTCTTTGTAAGCGTACTTCAGAGTATGCATCGTTCCGCCCTCAGAATCACAAAAGACACTGATTACCTTACTTGCAAGCAAGGCCTGAACCCGATCCCGCTCAACGAACTTTCTCTTATCCGGACGTGTGCCCAAGGGGTACTGACTTAGAAGTAGCCCACCTTTCTGTAAAATATCATCGGCAAGCGGTTTACACGACGCAGGGTAAATATTGTCCAGTCCACCCGGGAGAACAGCGATCACCTTACCATCACAACTTAATGCACCCTTAAGCGCGCTAGCGTCACACCCCAAGGCCAACCCATTCAATATACAAAAACCATTCTGTGCAAGTTCTCTGCCAAGCTCATACGCAACTGCAAGGACTGACACATCTACATCTCGCTTTCCGACGACAGCCACGACACTCTTGTTCAACAAGGACAGATCGCCGATGTACTGAAAGGCGATATTTTTTATCTTTGACATCTCAACCTTCATACGATCCTCCTTGTATAGTAGCCCCCAAAGCAAGCATGGCAACTCGGGCAGCGCCATGCGCAAGTAGAAGCTCTCTGCAAGCTCGCAAGGAATTTCCGGTAGTTGTAACGTCGTCGATTAGAAGAACGAACTCGCCAGACACACTCATTGAAGCATTGACACCGAGACTATTCCTCTGAACAGACATCGTCCTAGACCCTCCGGCAGCCAGCTTGTGAACACTTTGAGCCCTGACAAGATAATCAACCTTATCAACACGGCCTGCAGATGCCAACTTGTGCGCCAAGAGCGCTATTCCGGAATCATTCTTCTGTGCCTGAAGATGTCCAGGGACAACACAGACAGAAATACCGTCCTCAATCTCAGGCTGCAGGACAGTGTAAAAGAAATTAATCCCTCTCTCGCTTCTGTCCTTAACATCCAGGATCAATCCGCTGATCTTATCCTCTCGGAACCTCGGATTAATCATATTATTAGGCAGCCTATATCTCTGATAATACCCTAAATGGAGTATTGTATCTGAATATGACGCCCGCTCCCATTCCGGGTTTGTAAAAATAGTCAAGACTTTTCTCCTTTCTACTGTTTTTTATATAAACAGAGAAAGGCCCTCGGTCCCTTCCCTGATTGTTTTCTTCTTTCAGGGAACGAACCCTATTAACTTGTAAACGTCTGACGATCTCTTCTGTAGGTACTGTTCGCACCTAAAACTGACCTTCATGGTAGCAATACACTTCATTGCAACCAGCTCGGGACTTTTATCCTTAGTCAAACGCCTTGTCTATTTATATTATAATGAACTACTCCCCACTCTTGCAAGCATAAGATTTATTTTTTTCCTATTTTCAGTACTATCTTCAATGGCTTTTCTGAAAAGGAACACCTATTGTCTTTTGGCGTACTTACGGATATCCTCTTCCGTAAGCTCACCCAAAGAAATATTATTTTCTTTAGCATATCTGATCAGATCACTTAGATCTGTTTTCCCGGGCGTACATTTTTTCTTGTTCAACCCTCGCAGGACCTTAAAGTATTCTATAAGCCTCTTATCTCGATCGTCCATACGCTTCGCCCTCCATATCCATTATACCATTTTCACCAAAAAGAAAAAACCTCATCTTGTGAATGAGGAAAAAGTCAAAACTTATTTTTTGAGGATCCACAAGGAATCCCTTCAGTACCCACCGAAGTGAGTACTCTTTTCTCCGCCCCTGCCTTAATCTCATGGATCAGGCTAAACAGGACAGAAAGGTTATAAACCTTAAAAAAATTATAAATCGATTATATCATTTGAAGTATTATCTGTCAATCGTATCTACAACAACCGCCTCACCTCAAAAATTACAAGCGTAGAAAAACGCTGACGAAAAAAATCCGAGACGCCAAATGCATCTCGGACTGGATTTTCGCCAAGACAAACTAACCTCTTAAGCAAAATCTACACTACAGATCCGCTCGCTGGGTTATTTTGTCCTTACCACAATTAAATCGCCAACATTATATTCTTCTACATTCTTCCTGTCAAGAAAAAGTCCTTCCCAAATAGTCAGGAATACTACATTCCACTCAGCAAACATCACGCATCTCTTTTCATTAATCTCTCGATAATACTTGCCCTGTTGCTCACAAGCTCTTCTGCAAAATCGGCACTGCATCCTATTTCCTTCCCGATTTCCTGATATCCGTACCCGCTGATACTTTTCAGGTGAGCAGCCGAGACCTTATCCTTTATCACTTTTTTACAGCACATCTCAGTCAGTCTCTCGATCATGTTCGCACGTTCTCGAAATCCTCTATGAGTTTTTCTGCCTTTATAGAACTCTCCTGCCAGATCATTATTGTCCCACTCAGCAATACATAGTTGTTCACACTCTTCTCGGCTGTTCAATGAAAGTCCACGTAGCAGATCCGCAACCCAAAATTGTATCCAAACGCTTACTACTTCAGCTGAAACCCCGGTAAATTTTTCCTTATTGCCCAAATTGGGCAACAGCTCAGTTAAAAACCCAAACGACATCTTAAATCCTCATTTCTCTAATACTTCCGGCGTCACTGTCGGCGTGATAGTGACGTTCTGCGACTCTGTAGCTAACGTCTGCGCTGTATTTGATAAGAATTTAAAAGCATTTCCGAGAAAACGCAATGCTTTCCCTGCTAAATTCTCCATATTCTCGGGCGTTGTTGCATCGAATGCCTTGTCCGTCAACCCTTCAGCATCATCGAGCATTTCATTAGGATCCGCTCCATAACTGTTTGCTATATTCTGAACCGCTTGATAATCAGCGATCTCGTGGCTTGTATCGTACCATTCTTTTAGCGCTCCTTGAGCCTTATCCTTTAAATTAGTATACTTAACTACGCTATAGACCGCTACGAACAGTACAACAACAACAAAAACCTTTTTAAAAAAACGCTTCATACTGCACTCCTTCCTAATATCAGTAGTTATATATCCCTTTGATGACCATATCATCACCTACCCGCTTGTCGAGATCGTAGTATATAGCCACTCCGTTACTCGCTGCCGTCTTTGAAATGACCGCCCCGGTATCATCGTGGGCAACTATATCAAAAGTTACCTTCACGTACCCTTCCTTAATGAACCCGTTTTGGCCATATATGTAATCGGCAAGCCTGGCATTAGCTTCCATATTATAGTATGGACTGTCCCCACGGAGCAGCATCACGTCTGAAGGCAGTGAATATAGTACATACCACTTCTGTAGTCCCTTTTCTATCCTTGTAGCAAATGTGTCAGCAGGAGCAGAACTCCTCGGAAGTCTTCCCTTATCCACCGCCTGATAAAAGCACTCTCCCGTGCTTGCCTTCCCGTAAGCATATGTACTCACCGTGGATCCCGCACTTATGCTTTTTAGAGAAGATCTTAAGTTATACACCCTGGCAGATATGCCAAGGCGATCATCGTCCGCACGGATGCTCTTCTTGTTGGCCAGATCGATACTTCCTCCGATCTGCACAAGCTGTGTTTTGACGCCATCTATATATGTGTCGTAAAAGAGCTTTACATCCGTCCTCTCGTTTGCAAAACTCTCATCCACCCATGAAAAATGAGGCACAAGCTCTATGTAGCCCGAAGCGTTGAACGAACCTACCGTGTCTATCTCGACAGAGGCCGTATATCCCCTTTTAAGCGTTACATTGCTACGGGGCAGGGAGTCGGAGTAAAACCCATCGGCATACACCACTCTCGCGCCCAGGATCGCCGATCTGACGTTGTACTGCTTCGTGCTGTACGCCTGATACTGCGTCTTTCCGTTCAGCTTACTTCCGGTAACAGCGGTATTATTAACACGGATATTTCCGGCTGAATAAGAGAACACCTTGTCAGCGGGCGAATTGACCGCTATACTCGCATATCCCGCATTGTATGATCCCGTGGCCGTGGCAGCGGTCGTGTAGAATGTCCTTGTAGTCCCGACGGGGATCTCTGTGCCTGCAGGATAGAAGTAATCGTCGGCAGATAACCCGTCTCCTGTCGCGTCAACCCAAACGTCAAAGGTGAAGATAACAATATTACCGATGAACGTCTGCCTGCTCTGGGTGTCTATAAAGGACTTCATAAGGTCTTTTCCCGAAAGGGATCTTACATAATCCCTTAATCCATACCCCGTCCCGCCCCCGTGGTTAACTGTATTCCTCGGATTAACTGTGAAGCTCGTAATGATCCCGTCATGAGTGATGTTTCCGGCGCTGTCTCCGGCCGATACCAGCGTGGATGCATCAGCGTCATTACCGACCGGAGTAAAGTAGTTTATCTCTTCGCTCGTTGTATGCTCGACAGACATTGCAAAAGCCATTTCAGGACTGCCGAACGCCAGTCGGCCAAAGATGCACCCGGCAAGGGCAAGACACCCGGCTATGCACTTAATTCCTAACTTTACCATGTTATATCCTCTCTCTCGGAGTCAACCGTGTACTTAAGCGTATATTTCCCATTAGGTATCGTTACATTCGTATGAGCGATTGTTTCTATATATTTAGTGGCAGCGGGCATCGCTGTCCCTGAAGTCAAGGGGACAAGACTTCCATCAACCTTTATGGTATCTTCCCTTGAATCATCAAGATAGATAGTGATCACGATACTGTTATCGTTAGTCTTGTAAACTATACTGTCTGCGCTCGCAGTGCTGCTCACGGAACAGTCGAGTGTTGTCGCTCCGTCCAAGAACGCCTCTTGTCCTGACGAGTTTTTGGCTGAGAAACTCACCCTCGTAGCCTTAAAAAGATTTAAGTTTGAGATCTTCCTCTTTCCTGCACTTGATGTCCTTGTGGACCAGCTCAGGTACCAGGGACTCAGATATCCCGAAATGACGATATCTTCTGTGGTAGGCACCATAGTTTTAGGATCATATATACCATTCTTTGTGCTTACCGATATCCTGTCTACAGAAAACGAACCGGATGTAGGCGCCGAAGTGACCCACGTTGCCACAAGTTCTATGTCCCTCGGAGCTGTAAGGCTGTCATTTGCCGTAACACTTCCGCTTATCACATCAGAATACCATCCTCCAAAGACAGCCCCGCTCTTACTGGGGATCGGAAGTTCTCCATACTTCGTATGATATACGACGTCTTTCTTGGCCACGGACGATGACGGAAGCTCAACACATCCGTTTGCGTCCGGGATATTCCTAACAGCATTTGAAAACGTACCGCCGTTAGCATTTAGCGTCACTGTGTATGTATTAGGCGTCCAGCGCCCGTAAAGTCTTGTTATATCCAGAGCGTTTACATAACTGCCTTTAGTTATCGCATCACCGGTTCCGTTTCCGAGAAATTCCGACTTGTGCCAGAACATCGTATTTGAAAACGAGAAGCCTGCTATCGAGATGGGCAACGGATACTCATATATATCTCCATATCTGTATGTGATGACCTGCGCCTTGTTTTCCATCCAATGCGCATACAGGTTTACTTTTGAAGGATCGATAGCTTTCGTCAGATCGACCTGGGTACCTCCAGCGGCAGCAGTAAACCACCCTAAAAAGGTGTATCCTGACCGGACCGGATTAGAAGGGCTGTTGGTTCCCTTTCCGTATGTTTGACCATACTTCACATTGGATACCTTTGATGTTGTATCATCATCCCATTTGCCACCGTTCGCATAATATGTCACGTTGTATCTTGCGGGCTCGAAAGTTGCCGTAAGTTTCACGTTTCCTACGGGCATCGTAAATGAATATGCCGCTCTTCCGTTTGAAACCGAAACGCCTTCGCCTGTGTTCACATAAGGGTTGCCTGTTCCAAGGCCTGACGCAAGATTCTTTGAACCATTGGGGAACTCAGCCCTGAACGATTTAACAGTGTACCCTGCATCAGGTACCGCCTCGACAGAAACAGTGTTTCCTACCAGACAATTTATGTTCTTCTTATCTGCACTTACTGTTCCCCCGCTCTTTGGTACGATACTTCCGCCCGCACCGGAAACAAGTTCAACATCATAGTAACCGAGTATCTTGACTCTTATCTGTACGCTCTTGGCTCCCGCTTCACGGTTTCCCGATGCGTTTATCCTGTAAGGGTAGTCTGACGTACTGGTAGTAAGTGTCACTGTCTGCCAGTTACCGGAATAATCGGTCGCATTAAAGCCTGAAACATCACAGCTGTAATCCGCCACTGACTGTCCGTTATAAAGTCCGAGAGTCGCTTTATTGTTTATCGCCTCTCCCGGTCTCAACACCTGCTCGGGAGCCGCCGCTGACATACTGTTTACGATCTTATCGCAGATACAACTGCATCTGTTCCCGTTACTGTCATAATAAGCACCGATCTCTTTCGTGCAGACAAGCTTCTGCTCCTTGGCATTATAGTAGCCGTGGGTATTCCCTGCAGTCGCAGCCATATGAAGCCCTCCCAGGCTTCCGCCGTTAACAGTAAGATATGTGTCTCCGCACTTTGAACACGTGAGCTTCATGCCTCTTCCGTTCTTTCGATACTTGTACAATGTACTTATATATTGCATGCTCTGCCCGCAGTCGGGACAGACAAGGTCTATCCCGTAAGTCCTGAACATCCAGTCCGACATCCACTTATACTTAGCCCCGAAGAAAAAGGAACCGTCGGGGATATCTCCATAATCATTTCCGTTTGCGACTACCTGTACGGTCTTCTCACTATTCCACGTACAACCACATCTCATCTTCATATCATACCCGTAACCATAAACCGTGTAAACGTTCCGGTCTATCCTTTGCCACGTACCGCTGCAATACTTCCTCACTGTCTCCGTGGTATAACATGCTGAGGTGTGCGCCGTATGACACGTCCCAAGATAACAGTTGGCATCATGGGTATGACTTGCGGCTCCCGCAGCATTAGTCCGATATGGGATATTTGTTGTGACTATGGATCCTATAAGAAGAATAGACACTATTAACTTTTTCATCTTTCTCATTCTATTCCTCCGGCCACGTGATGGGCACTTCTTCGGTGTAATCATAGTTAAAATCGTAGGTCACGGTTACAGATAGGGGCTCCCAGATCGCATAGAACGTCTTATTGCTTGTTCCCGTCCACAGAGCGTCTGTAAGTATCTCTCCGTTCCTGTCTCCATTCCATGCACTGTATGCATTGTCATAAACACGGCTATCACTCCACCCCAGGAACCTATAGCCATACCTTGAAGGCTCGGGGATCTCTTCGGGTCTCTCGTTATAAGTGACGATCATCGCACTGACGCTATTTCCCGCAAGATTCTGTGCCTCAAATCTCCACTTCGTACTGTAATCAAAGGTAAGGACATACTTCCTTGCTATCCAGCTTGCTCTAAGGGTAGTATCTTCTACGAGGGACATCTCTTCCCCGTTCTCTACTCTTTCGCCCTGTCCGTCATAGTCCGTGTACCATCCGTCAAACATATATCCTTCTCTTTCAGGTGTAGGAAGGGCATCTGAACCGATTAAAAGATTTTTATAAGTGATACTGTCCGTAAGACTCTCTCCCGTCGCTCTCCCCGTAAAGTTACCCAAACCGGGATCAAGGGTTATCTTTATGACCTTCGGAGCCCATTTACCTTTAAGAGTATGTGTTCCGTCAACTCTACACATGGTAGATTCTGTAACAGAACTGTTGTTTACTGTCCACCCTAAAAAATCATATCCGTCACAGGAAGGATAAAGGCTTAGAGGTATCCATGAGCTGTACTTAGTCCCATAATCCACTTCAAAGGCATTCTCGTTATACGCGAAAAATCCCGGTGTCCTCTGATTCTTTGATCCCGCAGGGAAGTTCATATCCGTATAGACTGTTACCGCATGGCTTGACCACTGGGCTTCAACAGTGGAGTCTTTTGCGATACCGTATCTCGTATCTCCGTTCATAAACCTTCCCCTTACAGGTGAATACCATCCCTGGAAGGTAAAGCCGTTTAAAGTAGGACTCGGCAAACCCGTCATGTAGTCATCAAAGGATACTTTCTTACTTGATATACCCTTATTCATAGCGGATCCATTTAAAAGAGCGTTATCCATGTAGTCAAAGTGAACTGTATAGTTATTGGGAGTCCAGATGGCATAAAGATCCAGTTTCTTTCCTCCGCCGGAAAATCTGTAGGTACTTCCTACTGCGTGCCATGTACTGCTGCCGTCTGCAGCTTCATTCCATCCCACAAAGGTGTGTCCGGGGAAGGTAAGGCCTGTTTCCGCTATAGTCTTTATGACCTGTCTGTTTCCTGATTCATTTGCTCCTCCGTTACTGGGTCCCAGTTCTCCGCAAGTGGTACATATCCCGCTCTGATAATAGATCCTGCCGGGAGGACAGGTGTGAGGGATGTCTTTCTTTGTACTCACCTTACCGCATTCACATCTGTACACTGTCCTGTACATATACTGTCCGCAGGTGGGACATACTCCCCTCGATTCCTCCTCTTCAACAAAGTTATGGATGTGAAGAGGTTCCGCATCCTCTAAGGTGGTAGTACCCCATACGGCGTAAAGAGTAGTATTCTTCCAATAGTCCATGAAACAACCGGCATGGATCATCTCATTATAGTCTCTTGGTCCTTTATCTACTGCATACTTGGTAGTGCTCCAGCCCCAGAAGTAGTAACCGGGGCGCTCAGGCTCTATGGAAGTGCAAAGGGCCATGTAGGCTGTTTGACTATCCGTCATTGTAGGCCTCTTATCAATAGTTCCTCCATTAGCATCATACTTTATCTCTATCGTACTTCCTTCCGGAGTGTATATACCGTCCCAGGCTGTAGCAAAGATATCTCTTATGTTACTTTCCTGATCATCATTAAGGCCATACTTTCCGTTAAGTGTGGATCCGTCCCTTGCTCTTCCGGGTGTAGAGTATCCTTCGGGTGTGGCTATAACAGCCCAGTCATTGGCTTCACACTCCTCTAAGCTGTTCCATCCGTCCCCATTATAGGGTCCCACGTGATTGGAATCTCTCGAAAAGACCTTTATTACGGGAACAACCCTTACATAGTATTCTTCCCGCCCTCTGCAGGCGCCGTAATTAGAAAGGTATTGATAAAAGTCCAGTTGGAAGTTTTCACTTCTTATAAGGATACTTTCATCGCCCTGGTTGTTATAGGTAAGGATATCAACTCCCTTATAGCTTATAGTATAGATACCATAGGTCTTTGTACCGCTCTTCTGCTGCATTGTTAAGGTAGTCAGCACCTTTTCATGTGTAGGATCCGCTTTATTATCAAAAACCTCAAAGGTCATATAAGATCTGAAGGTTATGTAATCACTGCCCCTTCCTTTAAAGGGCATACTCCATATATCATCAGCGGCTCTTACCCTTGATAAAGGGCTAAATATTAGAGCAATGAACAATACAGCGACAGATATATATTTTAAAGCTTTAAGTTTTTTCATTTCTTTCCTTTCAAAACAAAAAGGCACACCCATTGACGCAATACCCTTACGGCGCAGCTCTTGCTGCGCCATAGGCATTGTATCAATCAGTCTGCCTTCTGATCGATAAGATATTTGGTTTTAATAATCGAAGAACGGGCCGTCTTCTGCCAGGAAGTAGTGCTCCTGATGATCTTCACCGAAGATGTTAAGGCTCCTTCTACCACCGCCGAAGGACATGGAGTGGAGATTATACTTCATTCCCGTCCACTTGTTGGGTGATCCGTCTGAGTTACATACCACAGCATCATAGGAATAGTAATCCTGATACCTAAAGTACATCTCTATGCCGAATCTTTCTACCACTACACGCTTGATATAGTATTCAAACTCACCATTAGATGCCCAGACACTTATTACTCCATTATCCCAAACCGTTTTACTGCTACCATCAGGATAGTAAACGGTATAATAATCATCCAAAGTTCCTTCAACAGTGAATACGCCATTGGTGTAGTAAATGTAAGTAACGAACTCTCCCTTTTCCGGAATAACATAAACTTCCGTCCTGGTTCCGTCAGAATAGGTTGTTTTCGTGTACTCGTCGCCGTAATCATCTATATCCGTCGTCTCCTCTACCACTGTTAACTTCTCCGGCTCAAAAGCGGGATACATGGTAGCGGTAGGAACAGGGATAAGAGTAGGATAAGGTGTGCTGGTGGCCTTGGGTCTGGGTGTGTTGGTAGGTGT